>Ga0105047_10001377_pt1 | contig 43425 bp, 42 predicted proteins | sample MAT04_FD_78384 | JGI IMG/M metagenome (GOLD analysis project Ga0105047, IMG submission 78384) | Freshwater microbial communities from Lake Fryxell liftoff mats and glacier meltwater in Antarctica - MAT-04 (megahit assembly) | ecosystem: Environmental > Aquatic > Freshwater > Ice > Liftoff... | reverse complement strand
TGCCTGTCGGGCCATAGGTTTTATGGGCGGAAAACGACATCAGATCGACCTTGAGTTTGGCCAGATCGATTTCCACCTTGCCGGTGGCTTGCGCCGCGTCAACGTGAAACAGAATACCCTTCGAGCGGCACAGTTCACCAATCGCGGGAATGTCCTGAATGACGCCGATTTCGTTGTTGACGTACATCACGGAAACCAGAATGGTGTCGGGGCGAATCGCCGCTTCCAACTCTTCCATATCGATCAGGCCATTAGGCTGCACGCCGAGGTAGGTCACTTCGTAACCTTCGCGCTCCAGTTCACGACAGGTATCCAACACCGCCTTGTGCTCGGTTTTCACCGTGATCAAGTGCTTGCCTTTGCCGTGATAGAAATGGGCCGCGCCCTTGATGGCGAGGTTGTTGGACTCGGTCGCGCCGGACGTCCAGACGATTTCCTTGGGATCGGCATTCACCAGCGCCGCGACATGTCTGCGCGCTTCTTCCACCGCCTTGTCGGCGTCCCAGCCGAACACATGCGAACGCGAAGCCGGGTTGCCGAACATTTCGGTCAGATAGGGAATCATCTTCGCGGCAACGCGCGGATCAACCGGCGTCGTCGCCGAGTAATCGAGGTAAATGGGGGTCTTGACCATCTTTGTATGCTCCATCAACCGTTAACGACTGTTTTGTGTCCCTGGCCGGCCTTGTGCATCAGACCAGGCGTGATATCTGCCGAACCGACCACGCGCCGTGTGTCGTGCTTGTGACCGTGCGCCTGGTCATGAGTCGCCTCTTCGGCTTGCTTGACCAGTTGGGTGGTGACCAGCTCGTCCAGATTCACTGAATCCAGGTAATCGTAGATGCGCGCATTCAGGCTCATCCACAAATCATGTGTCATGCATTCGCGATCGTCATGGCAATTGCCGAGACCGCCGCATTGGGTGGCATCAATCGGTTCATCCACCGCGCGAATAATGTCCGCAACCGAGATATCGAGCATGCTCTGAGCCAGCGTGTAACCGCCGCCCGGACCACGCACACTGTCGACAATGCCCTGCCGACGCAAACGGCCGAACAATTGCTCAAGGTAGGACAATGAAATCCGTTGCCGCTCACTGATACCGGCCAGAGTGACCGGACCACGTTGATGGCGCATGCCCAGATCGATCATCGCCGTTACCGCAAAACGCCCTTTGGTGGTAAGTCGCATGATTTGCCTCGTTGTGAATGAATGAATGTTGACACTCTACTAATCCCGATTAATTTGGTCAACTATTCAATTTGCAAGTCCATCAATCCACCATTTTGTTCAATGAAGCGGGATCAAAATGGTCATCTGTCGCATTCGCTTCCTGGTGCCCGCCCAACCGTGCCAGTTCCGCCATCACCCAGGCCAGGCGCTGATCGGTATTGGCGGAGTGATCGATCAGGCCATGGATCGCCTTCACCATCGGATCATTCATGTCGCTTGACACTGCATAGGCGGAAAAGCCGAGCTTCTTCGCCGCTTCCTCGCGCGCCTTGTCCACTTCGGCATCGAGAATCCGCGCCGGAATGCCGATTGCCGTGGCGCCATCCGGCACATCCTTTACCACCACCGCATTGGAGCCGACCTTGGCGCCCGCGCCCAACGTAATAGGCCCGAGTATCTTGGCACCCGCGCCGACAATCACGCCGGGCATCAAGGTGGGATGTCGCTTGCCTTTGTTCCATGAGGTGCCGCCCAGCGTGACGCCGTGATAGAGCGTGCAATCGTCGCCAATTTCAGCCGTCTCGCCGATCACCACACCCATGCCGTGATCGATGAACACGCGGTGACCGATCGTCGCGCCCGGATGAATCTCGATACCCGTCAGCCAGCGCGCCAGATGGCTCGACAAGCGAGCCAGCCACTTGAACCCGGCGCGCCATAATTCATGCGACATCCGGTGCCAGATGATGGCGTGCACGCCTGGATAGGTGGTCAGCACCTCGAAAAAGGTGCGCGCTGCCGGATCCCGGTCAAATACAACGCGAATGTCCTCTCGCAACCTGGCGAACATTGGAATATTCAAGAATCATAAAGAGGCGGAAGTATGCAATTCCCGAGTAATCGGGTCAATTTATTGGGCCGCCAAAGCGCCCTTTACTTCAACGCTCTTTACTTCAATTCAACGCAGCTTCCTGGCCGCATTCAAAATGCCGCGCCAGATCGCCACTTCCTCGTTTTCCAGCCCGGCTTTGGCGAAGAATCGTCGCAGCCGGGGCATCAGGCGTTTCGGGTTGGCTGGGTCAAGAAAATCGATCTCGACCAGCACTTTCTCCATCTCGGTCAACAGGCTTTCCTGGGCGGCGTGTGAGGCGGGCTGGAATTCCGGCAGCGGCAGCACCGCATCATCCAGCGTGCAGCGCAACTCATACGCCAGCACCTGAACCGCCGCGCCGAGGTTGAGCGAGGCGTACTCGGGGTTGGTCGGAATGTTGAGCAGCCAGCGGCACTTCATCAGTTGCTCGTTCGACAAACCGAAGGTCTCGGAACCGAACACCACCGCTACCGGGCCGCTTTGCGCCATGCGCAACAATTCCGGTGCGGCTTGGCGTGGGGTGAACGCCGGATGTGGCAGATCGCGGCGGCGCGAGGTGCAAGCGGCGGCGAGCACGGTATCGGCCAGCGCTTCCTCCAGGCTGGCGCAAATACGGGCGTTCTCCAGCACATCCACCGCGCCGGAGGCGCGCGCGCGGGCTTCATCGTCGATGGCACATTTCGGCTCGACCAGCGCCAGGTCAGTCAACCCCATGACTTTCATCGCCCGCGCCACCGCCCCCAGGTTGCCGGGATGGCTGGTATGCAACAACACGACGCGGACTTGGTGCAGAAGAGAAGGCTGGTTCAAGGTAAAATTCCGATCCGAAATCATTGCTCTTTGGAAAATCATGCTTCCGATGCTCAACACTGCGGTCAAGGCCGCCCGGCGCGCTGGCGTCATCATCAACCGCGCGTCTGACGACGTGGATCGCTTGACCATCCACTCGAAAGGCGAGAACGACTTCGTCACCGAGGTCGATCAAAAAGCCGAACAGGCGATCATCCAGACGCTGCTCGACGCCTATCCCGACCACGCGATTCTAGCCGAGGAGTCGGGCGCTTCCGGCAGCGTGGGCGAGGCTGAATATCAGTGGATCATCGATCCGCTCGACGGCACGACCAACTTTCTGCACGGCTTTCCGCAATACTGTATTTCGATTGCGCTGGTGTATCGGGGGCAGCTTTCCGTCGCGGTCATCTACGACCCGGTGCGCAACGATCTCTATACCGCGCTGCGTGGTCGCGGCGCCTTCCTGAATGAGCGACGTATCCGGGTTTCCAAACGCGACAAATTGCAAGGCGCGTTGATCGGCACCGGTTTCCCGTATCGCGACTTCACCCATCTCGACGCCTATACCGCAATGTTCAAGGATCTGGTGCAGAAGACCGCCGGCCTGCGTCGCCCAGGCTCCGCCGCACTCGACCTGGCCTGGCTGGCTGGCGGTCGCACCGATGGCTTCTTCGAAATTGGTCTGAATGCCTGGGACATCGCGGCCGGTTGCCTGCTGGTGCAGGAAGCCGGCGGCCTGGTCAGTGATTTCGCCGGCGAAGAGAATTACCTGCAATCCGGCAATATAGTGGCCGGCAATCCGAAGGTATTCGTGCAACTGTTGCAGACCATCACGCCGCACCTGACACCTGCTTTGCGCGGCATCGTCGCGGAAGACTGAACCGGTAGGGTGCGCCGCGCGCACCATCGAAGTAAATCGGTGCGCGCGGCGCACCCTACGCTTCACTCCGACGCTGGCCGGAATGAGGGTGAAATCAACCGTCAAGCGCCCGAATTCACCACCGCCGCATTGCGCAGGCGAATGTGCAGTTCACGCAACTGTTTATCGTCCACCACGTTCGGCGCACTGGTCATCAGGCAGGAAGCACGCTGGGTTTTCGGGAAGGCGATGACATCGCGGATCGATTCGGCGCCAGTCATCAGCGTCACCAATCGATCCAGGCCGAAGGCGAGGCCGCCATGCGGGGGGGCGCCGTATTGCAGCGCGTCGAGCAGGAAGCCGAATTTCTCGCGGCGTTCTTCTTCGCCGATATTGAGCGCGGCAAACACTTTCTCCTGCACGGCCTGCTTGTGGATACGCACCGAGCCGCCGCCGACTTCCCAGCCGTTCAACACCATGTCGTAGGCCTTGGACAACGCCGCGCCGGGATTCGTCGCGAGGTATTCCTCGTGGCCATCTTTCGGCGCGGTGAACGGGTGATGCAGTGCATCCCAGCGGTTTTCATCTTCGTTGTATTCGAACATCGGGAAATCCACCACCCACAACGGCGCCCAGGCGCGGCCATCGACATGGCCTTTTTCATGGCCGATCTTCAGTCGCAGCGCGCCCAACGCGTCGTTGACCACTTTCGCCTTGTCGGCGCCGAAGAAGATCAAATCGCCGTTTTGTGCGCCGGCGCGCTCCATGACGAGCTTCAGCGCGGCTTCATTCAAGTTCTTGACAATCGGCGATTGCAGGCCGGTTTCATTCAGTTGAGTCACATCGTTGACCTTGATGTAGGCCAGACCTTTGGCACCGTAAATTTTGACGAAATCGGTGTAGCTATCAATTTCGCCACGCGTCAACGCTGCACCGCCAGGTATGCGCAAGGCGGCGACGCGGCCTTTCGGATCGTTGGCCGGGCCGGAGAAGACCTTGAATGCCACGTCTTGCATCGCGTCGGTGGCTTCGGTGATTTCCAGCGTCACCCGCATATCCGGCTTGTCGGAACCATAGCGCGCCATCGCTTCGGCGAAGCTCATGCGCGGGAACGGGTTGGGCAGATCGATGTCCTGCGCCTTCTTGAACATGTCGCGGATCATGCCTTCGACCAGAGCCATGATTTCTTCCTCGCCCATGAATGAGGTTTCCAGGTCGACCTGAGTGAATTCCGGTTGCCGATCGGCGCGCAGGTCTTCGTCGCGGAAGCACTTGGTCAACTGGAAATAACGATCGTAGCCGGCCACCATCAGCAGTTGCTTGAACAACTGCGGCGATTGCGGCAGCGCATAGAACATGCCGTCATGCACGCGCGAAGGCACCAGATAATCGCGCGCGCCTTCCGGCGTGCTGCGGGTCAGCATCGGCGTTTCGATTTCAAGAAAACCCTGCTGGTCGAGGTAATCGCGCATCAGTTTGGAGACCCGATAGCGTAAACGCATGTTTTTCTGCATCGGCTCGCGGCGCAGATCGAGATAGCGGTATTGCAGACGGATGTTTTCGTTGATGTTGTCGTCGTCGATCTGGAACGGCGGCGTCAGGCTCGGGTTGAGGATTTCCAGCGATTGCGTCAGCACCTCGATCATGCCGGTGGGCAGACTCGGGTTCTCGGTGCCGGCCGGGCGCGCGCGCACCTTGCCGACCACACGCAGGACAAACTCGCTGCGGGTTTCCTCGGCCAGCTTGAAGGCTTCCGGGGTATCCGGGTCGATCACCACCTGTACCGTGCCTTCACGGTCGCGCAGGTCGATGAAGATAACGCCGCCGTGGTCGCGGCGGCGATGCGCCCAACCACACAGGTTGACGATGCTGTCGATATGGTCCGTTTTAACGAAGCCGCAATAATGTGTACGCATAAAAAGTCCTGAAGTGCTGGATCAATCGCCCGGGTAATTGGCCACATCCGGTTTCATCACCGGCGCCACCACACCCATCGAAACAATGGCCTTGAGCGCGGCATCGACGGTCATGTCGAGTTCGATCACCGCGTCGCGCCGAACATAAAAATAAAAGCCGTTGACCGGGCTGGGCGTAGTCGGAATGAATACCGCCACATGCTCGTCGTCGAGTTGCCCTTTGACCTCATCCGGCACATTGGTTTGAAACGCCAGCGACCAGGCATCCGGGTGCGGGTAATGCACCAGCAGCACTTTTTTGAACGCCATGCCGGAGCCGGACAGCAGGCTATCGGAAACCTGTTTGACACTGCCGTAAATCGATTTCACCACGGGAATCCGATGCAACAGGCTTTCCCAGAACTGCACCAGACGCTGGCCGATCAGGTTGGCGGCAAACAGGCCGGTGACCACGATAACGACACCAGTCAGGATCACGCCAAGACCGGGAATATGGATGCCGATCCAGTAATCCGGCCGCCAGGATTCCGGCAGCAGCAGCAGGCTCTGATCCAGCGCCCCCATCAATGCGGAGACGACCCAGATGGTGATACCGAGCGGCACCCAGATCAGCAGGCCGGTGATGAAATAACGTTTAACAGAATTCAAAAAAACTTTCAAACAAGGCATTCAAACAAATCGGGCAAAACGCAGCTGCGTTTTGCCCGATGCAAAGGGAAAACCGACTTCAGCTTACACAGGCCGGACACGCGCCTGTGCCACACGCCGGCACCTCAGCAGGCTTCGAGCCGCTGTTCTTGAAATCGGTGGCGTAGTAGCCAGAACCTTTGAGATGGAAGCCGGCAGCAGAAAGCTGTTTGGCAAAAGTGGATTTGTTGCAGGACGGGCATTCGGTGAGCAGGGCATCGCTCATTTTTTGCATCACATCCTGTTCAAAACCACATTCGGTACATTTGTAGGCGTAGATGGGCATGGCAGACTCCAATACGAAAAGTTGACGAATTATATCAATGTTTTCTTATATTTAGCCTGACCAGAGCGATTTCAAGCCGCCTCCGCCAACACCTTCAAACGCATGTAATCGATCTTTCCGGTGCCCAGCAAAGGCAGGTTTTCCACCACGATAATCCGTTTCGGCAAGGCGATTTCCGGACTTCCCAAACCTCGCGCGGCAACCGCGAGCTGATCGCGGGTCAAGGCCGGGTCGGTGGTGAACAACACAATCAATTCACCGCGTGCCGGATCGGAAACACAGGTCGCCGCGTGCGTTGCTTCGCCCGACGCGGTGCGGGCAATCGACTCGACCACTTCCAGCGAGACCATTTCGCCGGCGACTTTGGCGAAGCGCTTCAAGCGACCCTTGATTGAAACAAAGCCATTGGCATCCAGCGCCGCAACATCGCCGGTGTTGTGCCAGCCGTCGCCGGCGGCAGAACTCGGCGGTTCCAGCACGCCGGGCGCATCGTGGCGATAGTAGCCGGACATCAGATTGGGGCCGCGCACATGCAATTCAGCTCCGTCATCAATCCCGGCCACCGGCAGCAATTTGGCTTCGACGCCGGGCATCAGGCGTCCGACCGAACCCGGTCGATTATCGCCAGGCAGGTTGACCGCCAGAACCGGCGCGGTTTCGGTCACGCCATAGCCTTCCAGAATGTCGACGCCGAAACGTTCGCGCCAGGTTTGCCGCACGCTGTCGGCCAGCTTCTCGGCGCCGGCGACGACGATCTTCATGGTTTTAAAGTCATCCGCCTGCGCATGGCGAGCGTAGTGGTGCAGGAAAGTGCTGGTGCCGAACATCACGCTGCAGCGTTTCTCGCGCACCATTTCAGGCACCACCTTGAAATGCAATGGGCTGGTGTACATCACCAGGCGCGCGCCGCTGACCAGCGGGATCAGAGTGCCGGCAGTCAAGCCGAGCGAGTGAAAGATCGGCAGCGCGTTGAATACGCAATCGTCAGGCCCGAACGGAAACACATGCATCGCCTGCGCCACATTGGCCAGCAGCGCGCGGTGCGAAAGCACAACCGCCTTCGGCTTGCCTTCGGAACCGGACGTGAACATCACCACCGCCGGCGCTTCCGGTTCCGGCTTCGGGGTGGCGGCAAGCGGCAGCCAGTAGGCAAAACCCATCAACCAGGCCTTGTCGATCCAGTTGAATTGCTTGCGCAAGTCCTCCAGATAGACAAAGCGCAATTCGCGCATCGCTTCGACTTGTTCGACCAGGCCGGCTTTAGCCAGAAACAGGCGCGAGGTCAGCACGGTTGTCACCCTCGCCGTCTGGCAAGCGCTCAGCATGCCGTCGCTGCCGGCGGTGTAGTTCAGCATGCAGGGCACGCGGCCAAAAGCGGACAGGCCAATCAGCAGGCAGACGCTGGAAACCATATTCGGCATCAGCACGCCGACGTGCTCGCCGGGAGCACTGACTTTGCCAGCGAGACGTCCCAGCGCCAACGTCATCTTGAGCAGATCGCCGTACGAATAGGCGCCTGGTTTCTGGTCTTCCCATTGTCCGGGTGTGTTGCGGCCAAAACGATGCAGCGCCGAAACCAACGTGGAAAACAGGGTTTCACGCGGCTGATAGTCGAAAGCTGCGGCGGCAAGGTGAGTCACGGACGGCACTCCTGAGAGATCTGAGTCAGCGTTGTGAAATCGGATTGTTGCAACCAATGTGGCGAAAACATATCACGCTTTGCCGACAATCGATGCGTCGCCGCCGCGTGCCGCCACGACACGATCGCGACCCTCTTTCTTGGCGCTGTAAAGCGCCTTGTCGGCGCGCGCAAGCAGCGCCTCCAGATCGACATCGGATGTCGCACGGGTTGCGACACCGACACTCAAGGTCACCGGAAAGCGTTTGCCCAATTCGCCGAAACGTTCAGCGCGCACGCCGTGCACAATCCGCTCGCCCAAAAGGATGGCGTCCGCCAGCGAGGTGCTCGGGCCGACGACACAAAACTCTTCGCCACCGAAACGAAACACCACATCGGCCTTGCGGCAAGTGCGTTCAACCACGCTGGCGATCTTGCTCAGCACCAGGTCGCCGATCTCATGACCATAATTGTCGTTGACCCGCTTGAAATGATCGATATCCAGCATCAGACAAGACAGCGGTGCGCCGCTATGCGCCGAGAAAGACCATTCCTGAGCAAAACGGTCAAGACCGTAACGGCGGTTGTGCAGCTTGGTCAGCGGATCGGACAGCGCCTCCTGCAACAGACGCCGGTTGCTTCTCGCCCATTCGCTGGAAGAACGGATCACCGATTCGCGCTCGCTGCGCACCGCGCCTTGCAGCGCCACCACACGCTGCGCCGAATGCAGACGCGCAAGCAGCGCCGCCTCGCTGTAATTCAGCAACAGGTAATCCGACGCGCCAGCCAGCATCAAACGGGCGACACCAGCCTCCGCCTCGGGCGGGATCATGGCGATGCAATAGGTCTGGCGGCCGGCCTCGCCGACACGCAGTTCTCGCAGTGTTTGCACTGACGCATCGCCGCTATCCGGCAACTCAACCATCATTATGTCGGGCCGTTTTTCACTCAGCAGACGCAGCGCGCTGTCACGCTCGGTCGCCAATTCCACACTCAGGCCCATCGCATCCAGGGTTTCAGCCAGGCCGCGCAGAGGTTCTGCATTGCGGGTCACCAGCGCCACCCGCATCGGCAGCACCACCAGCGCCGACAGGTTTTCGTCCTGCTCCGGATCCGGCGGCAAACCGAGCAGCAACTTGATGTCGCTGACATCCCTCGTCGGCAGATGCAATTCACGGCCCCAGTCCTGCCAATGGCTGACGACGCTTTCCACCAGCGGCGGCACTTGATGATCCTCCAGACCAATCTGGGCGGCGGCGTGATACAGCGACGGCACGCGTTCCCAGCGTTGCGCGGCATCCAGGTTGAGCAAGGCGCCGACCTTGGCGGCGAAATGCAACGCGGAAGTCAGCGCCTGGGCGCGGGAACCGGCAGCAAACGGCGCCTCAGTGGGCAACTCGTGATAGCGCACCGCCTGATGGAAGATTTCCGGCAAGCCCCAGTCCTGCAGCAATTCAGCCGATAGCGCGGCATGATCAAGGCCGAAACGCTGAGTTTCCTGTTCGCACAAAGCCAGATCAGGCAGGTTTTCCAGCAACAAACTGCCATATTCGAGCGGGAACGCCGTCGCCAGCGCCAACCGGCCGACGCCGGACAGCAAGCCACAGGTAAAGCTTTCATCTGACGGACATTGGGCCTGTTCTGATACCTGCTGCGCTGCAATCCCGGTGGCCAGCGATGCCGTCCAGTAGCCGAGGTAATCGAAAGCTTTGCAGGCGCCACTGCGGTAATGGTCAATCAGGGAAAAACCGAGCGCGATCTGGCGCACGCGAAACAGGCCGAGGAAAACAATGGCGTGCGGCAGCGAGGCAATATGGCGCAGGCTGCCGCCATGCACCGCATTGGCATAGCGCAAGATCCGGCCAGACATGGCCGGATCGGTCTGCACCAGATGGGTCAGCGTCTGGATGCTGGCATCGTGTTTCTGCGTCAGTTCCAGCACAGCCAAAGCGACGCCCTGCGGCGACGGCAACATACCGCCGGCCTTCAAGGTTTCGAAACGGCTACTGACTTGTTCGATCATGGCGCTCCCAGTGTCTGCTTTCTGCCGCAAATTATCCTTGAATACAGCCACTGACGCTCCCTTCGGCAACCACTGACAGAGGAACGCGCAGTTCAGAGACATGAACGGCTAAGCAGAAAAACAGAGCCATGTTGCAGCGCCGGGTGATTTAGAAACACGCTAATGCGAAAATAAGTCAGTACTAATCGACGAGCCCCCCATGAACAATGACCTTCCTCGCGCCCTGCAAGCGGCGCGCAAGCCGATTCCCCCTGTCCGCCTGAAGCGAGTGCGCCAGATCAACCTGCAACTCGCCTCCCTGATGCAACCCGGCTGGATGGGCGACCCGGACGACATGCTGGATACCGCCGACGACCTGTTGCGCAACTATCGTCAGCATCGTCGCTTGTTGCAAGGTTATCGCTGCCCGGCCGATCAGCGCATCCAGAATTTCATCAACGCCTACCTGGCGCGCAATGGAGTGGATGCCAGCGTGCAACTGCCGTCCGATCCGTTCGTGCTCGACCGCGCCGGACTTGCCGCCGAACTTTCGCTGCCGGCCGATGGCGACCTGTTTCAATCGCAATGGCTGACTTCCTACCGCGTCCGCCAGGGTGTGCTGCACAACCCGAGCAAAGACCGCCGCACCACCGATGGCGTGTTCCATATCGTCGAAGGCGGCCTGCCGATTCCATGGGACAAAAAAGCGGTGCCGGCGGTGACCTTTTCTGCGCTGTTCAATGCCGCGATGAACCCACCCGAGGCATTGCTCAACCTGCCCTTCACCGCCGACCAGGAACCCGGCGCGAAGCTGTGGGTATCGCTGTTGTTGCGCCCACTGGTGTCGCCTGAAGTGGCTGGCGTGATGCCGGAAAAGCGCATGGAAACGCGCTTCTTCGCGCCCGGCGGCCTGGTCTCGAATCTCGATTTCGTCGAGCGCATCTTCGGCAATGCCGGCGACCCGTATCTGCCGCAGAACGACGCCGGTCTCGACGTGACACATTGGTCCGGCCATACCGGCTGCGTCATCCTGGCGCCGCATCTGACCGGCTTGCTGAAGAAAGATGTCGGCCTGCCGCACTGGAATGACGCCACCGAGCGCCAACGACGCGACGGCATGTGCTGGCAAAACGAAAACGAGCGCTACAACGACGGCGGCGCCTTCAAGATTGTTTGCCGCGACATGGATGGCGTCATCGTGACCCTGATCGCCGACAACTATTTCGGCTACAGCAAAAAGGAAATCAAGTCGCAGATCAGTTATGCCGCCAACCTGTTTGGTGGCAGCGAAGAAGAGCATTCCGGCGGTGCGTTGGCCTTCCCCAGCTTCAACTTGGGCGACAGCTACAGCCTCGATTCGCGCTATCTGGCCGACGGTCACACGATGCAGGACATGCTGCGCCTGTATGCCGACGACATCGACTTCCATCCGGAAGGCCACGGCATCGACAAGCGCTATCCGCAAATCATCTATGTGCCGGAAGACACCCACATGGACCTGCTCGAACAGCAGGCCAACTGGGCCTGGAGCAACGAACTGCGGCAGTTGAAACTGCTCGCCGGCCACACTTACATCTACCCGTGCGGCTTCAAGGTGCACCTGGAAAAACACCCGCATGCACCGAGCTGGCGTCTGGTCGGCAGCGAGGCAGAAGGCGCCTTCTGCTACAAACCGTGCACCGTTTCCGGCGGCGGAAAATCGGAGATTTCCAAGTCGCTGGTCAGCGCGCTGCTGTCCGGCCCGTTCTATGTGCAAGACCTTAAACACGACTTCGATCAGGTCGAAGCGCTGCTCAGGCACAGCTTCTGCGACCGCTTCAAAACCCCGCCCGCCGCTGGCATGGACACACGCGGCCTGTTTGCCCTCAACCGCACTTTGGGCTCGGTGATTCGCCTGCTGACCCCGTCGGAGGAATACACCGACGCCTACAACACTTGGCTGGAATCGATTCCTCCGCATATTCGCGCGCTGGCCATCGTGATCAAGCGTTTCTACCGGCCGGAATGGGGCAACGACTGGCGCGAGCATTTCAATGTCGACCTGGTCGATGGTCGTCCGGCGCACGAACTCAAGTATCACCGTCGCCGCCTGGAAGCCAGCTTCCTGCGGGTCGGCCGACTCGACGATGGCGCCTGGCGGGTGTGCAAGGTGCGGCAGGATTTTGTCGGCGCGCAAAAAGTTCAACTGGCGGACGACATCGCCGTTTCCGCCACCATTCCGACTCGCCTGCTGCGCGACACTCAGGCCGGCATCGCCAGCGCCACCGCATGCAAGATTGTCGCCAACTGCGAAACCCGCCTGTTCCAGCGCCCGGACGATGCCAAGTATCGCGGCCTCGACCCGCACACCGAACTCGACCTGACGCTGGACGACAACTTCATTTCCAACTTTCAGCCACTCACCCGCGATGACGCGCGCGAACTGGTCGACGACGTGCTGACCTTCCATCATTACAGCCTGCCGATGCAGCGTTTCATCGAAGCCGCCGCCACCGAAACGGGCTACTTTGTCTCTTCGGCGCATCCGCGAATGGTCAACGGCAAGCCAAGTCCCAACGTGCGCTACCTGCAAGCGCGGCCAGACTTGGTCAACCCGATCGAACGCCACATCGCCGACATGGGCACACGCCTGTATCGCCGCATGCGGATCAGCGACCCGGTGCACCTGCCGGTCAACACCATGCTGCCCGGCCGCCGCAACAACCCGCCGAAACCGGGTATCCGCCCGCTGGCGGTGTATGGCCCGATCCACTACCAGGAATTACCCGAGTTGTTCATGGACTTCATCGCCAGCCTGTCCGGCAAGTCGCCCTCGACCACCGGCGCCGGCTCCGAAGGCGCGCTGACCAAGGGCCCGTTCAACGCCTTGTGCGCCACCGCCGACCTCAACAACGCGCTGGTTTCGTTCATTTTGTGCGGTCATGACGGCTACACCACCGCGGCTGGCCACATCGGCCCGAACCGCCGTGTCGATCACGACATCAGTTTCCTGATGCCGGAAATCTGGTGTCGCCTGACCCCGGAGCAGCGCGACGCAAGCTGGATGATCAAAAAGGGGTATCTGGAAAAGCTGGAAGACTTCGACTGCGACGGCGTACCGGTTCTCGCCAGCCGGCTGGGATATCGCATCAGCACCCGCTTCATGCACGCCTTCCTGGGCAAGATTTTCGACGACCCGATGCAGGTCTTCGACGAAGCCATGCTGCGTCCGGAGACGCAAAACCGGGCCGCCTTCGTCGATGGCGTCAACCACATCGTCGAAGCGCATCAAAAAGTCGCCCAGGGCTATCTCGACGACGGTTCGATCGATGACGCCTGCCCGCCGCTGAAGGCCTTGCTGCACATCATGGCGGAAGGAAAATTCGATGCCAAAGACCTGTCGCACCCGGACATTCGCAATCTGTTCAGCAAGGCAAATCTGCTCGCCAGCGACTGGTACAAGCAACGCTTGAGCATCAAGCAGCAGCGCGACATCACGCTCTACCATCGCCATGTCGATTACCTGACGCAATTCCTCGCCGAAGCCAATACCCGCTGCGAACCGGATGGCATCGCACATTGCGAAGCGCTGTTGGCCGAAGCCCGCGGCAAACTGGCGGAAGTCAGCGCGCCGGCTTATCTGGAAAGTCTCTGGGGCAGCCTGGGCGCCGACTGGGTGCATCGACAGGCCGCCACCAGTGCGGGTTGCGCGTAATGGCCAATCTGCCGCCAACGCCCAACCCGGACGGCATCCGCCTATCCAAGCTGATGTCCGAGCGCGGCATCTGTTCGCGCCGCGAAGCCGACAGCTACATTGCACGCGGCCTGGTCTTCGTCGATGGCCAGCCGATTTCCGAGCTGGGCACGCGGGTCAATCCCGAATGCAAGATCGAACTCGGCAAGCAAGCCCAGAAAGCCCAGCAACAACGCGTCACCATCCTGCTGCACAAACCGGTCGGCTACGTCTCCGGCCAGCCCGAACCCGGCTACAAACCAGCCGTCGTGCTGATCCGCCCGGAAGCCTTCTGGCAGGGCAGCGGTGGCCCGGAATTCAACGGCAACCACCTGAAAGGCCTCGCCCCCGCCGGCCGCCTCGACATCGATTCCACCGGCCTGCTGGTACTGACCCAGGACGGCCGCATCGCCAAGCAACTGATCGGCGACGATTCCGATATCGAGAAGGAATATTTGGTGCGGGTGCAGGGCCAGCTCAGCGAACACGGCATGCAACTGCTCAACCACGGCCTCGAACTTGACGGCAAGAAACTGCGCCCGGCGCAAGTGGCCTGGCAGAACGAAGACCAGCTTCGCTTCATCCTGAAAGAAGGCCGCAAACGCCAGATTCGCCGCATGTGCGACCTGGTCGGCCTGACTGTCATCGGATTGAAGCGAGTGCGCATCGGCCGCGTTGTGCTCGGCCATCTGCCGCTGGGACAGTGGCGGTATTTGCGGGAAGACGAAGGCTTTTAGCGGGCTTGCCGTGAAACAGGTTAAACGCCTATTCGTAATGCCCGCGTATTTGAGCAATAACGACCTCCTCGCCATCCACCTTGTAAACCACGCGATGCTCGTCATCGATACGGCGTGACCAGTAACCGCTGAAGTTGAATTTGAGCGCTTCCGGTTTACCGATGCCGGTGAATGGTTCACGCTGAATGTCGCGGATCAGATGATTGATCCGCCGCAACATCGCCATGTCGTTTAGCTGCCAGTAGAGGTAGTCCTCCCAGGCTGCCTTTTCAAAGGAGATCATTCTTCGATCAACTCGTGGCGTTCAATGTTGCGGCGATTTTCGATATTTTCAATAGATTTCATCAACCGCATCGCATTCTTGGGATTGCGAAGCAAGTGCGCCGTTTCCATCAACGACTCGTATTCCTTGAGCGACATCAACACGGCGGCTTCGGATTTCTGGCGGGTGATAATGGTGACGTCGTAATCGTCGTTGACGCGGTCGAGTTCAGCGGCAAGGTTGTTACGGGCTTCGGTATAGGTGATGGCGCGCATGAGACGACTCCGTACAGAGAATTAAACATGTACAGATTATTGCACAGACTCAAGCAATCAGATTCGCCGTCAAAACCCGCTCGCCGAGCAGATAAACCCGACCCGCCTGACGATCGTCACCGACGCTGGAGTAATCGAATGAGTACTCCCGATAAATGCGGGTCCGCTGGTTGTTGTCGCGCCGCAAGCGCATTTTGCTGAGGGCGACGCTGTCATCGAGAAACTGCACGCTGGCGCGTTCACATTCGAAGCGGGCGGCGCGGACTGCGATTTCGCGTTTTTGCAGGCTATCCCACCAAAACCAGGCGACCGCGCCCAAACCGACCAGCCAAAGCCAATCCGAGCTCATGCTGGTGGTGCGGCCGGGGACGAGGTTTCAACAGGCTGGACTGGCGGCATCAACAAGGCGCAAACCGGTTCGGCACGCGAACGGCCAAAACGAGAACCCGATGTCTGCGACGCCGCAACCGGCGGCGCCGAAGAAACAGGGTTGGTGATAGTGTTTGGCACCGCTGACGCGACCGGGCGAACCGGTTGTGCGGGTGGCGCGAATTCCGGCAACGGCGATGCTTTCAAATCGCGCTTGATGAAGCGCTCAATGCCGGCCAACAAACGCTCTTCATCCGGCGAAACCAGCGAGACGGCCAGACCGGAAGCGCCCGCGCGGCCAGTGCGACCGATGCGGTGCACGTAGTCTTCCGGCGCATAGGGCAATTCGTAATTCACCACGCAGGGCAGTTCGACAATGTCCAGGCCGCGCGCGGCAATATCGGTGGCGACGAGATATTGCACCTTGCCCTGCTTGAAGCCTTCCAGCGCGGCAAAGCGTTCCACCTGCGCCTTGTCGCCATGAATGATGGCGGCCTGAATGCCACGTTTCTGCAAGCGATGACCAACCTTGTCGGCGCACACCTTGGTGCGGGTGAATACCAGCACCTGAGCAATGCCACGCGTTTTCACGACGCGCACCAGCGCATCGAGCTTGTCTTCTTCCTTTACCTTGTGCACCAGTTGCTCGACGTTTTCAGCCGAGGTGTTGCGACGGGCGACTTCGACCTTGAGGGGGTTCTGCAGAAAGCTGCGCGCCAGACCGACGATGTTGTCGTCGAAGGTGGCGGAGAACAGCAAGGTCTGGCGTTGCGTCGGCAGGAAGTCGAGGATGCGTTTGAGATCGGGCAGGAAGCCCATGTCGAGCATGCGATCGGCTTCGTCGAGCACGAGAAACTGCACCTGTGACAACAACACGCTGCGGCTGGTGGCGTGATCAAGCAAACGGCCAGGGGTGGCGACCAGGATTTCGACGCCGCCGCGCAATTCGGCTTGCTGGACTTTCATGTCGACGCCACCAAACACGACAGTGCTGCGCAACGGCAGATGTTTTTTGTAGTCGACCACGCTGTCATGCACCTGAATCGCCAGTTCGCGCGTTGGCGCGAGGACCAGGGCGCGCACCGGATGCCGGGCCGGCGAGGCGCTGGCATTCGCGTGCTGCACCATTTTTTGCAGCAACGGCAGTACAAAAGCAGCGGTTTTGCCGGTTCCGGTCTGGGCTTGCGCCATCAGATCGCGGCCCGCCAGGACCAATGGAATCGCTTGCGTCTGGATCGGCGTGGGTGTCTTGTAGCCCATCTCTTTCACCGCCGCGAGAATCGGCGCGGCCAGGCCGAGTTCGTCGAAGTTGGTTGCCACCTCCAGCGCCGGGGTGGTTTCCGGGGTGATGCCTTTGATTACGTCCATCAGATTTCCCGCCAATCAAGTCCAGTTTCCTGATCGGCGACGCCGATCCAGTCATGCCCGCACCCGAGCACCCCGGCCAAGGCGGCGCGGGCAAGTTCAGGCGAATTGTTATGCTCCGACAAATGCGCGGCGACCACATGCTTGAGGCCGCTGCCGGCGATTTTTTGTAACAGTATGGCGGCCGCTTCGTTATCGAGATGGCCGTAGCGACCGAGGATGCGTCGCTTGAGTGCAATCGGGTAGCTGCCGGCTTCGAGGCGGGCGACATCATGGTTGCATTCCAGCGCCAGCGCATCACATCCGCCCAGCACCGTTTCCATATGCGGGGTGATATGCCCGGCATCGGTCAGCAAGCCGAAGCGACTGGCGCCATCCGAGAAAACGAACTGCATCGGTTCACGCGCATCATGCGGTACCGGGTAGGGCGTGATTTCGAGATCGCCGATGGCGAATTTCTGCAGGCCATCGACGATCCGGACCGCCAGCGGCGCGATGTCGATCGCCTCCAGCATGGCGTGTGTGCCCTGCGTCAGCCAGACCGAACAGCGCGCTTTGCTCGCCAGTTGCGCAGCGCCCCGGCCATGATCGCCATGCTCATGGGTCACCAGAATGGCGTCCAGCGAGTTCACTTCAACGCCCAGTCGGGCCAAGCGCTTGACGGCTTCACGCGGGCCGAAACCACAATCGACCATGACGCGGGTGTCTCCGGCGTGAACCAGCCAGGCATTGCCTTTGCTGCCGCTGCCGAGACATCCGAATCGCATTACTTCAATTGCTCGTATAACAAACCGGCAATGCGCTTGCCGGTTTCATTATTTGCTGGCGCACCGTCATCCAGATAAACCGCCAGCGCGGTCTCGGTTTGCGTGCCTTTCAAGCGAACCTGATAGCGCTGCGGCTTGGTCTTGCTGTCGGACGAGCTCCAGAACGCCAACTTGGACAGCAATCCTTTTTCCTTCTTGGTGTTGGCTTCCGGGTCGGCATAGCGGACGAAGTAAATGCCGCCGGCGCGATCACGGTCTTCCACAACGAATCCGATCCGGTCCAGCGCCAGACCGACGCGACGCCAGGCACGATCGAACGACTCCGGCAGGCTGAGGCTGGGTGCGGCATCCGGACTGCGGGTCTGAACCGCCTGCGGTGGTGCAGCCTTATCGGCCAGCAGGCTCTGGGCGCGGGTTTCTTGGACGCCAAAACGGACCATCAGGCGACGCAGCATTTCAGCTTCCAGTTCCGGGTTGGCCGGGCGTGGTTGCCAGACCGTCCTGCCCTGGCCCTGATCGCCACCACTCTGGGTGCCTTCAAATACTTCGACCATGCCGCGATGGCTGAGATAAATCTCGGTGCGGCCATCGGCTGCGGGTTCCAGACGAGTGCGGAATTTGTCGCGCTCGGCGGTGGAATAGAAGCTGTCGAGCGCCTTGCCGAGAAAGCTCCGGATACCATCCTGCGGCAGCTTGGCGCGGTTCTCCGCCCAATCGGTTTCCATCAATCCGGCATCCGGCATTTCCAGGCTGATGATGAAGCCGAGTTCCTGCCAGAAGTCTTTCACCACCGGCCAGACTTCGGCCGCTGGCGCCTGCACGACCATCCAGCGCTGCCCGCCAGCGCGTTCGATACTGACCTTGTCGATCTGCGGCAACAAGGCTTGGGTGCCAGGTGCTTGCGGCTTGGTACCACGGTCACGATCATAGGCGGAGAAGGTGGCTGCCCCCTTGGGATTGATGTCGGGCACGACAAAACGGTTGTCTCCGGCAGGCATCACCAGATCAGGCGGCGCTTCCAGCGTGGGCAACTTGCCGGCCGACTTGTAATCGATTTTCTTGCCTTCAAACATCGAACAGCCGCTGGCTGTAACAGCCAGTGCGACCCATGCGGCGATATTACGCGTGGCAAACATTTTCATAGCGAACCGGCTTCCTTCAAGGCAACACGCAAGGTGTCGTGGTAGGTGTCAGACATCGGAACCAGAGGCAAACGAATACCGGATTCGATATGCCCCATTTCCGCCAACGCCCATTTGACCGGGATCGGATTGGCTTCGACGAACAGTTTTTGGTGCAAGCCGAGCAATTGGTAATTAATGGCGCGCGCGCGCGGCAGATCGCCACTCAGGGCAGCAACACACATTTCATGCATCAGCCTGGGAGCGACGTTGCTGGTCACTGAAATAACCCCCGCCGCGCCTAACAGCATCAACACCATGCCGCTGGCGTCGTCGCCGCTGTAAACCTTGAATAAGGCCGGCGCGGCTTTCAGCAGTGCGGAACCGCGTTCGATATTGCCAGTGGCGTCCTTGATGCCAACCACGCCAGGCAGTTTGGCCAGACGCAGCGCGGTGTCATTGCTGATATCAGCCACCGTGCGGCCAGGCACATTGTACAGAATCAGCGGCAGATCGACCGCTTCGGCGATCGCCTTGAAGTGCCGGTAAAGGCCTTCCTGTGTCGGCTTGTTGTAGTACGGCGCCACGGACAGTCCGGCTGCGGCGCCGGCGGCCTTGGCGCAACGGGTCAACTCGATCGCCTCGCTGGTCGAATTCGCCCCCGTACCGGCGATCACCGGTACCCGCCCGGCAGCCTGCTCGACTGCGATCCGCAGCAACAGACAATGCTCTTCGGTATTGACCGTGGGCGACTCGCCGGTAGTGCCAACGATGACCAGGCCATCGGTGCCTTGATCGATATGCCAATCAATCAATGTCCGGAAACGCGGCATATCCAAAGACCCATCGGCAAGCATGGGAGTAACGAGTGCAACGAGGCTGCCAGTAAACATGGCGATCTGGATTCGAGAAAAAAAATGATTTTAGCTGAAACCAGCCAAACTGGCCGGCCGCCCTCTACGCTCTCCTTGCGGGGCCGCTGCTTTACCTCAAAGCCCGGCGACACCACGCATCGCACCGGCCCCGAGTTGCACCGCCCGCAGCCAGAATTCATCGAGCCGGGCCGGCAAATAGGCCAGCGCCAGATAGAGCACGATGAAGCCGACGCCAAGCGTCAGCGGGAAACCGATCGCAAAGATGTTCAATTGCGGCGAGGCACGCGACATCATGCCAATGGTCAGATTGGTCGCCAGCAGAGCGGCAGTCACCGGCAGTGAAATATGCAGCCCGACCTCGAACAGCACGCCGCCCCAGTGCGCCAGCATGGCAAACCCGTCCGGCGACAGGGTGGCGCCAATTGGAATGTCCTGAAAACTCTGCACCAGCGCGGTAATGACCAGGTGATGGCCATTGAAAGCGAACAGGATCAGCGTTGCGGTCAGCACCAGCAACTGCGCCACCACCTGGGTTTGCGCACCATTCACCGGGTCGAACAGGGTGGCGAAGGAGAGGCCCATTTGCAAGCCCATCAACTGGCCGGCGTAATCAACCGCGGTGAACACGATGCGCAACGCAAAACCAAGGGCGGCCCCGATCGCGATCTGTTGCAACAGAATCAGCACGCCATCCCCGGAGGTCAGTTGCAAGGGCGTATCGACCGGCAACATCGGCGTCACCACCATCGCCAGCACCATCGCCAATGCGACCCTGACCCGTGTCGGCACCGCTTTGTTGCCCAGCAGTGGATCGAACGACAGCCAGGCCAGAATGCGAACAAATGGAAAGAAGAACAGCGCCAGCATCGTGTCCAGGTCAGCCGAGGACAGCGTAAGCATGGGTGCTAGCCGATCAGTGTCGGGATGCTGCCGATCAGGCGCTTGATGTAATCGACCAGCAACTGGAGCGCCCAGGGGCCGGTTACCACCAGCACGATGAACATCACCAGAATCTTCGGGATGAACGACAGGGTCATTTCATTGATCTGCGTCGCCGCCTGAAACACCGAGATCAACAGCCCGGTCAACAACGAGGCCAGCAACATGGGCCCAGCAGCCAGCATGGCGACTTCAAGCGCCTGGCGAATGATGGCGACGACGGTATCGGGTGTCATCTGAGTGAAATCACGGCTTGGCGGTCAGAGGTTGGCAGTCATATCTGGAAAGTCTGCACCAGCGAGGCGATGAGCAGATTCCAGCCATCCGCCAGAACAAACAGCATGATCTTGAAGGGCAGAGAAACCAGCACTGGCGACAGCATCATCATGCCCATCGACATCAAAATGCTGGCGACCACCATATCGATGATCAGAAATGGAATGAAGACGATGAAGCCGATTTGAAATGCAGTTTTCAGTTCGCTGATGATGAACGCCGGCACCAGCACCTTGAGCGGCGTGTCCTCCGGCGCATTCAGCGGCGGCACCTTGGCCAGGCCGATGAACAAGGCCAGGTCTTCCTGCCGGGTCTGCTTCAACATGAATGATTTCAACGGCTGCACACCCAGGTCGGCGGCTTGCACCAGACTGATCTGGTTATCGGAATAGGGTTTCCAGGCAGAGTCGTAAATCTTGTCGAACACCGGCGCCATGATGAAAAAGGTCAAAAACAGGGATAGCCCGATGATCACCTGGTTGGGTGGCGAATTCATCGTACCCATGGCCTGACGCAACAGCGAAAGAACGATCACGATGCGAGTGAACGCGGTCATCATCAGCAGCGCTGCCGGCAAAAAGGTCAGCGAAGTGAGCAACAGCAGCGCTTCGATGCTGAACGTGTAATTGGTTGCACCGCCGGCGCCGGGCGAACTCGAGAAAGCGGGAATTCCCGGTGCTGCCATTGCCAAGGCCGGCGACAGCATGGCGAGGCCAAGCAAGACACGCGATGCGAGCCTCATCACCACCTCAAGCCTGACGTTTCGACAAAAGCGCCTTCAGCTTGTCGGCGAAATCAGGCAAACCTCCGGTCTGAAGATTCGGTACAGCCGGCGTATAACCTTCCGGACGCGGCAAAGTATGCAAAGTGCTGACCTGTCCACCACCGACGCCAAGCAACAACCAGGTTTCCCCGACTTCGACCACCACCAGTCGCTCACGTGGCCCCAGCATGACGCCGCCGACCACCTTCACGGCCCCTTGGGCGGCACTCTGGCCGGGAGAAAACCGGCGCAAAAACCAGAAGAAGGCGGCCAACGCGGCCAACACCATGCCCAATCCAAGCAAACCTTGCAGCAAAGCGCTGGAGGTCGATACCGGACCTGGCTCGACTGCGGCATGAACAGAGGCCGTCGCCAACGCAAACAAAGTAGCAAGGACGCAAGTCCCCTTGCGGTAAATGGAACGGGAATTCATTGTTTGAACGCTATCGATTCAACCGATGCAGACGTTCAGCCGGGCTGATGATATCGGTCAGACGAATGCCGAATTTATCGTTCACGACGACCACTTCGCCCTGAGCAATCAGGCAACCGTTGACCAGTACATCCATCGGCTGGCCTGCGAGTCCATCCAGCTCGACCACTGAGCCTTGCGCCAACTGCAACAGGTTGCGTATGGCGATCTTGGTGCGTCCGAGTTCGACATTGAGTTGAACCGGAATATCGAGGATCAGGTCAAGATTCTTAGCCGGGGGCTGGACTTGGTCGGCGCTGAGATTCTGGAAAATCTGCGCGGCGCGAGTTTCCGTCTCGGTGCTGGCCGATTTGGACGTGGATGCGGCGGCTGCAGGTGCTGCACTCGCGGCAAGCACCTTATCCGCAGCGTCCTGCTCGGCGAGCGCGGCGCCCCAATCGTCGTCAGCACCGGATTCAGCCGGTGCGGCGGTCTCCTGCTCGGCCAGAGCAGCGGCCCAGTCGTCAGCGGAAATATCCTCTTCCTTCTGTTCCGCGTCTTCGCTCATCGCTTGCCTCCCGCGCAGGAAATACGATCCTGTTCCTGCAGAATCCGATCCACCTTGAGCGCCAACTGGCCGTTCTTCTGCCCATAGTGGCATTGGAACAGCGGCACGCCATCCACTTGGGCAATCACGGCTTCAGGTACATCCAGGGAAATCACATCACCCACCTTGAGATCGACAATCTGACGCAAAGTCACTGGCGCCTGACCCAGGTTCGCCACCAATTCGACTTCTGCGTCCTGCACTTGCAATGACATTTGAGTCACCCATCGCTCGTCCGCTTCGGCACGATCAGCCTGCATGGAACTGGTGAGCTGATCGCGAATGGGCTCGATCATACTGTAGGGAATGCAGACGTGAAAATCGCCGCCGCCGGCGCCAAGCTCGATATTGAAAGTGCTGACCACCACGACTTCGGTCGGTGTCGCAATATTTGCGAATTGGGTATTCATTTCAGAGCGAATGAATTCGAACTCGACGTGATAGATGCTTTCCCACGCCTTGCTCATTTCCTCGAATACCGCTTCGAGGATTTTCTTGATGATGCGTTGCTCGGTCGGCGTGAAATCGCGCCCTTCGACCCGCATATGCTGGCGACCGTCGCCGCCAAACAGGTTATCCACCACCAGAAACACCAGATTTGGATCAAACACGAATAACGCAGTACCACGCAGCGGATGGATGTGAACCATGTTCAGATTGGTCGGCACTACCAGATTCCGCACAAATTCGCTGTACTTGATGACTGTGACCGGCGCCACCGAAATCTCGGCGGTACGCCGCATCAAGTTGAACAAGCCGATTCGGAAATTGCGCGCGAAGCGCTCGTTGATGATTTCCAACGTGGGCATCCGCCCACGCACGATACGTTCCTGACGGCCAATATCGTAGGCGCGAACTCCCCCAACACCCTCTTCTGCTGCAGCTTCCTCGGACTCGCCGGTGACCCCGCGCAGGAGTGCGTCAACTTCTTCCTGGGAAAGAATGTCGTCCGCCACGTGGCTCCCGTCGGTTACTGAATGATGAAGGCTCCGAACAGCACTTTCTTCACCCCCTTGAGTTTGCCCTTGATACCCAACACGTCATTGATTTGCTTCTGAACTTCACTCGCCAGCTTGTCCTTGCCTTCCTGCTGCGACAGTTCCTCCGCAGTTTTGCTGGACAACAGTCGAATCATCGCATCTCGCACTTCCGGCAAACGGGCATTCATCTTCTCGCCCAGCGTGGCATCTGCAACCAACAGTTGTATTTCGGTTTGCAGATAGCTTTCTTGATCGGCCAGATTGACCGTGAACGCTTCAAGCTTGACGTAGATAGGCGCATGCGCATTACCCTCACCCCCCTCTTCCTCGGCAGCTTCTTCGCCCCCGGCTTCATCGCCATGCGCCGCCGTCTTCTCGGCAGCCGGCTTGGAAAGCAGCAGATAGGCCCCAACCCCGCCGCCAATCACCAACACCCCGACAACTGCCAGAATGATGAGCATCTTGCCCTTTTTCTTTGGCGCCACAACTTCCGCTGCCGGTTCCTCTTTAGCCATCTCGCCCTCAAATGAAATTGTCTTGTTGAAATATCAAACAAAAACAGAACGTTCCTTGAAGAAGCTTATGTTCTTTATTATGAGATGACAAGCAGGCAAACAAACCCACGCCCTGCCTATGGCATGGGTTTTTTGAATTAGCCTGTAAACAGGGGATTAAATATAGAGATCGACCAAGCCCACGCCAGCCGAACGAGCCCCGCCGATGCCAGCCATAACGGACTGATGTAGCGGGATTTCGGCCTCTTGCGCAGTGTTCTGGTCGCGCATGTCGGATTGTTCACGACGTCCAAAAGCGTGCTCACGCACCTCCGCCTCCCCCAGATTGATTCCGGCTTGCGCCAGCATCTCGCGCAACCTCGGCAAGGCCGCATCGATCGCCTCGCGCACGATCGGGTTGGGAGAGAAAAACTGCGCACTGGCATCGCCAGTTCCGCTCAGGTTCAAGCGAACCTCGAGCGCGCCCATTTGCGGCGGGTTGAGTGAAAGCTCGGCAAATTGCCCCTGCCTGGAAGCCAGCCAAACCACCTTGTCCCCCAGTTCCGCCGGAAATGCCGGACTCCTTACCGAAGTTTCAATAGCCGCATTAATCCTGGTTTCAGCCTGCCTTAATGCCTGATCGAAGGGATGCGCCAGCGCAATCGGATTGTTTGATGTTGCGACGGTTGGTGTGGCGATTGACGTTGTTGTGGCTGTCAGGGAAGCCGCCGCGGAGGTACTGGTCGCAGCACTGCTGCCGTTAAGGCTGGTGGCGGAGGCGGTCGTGCTTGTATCCACGCGCATGCCGAATGCCGATGTAGCGTCGCCGGAAGCCGCCTCATCACGCCTGGATTGGAGACCTGGCGCATTCAAGATAGATTTTGAGTCCAAAGACTTGGCAGATGATCTGCTTTGCGGCAAGCCTTGCCCGGTGACGGCAGCAATTGCCGCCTCATTGGCCTTGATTAAGGCTTCTGGCTTGGCGCCGGCAACCGAGGTCAAACTGGCAATTTCACTCTGTTCCGCCGCGCTTGCTTCCGATTCTGTTTCTTTTGGCAGCACAGCTTCCGCCTTTGGCGAAGCCATGTTTGCCGACACAGCAAGAACAGAAGCGGCGGCAGCTGTTGTCACCGGCGCGACTGCTTCCGATGTGCCGACATCATCATTCAAATCAGCCAACAGCTTCTTTGTTGCACTTGCTTCGGTCGCCCCCTCCAGCATCGCCTCGAACGAAGACTCGGACGGAAGCACTGACTGAAGTTTGGTCGACATATCGGATCGAATCCCCGTCAAACCTTCCGGCAACGCATCCGATTTGGACAACTGAGATTTCAGAACTCCGAAAAACGAGGTCAGTTGGAGGCTCCCCGTTGTGCCAACTTTTTCCGCCCCCCCCCCTGTTGCGATCAATTTGTTCTCGCCGGCAATTTGCAAAAACTTTGCCGGCATTGCCGCTTGAATATTCGCCATGAGACTTCTCCATTCCGTCTGGACGGAGATAAAGCAAATGGCGTGCCGGAACGTTCAAAAATCGATCAGAAACCACCCACTCCCGCAGAATCAGTACGACCCTTCATCCCGATTCGCATGCTTGCGAAGCGCGGTTTCGTCCGTTAAACGCTGCTCCCGCTTCTCCTGTTTCTGAATTTCCTGTTTGACGTGTCGATCCGCCAATGTTTCGAATGCTTTGACCTTCTGCCGCAGCGCCAACCAGTTGTCATGCGCGACTTTCCAATGCGTCTGCGCATTCGTCACTTCACCATTCTGGTGCGCGATGGCGTTATCCAGCTTGGACAGGAAGACATAAAAATCACGCAGCAGAATGATGTCCATCACTACCGCGCGATCGCCGGACAGGCGTGCCTGATATTCCGACTTGAAGCCATGCAACTCTTGCAGACGCTGTTGCGCCAAATCTTCTTTCCGCTTCAACGCACGCAACAGTCGCTCCGCCACTTCCATCCGATGCCGCGAATGCTCCAGCAAAGCCTGCAACGGGAATGCAGCGGCCACTTCAGCTGACCTTTCGGCTGACCGGTCAGGCCACTTCTTCGGTTTCCTCAAGGCGTCGCGCCTCATCGACCAGCATGACCGGAATGCCATCGCGGATCGGGAACGCGAGACGATCCGCCTTGCAGATCAATTCATGCGCCTCCCGGTGATGTACCAGAGGGCCTTTGCACAGCGGGCAAACCAGGATTTCAAGCAATTTCGGGTCCATTTGAGTCTCTCTTTCGTGGGTTCAGATGATCAATGATCAAGGTTTTTAATCCGGCTTCGACATCGGCGTCAACCGCAAGAAACCAGAGATCCTGGCGTCCCAGTCGATTGCCGATGCTGGCGCATTTGACGGCATCCTTCTCCGTCATCAAAACAGTGCCAGCCGGCAGGTCGGACTCGACATACACATGGTGATCGGGAAAGGCCTGCGTCGTCGCGTTGATCCCGAGCGCCGCGAGTTGATTGAAGAAGCGCTCCGGGTGGCCGATGCCGGCAATCGCATTCGGCGGGCTGGCAGCGAACAGATCGGCAAACTCAGCCGGGAAATCGGCTGCCGCAATCCAACGCTTCGGATCAGCCAGATTGACAAAGCACACGCCAGCAATCTGCATCAAAAAACGTGGGCAGCCAGCCGGCAAAGACAGTGTCTGGACGCCATTGACCACCACTGCATCCACCTCGCTCAGACGCGACAAAGGTTCTCGCAGCGGGCCGGCAGGCAGCAAATGGCGATTGCCGAAACCGCGCACCGCATCAACGACGACCAGTTCAATGTCGCGGCCGAGGGCGAGATGTTGCAGGCCATCATCGGCAATCAACACATCCACTTCCGGATGGAAAGCCAGCAGTTGTCGCGCCGCATCAGGCCGTCTTCGCCCGATCCAGAGCGGGCATCCGGCTCGCCGCGCCAGCAAAACCGGCTCATCGCCCACCGTCGCCGGATCGCTATCCGGCAACACCGGCATCGGCGTTTTTGCGCTGCCGCCATAGCCTCGGCTGACAATAGCCGGCGAATAACCAGCCTGCCGCAACCAACGTACCAGGGCCAAGGTCAGCGGCGTCTTGCCGGAACCGCCGACAGTCAGATTGCCCACCACGATCACGGGCACGGGCAAATGCTCGACCCGCAGCCAACCGGATTGAAACAGTCGTCGCCGCAGCCTGACCAACGCCCCGAAAGCCAGGCTCGACGGCAACGCAAGCAGCAGATGTATCGGAACAAACCAGACTGGACAGCGCCCATACCAGCAGCGCAGCAACGCGTCGATCAAAGCGGGCTCGAAGATCGAACCAAGGGGCTGTCCCTGAATAACCTGGACATTCTGGACTGCACTGGTGGTCGCGCTGCCACGTTGCCGGCCGCTTGCAGGGAATGACCATGCTGCGCAGCCGGCGCCTTGCATCGCATCCCACCAGGACACCGATAACTATCCAGATTATTCACGGACAGCCCCTAAAGGAGGCGTCTTGCGACGGGACATCATGAAAATGTCATGAAAAAAACGGACGCCTAATTGCCGCCATCAGTGCTCTGCGTCACAAAGGTCACCCTTGGATAACCCGCTCGCCGCGCCGCATCCATGACCCGAATGACCGCCTGGTGGGTGGTCTGGGCATCCGCTGAAATCACCACGACCGGATCTTTCTCGCCGCCCGCCGCCGCCTGCAATGCTTCGACCAACAGATCGACCGAAGCACCTGCCGCCGCGGCATCATTGATTGAATAGGCGCCATGTTGATCGACACCCACATTGATCTGAAGCGGGGCTTCTTTCGCGCTATCGCCCTTGGCTTCGGGCAAATTGATCTGCAATTCTGAAAAACGGGCGTAGGTCGTGGTGACCATCAAAAAAATCAGCACCACCAACAGCACGTCGATCAAAGGAATCAGATTGATTTCCGGTTCATCGCGCCGGCTGCGACGAAATTGCATGCTGATTTACTTCCGTTCACTGTGGATCATGTCAACCAGACGCACCGCCTGTTGTTCCATTTCCACCAGGAAAGCGTCCACCCGACCGCGAAAGAAACGATAAAAAATCATGCTTGGAATGGCCACGATCAAACCGAATGCGGTGTTGTACAAAGCCACCGAGATGCCATGCGCCAATGCCGCCGGGTTGCCGCCAGTAGGCGACTGCGAGCCGAAAATCTCCACCATGCCCACCACCGTACCGAGCAAACCCATCAACGGCGCCACCGAAGCTATCGTGCCCAAAGTCATCAGGTAACGTTCCAGATCATGCGCTACCGCCCGGCCGGCTTCTTCCAGCGACTCTTTCATCAGATCGCGGCTATTGCCAACATTCCGGATACCGGCAACCAACACCCGCCCCAATGGCGAACCTTCAGACAGCGCCCGCAGCAGATCAGGATTCGGCCCGTGCTGGCGCAGATTGCTCAACACCTGGTCGAGCAGACTGGTCGGAACCACAATCGTGCGGCGCAAGCTGTAAACGCGCTCGAAAATGATGGCCAGCGCCAGCACTGAGGCGATGATCAGGGGCCAGATCGGCCAGCCGGCGGCTTGAATGAGAGCGAGCAATGCAAAAAGTCCTTGAAAGCGTAAATTCGAACGGCAGAAGCCACACTAATGTAGCTTGCGGGGCGGGTCCGGGCAAGGCCGGCCGTATCGGGACGATGTGTATAATCTCGCGCCTCAGGAGATCGCCACCATGAACGAATATCTCTTCCGGCAACCATGATTCGTCGGTTCATCAAAAAAGTTTTCGGTAAAGCTGCGGCCGCCAAAGTCGACAGCGGACCTCGCATCATTCCAGTCGAAGTTCACGGCATCCGGCGCGAACAGATCCATTCCTGCGCCCTGAAAACCACGCGCGCACTGAAGGAAGCCGGCTATAGCGCCTTCGTGGTGGGCGGCGCAGTGCGCGATCTGTTGCTCGGACGCGAACCGAAAGACTTCGATGTCGCCACCGATGCCTTGCCGGAGCAGGTCCGCCAGGTATTCCGTCGTTCGCGTCTGATCGGTCGGCGATTCCAGATCGTGCACGTCTATTGCGGCGCCGACACGATCGAAGTCACCACTTATCGTGCCGCCTCGTTGCCGAAGGAAGATGAAAGCGACGACGACGACGATTCCCGCGTCACTGCCGAGGACGGCATGTTGTTGCGCGACAACGTATTCGGCAACCAGGCGGAAGATGCGGAACGCCGCGACTTCACCGTCAACGCCCTGTATTACGACCCGGAAACGGAAGAAGTCTGGGAATGGCATGGCGGCGTCGAAGACGCCAAAAAGAAGGTACTGCGCATCATCGGCGACCCGATCCAGCGCTTCCGCGAAGACCCGGTGCGCATGCTGCGTGCCGCCCGCTTTGCCGCCAAACTCGATTTCCACATCGATCCCGCCACGCGCGCCCCGATTGCCGAACTCGCATCGATGCTGGAACGCATCCCGTCGGCCCGTCTGTTTGACGAAATGATGAAGCTGCTGCTCTCCGGCCATGCCGAGCGCGGCGTCCGCCAGTTGCGCGCGGAAGGTCTGCACCACGGCATTTTGCCGATGCTCGACACCATTCTGGACGATCCGGAACGGCAGAAATTACTCCATGTCGCGCTGCACGACACCGACCAACGCGTTCGCCAGGGCCATTCCGCATCGCCCGCCTTCATGCTCGCCTGCCTGCTCTGGTTCGACATGCAAGCCGAGCTGAAACGCAACCGGAACAGCGGCCAGAGCGATCAATCCGCGCTTTACGACGCAATGGATGCGGCACTCGAACGCCAACGTCGCGTGCTGGCGTTTCCGCGTCGCTTCGACGGCACGATCAAGGAAATCTGGTCGTTGCAATCCCGCTTTGAACAACGCAGCGGCGCACGCCCGTTCCGGCTGCTGGCACACCCGCGCTTCCGTGCCGGTTACGACTTCCTGCTGATCCGCGCCAAAGGCGAAGATGCCGCCCAGGAACTGGCCGATTGGTGGACACGTTTCCCGGATGCCAACGACAACGAACGCGAAGCCATGCTGATCAAACCGCAGGCGGGCGAGGGCAAAACCAAACGACGCAAGCGCGGACCGCGCAAACCCGCCGACGAAGCAGCCATCGAGGTCAAACTTGGCTGAAATTGCCGCCTACATCGCACTCGGCTCGAACCTGAGCGACCCGATCAGCCAAATCGAGCAAGCCTGGGCGCAACTCGACAACCTACCCGAAACACGCCTTATCGCCTGTTCATCGCTCTATCAATCGAAGCCGGTTGGCTTCGCGGAGCAGCCGGATTTCATCAACGCGGCAGCGGCCATCGTCACCCAGATGTCACCTCGCGCCCTGCTCGCCGCCCTGTTGCAGATCGAAGCCCGGCACGGCCGCAACCGCACCTTCAAGAATGCGCCGCGCAGCCTGGATCTCGATCTGCTGCTTTACGATGGCCTGGTCATGCACGAGCATGGCCTGACGCTGCCGCACCCGCGCATGACCGAGCGCGCCTTTGTCCTGCTGCCGCTGGCCGAAATTGCCCCAGATGCGCTGATCCCCGGACATGGCCGGGTCGCCGACTGCCTGGCAAAAACCGATGTCAGCGACATCATCCCGCTGGCATCCGAAACTGCGACGCGCGCCACTCGCTGTCAGTAGTTTTCTCCGCTTCTTCCTGTTTCTTCCCAATTCTTCTCATTTCTCCATGTTCAGCCGTTTCCGCCACATTGTTGTTGAAGGCCCGATTGGCGCAGGCAAGACCAGCCTGGCGCGCAAGCTTGCGGCGCACCTGAACGCTGAACTGATTCTGGAAAACACCGAAGAAAACCCATTCTTGCCGCGTTTCTATGAAGATCGCCGACGCTACGCCTTGCCGGTGCAACTGTTCTTTCTGGTGGCCCGCGTCGATCAGGCGCGCCACCTGGTGCAGGATGAACTGTTCGGTGCAGCCCGGGTCGCCGATTTCATGCTTGAAAAAGACCTGCTGTTCGCCAAGCTGCTGCTCGACGACACCGAATATCGCCTTTATCACCAGCTCTATGAAGGCCTGAAACCTCAAGCCACGGCACCGGATCTGGTGATTTATCTGCAAGCCAAACCCAGCGCGTTGCTTGAACGCGTAAAAAAACGCGGCCGCGCCTATGAACGCCAGATCAATGAAAACTATCTGAACGAGCTATCAAAGGCTTACAGCGAGTTTTTCTATCATTACGAAGCCTCACCGCTTCTGATCGTGAATAGCGAGAACCTTAACTTCGCCGACAAGGATGCAGATTTCGAATTACTGTTGCAACGCATCCAGGACATGCGCGGTGCGCGCGAATTCTTCAATCTAGGCGCCTGAACCAGGCCATTTTCAGCATTCGAAACTCGGAAGGCTCCGACATGTATCTGCCGCAACTACTTGCCCGCGCCGAGAAAGGCGAAAAACTCAGCGTGCTGACCTGCTATGACGCCAGCTTCGCGCGTTTGCTGGTGGACAACGGCGTCGATGTTCTGCTGGTCGGCGACTCGCTCGGAATGACGGTGCAAGGCCACACCTCCACCCTGCCGGTCACGCTGGAACAGATGATCTACCACACCGACGCGGTCGTGCGCGGTGCGGCTGGCGGCGCATTCGTGGTGGCCGACCTGCCCTTTGGCAGCTACCAGAAAAGCCCGCAACAGGCATTCGACGCCGCCGCCAAATTGATGGCCGTCGGCGCCAACATGGTCAAGCTCGAAGGTGGCGCGATCATGCTTGAAAGCGTGCGCTTCCTCAGCCAACGCGGCATCCCGGTCTGCGCCCATCTTGGCCTGTTGCCGCAATCGGTCAACCTCACCGGCTACCGCGCCCAGGCGCGTGACGCCAGCACCGCGACCCAATTGCTGCAAGACGCCAGCGACCTGGAAAGCGCCGGCGCGCAAATGCTGGTGCTGGAGTCGATTCCCGCCGTGCTGGCGGAAACCGTCACCCAACGCCTGCGCATCCCCAGCATCGGCATCGGCGCCGGCCCGTACTGCAATGCCCAGGTACTGGTCCTGCAAGACCTTCTCGGCCTGACGCCGAAGCCGCCGCGCTTCTCGAAGAACTTCATGGCCGGCGCCGGCGACCTGGCCGCGGCGATCCGCGCCTATGTCGCAGCGGTCAAATCCGGCGAATTCCCCGGCCCGGAGCACACCTTCTGATGCGCCTGATCCACACCGTCAGCGAACTGCGCAGCGCGCTGGCCGATGCGCGCGAAACCGCCTTCGTGCCAACCATGGGCAACCTGCACAGCGGCCATATTTCGCTGATCAACCTGGCGCGGCGCGCTTGTCCGCAACACAGTGGCCCCATCGTCTCAAGCATCTTTGTCAACCCGCTGCAATTCGGCACCGGCGAGGATTTCAATCGCTACCCGCGCACCCTCGAAGCCGATTGCGCACAACTGCAAGCCGCCGGCTGCGACATCGTGTTCGCCCCGGACGTCAACGAGATGTACCCGGAAGCGCAAATTTACAGCGTGCAACCGCCGCTCGCCGACACCCTCTGCGGCGCCTTTCGCCCCGGCCATTTCCAGGGAGTCGCCACCGTTGTACTGAAACTGTTCAACATGGTGCAGCCGCGCTACGCCGCCTTCGGCAAGAAGGATTACCAACAGCTATTCATCCTGAAAAGCATGGTGCGCCAGTTCAACCTGCCCATCATCATGCTGGAAGGCGAAACCGGCCGCGCTGAGGATGGACTCGCGCTGTCCTCACGCAATGGCTATCTAAGTCAGTCAGAACGCGCAGAAGCACCTCGCCTGTATCGCCTTCTGCGCGCAGCGGCGCAACGCATCGAATCGGGCGATGGCGAATTTTCCAGTATCGAACAGGCGATGGCGGATGAACTCACCACCCACGGCTGGCAGGTCGACTACATCGCCGTACGCAGCCAGGCAACGCTGACGCCGCCGAAGGCAAACGAAACCGATCTGGTCATCCTCGCCGCCGCCCATCTGGGTCGCACCCGGCTGATCGACAACATCGAGTGCCGCCTCATCTGGCAGAGTCGAGATGTGGCGCGGTGGCATTAACCTATCTTTGTCATAAGGCACTACAAATCAAAATAATATCAATAACTTAGTGAATATTTTCGGCGTGTATGGCACTACATTCGTGTAATGCCGCACTGGGTTTCATAGCATCGCTGCTGCGTTGCAGCGCTAAATCACTGTGCGCTGCGTACCGCCTGGATTGAGCGCGTGGCCCAGAATCTCGTTGATGCTTTGATGACGCGGCTCTGGCCGGCTGGAATTGCGCACATGCACGGTGCGCCCATCGCGGCGAGTCATCGTGACAGTCAAGCGTCGCTGCACGGACAAGGTCTCGCGCAAGGTTGACCAACTGTCATCAATGCCTTTGGACTTGAGCTGCGTACGCAGCATGTGGACGAAGTGGTAAGCCAGCACACTGATGAACAAATGCCCCTCCACCCGGCACTCCACCTGATGAAACACCGGGCGCAGACCCAAGTCCGGCTTGAGCGAGCGAAACACCGACTCCAGATCCGTCAACATCACGTAGGTCCGCCACAGGATGGCATCGTCCAAATCAAGCAGATTCGTGCGCAGACAGTACACCCCCGGGTGCGCCGCTGCACTGCCAGGCTTGATGCGCTTACTCCAGGTGATGTCGACCGCGGTCAACTGGGTCTCGTCCTTGATAACCTGCACCTCGTAGTGCTGCGCGCCCCGTGAGAAACGCTGCTTGGCCCGACCCAGACGCTCCATGATCGTCTCCACATCCTTGGCGCCACGCGGCTTGACGAGTCCATCCTTCAATTTCTCGCATGCCGCCTCAAAACCGGCGGCTTTCGCATCATCAATGGCCCGATCCTTTTGCGCGCGCGCCGGTGAGTGGCAGTACAGCAGCACCTGACCCTGGGCATCAATGACTCGGTTCATCTTGATCGTGACATCACCGGCGGTCTTCACCTCAGTAGCCCCCTCGGGATCGAACTGGCGCTCGCGCAGGCGAGATTTGACCAAGTAGTGGTAGCCGTTCTCACGCAGCCAAGTCAGGTTCGCTTCAGTGGCAATGCCCGCATCCATCACCACGGTGGCCCCAGGGGCTGCGTTCAGACTGGTGAGCATGTCCTTGAGGGTCACGGGCTCACTGGCGTTGCCGGCAAAGACTTTTGAGCGCCGCACGAAGCCACTGGAGTCAAGCGCTACGGCCAGCGTGACCAGTAGGCAGTCGCTACGAGACTCCTTGCTGTGGCCGCGTTTGGCCTTGGCGACACCGGCGCAGATACACCTCGAAATAGGTGTTGGTCAGATCGTACAGGGTGATGGTCGGGCTGAAGCCGAAGAGCGACTGGGCTTGGGCGAACAGGTGATCTTGCAAGGCATCGCGGTGCTTGAACAGCGCGTCGGATGCCGGTACAGGCGGTTCATATCCATCGACTCGAAGCCAAAGCCAATCAGGTCGCCCAGGCCCGAGTGCTGTTGTAGCCAGGCATGGGTGACCAGTTCACTGGCCGGGTGAGCTGAGTACAGCCAGTTCTGAGGCTGGCCCCAGCCCGACAAGCCGTTAGACGCAAACCAACGCTGATATCAGTAATCAGTATGAAAACCCCCAGTGACGAATCACTGGGGCTAATTGATTTCACTAATTGGAGTCTAGGATTTCACTTTATGCGGTCCAGATTTCACTTTATGCGGTCACCGACAGCTTCCAACGTCTAACCGCACGCCCCTACCGCCCCGCACGCGGTGCAGAAATCACACCCATCCTTCTTGATCACCGTGGCGTTGCCGCATTCCTTGCAGACCGCGCCGGTCATGATGACCTTGGCCGGTTCGCCGCTGCTGGATGCTGGCAGGGCGGGGGTTTGCAGGATGCCCATCTCCTTCACCGGCAGGCCTTCTTCGGTGAGGATGCCGAGCATGGCGTAGCGGTGGATGATCAGGCGGGCGAGGTAGGCGATGGTGGACGGCCAGTTGGTCTGTTTTGATGCGCCAGGCACGAAGGCCATGAAGTCGCCCAGCGGTTCCGGGTAGTTCAGCAGTTTGCGCAGTTTCATGCCGATCCAGGCCGGGTCCATCACGCGCATGTCGAGCGAGAGCAGTTTGCACAGGCCGTCGAGCGCGCGCGGGTATTCACCGGAGAGCCAGACCGAGTAAGGCCGGGTGACACCATCCGGCAGGGTGATTTCCTTGAGGCCAAGGACGAAGTCGTCGCCGGTATGCGGGTTGAGCACGTCGACGGTCCAGGACAGGGTGCCGTCGGTGCCGGTTTTCGGTTCCTTGTGCGAGAACAGCGCGTCGAGGACAGGTGTTTCGCCTGCACCGTCGAGCGCGTTCAGGTCTTCCAGCCGCCAGCGCAGTAGTTGCGCGACGGCGGAAACCAGGCTGGGCATCTGGCGCGGTTCGCCATCGGGCGGGAAGGGAATCGCGCAACTGTCGTCGCCGCGTGTCTTTGCCAGCGTGTCGAGCTTGAGTTTCAGCCAGCCGCGATCGTTGGCGCGCATGTCCATCGATAGCGTTTTGGCGATGGCGCCGAGGCCGCGCGGTTGTTCTGCACCGTTGACCCAGACTTCGAACGGCCAGGCGCGGCCGTCGCTTTCGCTCGGTTCCGTATGCCCGACGAACAGCGCGAAGCTGCCGCAGTCACTGTCGATCATGTAACACCAGGCCGGGTTGCCGCCGGAGAGCTTCGGGCGGCCGGGCCATTTCAGGCTTTCCAGCACAGGCGCGGGCAGCGCCTTGATTTCGATGCGGCGGTTGACGTCGGAGAGTTCGAAATCCTGCGGTGCTTTGGCATTGCTCGCCGCGCTGGAAGCATCCGGCGTTGCCGGCGTGGTGGACAGCACGCTGCCCAGCACAGCATTAGGCCGATAGGTGGCGATGCCTTTCAGGCCAGCCTTCCAGGCGGCGAAATAGAGGTCCTGAAATTCGGTGTAGGGATAGTCGGCCGGGACGTTGACCGTTTTGGAAATGGCTGAATCGACATACGGCGCGACGGCGGCGACGGCGTTCATGTGCGCGGTAGCGGAAATTTCCAGCGCGGTGACGAAGGCCGCCGGCAGTTGCGTGACATCGCCGCCCTGTTCGCGGAACAGCCGCCAAGCATGGTCTTCCACCTGATATTCCTTCCAGCCGCCATCCGCTTCGCGCTTTTTCCGCGTGTAGGCCCAGGAGAATGGCGGTTCGATACCGTTGCTGGCGTTGTCAGCGAACGCCAGCGAGATGGTGCCGGTGGGGGCGATGGACAGCAGGTGCGAGTTGCGCATGCCGTGCGCGCGGATGCTGTCTTTGATGTGCGCTGGCAGACGACTGGCGAAGTTGCCACCGGACAGATACAGGTCGGCGTTGAACAGAGGAAAAGCACCGCGCTCCTTGGCCAGTTCGACCGAGGCCAGATAAGACTGGTCGCGCATGAATTCGGCGATCCGGGTCGAGAAGGCCAGCGCGTCCGGCGTGTCGTAACGCAGACCCAGCATCGCCAGTGCATCGCCCAGGCCGGTAAAGCCGAGGCCGACGCGGCGCTTGTTGTGCGCTTCGATACGCTGTTTTTCCAGCGGCCAGGCGGTCAGGTCGAGCACGTTGTCCAGCGCCCGCACGCACACCGGCAACACCCGCGCGAGTCCTTCGAAATCGAAATTGGCGTTTTCGTTGAATGCCTGGCGCACGAAGCGGGTCAGGTTGACCGAACCGAGACAGCAGCAGCCGTAGGGTGGTAATGGCTGTTCGCCGCACGGATTGGTCGCCTCGATGCTTTCGCAGTAATACAGGTTGTTGTCGCGGTTGATGCGGTCAAGAAACAGGATGCCGGGTTCGGCGTGGTCATAGGTGGAGGCCATGATCTGGGTCCACAGGTCGTGCGCGCGAAATTTTTTGTACACCCAGAGACCGTCGCTCTGGCGTTGATAAGCGCCGGCGGCTTTCTGTTCAATACCGGGTTCGGCGCGGTGCGTCAATTCCACGTCGGCATCGTCTTCCACCGCCTGCATGAAGGCATCGGTGACGCCGACCGAGATGTTGAAGTTCTTCAGATCGCCTTGGTCTTTGGCATGGATGAACAGTTCGATATCCGGATGATCGCAGCGCATCACGCCCATCTGCGCGCCGCGCCGGGAGCCGGCGGATTCCACGGTTTCGCAGGAGCGGTCGAACACGCGCATGTAGGAAACCGGACCGCTGGCGCGCGATTGCGTGCCTTTGACCAGCGCGCCCTTCGGCCGAATGGTGGAGAAGTCATAGCCGACGCCGCCGCCGCGACGCATGGTTTCGGCGGCCTCTTCGAGCGCCACGTAGATGCCCGGTTTGCCGTCCGATTCACCGGAAATCGCATCGCCTACCGGTTGCACGAAGCAGTTGATCAGGGTCGCCTGGAGGGCCGTGCCGGCGGCGGAATTGATCCGCCCGGCGGGGATGAAACCGGCTTCCATGGCGGCGAAGTAGGCCCGTTCCCAATAGGCGCGTTCACTTTTCTTCTCTGCAGAAGCCAGGGCATGGGCCACACGCATGCGGACATCGACGACATTTTTCTCGTCTCCCTTGGCGTATTTTTCCAGCAGAACCTCGCTGGAAATGGCTTGATCGGCAAGTTCGGGGAACAGGGCTTCCTGCATGACTGACTCCTCCTGAGTACTAGATGTATGGTGAGTTAGCTTTTTAGACGCTAGATACAGTGTCCGCAAGTCTCAAATTCAACTTTCCAGTAATTCATTGGGGGTATGGCCGGGATCACTGAGGAAGCGGGCTTTTGTGCACTCCTGACTACGCAGCGCCTCGGGCCATATCCAGCGTCGCCCATACCGGCGTGTGGTCCGATGGCCGTTCCAGCTTGCGCGGCGCTTTGTCGATTTCGCTTGTGCTACACAACGGCGCCAGTTCCGGCGAAAGCAGGATATGGTCGATGCGCATGCCGAAGTTGCGGCGGAAACCCATCATCCGGTAATCCCACCAACTGAAACTTTTTTCGGGTTGCTCGAACAGGCGGAAAGCATCTTTCAGGCCGAGTGCCTGCAAGGCCTGGAAGCGGGCGCGTTCCGGTTCGGACACCAGCACCTGGCCGATCCAGGCGGCCGGATCATGACAATCGCGATCTTCTGGCGCGATGTTGTAGTCGCCCAGCAAAGCCAGCCGAGGATGGCGCTGCATTTCGTCTTGCAGCCAGGCGATCAGCGCATCCAGCCAGGCCAGCTTGTAGACGTATTTATCGGAATCCGGACTCTGGCCGTTGGGGATGTAGACGCAGACGATACGGACCCCCTCGATGGTGGCCGCCAGGACACGTTTCTGTTCATCGGCAAAACCAGGAATGCCGGCCTGCACATCGCTCATCGGCAAGCGGCTCAGAATTGCCACCCCGTTGTAGGTTTTCTGGCCGGAAAAGGCGCTCTCATAGCCGGCTTCACGCAACGCTTCGACCGGAAAGACCTCGTCGGTCTGCTTGGTTTCCTGCAAGCACAGCACATCGGGCGCGGCGCTTTGCAGCCAATCGAGCAAATGCGGCAGGCGGACTTTGAGTGAGTTGACGTTCCAGGTGGCGAGTTTCATGTGGGCTTGGAAGCAAGCATTGGCGGGGGTTGTATGTTCATCGTTTATTTCTGGCTGCACACGTCGTTTCAAGTTCGGGTTTCTACTCCTTCTCAAACCCCTGACTGGTGAACTTCAGCGTCCGGCTGTTCTCGGTCACCGTGCGCACGACGTTGTCGGGGGCGCCGGAAGGTATCTCTGCTTCGATCTCGATCGTCACTGTCACCGATGAGCCGACCAGGCCGGCCAGGTGCGAGATGACCTCCTCCGCGATTCGGCTGGCGTCACGGCCGACGCGGGCGGCATCGAGCACTACCGTGCCGTGAAAGCGTTTCGGCCTCGCTGCCACGGGCGGGGGGGTAACAGATGTATTGCCGCCCAATGGGCTGGGAGGCGTTCCAGCAGGCGCACCGACAGGTGTTTGCCCACCACCAACCGGGGGCAACACAGCGCGCTCGGCATCCATCTGCTTGCTGGCTACTTCCGGCTTCACCACCAGTTCCGGTGCATGAATATCGCTCAGCGACACCATTTGCCCGCCGCGCAATCCTTTGTAGCGGCCAGCCGCCGCGTCGAAACTATCGGCAAGGCCAAAACTGTCGTGCGCCCAGGTCAACAGGCTGACGCCGTCACGTATCGCATCGAGCAGCACGACTGAATTTTTCAACCGGGGCAGATAGAGATAGCTCGCGAAATCCTCGACCACCTGTTTCACCGCTACATGCTCACCACGCCAGAGCGGCACCCCGTCCAGTTCCATGCGCAATCGGGTCGGGGCGAAGCTGGTCAGAAACAACTCATCGGTACGTAGCTTCTTGCTGGCGCGCACCGCCAGCGCGTCCGTCCCCGTGAGCCTGAGTGCTTCCCAGGTGACTGACACCTGCGGCGTGGCCTGCACCGGCACCAGCAACCACTGGTAGGTTTCCGGCAATCGAGCCGTCACGGCACTATCGGCGGCTTTCCGCTGGGTCTCGGCCTGGGTTACCTGGAACGGTGAGAGATTCAGGTTCTTCTGCTCGGCCAGGATGGACTCCCAGGCCAGAACCTTGCGTGCCGCCTCGTCCAGGTCCTGCAAACGGGTCTTGTCCGCCGCCAGGAAAACCAACGTATTGCGATAGAGGCGGGGGGCGTTGCCGCGTGATTCCAGAATCGTCTTGGCGGCGATCTCGGCAGCGCTGTTGGCTTCCTTGCTGTAAGGAAGGCTGACGCCGAGCACCACCAGCCGCGCATCCAGATCGTCCGGTACATCCGCGCCGCTCTGCGGCATGGGGTGGATGCGGCTGAAATCACCGGTCCGAGCCAGGTCCTGGCGCAGACGCTGCTCCAGTTCATGCGCCACCTTGTCCGGCTCGCGCTTCAACTGTTCGGCGCGGTCTTCCGCCAGCTTGGTCACTGTCGGCTGGGTCGAATACCAGTAATGCGAGCCGTCCTGATACAGATAGGTCGCGGCAGCAGCCATGCGGCGCAGGGCATCACCAAAGATGGCGGGCGACTCGCCCGGCATCACGCAGCCCAGTTTCACCCGGCGGTCCTCGATGCCGATGTGGGCGGCGGCCGTGGTCGGTGCCGAGCCCATATAGATCGCCCGCGCCACCCGGCGGCAAGCGGAAAGCTTGCCCAGGTTGGGCAATTCGCTGTCCAGTTTCAGCGGCAGCGAGTTCGGCCCATCTACATCCTTCTCGATCACCGGCACCCAGTTGTCGGAGAGGTAGCGCGTCAGTTCGGACTGCACGCGCGGGTCGTCGATCGACACATTGGCCGGCAGGATCAGCGGGTTGCGGTCACCCTTTTCCCACAGGCTGTGGATCACCGCCGCCATCAGGCGCAGCACGCCGCGAGTCCGCTGGAATTTCACCAGGGTCGACCAGTCGGTATAGAGCCGGTCGAAGATTTCCGGGTGGATCGGATACGCCATCTTGATGCGCTGCTCGTACTCGGATTCGCGGCACTCCGGCGGAAACTCGGCCTGCTGTGTCCGGTAGAACTCGGCGAAGGCGCGCGCCACCACGTCCCGGTCCTTGAACTGGGCCGGGTCGGCCAGGGGCTGGAACAGCCGCCGACGCACGATCTCGAAGCCTTCCTCGGCGCTGGCCGGGCGCCAGGACGATTCCACCCGCCCCACCACGTTACGCAGCCGGTCCAGCGCCTCGCGCCCCCGCGTGCCGCCCACTTCGACATCATCCGAATGTGAGTGGCCAGAGGTATCCGAAGCCGGCAGGCTGATCACCAGCAGGCAGTTCTTCGCCAGCTTGGCCGACTCGGTCAGCACCTGGGCAAAGGTGAATTGGGTCTCGAAGCCGCCGGCAGGCAGGTCGCTCTGATCATGCAACTGGCGGGCGTAGGCCACCCACTCGTCGATCAAAATCAGGCACGGGCCGTATTCGTTGAACAGTTCACGCAACACATCGCCGGGGCTGGTGGCCTTCTCGTCGTCCGCCTGTACGCGGGCAAAGGCTTGCTTGCCGCCCAGTTGCCAGGCCAGTTCCCCCCAAAGCGTGCGCACGACCGTGCCGTCCGGCTTGACCGAAGGGTTGCCGGGAGAAATCTTGTTACCCACCAACACCACCCGCCGGGCGGTCGGAACCTTGCTGACGCTGGCCTCGGACATCACCACGTCGATACCGGCCAATTCGGTCGGCGCGATGCCGGAGAACAGGTGATACAGCGCCAGCATCGAATGGGTTTTGCCGCCGCCAAAGTTGGTCTGCAACTGCACCACCGGGTCACCGTCCGCCACGCTGCCGCCCAGCCGCCGCAGCGCGCTGATCAACATCTCCTTCAGGCTGGCAGTGAGGTAGGTGCGGCGAAAGAACTCCACCGGGTTGCGGTATTCGTCCGTGCCCTCGCCCAGATGCACTTGCCACAGATCGGCGGCGAACTCGGCCTGCTGGTAGCGGCCGCTGGCGACGTCATCGTGGGGCATCACCACTTCGCGCCAAGGTTTCAGGCTGCCGCCTTGCCACACTGCGCCACTCTCGATGGCAGTGCCGGCCGACTTGCGTTTCTCGCCGCGCGCCTGCTCGTCGAAACGCAGGCGCAGCAACTCCATCTTCATCTTCTCCACGTCATCCGACTGCGGGGCGGACACGGCGACCAGCAGCCGCGCGGCAGAATCGAGGGCGCGGTAGGCATCGTCGCTGGAGAAGGGTTCCTGATGCGCCCACTTGTTGCGCCAGTCGCGGATTTCCGACACCAGGCTGCGTTCGGAGAAACCCAGTATCTTCTTGAACACCTCGTTCCAGGTTTCCCACATCAACTTCAACAGCGCGGCGGAATCCCATGCGGCAATCGCCTTTTTGGCCAGGATCGGGTCGTCGACAAAGCTTTTCACGCTCTGCATCGAGATCGTTTTCATCTCGATGGCGCTCTTGATCTCCCGCTCGACGAACGGCCCCAGGCCGGCTTTCAGGAGTTCCAGCGCCTTGCCGACGCGTTCGTGGTTGGTGATGGCCATGTAATTCCTTATTTGTTCAGGTCGAAGCGTTCGACATGCGCCGCCAGTCGTCCTGATACGGGTGCGATTTCAAAAGGATGAGTCCGCTCTGAGCATCCGAACCACGACTTCCACGATCTCGGCATGCCTCTCCTGCGCCAGATGACCGACGGCGCGTTGGAACAGGCTTTCATGAGCGGTGAATAGTTTGCCTGGTCGGGCATAGCTGACGCGCTGCAAACCGCCCGCCGAAAAATCGTGGTCGCTGATTTCAATGGCAGCAGAATCGGAAAACGGGTTGCTGGTGATCTGGCACAACACCCAATCGCCCTGCCAGATGCGGCCAGGATCAGTGCCGGGCGCAGCTTGTTGGCCGACAAATCCGAAAACGGAAAAGACAGCAAAATTACCTGCTGGCTTGCAAATGCGCCCATGCCGCATCCTCCGCCGGATTCAACCAATCCTCGGCCAGCGCGGGTTCCGAAAGGCGCGCGCCGCACAGCGCCGAATCAGACGCCTCTCCGGGCTCGATCATGGTAACCAGCACCCGGCAGCCCCCCCGCGTTGGGGTGGGAGGCTGCTCCAGAAAGTGCAGGTGACCGTCCGCTTCCAGCACGGCCTCATAGGTTTGCAGCATGGCTATCCTTCCGCTCAAGCAAATAAATCATCATTATCGCTGCCTCCTGGTCGTGGCGAACCCGTCGCAACTTCCCGCGCCAGCCGGGTGATTTCCGGCCAGCTTTGCACCAGGCCGTTGTAGGCCATCGCCTCGTTTGCGCGCTTCTTGCGCTCGCACAGGGTGTAGAGGCGGTAGCAGAGTTCGCGGGCGGTTTCGGCATTGCTGCCGAGTTTCGCGACCAGCGTGGCGGCGGCGCTTTCACCGCTGGCTTCGAGCACGCGGATCAGTTGATGCACCATTTCCCAGACGGTGAGGCGGGTGTCGGTGGTTGGATCCCAGTCGGCGGGGAGTTCGGCGGGTTTCAGCAGGCGCACCTTGCCGGCTTTGGAAAGCAGGATGCCGGCCTCGACCAGGCCCGCCACCGCCGTGTTCTTGGATTTGGAAAGCTGCTCGGCGACACCGTAGTCGCCTTCGGCAAAGCCGGTCTGCTCAAACCAGGTCAGCGCCCAGCGGGTGTCGGCGTCGAAGTCGCCTTCCTGCTCGGCCAGCGCCTCATCCAGCGTCTGGTTGATCAGCGCCAGCGCAGCGCGCACCGACAGCGGCTGGCCTTCGGCGTCGAGCACCTTGGCGTAGCGGGTATATACCGCCATGCCGGGGCCGATGGCGGCTTGCGCCAGGTCGACCGGCGCGATGTTGCCGGCTTGCAGGTGGGCGAGCGCGGCGGGGAGTTCGGCCTTGAGCGTGGTGAGGAAGTCGCGGCGGGTGGCGGTGGGGGCGTTGGTGGAGC
>Ga0105047_10001375_pt1 | contig 43433 bp, 37 predicted proteins | sample MAT04_FD_78384 | JGI IMG/M metagenome (GOLD analysis project Ga0105047, IMG submission 78384) | Freshwater microbial communities from Lake Fryxell liftoff mats and glacier meltwater in Antarctica - MAT-04 (megahit assembly) | ecosystem: Environmental > Aquatic > Freshwater > Ice > Liftoff... | reverse complement strand
TCTCCAATCTCGCCCTCCAAGGCTTCGATCACTTCAACCGCTGGAACTCCAATGACACCCAACAGATCGACTTGAACTATCAGCTCGAAGCGGCCGGCATGAAGCACTCGTTTGGCGCCGGTTATGAGGAGCTTCGTTCCTACGCGCAAATCACGACCGCTCCGCTTGATTTCAACAAGGCCACCCCGGTCACAAACAACGGCATCACCTACACGGGCAAGCTGGTTTATCAAAACTATGATCCGTTCAGCAGTAATCCCGTCCCCAGCCTCTACGCCTTGCAGTCCGGTCCCACCACCCGCGCCGCCTCGGTCCTCTCCAAGAACCATCAGTATTACGGTTCCTACCGGGGTTCGTTTTGGGACGACCGCGTGAACGTCCTCTTCGGCGTCAACAACTACTCCATCGACCGTTCCTCGCCCACCACCCTGCCCCAGAGCAACACGACGTACACCTACGGCGTGATCGCCGAAGTCGTGAAGGACCTGTCGGTCTTTGCGTCGAAGAGCGAAGCCGTCCAGTTCACCAATCAGCTCAGTGCGATCGGCGCCGGCGTGCTGCCCTCCGACAACGCCGTACCCCTCAGCTCTGAACAAGATACCGGCTACGAATTCGGGCTCAAGTCCACCTGGCGCGACAACGAGCTGTCGGGCACCATCTCCTACTACAACAGTGAACGAACCGGTGTGGTCGGCGGTGATGTGCTCAAGACGCTGACCGATCCGCGCAATGCGTCGGGCACCTTCGTGCAGTTCTTCGTGAACGGTGGCCTCTACCGTTCCCGCGGCATTGATGCCGACCTGACGTGGACGCCGAACCAAAACCTCCAGATGGTGTTCAACTACAACCATTCCCTCGAGGCCCGCATCGTCTCGGATCCTTCGGTCAACCCGAACACCCCCGGCTCGCTGGACTACCAGAAGAAGTTTAACCGTCCCTTGTCCCAAGCTCCGAAGGACCGGTTTAACTTGGTGGGGAAATACAACTTCGATTCTGGTGCGTTAAAAAATGTCAGCGTCGGCTCCGCCGTCCGCTACAACTCGACGTATTCGATCACCAATGCGGGCATCTATGACCTGTGGGCCCCGGCTGCGACGCTGTTCGACGTCTTCGTCAGCTACCGCACCAAGCTCATGGGCACGCCGACCGAGTTGAAGTTGAACATCAACAACGTCACCAACCAACGGGACGACTACACTTGGGGTGACGGCCGCACCATCTTCGGCACGGTCAAGTTCAGCTTCTAAACCACTCCCGGGTTTTTGTTTTTCAGGCACGGGTGGGAGTCCGCTCCCCTCGTGCCTTTTTTGTGCCCGCATCACGCCTGCCCTGCCGGTCAAATTTTCTCAGCCGGAGCGCACTTTCACCCGGCGCGCGCGAGCCGACACCCGAGCTACCACCGGCGACGAAGTCCGTCCGGAGGGAAATCAAACAGGGGCGGAGAAGAGCGCGTCGGCTTCGGTCTGCGCTCGGGAGAACGATGCCGGGATGGGTTCGGGGTGGTGATAGCGGCCGTGATGAGACGGTCGGGCACCACGGAGAGTTGTGACCAGCTTTTCAAGCGCGGGAGCTCGTGCGCGTGGGCGTGGATGCCCTCCAGGGCGTTGTAAAATGGGATCGTGCAGTTCACCTCGTCTTCGTACCAAGTGGATTTGCGGCAACCAAGACCACCCCTGAGGGTAAGCAGCTTGTCGCTGGCGGGCGACGCGCAGTGGCGGAGAAATTCATTGGCCGTGACGCGGTGCGGCGAACCGGCCGCGACGGCAAGGAGCCAGTAGACGTTAAGCGAGGCGCTGGGGTGGCCGGGCGCCGACGGCAGCGGGGCCACCGCGACGCCTTCCCACGGATGTGACATTTTCATCTCCCCGCCCCGCTCGCCCAATGCGGCGTAAATCGGACCAGCGGGCCAATCGATGATCGCGGCACCTGCGCGACATGCGGCAATCCGTCCGCCGTCCGGCGCCGCCCGCCAAGATCTCGTGCTCGGCCCGCTGCGCCGCGCCGCCGGAACGATCTTCGCCCACCACGCGGCCGACGAACGTCCCCACCTCCTCGATCATGTGGAGCAAGACCACCAGATACGTGCACCACCGGGTCAGCCGGGGAGCCTCCAAGTAGAAACTTGCCCGACGTCGGGTCGAGCGGTTTGCTGGCCCTGATGGCTGCCCCTGCCGAACCGCACCGCTCGAAGTGGAGCATCTTTAAAATCGGTTTTTCAGGTCCCGTCACCGGACCCGAAGTGTCCAGGAATCATCCCATTGGAGACGAGCTGGCTAAACGGGGTGTGGCCGGCCCAACCTGAGCAGCCATGGAAAAATACGTCACCCTGAGAGACATCGCCAAGCTGGCGGGAGTGCATTTCACGACAGTGGGCCTGGCCTTGCGGAATGACCCGCACGTCAACGCCGAGACCGCAGCCAAGGTCCAGGCCGTCGCCCGGCGGGTCGGCTACACGCACAACGCGATGCTCTCAGCCCTTTCGTCCTACCGCCGCGGCCAGGGGCGGCGCTTCGCCGGCGTGCTGGCTTACGTGCTGAATTACGATCCGGCCCGGTACGAGGACAACCTGGCCGAGTCGACGCTGGCTCGTGCCGTGGCGGACTATGCCAAGTCCCAGAGCTTCTCGCTCGAAGCCTTTCAGGTGTCTGACACGGGCCTGACCGGCACCCAGCTCAGCCGGGTGCTGCGGGCCCGCGGCATCCAAGGCGTACTGCTGTCACCGCGGCTCCCCGTCCCCGGGCCGATCCCTGATCTCGACTGGCAGGATTTTTCGACAGTTGCCGTGGGCTATTCCATCACGAACGTCGCCGCCCACCGCGTCTGCATCCACCACGCCTACAACATGCGGCTCTGCCTGCGGAAACTGCGCGAGCGCGGATACCAGCGCATCGGCCTGATTGTGAAACAGGATTTTTCCAAGCGCAGCCTCGGGGTGATGCTCGGCTCCTATCTGGCGGAGCAATATGTCCAGCCGGCCAAGCACAAGGTGCAGCCGCTCTACGCGGTGGAGTTGAGCCAGAAGGTTGTCGGCCAATGGCTCAAAAGCCAGCGGGTCGACTGCGTCGTCCTGCCCGGCGCCAGCCTCGAGGTCTGCGACTGGATCCGGCAGCTCGGCTACCAGGTGCCCGGGGACGTGGGCCTCGCGTTGATCTCGCGCTTCGGCAAATCGGATCATATCGCCGGCATCGACGAGCAGAACGACCTCCTCGGCGTAGCCGCCGGAAAATGCCTCGTCTCCCTGCTGCAGCACAACGAGCGCGGCCTGCCCGAGTTTCCGCTCTACACGATGATCGAAGGTCGCTGGGTGGACCGGCCGACCGTGCGGGCCGCGGTGGTGGTCTAGCGGGGCGGGGACCGCGGGCCTGCAACTTTCAGCTTTCAAATATCCGTCGGGTGACGGACATCAGGACCTGCCTGAGCGGCGGAATTTGAATGCCGAGCGAGGAACTTTGCGTTTCACCGCCGGGGCGCCTGGTTCTCCGCCAGCCGCCGCTGCTCCGCCTGGATCTCCTGCCGGTGCGCTTGCTGCCACTCGAAGATGGAGCGGAACTTGGGCTGCGGGCGCGTGATATCGCCAGACCGATAGATGCGGTTGCCGCGCTCCACCGCCGGGGAAATGGCGCCGCCCAACAGAGCATCGATCGGTCCGTAGAAACGGTTGTCAATCAGCTCCACCCCAGTGCAGTCCGGCGTGGCGAGATAGATCGCCGCCGGCTTCGGGTCGAGCAGCACGAACACATTGCCCTGGATGATGTGGTCGAAGCTCGCCGTCTTCGCGACCACCCCCGGACCTTTGCCCACCACAAAGCGATTGTGCAGGATCAGCCACGCCTCGTTCATCCCGCCCATCCAGAGCCCCGCCTTCGGGGAGGAAATGTCGCAGTTGTAGACGACATTGCGCGGGCCGCTGGGCCCATGGCCGGGGTCCTCGGGCGGCGAGGCCCACATGCCGTTGCCATAGGCGCCGTCCTGCTGCCCGGACTCCACGACCAGTTCCTCGTAGAGGTTCTCGTTGGTCCAGCCCGCATGCCACTGCGCATCGCTGCCATGAAACACACTCCGCCGGATCACATTGCCCGAGGCTGCCCACTGTGAAACCGGCCCGTGACGCATCGCATGCGTGGTGACGCGGTCCATGAGGCTATCAAAGGAATGCTCCCATCCGACGTAGCCGGAGCCGCCGATGTTGTACCACACCCGGTCGAAGACCGAGTCGCGCACCTCGCATCGTTTCGAATGCGGCATGTATAGCGCCTTGTCGCCGGCATGCACCAACTCGACGCCCCGCACCCAGCATTCCCAACCGTACTCGAACATGACCCCATGGACCATGGCCGGGACCGACTGCTCAAAGCCGAGCTCCTCGATCCCGCAATGCACCTGGGCGCGCAGTCGCTGCACGGACGAACCGTCGATGACGGGAAAATCCATGCGCAGCGCCTCATCGAACCAAAGGCGGTCTCCGTCCACGCGGGTAATCTCATAATGGTTCGTGCGGATCTGGGCGCCTGGCCGCGCCGAGCCGGTGAGCTGGAGCCAGCGGGGGGTGGCGGGTGCGTTAACCTGAATCCGGTCGCCGGCCACCAGTCCGTGTCCCAATGCCAGCTCGAGGAACATGTCGCCGCGCCGGCCGTCCGCCGTGAGCGGAATGCGGTCACCCACCAGGCCTTGGCCGTCGAACCTGATCATCGCGAGCGAGCCGCGGCCGCGCTCCGCGGCCACCGGCGCCGCGTCCAACACCACCCGCTGCGCCACGCTGCGGGCCGGGCCGTCGCGATATGTGACGGTGACCTTGAGCTCCCTCTCGCCCGCCCCCGCCGCGTCCAACAGGTCGCTGCCGTTGAAACGAAAGAAGATCTGCGTCTCCCAGAGTCCGGAGCGAGCAATGCGCTGCACGAGCTTGCCCCCCCCGCCGTGACTTCCACGCCGGTCAACCCCTCGGGGTCGAGGCAGACATTGAAGAAACCCTGGGGATGGATCCTTCCGTCTGGCGGAATTCCCAGCAGCTCAGGCGCTTCGTCGCGTTTCGAAAACCGCGAAATCAGCACCGTTTGCTTGGCGCCGGCGCCGCGCAGCACCACGTCGTCGCCCTTGATCACGATCGGACGATCCAGGTAGTAGCGCCCGGCGGGGATGAAGACCACGCCCCCGCCCGTTCGCGCCTCCACGGCCCCGATAGCGCGCTGCAGGGCCGCAGAATCATCCCGGTCATCGCCTGGCACCGCGCCGTAATCGGCCGCCGACAGGGTGTTCGCGCGCTCCGGGACGCCGCCCTGTACTCCGACCCGCGTCCAGTTCGGGTACGCGATCCCATCGGGTCCCAGCACATCGGCGGCAGTCAACTTGGCCGTTTCCCGTGCCCGGATTTTGTAAGTGCCGGGCCAGGGCGGCGCGGTGAGCCCGGTCACAAGATTTTGACCCTCATGCTCGCGGGTCAGGTCGAGGTAGGTGCGCAGATCCCAATCCGCCGGACGCATGGCATACGCGGATTGCTCGACCACGAGCCGATCCGCCTGGTCATAGACCTGCAACAGGCAGAAAAGCGGTTCGTCCGCTCCCAGGACACTCTTGCGCTGGCCGTGGGTGATGACGCCGGCGCGCGGGATGACCGTAAAGTCAAAGTTCAGGACGCGGCGGTTTCCCACCCGGCGGTTGATGCACACTTCCCTGGCCACCACTACTCCGTTGAGCAAAAGGTCGAAGACTCGCCGCAGGGGATCGCTCATGGCCATTTCGGTGTAGGCCAAATGCACGCGGTACGGGCCGGCACCAAGCCCGGCGACCCGCAGGTCGAATTCGCCCGTGCACCAAGTTTGGTAGACGGGTTGCCGTGCGACTGGCACCCCTTCCACCTCGGACTCATAGTGGCGATGCCCACAAAGCGCGGCTGCCCGATCGTCGTCACCGTCACGGAGGCGCCCGGCTCGGCCCCCCGGGATTGGGCGGTCGCGAATCCTGCAATCGGCCCTAAAACCATCAGTCCCAAGAGGAATTTTTTCATGCTGAGTTTATTCCGCGAGGACACCACGAAGTCGGTCGGATTCCAATGCCTGCAGCATGCTACATGTAGGGCGGTGCCAGCGCCCTCGAGCCCGCCGGCAAGCTTGCAGTGGATTTCCCCGCGGGTTGCTGGAGGAGCGTGAACAACCCAGGGATCATCCGCGTCCGCTCGCGTGATCCGTGGGTAAGGATCTTCCCAATCCGGGTTGAGAAAGAATGGCCGCGCACCCGTTCACTTCGACAAAACCTCAGGGGTCAGGTCGCCAATCGACTCGTCCAACAGACGCTGGTCCGTCCGGGCGACCCGGCCCGCAGTTTTCGGCAGGGGCGTATCGAATTGATAGCCGGGGTCGGTTTGCTGTTTGCGCCAAATCTCCCGCATCTCCCGCCACGCACCCACCAACGAGCGAGGTTCGGGCATGTCAGCGGCAACCTCCTGGTGCAACTGCCGCAAACGATAACACGGCACCCCCGCAAACATGTGATGTTCGGTGTGCCAGTTCATGCGCCAGTAAAGAAACGTCGAAAGCGGATCCAGCGTAATGGATCGCACACACAGCCGGAAATCCGGCGCGTTGTCGCGCAACCCGCAATGCATGGGCACGGCCACCAGATACCGCCAGAAATTGCCGATAAAATACGAGAACGACGTCAAAAGCGGCAACAGCCAGAAATTCAACAATCCCCCCAAGACAATCATCGCCAGGTGGAAGAGCACGATCACCCGCGCCCAGTTTACGGCCTTTCTTCGCTCGTCCGGATAACCTTCATAAACTGCCGCCAACCACTCCTCGCGACCCGCGACCGGCGCCGCAGGTCCGCTACGGGAGCGAGGATAGATTCCCGCCGCGGTCAGCATGGTCTTCTTCAGCACCGGAATGATCCCATTGGACTCAAATCCCCCGGTCACATTGACCGTGAGCAACTGCAGCAGGTAAAGCGCCTGCAATGACGGTGTCTTGGGCAGCGTCACCTCCCGGTCGCCTTCCGGGTGCAGCGTGTAGCGGTGATGATACGTATGGCTCATGGCGTACTCGTAAAAATTATGGTAGGACAGGACGCTGTAAACCCGCAGAAAAAAACGGTTGAGCCCCTTCGTCTTGAACACAGTCCCATGACCCAGCTCGTGAACCGCCAACCCCAGGAATGCCGTCACCGTCCCATGTAAAAAAAGCGCCCCGGCAAACCAGCCCCACTGCTGTTGAAGATAAAAGTACGCAGTTAACAGCCCGGTCCCGGCAAAAATCGCCAGATGACCCAAGGCCTGAAACCATCCCTGCCCGTCGCTGCGGCGGCTGAGTTCGCGCAACCGATCGCTGGCAATGGGGCAGCGATACCACACCACCCGCAACGTTGTGCTCACTTCCCTGAGCGATCCGTAAGTGGTGTTCATGTGCACTTCCTCCTGCCTGTCCGCTCCGCAATGATGTTCTTGTTCATGTTTCTTCGTCGTTAGCCTCAGGCCTCGAACCTCGCGCTGTAGGCGATCGCATTTTTGCCCTGGATCCTGAGCCGGATATACTTGCCCTTCAGGGCGTCGAGGGTCGCGTGGTCCTTCCAAACGATCACCTGACGGTCTTGATCTCCCGTGACCGGCTCGCAGTCCGCCGTCGTAAAGCCGGCGTACTCCGCCCCATACCCCGGGCGCTTGATCGAGACCGTAACCGGCCCCTTACACGCGAAATTCAGGAAGAGCTTCCCGCCCGGGCAAACGAACGGCAGCGTGGCAAACGATCCGTCGTGCTCGGTCTGCTGGCCCACCAGCCGGTCTTTCCGAAACGTCGCGAAGGCGAGCGACGGGCGCTGCGCCAGATCGCCGCCGGTGTCCGCGGCGTCGTGCCGGTCCGCCGAGGCGTAATAATAATAGCGGTACTCGTCGCCGACCAGGATCGGCTCCGCCAGCCCGACATAGGCGCCGCCACTGTCGTAGGTCCCCGGAATGCCGGGCTGCAGCAGGCGGGGCCGGGACGGCATCCGGCGCCAGTTCAGGTTGTCGCCGCTTTCAATCAGTTCGACCCAGGTCGTCTGCGTCGTGAGATCGTAGAGATTCAGGAAGCCCAACGTCCGCCCGCTCAGGACGAAGGCCGACTGGTTGTAGAAGTTTGCCCCCTCGTTGTCCCCGTGGTCGGGCGTGATGATCCACTGGGGCTCGCTCCAGTGCTTGAAATCGTCGCTGTGCGCCAGCATGCGGCTGCGGTTGTTGCCGAGGCGGTCCTTGAGGAAGGCGTAGTACCGCCCCGTGCGCTTGTCCTGCCAGAGCGACGACGCGTCCTGGGAAGGCAGGACGGTGCCCGTGAATGTCCACTGCAGGCCCTCCGGCGACACAAACAGGCAGCAGCCGGTGAGGTCGTCGTCCTTCGTGTCGATGTGAAACATCATCATCTTGTAGCGCCGCTGCGGGTCCGGCTCGTGCAGGTCCTCGATTACGGATGCCGAGTCGTTGTAGTAGGACGCCCACGCAAAGATGATGTTGTTGCCGGGGAACTTGTCCTGGAAATACCGGTTTTGAGCCGGCCGGCGCCACGTGAGGCCGTCGTCGGACTCCGCGTAGCACACGACGCAGTGGTTTTTCCCCTGCATCGAGTTGTCGACCAGGATCGCGCCCTCCTGGAGGCCAGGAAAATCCGTGCAGTAGAAAAACTTGAATTTCCCGTCCACCTGCGAGCGGATAACGCTACCCCAGTTTACCCCGCCCCCTTGCTCCCACGGCATCTGCGCGGTCAGCACGGGATTGGCCGCCGACTTCCGCAGCAGCTCAAAGCGATCATAGCAGTTCTTCCTTTCGGTGAGGTTGCCCGGGCTGAACAGCACCTCACGTCGCAGACCCGGTGCGTCCGCCGCCGGCGCCGCTGTCTTCAGGCTGCTCGTCTCCGCCCCGCCAAGTCGGAGGTCAGCCAGCGGCAACGTCGCGACCAGGAGGGAGGTCTTTTGCAGGAAAGAGCGGCGGGTGTGGTTCATGGGACGAAAAGGGTTGGGCAGGAGCGAGGAATTGGCGATCGGGCGGGCGTGATCGGATGGGCCGCGTTCATTCGCGAAACCATGCGATGGGGATGCTCTTAAACTTGAGCGTGCTCCTGTCGTGGAGGGCAGAGTGATAGACCAGCAAGACGCGTTCCCCATGGATCCGGACGCTGAAATAAGCGTACGTCTGCGTCAGATCGTTCTCCACGAGTTTCATCTTCAGCCAGGTGTTGCCCTCGTCGTTGGAAATCGCCGCCCCCATCGGCGTGCGCCGGCCGGAATGGCTCACCCCGCTCATTTGGGCGATCGGATTGTACACCAGCAGGAGGTCGCCGTTGTCCGGCAGGCGCGCCAGGGTGCTGGGGGCTTCCGGCGTCACCACCGTCCAAGGCCGGGCTTCCGTCCACGTGTCCCCGCGATCGGAGGAATATGCGTGCCAGATCATGCCGAACTGGGTGCGGATGATTTCGAGGAATCGCCCGTCCTTCAGCTCGATCACCCCCGGTTCCATCGCGCCGCGCTGGCCGCAAAACGTCTCGCCCTTTCCCCGCTGCCAAGCGTGGCCGTTGTCGTCCGAGAAATACATGACGGAACGGTAAACCTCGCCCTTCCGGATGGCTTCCTCCGTCCAAGCCACCGGACAGATGATCCGGCCGTCCTTCAGCTGGACGGCGCGCGCGTTGTTCATGACGTGGTAGCCCGTTTCCGGCGTGATCCGCAGCGGCTCGCTCCAGGTTCTGGCCTCATCCGCTGAACGGCGGACGTAAAGCTTCAAGTCGGTCTTGGTGTTCTTGACGCAATAAAAGAAGAGGATCTCGCCGGTCTGAATGCGGAGAAAACTCACCGACATGATGTTCATGCCCCCGGTATTCTCGACCAGGGTGAAATGATCGCCCCAAGTGCGGCCTCCGTCGGTCGACCTGGCGCCGGATATCCGCGCCTGCGCAAAATCGCTCGGCGCTCCCCCATAGAAATCCGTCCACCCTACGAGGAAGGTTCCGTCCTTAAGCACCACGAGATCGCCCTCGGAGTTCCGCGGATGCTCCGCGCTGGGATAGGCGATCACCGAGTCGATGACGGACTCGGCCGCTTTCACGGTGAAAGCCAGACCGCCAAAAATCAGCGCAAGCATGAGCCGGTTTCGTCGCATAAAAAAAGTTGGACCGCGTCAGGCCAACTGCCGGCCGCGAAACTTCGCGTAGGCCTCGTGCAGGGCATCCGTCCCGGGCGCGCCAATGTTCACGAGCGGTGAGCGTTTGCTCATCAGGCCCTGGTACTGATAGATGATGAGCTTGTCGGCCACCGGCGCCGCGACGAGCAGCTGGCGCTCCAACCGCTCAAATTCACAGGGCGTGCAGACCCGGCGGCCATCGGGACGCTTCTCGGTGTACTCGAAGACCTCGCAGTTCACCCACATCTGCTGGCCGAGCTTGGTGTGCAGCGGCTTGATGAGCTCATAGCCCTCCGCAGCCACGTAGAAATTCAGGCTCGGATAGACTTTCTCGAACCCGGCGTGATCCTGGTAGGCAAAGATGTCCACATTGAGCTGCTCCAGCTGACGCAACAGCGGATCGAGTTGAGCGGGTTTCGGCTTTTTTAGATTGGCCGGCGACATCATCAGCTTGGCGCCGGGCACCCGCTCGCGGATGCTCTGCACGAACCGCGCGGTCTTGTCGCAGTCATCCTGCGCGAACAGGCCCCCCTCCTTGATGCCGTGCGCCTCGGCCGTGATGTAGAAACCCTTCAGCGCCTGATAGGAGCCATACTTTTCGCGGAGATCCTCCGCCATGCTGGCGAGCCACCCGTTATGCTCGGGCGAAAGATCGGGGTTGGCGTTGAGCGAGTAACGACCGAACGCCCCGAGCCCGAGGTAGACACTCATCCCGCGCTGGTCCGCCGCGCGGACGATCGCACCGACGGGATCGGGACAGGCCATCGGCAGCTGGATGCCCACCGTCTTGCGGTTCGCCGGGTAGAGCGGCCGGCCCCAGATGGCGCAGCCGGTGAGGATCACCGTGTTCAGGCCCAGCGCGTGCATGTCGCCCACAATGGCCTGCCAGTTTTCCTCCCGCCACTCGCGGCACTCGTCCACCCAGTATTGGGCGTCCCAGTTGTTGACATGCTGGATGTCGATGAAGGAGCCGGTGATGAGGGGCTTGGGCATGGCGGGAAGGCTTGGGTCGAGGTCAGGTCGCCGAGGCCGGTCGGGGCCGAAGGAACAGCAGGAGGCCGGCGCACAGCAACATGCCCGCAGCACCCATGATGAAAAGGCGGCTGACGTCGATCTGCGCGTCGCGCATGGCCCCGCCGGCATACGTGGTGGCGCCACCCACGGCGCAGGCAAAAAAGTTCAACACGCCAAAGCCCGTCGCGATGTAGCGCCGATCCAGGATCAGGCAGAGGATCGGCATCATCTCGCCGCTCGCGAACGAGATCATCAGGCCGTAAATCACCAGCCCGGCAATGGCGACCGGCAGGAGGTTCGTGGTCGACACCACCACGATCGCGGGCACCGCCAGCGCCAGGCCGATCGCGGTGACAAAAATGCACGCCCGCCGCTGGGTCCGGCTCCAGCGGTCGGCCCACAAGCCCCCCACCACGAGGCCGAGCAGCGAGGCGGCATTCACATACACCGTGGCGATAAGGCCGGCCTCACCCTGCCCGAGATGAAAATGCTCCTGCAGGTAAGTCGGCATCCACCCGATCACCATCCACGCGGCGACGCCCAGCAGCCCCCAGTAAATGAACGCGACCATGAACGAGCCGCTGCCAAACAGACTGCGCAAGGCCTCGCCCAGCCTGACCCTCGGTTTCGCAACGTCCGGCGCCAACTCCGCCGCGTCCGGCGGCGGCGCATCGCGCAGCAGCAGCAACAGCACCACCGAAAAGGCAATGCCGACCAGTCCGAAAAGATTGAAGGAGTAGCTCCAGCCGTGGCGCTCCGCGAGCCAGCCGCCGACTCCCCCCATGCCGCCCCCCACCATCACACCGCCGAGCACAAGACCGGTGGCGAGGGAGCGCGTCTTTCCCCGGTGATAATCGGACACGAGCGCCAGCGAGGCCGGCAGGAAGCAGGCTTCGCTGATCCCCATCAGCAGCCGCGTGGCCAGCAACTGCTCGTACGTCTGCGCATGCGCGGTCAACCAAGTGATCAACGACCAGGCAAACAGGCTCCCGATGATGACCCGCGAACGGTTAAAACGATCCGCCAGATATCCGGCGAACGGGCTCAGCACCGCGTAGACCACCAGAAACGCGGTCGTCAGGAGCCCGAACTGCGCATCGGTCATCGGGATCGCCTCCTTCAACGAACCCCGCATTGTCGTGATCATCACCCGGTCGAGGTAGTTGAGGCAGCCCACCACCCACAGGAGCCCGACAATCAGCCACGCGCGGGCAGGAAGTTTCGAGTCAGTGATCATGGTGGGTCACACGGAAAGAGCTGGGGCGCGGGGCGCCCTGTCGGTGCCGCCGAAAGAGAAACAGTCCGCCGGCCCCTGCGCCACATAATTGGGCCCGCCGCAGATCGCTCCGCCGGTGCGGCCCGGAAGTGAAAAGGGGCCACGCCAGTTGGCGCGGCCCCTGATTACAGAAAGCATGTCTCGATTGATCCGTTACAGTCTGAACCCGACCGACACCCGCGCCTCGAAACCGTCGCCGCGCGTCAGGTCGTTGATCTTGTTCGTGACGTTGACCAAATTGAAGGTGAAGTCGGTCGGAGTCTTTCCCCACTTGGTGCGATAGGTGGCAAACAGGTCGATAATGGTTTCCGCCGGCACCACTTGGCTCGACGCCGGCGAATCGGTCAGGCTGAACGCTCCCGAGTAACGGATCGCGCCACCCAGGCTGGTGTTCTGGAACGGGCCCTCGGTGAAGTTGTACTTCGCGATGAAGTTGCTCTTCCAGATGGGATTCTTCATCGGACGGCGCAGGAACGTTGACTTGTAAACCGTCAAATATGGCTTGCTCAGGTCGATCGTCGGATCGCTGACCGTCTTGGCCTCGTACTCGTAGTTGAAGTTCAGGATGGCCTGGAAATTCCGGTTAGGGGTCCACGCGATATCGCCGTCGATGCCCTTCACCTGCACCACCCCGCCATTCTCCGCCCACACCACATTGTTGTTGGGGTTGGTGTCAAAGTTGCGCGCTTCCACACTGTTCTTGTTGTAGGAATTTCGGACGATGCCATCACGCTGATCAAAGTAGTGCGACACACTGCCGGAAATGGTGTTGTCCTTCCAGTTGGACTTCACGCCGAACTCGATGCCCTTGCCCTTTTCGAAGTCGAGCAACTTGCGGGCCGCGAGTTCGGCCGGCGTGACGCCGGCGCCTTCGATCGAAAAGCGGTTGGAGAACACGAAATTCTGGCCAATCGAGGCGAACGCCCGGAAACCAGGGATCACTTCATAGACCGCTCCGATCGACCAGGTGTCGTGGCTGAAGCCGGTCTGCTTCGATTTCACCCGCCGGGCGCCGGCGACGAAGTCGAGTTTTCCTTCCAAGGCGGAGGCTCGATAGGTGAAATAGAGATCCCGGAAATCCGAGTTGGACCGGGAGTTGATCTTGGCGGGGCCGTTGCGGAGCGGCAGGACGTCCGGCACCGGCTTGCCCGCGAAGGGATCGAAGTACTGGTACACGGCCACCCCGGTAAGCACATTGCCCAATTCGTCCACGCTCGGCGTGGCCTTGTTGTAATCGAGGGTGGTGTTGCCGTTCTGGTTGGTACCGCGGCGCCACTCCCCGCCCACGAGGAAGGAGTGTTTGATGCTGGCAAACTGAGTTTCAAAGATCGCGTCCAGGGTCTGGACATCCGCAATCGCCGCCCGCACCCCGTCGGTCGAGATATCCGCATATTGCACGTTGATCGTGGGCACTCGTCCATCCGCGCGCAGGCCGCCGTTCGGTAGATAAAACTGCCGCACAAAGTTCGCGGTGTTGTCCATCCGCGTCCAATGGTACTTGAGGGAAAGACTATCGAGTGGGGTGATTGTCACCCCGGCGTCGTAGACCTTGGTGTCGCCGTCCTGATTGCCGAAAGTTTCCTGCATCTTGTCCCCATAGGGAGAGTAACGCGAAAAGTTGATCGTGTCGCCGGTGTTCTGGAACGGTTGGTCGCCCGTCCGCTCCAGCGTGTCCGCCTGCCAGTTGACGATGAAGGCATTCCACTGCGTGTTGCGGCCATAGCGCTCCTGCACCTTGGCCCGCGCCGCGGTATCGTCCGCCAGACCATACTTGGTCTTCATGAAATCCAGGACCGCCTGGCTCGGGTTGGTGAGGTCCGTGTAGAATTGCGGGTTGACCCCGAAGTCGCGCGCGATGGTCGGGTACGGCATCTTCTGCTTCGTGTAGTTCAGCTCGGCATCGATCTGGATCTTGGCGAAGGGCCGGTAGGTGACCGAGGGGGCGAGGAAGGTGATCTCGCGGTCCTGGTTGTTCACCCGGCCGTTGCGGGTGTAATAGGAGCTGATCAGGCGCCACGCGATCTCGTTTTCCCGAATGACGCCCTGCGTATCGAGCAGGGTCTTGGCGTAGCGGAAGTTGCCCGCCGTCAGTTGCAGCGAAGTCGCCGTGGTGAACTGGGGCTTCTTGGTGATGTAATTGGCCACGCCGTTCGGGGTGGAGTTGCCATAGAAGAGACCCTGCGCTCCCTTGGCGATTTCCACGCGGTCAACGTTGTCGATGACCAGGTACGGGGTGATGCCCAGCGCGCTGGCGTATTGCACGCCGTTGAAATAGCGCGGCATGTTGAACCCGCGCATCGTCACGGTGTTCGCCTGACCAACATCGTTTTCGAGCACCGTCGCGCTCGAAGTATAACGGAATACGGCCAGGTCGTCCGTGATGGAAAAATCCTTGAGCAACTCGCCCGAGATGATCTCGACCGCCAGCGGCTGATTGAGAATCGGCACGCCAATGCGCGAGGCCGTCACCGAGGTAAGCTTGCGGTAGCCGTGGTCGTTGACTTCAGACACCTGGAACGGGCTGAGGACGACGGGTTCATCGTTGGTCGCAGCCGCTGGCTTCACGCCAGCGGCGGTTGTTTGGGCGCTGAGGAGGCCAGTCGTACCAAACCACAAGGCGGCAATCACTGTCGCGGATCGGAGGGATTTAGGTGTCATCGTGACTTTCGGTTAAAACAAATCAGTGGGGTTGATTTTCGTCGGTTCGCAGGACGATTCACGCTAATGCGCCGGCGCCCGCCCCGCGGGCAACGGCCCCTCTTTCCTACCTGTAGGAAGATCGGCCTCGCCGCCTACAGGTAGGCACACGGCTCCCTCGCTTCCCCAATTAGGGATCGAAAACAGTTTTGCCCGCTACCCCCGAATGCTTCTCTCCTGCTCCTCCGATTGCCTGCGCGGTTGCCCCTCTGAGCTCCTTGTGTCGGTTTCTTTTTCCCCCTTCTTTCACCATGCCCACGAGTGACAAAACCACCGATTGGAAAGTCGAGTCCCTCGCGTACCCGCTGAACGCCTCCGCCCAGCGTGAGCTCACCGGGCTGCTGCGCACTGAATGGACCCGCACGGACTATGACTGGCTTGAGGCGATGAGCGGCGACTACAGCGAAAAACTCGTCATCGTTTCGTTTTTGGCCCGCCGCGCCGGCGAACCGCTCGCCACCGCCACCGTCCATTTCAGCCGTCACCATCCCGAAGTCGCAGTCATTGGCGGCGTCCTGACGCATCGGGAACACCGCGACCGAGGACTGGCCGGCCAGGTGATCGAAAGCGTGCTCGCAGCGGCGAAGTCCGCCGGCTGCTCCATCTGCCTGCTCGGCACCGCCCGGAGCCCGCACAACGTCTACCGCCGTCATGGGTTCGACTGGCAAAACGGGAAGGTCATGCGCTGCGCCCTCGGCGCCACCGATTTCGAATCGCGGTATTTTGCCGCGGGCCAGAAGGCGGTCGTTCGCGCCGCCAACTGGGGGGACCTGCCGGGCGTCACGCTGTTCGCGGCCCAACCCTTGACCACGGCGTGCCTCGATTATTCCCACGGCCTTTTTTCCGGGCGCTATGTCCCAGCCGAGCGCTGCCTGTCCAATTTCCCCGTGCTCTGGTATGACACCGCTGCGGCGGGCGGCATGTTCGAGGTCCTGGCCGGGCCGGAAGACGGCCGTATTTTCGGCTTCGGCACCCTGACGCGCTCCTCCAGTGCGGCTCGCCGGCAGACGGCGACCGTCGATTTCGCCACCCACGATCACTATGAGGCGCAGCTGCCCGCGTTGCTCGCCCGCCTGCTCGACGGCTGCCCGACACGAAAGATCCAACGCGTCGAAGCCATGGTCCCCGTGGGCGACGAAGCCAAGCTCGCCTGCTTGCGCTCGGCGGGGTTTGCCCCGCTGGCCCTGCTGCCCGGTATTCTCCAGCTGAACAGCGGCCCGGCCGACGTCCACCTGCTCCGCCTCACGCTGTAGCCGACGTCGGAACCGACCTTTCCCGTCCCGGTCCCGGCTTCGCTCACTTGGATCGAACTTGCCGCCAAAGCGTCGTCCACTCAGCGGCGAATCCAGTTCGCGTCCGGCCGCGTCTTCGTTTCGGGTGGCCGCGGCCAGCCAAACATCCGCAGATCCACTGCGGAACTTTTCCCGGCGATGCGGGCGGCCAGATGCCCGCCCACCGCGGCAGCGCTGGCGAAGCCGTTGCCGCTCCAGCCGCAGTTGCACCAAAAACCGTCGATCCCGCCCTGGTTGCCGATGATCGGATGAGCGTCCGGCGTCATGTCGTAGATCGCCGAAAATCCGCCGGCATAAACCGCCCGCCGCATCGACTCGAACCGCTTGGTCAGGTCGTCGCGCAGGCTCTTCAAGTGCCGCGCCGAAATTGTCTCGTCGTAGCTGTCCGGATCAACCGGGTTGTTCGTCCAACCAAAGTGCGATGCACGCAGCACGGTGTCGCTGACCTCGCGCAGGTAGACTTGGTTGACGCCGTCGGACAGGATGGGGCTCCCCGCCGGGATGCCCTCGGGGCGCTGAAACAGACTGGTGCCGCCGCTGTGGGTCTCGATCGGCAGCGTGACGCCGATCCCCGCCGCCAGCCGGGCCGACCAGGGCCCGGCGCAATTGACCACCGTCCGGGTAAAAATCGGTCCCTCGTTCGTCTGCACCGCTTCAATGCGGGAGCCCGTGGCCGTGAGGCCCGTGACCTGGACCCCTTCGAGCAGCACCGCGCCAAGGCGGACGGCGGCCCGCGCCAAGGTCCGTGTCGTCTTCACGGGGTCGGCATAACCTGCCCGCGGCAGCCACAATCCCCGCTCTTCCTGGCGGAAGGCCGCGTCCGGCACCCGCGAGCGCAGCACCGACGCATCGACGACCTCAAACTTCACGCCCAGCTGCTTCATCAAGTCGAGGTCGCCACCGAGTTCCTCCTCGCCGAAGCCTTGGGTGAACCGCAGAAATCCGCGCTCCACAAATCCCGGATCGCCGCCGACCACCGCGTCCCAGTTCTCCATCATTTCCGTGGCCTCCGTCACAAGCTGGATGTACGGCGCCTCGGTAAAGATCGCCCGCATCATGGCGCCGCTCTTGGCCGTGGGTCCCGACGCCACGCCGTGCCGGTCGACGATCACCACGCGGCCGGCCCCCGCCCGCGCGAGATGAAACGCCGTCGAGGCGCCGTGCACGCCGGCGCCGATCACCACCACGTCCGCCGTGCGGTTCATGTGTGCGTCTCCCGCGAAAGCCTCGGGTTCGGAAGGGTCGCCCGGGTGCAGCCCGCGCCCAATGGTGGAACACTGATTTTCATGGGGGGAAGAGAGGTTCTGGTTTTCGCGACCGACACGGCCCTAGCCCGCCGGAGCGGGCAAGAGAAATGCCGCGCCCACCTCGCAGCCAGCAATCCGGCGGCGGGCCTACCTGTAGGCAAGGGCGGCGCGTCGTTGGTCTTCAGGGCATGCCTGCCGCTCAACATTTGGCGTCCAACTCTCCACCGTCCAAAAAGTGACTGTGCGCGCCAGCAGTAGCACCTTGGGTTGCCACCTGGAGTCAAATCCGGCTCCCGCATCACGCGCCAATTTATACAGGTAGTAAAAGGTCGCGCGCATGTTCGGCTTTTTTCCCTCGTGGCCCGCGCCCCCGTTGACCAACTGCTCCTCCGCGGATATTCCTGCACGCCGAAAAACTGATACGCTCCGATTCCCCTCCCTTTGACTTCAGCCGTTGGCCTCCCCTCTTCCCATGAAATCCATTCGTTACGGCGTCGTCGGCGCCGGGGTCATCGCCAATAACATGGCTCGCGCGTTCACCGAGGGCCCCGACTCCGTCGCCGTTGCCCTGGCCGACGTGAACCTTGACGCGGCCAAACTGCTCGCGCCCAAGCTCGGCGTGACGCGCATCACTGCCGACTACCGGGAACTGCTCGCCGACCCCGGGATCGACGCCATGTACCTGGCCACGCCGCCTTTTCTGCACAAGCCCATGACCCTCGCGGCCCTGCGCGCCGGCAAACACGTGTGCTGCGAGAAACCCTTCATGCTCACCCAGGCCGAGGTCCGCGAGGTGGTGGCGGCCCAGGCGGCCGCTCCGCACCTTCGGGTTAACTGTACGTCCTCCCGCTACCTGAGCGCGGGCTCCGTGCTGAAGGCGCGGCAGATGATCGCCGCCGGCGAGCTCGGCACGCTCTACTCTGTTTCCTACACGCAGGTCATCGGCGCCCCGAAGCCCGGCACCAGCCTGCCTCCCTGGCGCAACGACCCTGCGAAGAACGGCGGCGGCCTCTCATTCGACTGGGGTCCCTACGATCTCGACTGGCTCGCATTCGTCCTCGGTGACCTCTTCCGCCCCCGCGTCGTCTTCGGGACGCTGGGCAACTATTTTCCCCTCACGGCGGAACGCGTACCCCCCTGCCTCGGCGTCGACGGCCGCTACACGGCCCAGATCATCTGCGACAGCGGCCTGACCATCCTGTGGGAGCGCCGCGCCGCTGAGCATGGTCCGACCCGCCATACCATCGAACTGCGCGGCACCAAGGGCGGACTCGATTCCTACTTCATGCCGATGCCCGAAAAACCCGGCCTGCAACACCATGCCTACGTCGGCACCGACGAGCTCAAAACCACTGTCCTGCCCGACGCTCCGCCCAACTGGCACGACGCCATGGTGACGCCGATCCGCGACCTCACCGCCGCCATCCGCGAAAACCGACAGCCGGCCAACACTCCCGCCGACAGCCTCCGCATTCACGGCATCCTCGACGCACTCCTGGCCTCCGCCCGCACGCAGCAGGCGGTGCGCATCGCGGATTGAGCGGGCGGGAAAAAACGTTCAACGCCCCATTTTCATCTCTCAAATATCGCCGCCGTCCTGATTCCGCCCTTGGCCCTACTTGAGCGTTGAGCGTTGCCCGTTGAGCGCTGAGCGTTTCCCCGCCCGCGCTCCCTTTCTGTCTGCGCCCCGCCGCATGCCCCGCCCCGGACCCCGTTTTCTCCGCCTGTCGCTTAAGCTCATCGCCGGCTCTTTCGCCGCGGCCTTGGGCCTGACGGCCCTGCTGATCGCGGTGGGGGAATTTTCCCGACCCGACATCTCGCAGCCGCCGCCGATGCCCAGCGAACGCGAGGCCGCGGCCGCCCGCGCGGCGCGTGATCCGCGCCCCACGCCCTCGCATCCCCCGACCATCTGGCGCGACGTGGACTACGGAGAAGGCCCACTCGGCGCCTGGTGGCCCAAGGCGGAGGCGCCGGTCCTTGCGGAACTGGTCCGCGCCGGCCGGCTTCCCCCGGTTGCCGACCGCACCGGCCCAGAGCCGATCGTCCTCGAGGGCGTCGAGGGCTCCGGTCACTACGGCGGCACTTGGTTCCGGCTCGCGACCAACCCCCAGGATCTCGAGGGGGTCATGCCCAGCCGTTACTCCGACGTGTCCTTGGTCCGCTGGTCCCCGCAGGGCTATCCCATCGTGCCCCACCTCGCGAAGTCGTGGACGGTCTCGCCGGACCAGCGCGTGTGGACCTTCACCCTGCGCCGCGGCCTTCGCTGGTCGGACGGCCAGCCCTTCACCACCGACGACATCCTGTTCTGGTGGCAGCGGGAGGTCCTCTATTTCAAGTCCGACGCCAGCGGTGCGGGTGGAACCGATTTCACGTTCATGCGCCTCGCCGGTAAACTTGGCCGCATCGTGGCGGTCGACGCACTCACGGTGCGCTTCGAGTTCGACGATCCGAACGGCATCTTTCTGGAGCGGCTGGCCAGCACCGTGGATTATTTCCGACCCGCCCACTACCTGCGACAGTTCCATCCCGGGATCGGTGATCCCAAAGTCATTACGGCCGCAATGCAGGCCATGACCCTGCCCAGCGCGTACGCGGTGTACACGCGCATGAAGAGCCCGCTCAATCCCGAGCATCCGCGGATGTGGCCGTGGATCTACGCGAGCTACAAGGCGTCGGCGCCCCAGGTCTTCGTCCGCAACCCCTACTATTATGCTGTCGATCCGCAGGGCCGCCAGCTCCCCTACCTCGATCGGCTCGTCACCGACATCAAGAGCAAGGCCATGCTGACCGCCGCTGCCGCGAGCGGCGAACTGTCCTTCCAGGACCGGCACGTCGACTTCCAGGACTATACGCTGCTCGCGAGCGAGGCCCCTCGGCGGGGCTACCACCTCCGGCACTACTACGCCGCCTCGCGGGCGTGGTTTCACCTCAGTCCCAACCTCAACCGGGTCATCGACCCGCTGCGCCCCGAGACCGCGTGGAAGCACCGTCTCCTGAACGAGAAGACTTTCCGGCAGGCCCTCTCGCTCGCAATGCGGCGACGGGAAATCAGCGCCGCGGTCTTCAACGGCGTGGGCGAACCCGCGCAGGTTTCGCCGGGGCCCGAATCACCTTTTTTCAACGAGCGGCAGTACCACAGCTTCACCGCCTATGACCCGGCGCGCGCCAACGCCCTGCTGGATGCGCTTGGCCTCACGCCGCGCGACCACGAGGGCTACCGCACGTTTCCTGACGGCACCCGCATGGTCTGGTTCCTGAACGTCCCCGAGGAATACCAGCCCGACGCGGCCGCCATGCTCGCCGACCAATGGGCCGAGGTCGGCATCCGCGCCCTCGTGCAAGTGCGCGTGCGCACGCTGTGGCAGGTCGAGCAGGCCGCCCTGCAGCATGACTTCACCATCTGGGGCGGCTTGGATGAGTTCATGGCGATTTTGCAGCCGCGTTATTTTGTGCCGATCGGCGGCGGCTCGTTCTTCGCGCCGGCCTGGGGCCGCTGGTACCAACAAGGCGGACTCCAAGGCAAGCCCGAGGCCGCCGCGGCCGGCCTGCACGGACCGCCCCCCGGCCACCCCGCGCGGCGCGCCATGGAGCTCTACGACCTCGCGCTGGTCGCTCCCACGGCCGCCGAGCGGCTGGCCCGCATGAACGACATCCTCGAGATCGCCGCCGACAACCTCTGGACCATCAACCTCGCCACGCCCCCGCCGATGATCGCGGTCGTCAAGGACGGCTTCCGCAACGTCCCGGTCGACGCCGTCTCCGCCGTGTTTTTCGAGTCGCCCGGCAATATGGGCATGGAAACCTATTTCTGGGACACGCCCAATGACCCGCCCGCCGTGGCCGGCCAGATCAAGGAGGCGCTCACCTCGCCCGTGCCCTTCCCGCGCTCGGCGGCCGGCCAGGCCTCGCGCTGGGGCGGACGCTTGCTCGCCTGGGGCCTGTGGCTCGCTGCGGGCCTCGGCCTCGCGCTCGCCGGCCTGCGCCACCCCTTCGTCCTGCGGCGGTTGCTCCTGCTCGTGCCCACCCTCCTCGTCATCTCGATCATCGTCTTCACCTTGGTTCAGCTCCCGCCCGGGGATTTCGTGTCGTCCAAGCTCATGGAGCTGTCGCTCAACGGCGATCCGAGCGGCGCCGCCCAGATCGAGGACCTCAAGCAGAGTTTTCATTTCGAGGACCCCGCCTGGAAGCAGTATTCGCGCTGGGTGGGCTTCACGTGGTTCACCTCTTTTCAGGCCGCCGACACCGGCATCCTGCAGGGCAACCTCGGCCGCTCGATGGAGCGCAACCAGTCGGTAAACGAAATCCTCGGCGACCGCCTCGCGCTCACATTCGCGATCTCGCTCTTCACGATCCTGTTCACTTGGGCGGTTGCCCTGCCCATCGGCATCTTCTCCGCCGTGCGACCCTACACGTTGGGCGACTATGTGCTCACGCTCATCGGCTTCGTCGGCATGTCGGTGCCGCCCTTTCTTTTCGCCATCGTGCTGATGTACGCGAGTCAGGAGTATTTTGGCGTCAACGTCTCGGGCCTGTTCAGTGCGCGCTACGCCGCGGACCCGCTCTGGACGTGGGGCAAGGTCGTGGACCTGCTCCAGCATGTCTGGGTGCCGGTCCTCGTGCTCGGCACCGGCAGCACCGCGGTAATGATCCGCGTGATGCGCGCCAACCTGCTCGACGAGCTCAAGAAACCCTACGTCGTCACCGCCCGCGCCAAGGGCGTGCGGCCCCTTCGGCTGCTGCTCAAATATCCCGTGCGCATCGCCCTCAACCCTTTCGTCTCCGGCCTCGCCGGCCTGTTTCCTCAGCTGGTGTCCGGCGGCGCGATCGTCGCCCTCGTCCTCAGCCTGCCGACGATCGGCCCGCTGTTAATGCTCAGCCTGATGAACGAGGACACCTACTTCGCGGCCTCGATGCTCATGATCCTGAGCGTGCTGGGCGTCATTGGGACGCTCGTGAGCGACCTGTTGCTCCTGTGGCTGGACCCTCGCATCCTCCTGGGGGGCGGTACCCGATGAGCGACGCACCCCACCCCAAGCCCGAGGCTGTCCTCTCGCCGTGGGAACTGACCGTGCGCCGCTTTGCCCGCCACCGGCTGGGCATGGCCTCATTCTTCCTGTTGCTCGTCCTCTACGGGCTGGCCCTGGCGTGCGAATTCTTCGCGCCCACCACGCGCGATTGGCGCAACCTCGGCTACTCCTACTGCCCGCCTCAGCCGCTGCATTGGTCGTTCCGGGACGGACTGCATGTGAACGCCATGCGCCGCTTCGACAACCCGGTGACTTTTGCACGCCGCTACGTGGAGGACCGCACCGTGGTCATCCCGCTCGGATTTTTCGTGCGGGGCGAACCCTACCGGTTCTGGGGCCTCGTGCCGCTCGAGCACCACTTCCTGGGCATCGACCGCCCCGCGCTCGCGGCCCAGGGCCGCAGCGGCGAAACCGGCGCGGTGTTCTACCTGCTCGGGGCCGACAAGTACGGCCATGATGTCCTCAGCAGGCTCTTTTTTGGCGCCCGCATCAGCCTTTCGGTCGGCCTCATCTCGATCGTCATTACCTTCGTGCTCGGTGTCGTGATCGGCGGCGTCTCGGGCTACGCCGGCGGCAGCTGGGACAATGTCATCCAACGCCTCATCGAGGTCATCAACGCCCTGCCGCAGCTCCCCCTTTGGCTCGCCTTTGGGGCAATCTTTCCCGCCGAGTGGTCCTCCCTGAGCGTGTACTTCTGCGTGACCGTGGCGCTGAGCCTCATCGGGTGGACGGGTCTTGCGCGGGTCGTGCGCGGCAAGATCCTCTCGCTGCGCGAGGAGGACTACGCCGTCGCCGCCCGGCTGCTCGGCGCGAGCCATGCGCGAATCCTGTTCCGCCATCTCGTGCCCGGTTTCACCAGCCACATCATCGTCACGCTCACGCTCAGCGTGCCCGGCATGATCCTCGGCGAAACCGTCCTGAGCTTCCTCGGCGTCGGCCTGCGGCCGCCGATCGTCAGCTGGGGCGTGATGCTGCAGGACTGCCAGAATCTCCAAACCGTCGCCCACTACCCGTGGCTCCTCGCCCCCGTGCTCCTGATCGTCGTCACCATCCTTTCATTCAACTTCACCGGCGACGCCCTGCGCGACGCCGCCGACCCCTACAGCGCGCGCTGAAGTCCTGCCCCTGCCCTCCGCCGTTCAACCCACTCCCATGAATCCCCTTCGACTCCCCGCCAGCTACTACCAACAATTTGATGCCGACTCCACGCGCGACGTCCCTGGCGAGGCCTATGGCGGGTGGAAGACGGCCGAACTTGAGATCGCGCCGGACCACACTGCCCTCGTGGTGATGCATGCGTGGGACGGTGGTTCCGCGCAGCAGTGGCCGGGCCTGTGGCGCTCCACGGAGAGCATGCCGCGCACGCGGGAGATTTTGGCCAGGGTCTTCCCCCCGTTGCTCGCCGCGGTGCGCCGCTCGCCCCTTCCGGTGTTTCATGTGGTCGGCGGACGCGACTACTACTCCCATCTGCCGGGCTACCAACAGACGAAACAACTGGCCGAGCCGGCACCACGCCCCGCGCCGGTGGCCAAGGATCCCGTGTGGGAACGGCTCCATCAGTATCGCCGGGACCATGGCATCGTCGGCACCCACAACTGGCCCGATGTCGCCGGGCGCTACCAAGTGCTCGATTTCGCTCCCGAGGCGCGTCCGGTCGGCCACGAGCCGATTGCGCAGGACGGAACCCAGCTGGCGGCGCTCTGCCACTCCCATGGCATCAATCACCTCGTCTACACGGGCTTCGCCGTCAATTGGTGCATGGTGATGTCGCCGGGCGGCATGGTGGATATGGGCCGTTACGGCGTCATGTGCTCAGTCATCCGCGAAGCCGTCACCGCCATCGAGAATCGCGAGACCGCCCGCGACGAGCGCGAAAAAACGCAGGCCCTCTGGCGCATTGCGCTCCAATGGGGTCTGGTTTTCGGGGTCGACGACTTTATGCGCGCCCTGCGACTCGCCGGGAAACCGGGTGGCGAGTGATCGAGGGACGGTCTCGCCACGCCGCTGGACGGCCTCGCTTTCCTTCTTCGCATCGAATTCCGATGCTGAATTCTCGCCATAACGAGCCGCGTTTTTGCAACGTTCCAGCCACGCTCTTCTGCAACTTATTGAGCTTCAGCTGGCGTCCCCACGGGATTCAAACCTGCAACGGTTCCAAAGCTAAGTCCCAATCCGGCGGGCCGGGCTCAAACGGAAAATCCGTTTGTGGTCAAAGTGAAGGGATCGCGGCGCGCGGTCATTTCCCCGGAGGATGCCAAGCTGCTGTTCGCGCTGCTCGACGCCGCGGGCGACGATGGTTTGCTGCGCAGTTCGCCAGCCGCTGAGCAGTGGTACGCCGGGAGAAACCGGGTTTCTTTCACAACGCTGGCGGAGGCGAAGCCATGTTCACTCTGCTACAGGCCCTGGACCAATCCATTGCCTCGGACCATAGCTGGATCAAGGAACGGTGGCGGTCGGTGAAAAGCCGTTTCAAAGCCACCCAGAGCCCGTTCTGAGCCGCGCGATCTCGCGGCAGCCTGCGCCACGCTGCACCGCCGGGCGAAGCGTGGCGGCTCTGGCCTGCCCGCCATAGACTTGGCGTCCCCACGGGGATTCGACTTTCTGATCGTTATCCGCCGAGTTTCCGCTCCCCGAGGGTGGTGCGGCGAATGACGACGGACGCGGAACAGGAATCCGAAGGTCAATTCGCTGCTCGGGCCCAAGCGAACCGGCCGCACGGAATTTTCGAGCGGGTTATACCCCATATCCAAGCGCCAGGCCCCCGCCTACCATGGCAGTCGTTTTGTATTCCAAAAAGCTCATCTGCGCTTCGACCAAGCTGCTCCTTGCCTGCCTCGTCCTGACCTCAGCCGCCTGCAGCCGCCTGGCCCCGGCGGACTTCGCCTCGACCCGTCCGCACTTTGACATTCTCCAGTTCTACACCGGACACACCCGCTCCACCGGCCTGGTAGCGGGCCGCTCTGGCAGTCCGATGAAACGGGTGGCGACCGAAACCTGGGGGCACATGGAAGGCGGTGAACTGAACATGACCCAGGATATCACCTTTGATGATGGCCAGCCGCAGCGACGCGTCTGGCTCATGCGCCGTTTGGATGAGCACCACTATGAAGCCCGTTCGGCCAACGTGATCGGCGTGGCTCGCGGGGAAGCGTGGGGCAATACCCTGCGTCTCGAGTATGTCCTCGCCCAAAACCCAGCCAATCCCCTGACCCACGTGCGCATGACGCATTGGATGACGCTGCAGCCGGACGGCCGGACCATGCTCAACGCGGTGACCGTGAGCAAACTAGGCGTCGTCGTCGCGCGCATCACCGAGGTGTTTCACCAGGATTCTGCAGCGCCGGCCTGGCCTTGAGCTGTTTCTGACGCTGTGATCGATAAGCAAAGTCCAGCGGGCCCGACCGCTTGATTCATGACCTGCGTTTCGCGGCGTTGCTAAACGCCCGTTTACGCCACGCCTCCGGCAGGTTGTGCAGGCGCACCTTCATCGTCGGATAACCTTAGGATATGCGGGTTTCACCCCGTAGCACGAGCGCGGCATCATCGGGTAGAGTTGACCCAAATAACTGGGCCGAACTGGGAACCCAAAATTATGAAATCAAACACCGCCCGCACGGCCGCTGTAAAAAAGTCCAAGGCCAAAGCCTACCAGAGCGTCAATCCCTACAACGGCCGGCTCCTCAAAACGTTCAAGGAACTGACCGATGCACAGCTCAAAGTCGCGATCCAGACGGCGGCGAGCGGTTTCGACCCCTGGCGGCTCAAGAGCTTCGCCCAACGGGCGCGCGTGGTGGCCAAGGCTGCCGCCATCATGTCCGCGCGGGTGGACAAGTTCGCCCGCCCGGTGACGCTCGAAATGGGCAAACGGTTGAGGAGGCCCGCGGCGAAGTCGTGCTCAGCGCTGACATCATCGACTACTATGCAAAGAACGGCGAAAGCTTCCTCGCCCCGCAAAAGCTGCGGCCGAAATCAGGCGAGGCGGTGATCGAAAGCTCACCTTTGGGCGTGCTCTTCGGCGTCCAGCCTTGGAACTTCCCTTACTATCAGCTCGCGCGCTTTGCCGCCCCCAACCTGATGGCCGGCAATGTCGTGATGGTGAAACATGCCGGGTGCGTGCCCCAATGCGCCATCGCCTTTGAAAAGCTGTGGCGGGAGGCGGGCGCGCCGGCGGGAGTCTATACCAATCTGCTGATCTCGCACGATCAGGTGAACCGCGTGATCGACGACCCCCGGATCAAGGGCGTCGCGTTCACCGGCGGGGTCGAAGCCGCCCGAGGCGTGGCCGCCCGGGCCGGACAAAACGTCAAGAAAACCACGATGGAACTGGGGGGCAGCGACGCCTTCATCGTGCTGGCGGATGCCGACCTCGACAAGACGGTCAAATGGGCGGTCACGGCCAAGATGAACAACACCGGCCAATCCTGCATCGCGGGAAAACGCTTCATTGTCGCGGAAAAACTGGCCGACCGGTTTCTGGCCAAATTCCAAGCTGCCTTGGCGGCACTCAAGCCGGGGAATCCCATGCACCCGGGGACGACCCTCGCGCCGCTGTCAACGGAAGATGCCTTGGTCACTCTGCTGGCCCAAGTGAGGCGCGCCGTGGCGAAGGGAGCCACCCTCGTGATGGGCGGCAAGCGGATCGACCGCCCCGGCTTCTTCATGCAGCCCACGATCCTCACGGACATCAAACCCGGCAACCCCGCCTTCCGGGAAGAATTCTTCGGACCGGTCGCGCTCTTCTTCCGGGTCAACACCGAGCACGAGGCGGTGGCACTTGCCAACGATTCGGACTTTGGGTTGGGCGGATCCGTTTTCACCCAAGACATCCCCCGCGGCCAACGCGTGGCGAGTCGCATCGATACCGGCATGGTGTTCATCAATCACCCGACCTGGACCGCGCCCGATCTGCCGTTCGGCGGCATCAAGCACTCCGGTTACGGGCGGGAACTGTCGAGCCTCGGCATCCAGGAGTTCGTGAACAAGAAGCTGGTGCGCACCACGTCCATCAACGCGCCGGCCTGAGCGATGCCAAAGTCATGAAAACCCGCCGCCGCCGGCTTCCGCCGAAGCCACCCAAAGCTCCCCGCGGGGCTGTTCGCGTCGTTTGCCTGGGCGGTTCGGCCGGAGGGCTGCGAGCCTACAGGGATATTCTGCGCAACCTGCCGGCCGATACGGGCATGGCCTTTGTGATCGCCCCGCATCGAGCGCTGAAGGACGCGCATTTGCTTCCGGAACTCCTGTCCACCGTTACAGAAATGCCCGTCGCGGAGGTCGAGCAGGGCATGCGACTTAAACCCAACCAGGTGTTTGTGATGCCGCCGCACACGGACATGACGATGGCGGGCAATACCTTTAATCTCCGGACGGCCTCAAGGCCCCCGGGTTGGCCAAAGACAATCAACATCTTCCTCTGTTCGCTGGCGGAGATGGCAGGACCACGCGCCGTCGCGGTGATTCTCTCCGGTTTGGATGGCGACGGCAGTGCCTGCCTCAAGGCGATCAAAGACGGTGGCGGCGTCACGTTCGCGCAATCCGACGCCTCCTATCCCAGCATGCCTCGCACCGCCGTCGAGACCGGTCATATCGACCATCTGCTCCCGGCCGCTGACATCGCGAAGGCCTTGTTGGTTTTGGCGCATGAACCCTTGCCGGCTCGCGAACTCTCAACGCCCCGGCGATAGCGGGCGCAAACAGCGGCGAGCACCGCAGCACCACCCCTTGGAAATGAGAGAACGGTCAGGACAAGAGAACCTTGCGGGGCGCTGCCAGCCGTTAAATGCCACGGCGGTCTGATCTACCAGGGCCGGCTACCCTGCGGGCGGAGGCCATTGCGCTGGAGTCGCTGATTCACCACCGTGAAATGCTTGCGGGCGGACCCCCCTTGGAAGAAGCGCATCGCGCCTTCGGCGCTAGCGAGGTTGATTTCATGGCGGTCTTGCTCGGCGGCCGCGTGATCGGCCTGTGCTCCCGCGGCCAGATCGGATTTATCATGGGCGCTCGGTTCGGCTTCGCCCTCAACAGCCCGCGGCCCGTCGAAACCGTCCTGGTGACCAGTCCCCTGATCATCAACGTGGGCACCCCAATGAGGGACGTGCTGGCGCTGCGCGAGAAGATCACTCCTGTTGCTGCAGGTAGTGGCATCCCTTGCTGAGGGGGTTGAGGGTGGCGGCGTGCACCACGACCAAGGCCGATTGGACGGCGTTGCGCAGCTCAATGAGTTCCCGCGTCAACCGGCAGTCGCGATAAAACGCCCCGATGTCCTCGCGCAACTCCAGCAGGATTTTTCGCGCCCGCGCCAATCGCCGTGGCGAGCGAACAATCCCGGCGTAATTCCACATGGTCTGCTGCACGAGCTGCAGATCCTGCCGGATGAGCAGCGGGTCCGCCTCGCGCTCCTGCCCCTGCCAGGGCGGCGGGGCCGGTCGGCGATACATGCCGCCGCGCAGTTCCGCCGTGTCCGCGCGCGCCGTTGCGCGCGCGCCCACCAGCGCCTCGAGCAACGAAGTGCTCGCCAGGCGGTTCGCTCCATGCAGGCCCGTGCAGGCGGTCTCGCCGATCGCGTTCAGGTTTCGCACATTGGTCCGCCCGTGCAAATCGGTGTGCACGCCTCCGCATGAATAATGCGCCGCCGGCACCACGGGAATCGGTTCCCGCGTGATGTCCACGCCGTGCGCGAGACAGCGCTGGTAGATGCCGGGAAAACGCTCACGCAGGAATTCGGGGCGCAGCGCCGCCAGGTCCAGCCAGACGCACGCTTCGCCCGTTTTGGCCAGATGCTGCTGTACCGACCTCGCCACGACGTCGCGCGGAGCCAGCGATCCGCGCGGATCGAGTTCATCCATGAACCGGTGCCCGGCGCGGTCCACCAGCACCCCGCCCTCGCCGCGCAACGCTTCCGTGATGAGAAACCGCGGCGCGTTCCGACCGTAAAAAACCGTGGGATGAAATTGCACGTACTCGAGGTCAATCAGCCGCGCGCCCACCCGCCACGCCATCGCCACGCCGTGCCCAACGCTGCCGGGCTGGTTCGTGCTGTGCAGAAAAATGCCGCCGAGCCCGCCCGTCGCGAGGATTGTCTTCCTGGCCACGATCGACGTGATGACGCCCGTTGCCGTATCGAGTACATACGCGCCAAAGCAGGTCAGCGGCTCATAGCGATCCGTCGGATCGGTGCAATGGTGCGACAGGGTCAGCAGGTCCACCGCCACCCAGCCGCTGCGGCGGGTGATGCCCGGCGTGGTGTCCACGCGGCCCATCACCCCCTCGAGGATGGCGTGGCCCGTGGCATCCTTCGTATGGATGATGCGCCGGGCACTGTGACCCGCCTCCCGGGTGAAATCCAGTCCCCCCGCCTCGTCGCGATCAAACCCGATGTGCAGCTCGTCGAGCAGCAGCTCGCGCAAAGCCTCCGGCCCCTCCGTCACGAGTTGCTCCACCGCTGCCGGATTTGAGGTGCCATCACTGGCCGCGATGATGTCCCGCGCCAACAGCGCGTGGTCCGGCGTGTCGTCGTAAATGATCCCACCCTGCGCCCAGTCGCTGTTGGCCTCGAGGGGCGCGCCGAGCGAGAGCAATTCCACGCGGTGCCCCGCCCGCGCCGCATGCAACGCGTAAGCCGAACCCGCGAGGCCGGCGCCGATCACCAGGCAGTCCGTTTGGATGATATCCATGGGACTCAGCGGCGTTTCACCGGGTGCACGGTCAGGCTCAGGTCGGCCGCCGGCGCCGAGTGCGTCAGCGCCCCGACACTGATGACGTCCACTCCCGGCAGCGCGAACTCGCGCAGGGTTTCGAGCCGGATGCCGCCCGACACTTCAACGATCGCCCGGCCGCCAATGATGGCGACGGCCTGGCGGATTAACGCGGGTGTGAGGTTATCGAGCAGGATCACCTCGGCGCCGGCGCGGCGGGCCGCGCGGACTTCCGCGAGACTGCCGGCTTCGACCTCAATCTTAGCCAGATGCGGCGCCGCCGCGCGCGCCAGCGTCACGGCGCGCGCGAGCGAACCCGCCGCGGCAATGTGATTGTCCTTGATGAGTACATGCTCGCCGAGCGACGAGCGGTGATTGTGTCCGCCGCCGCACCGGACGGCATATTTTTCCAGCGCGCGCCACCCCGGCGTCGTCTTGCGCGTGTCCACAATGCGCACGCCCGTGCCGGCCGCAGCGTCGACGAACCGGCGCGTCAGCGTCGCGACCCCCGAAAGCCGCTGGAGAAAATTGAGCGCCGTGCGTTCCGCCGTGAGCAGCGAGGCCGTCGGCCCGGCCACGCGCAGGACCACCCCGCCCGACTTCACGCGGTCACCGTCCCGCGCCGCGAGCGTGACCTTCAGGTGCGGATCCACGCGCGTGAAAACCCGCGCCGCGACCTCGAGCCCGGCGGGCACGAGCTCATGCCGCGCCTCGATGAACGCCCGCGACCGGTGGCGGTCCGGGAAAATCGCGCGGCTGGTAACGTCGCCAAGCCCGGCGTCCTCTTCCAGCGCGAGGTCGATCAAGTGGTCAGTCCGTGGGTGCAAGGGCGAACATCCTTTCAATGCTGCGGGCGGCGCGGCGCGCCACCTCCGGGTTGAGCGTGATGATCTGGTCGGGGCGCGGCGCGCGCAGCGCATCACGGACCTTTTCCAGCGAATTGAGTTTCATGTAGGGGCAGAGCCGGCAGCCGCCGATGAAATGTTTCTCCGGCGCCTCCACCTGCAGGCGGCCCACGAGCCCGCACTCGGTCAGCATCAGGAAATACGGCGCGGGCGTTTGCTTCACGTACTTCATCATCGCGCCGGTGCTGCCGACGAAATCCGCCGCCGCCGCGACTTCCGGCGGGCATTCGGGATGCGCCACGACCTTGAGCCCGGGAAACCGGCTACGCGCGTCCGCCACGTGCGCCGCGTCAAACGCGTCATGCACAATGCAGGTGCCGTCGGACGAGATGATCTCCTTGTCCACGCCCCGCCGCTTGAGTTCGCCGCGAACGTTTTCCGCCATCAGCCGGTCGGGCACAAACAGGATGCGGCGCCCGGGGAGTTTCTGGATGATGTCGTAGACATTCCCCGAGGTGACGCACACGTCAGACTCGGCCTTCACCTCGGCCGTGCTGTTGATGTAGCACACCACGGCTGCATCAGGATAAAGCGACTTGAGCCGGCGGAGTTCGGCGCCCGTCAGCGAGTCGGCCAGCGAACAGCCCGACGCGCGGTCCGGCACCACGACCGTGGCCGCCGGGCACAAAATCTTTGCCGTCTCCGCCATGAAGACGACCCCGGCAAACACGATCAGCTTCGCCGAGGCCTGCCGCGCCTGCTGGCTGAGGAAGTACGAGTCGCCCTTGAAGTCGGCCACGCCATAGATGATCTCAGGCTCGACGTAGGAATGCGCGAGGATCACCGCCTGCTGCTCCTGCTTCAGCCGGTTGATCTCGAGCGTGAGCGGCGCGATCCGCCGGCAGGCTTCGAAGTCCCACTTCACGCCCGGCGTGCAATCCACCGGCAACAGCATGCGGAACAGGCGCTCGGCCTCCGTTTCGATCGAGTGATCAAGGGCAATCATGGCAAGGTGACACGGGTCACATGGACCGCGTTGATGCGGTTGTCGTTCCCGAGCAATACCACCCGGGGCGAGTGGGAGGTCACTTCCGCGGGCTCGAGCTCGGCGTAAGCGGCGATGATCACGCGATCGCCCAGCTGCACGAGCCGCGCCGCGGCGCCGTTGAGCTGGACCTGGCCCGGCTCGCCGTAGATGACGTAGGTCGTGAAGCGGGCGCCGTTGGTGATGTCGTAGACATCCACCTGCTCAAACTCGAGCAGGCCGGCCTCGCGGCAGAGGCCGCGGTCCAGCGAGATGGATCCCTCGTAGTCCGGATCGGCCGCGGTGACCGTGGCGCGATGGAGCTTGGATTTGAGAAATGTGCGGCGCATGCGGCAGGATTATTTTTTGGCCGGACCCGGTTCGCGGTTCAGGACCGCGGCCTGTTTCAGGCCGGTCAGCACGAGCTCAGGCACGATTTCGTCGAACAGGCTCTCGTGTTCGAACATCCGCGCGAAGCCGCCCGTGCCGATGATGAACGGCTGCGTGGCGGGAAACACTTCCAGCTTCAGCTTGACCAGGAGGTACTGGATCGCCCCGACATGGCCGAAATACAGGCCGGACTGGATGCTCTCGGTCGTCGTACGTCCCAGCACCGTGTCCGGCTGCGCGATCTCCACTCGCGGCAGTTTGGCTGTGTGGCTCGCCAGGGTCTCGGCCGACACCCCGACACCGGGCAGGATGATTCCGCCCAGGTAATCCCCCGTAGCCGTCACCGCATCGAACGTCGTCGCCGTGCCGCAATCCACGACGATGAGATCGCGCCCCGGCCGGCGGTGCGCGCCGGCAATGGCCCCCGCGATCCGGTCCGCCCCAACCTCGAGTGGGTTGCGGTATTTCACCTTGAGACCCGTCTTCACGCCGGCCTGCAGGACAAAAGGCTCGCAGTTGAAATATTTTTCCGCCGCTCCCCGCAGGCTGTAGAGCGTCGCGGGCACCACCGAGCAGATGGCCACGGCGGTTACGGACCGGGGCGCCACGCCGTTTTCGCGCAGCACCGCGGTGAAGAAGATCCCCAGTTCGTCAGTCGTGCCGTGCGGCTGGGTGGATTTGCGAAACTGGCAGCGCAGGGTGTCGCCCTCGAAGACGCCGCCGTGGATTTGGGTGTTACCGACATCGAGACAGAGGAGCATGATGGGTTTAGGTTAAAAGGAGAGGTTCCGCCGGTTGGGCGGCGGCGAGAAGTCGTTCGAGCTCGGTGGCCAGGCCCGTCCGCGTCAGGCACGACGCGGCCATCGATCCGTTGGCGCGGTAAATGACAGCGGGAAATTCCTCGTCGCTGGCGCGGGCCTGCAGGTCGTTGTGCACCACCCAGTCCGCGCCGGACCGCGTGAGCAGCGCCTGTACCGCCGTCCCGGCCTCGGCCGCGCGGGCGCCCGTCGTCAGCTTGAAAGTTACCACCTGGAGGCCCGGGTTTCGGCTGCGCCCGCGCAGGCCATCGACCAGCTTGGGTGTGCGCCGGAGGTGCAGCACCGGCGTCTCATCCGAATCCAACTTGCCGGCGCCCGGAACCCGCTTGGCGCCGCCCACCTCGATGGATTCTATCGCGAAATCTCCGACCGCCGCCGCGTGAATCACCGCGTCGAATTTCTCGGCCGCCAGGTTGCGGGCCAACGCCGCGTCCAGCTCCGCCACCGATCCAAAAATCTCCTCTTTCACCGGCGCCGTCGCCGCCGCCGAGCCACGCGCCCGCAACAGCGTGACTTGGTGGCCGCAGCGCGCGAAATGCGCCGCAATGCCTGCACCCGTGCGGCCCGTGCTCAGGTTCGTCAGCACGCGCACCTCGTCGACCGGTTCCGCCGTCGGGCCGCTCGTCACCAGCACGCGCAACGCCCGGGCGGGCCGCGCCAAAACCGATTCCAGATACACCACGATCTCCGCCGGCTCGGCCAGCCGGCCTTCCCCGGTTTCGCCGCAGGCCGTGCGCCCCCGACCGACCGGGATGAACCGAACGCCCCATTCGCGCAACCGGGCCACCGCCGCCAGGGTCGCCGGATGACGCCACATCTCCGGATTCATCGCCGGCGCCATCACGAAGGGTTTTGTCCGGTCGTGGGCCAGAAACAGCGCGCCCACCAAATCATCCACCAGGCCCGCCGCACAGCGGTTGAGGGTGTTGGCCGTCGCTGGACAAATCACGACAACCTCCGCCCAACGGCTCAACTCGATGTGCTCCAGCGCCGCTCCCGGCGCGAAGAGATCGCCCAGCACGGGCCGCCCGGTCAGACCCTCCAGCGTGGCCGCGCCGACGAAACGCAGCGCGGATTCGGTCGCCACCGTGCGGACACGATGTCCGCGCTGCACCAGCTGCGAGATGGCCTCGCAGGCTTTGTAACCGGCGATGGAGCCGGTCAGGATAAACGCGATGTTAAAGCCGGACATTGTCGATCAAGCGGACTCCTTCCAGCCGCACCGCGCCCAATCTCACCCCGTAACTGTCGTCCACATAATCCACGCCAAATCCCGCGGCCCGCAGGGTTTCCGCCGCCGTCGCCGCATCGGGCGCGCTTTGCAAAATCATCGGGAACGCCGCCGCCTGGCCGCGCCCCGCGAGGGAAAGCCGCCGGTTGCGCGAACTCAGCGCCAGTCCGTCGGCGTCGCGCACCGTGGCGCAGGGGACAATTTCCACCGGCAGAAACAGCGCCTGCACCATACCCCGCACGAGCTGCAACTGCTGCCAGTCTTTCTCCCCAAAATAGGCGCGGTGCGGACGGACGAGATTGAGCAGCTTGAGCACGACCGTCAGCACCCCTTCGAAATGCCCGGGCCGGTGCTGGCCTTCCCAGCGGGTGCTTAAATTGCATTCCGTCACCCGATAACGGTAATCGTCGGGATAAAGCTCCTCCGCCGATGGAATCAACACGCAGTCCGCGAGTCCCTCCGCGAGCGCGAGGTCCGCTTCCCGGGAACGAGGGTAGCGGCTCAGGTCGTTCGAATTGTCGAATTGCATCGGGTTCACAAAGATGCTGAGCACCACGCCGTCGTTCTCCGCCCGCGCCCGTTCCAGCAGGGCCCGGTGGCCGCAGTGCAGCGCGCCCATCGTGGGCACAAACCCGACCGTCCGACCTGCCCCCTCCATGGTGGCGCGTTCCTTTTGCCAGTCGGCCAGACGTTCAAAGATGCGCGGCATGGTCAGAAGCCTTCCTTCGCCACGGGAAATTTTCCCGCGCGCACGGCCGCGGCGAAGCGCCCGGCTCCACGGCGGACGAGCGCGGCCCCATCCACAAACCGCCGCGCAAACCGCGGCCGGAAACCGGGATTGAGCCCCAGCAAATCCTGCAGCACGAGCACCTGGCCGCCACAATGCCGGCCCGCCCCAATCCCAATCGTCGGCACGCGCAGCTCTTCGGTGATGTTGCGCGCGAGAGCCTGCGGGATGCACTCCAGCACGATGGCAAACACCCCCGCGGCTGACAGTGCGGCCGCGTCCTCCTGCAATTGCTCCGCCGCCCCGGCATCGCGGCCTTGCACGCGATAACCGCCCAAAGTGTGCACGGATTGCGGCGTAAGTCCGAGATGGCCCATCACCGGAATGCCGGACTCTATCAGATGATGCACCACATCAGTATGTCCCCGCGCGCCTTCGACTTTCACGGCGCAGGCGCCGGCGCGCATCAACCGGGCGGCACACTCCACGGCATGCGCCGGGCCTTTTCGAACCGTCAGGAAGGGCATGTCCGCCACAATGAACATGGCCGGGCAGCCGCGCGCGACGGCTCGCGTGTGCATCGCGATGAGTTCGGTCGTCGCCCCCAACGTGTCCCGCTCCCCATGCACCACCATCATCGCGCTGTCGCCCACGAGAATCGCGTCGATGGGTTGGTCCGCCAGCAGACGCGCCGACCAGGCATCGTAGGCCGTCACCATGACAATTTTCCGGCCCGCCCTCTTGGCCGCTGCGAAACCGTCGATCGAAACCAGCGCCGGTGCCGGCGGCGGAAGCGAATCAGCACGCTTGATCATCGTGCCTCCGCGGTCGTTTCCTCGCGGAAAACCTGCGGCAGGCATTCACTGACCTGGGTGCTTGTCGCGTCGCGATGAAGCCTCGGTATCCGGGGAACATAAGGTTGAAGAGTGTCCGGTCGCGATCGTGTTCGCGCTAGACGGGAACACTGATTGCCAAGTCTCCGCGTCGCGCAACTAGAATTAAGCACCGCTCCCCCCGAAACCAGCGCTGGGTGCCCCAGGCCGCACTCTTCGGCCATGACCGATAGGTAACAAACGGCTGCGTCCATGAATCGTGGGCCCACCGTAAGGAGCATCTCATCCCGAACCGCCGGCGACCGCGTGGCGCTGTTCACTGACGGATTGTTTGAGGCGGCGCCACCCAGTGGCGAGGAATTCGGCCCCGAACGGCTGGCCAGCACGAGGGCAGCCGCGATCGACCGCCCGCTGGACGACGCGCTCACCCATCTGCTCGGCGAGGGGTTAGATTTTGCGGCAGCACCGAACTTCCGGACGACGCCCGCATCGTCGCCGTCGAAGTTGGCCGTGCCTGAATCTAAATCTGTCCTGTTACGTTTTCTCCGTTGCGGTCCCGCCGGAAACAAATCTGCAGTAGCGGTCCATTTGACCAAACGGCGTCGCGACCCACGTTGGGCGCAGTACTGCACAACCTCACAGATTCAAACTTATGTTCAGTGGCATCGTAGAGAAAATCGGCCTGGTTGGTGACATCCGGGACACGCCCCTCCAGCGCGTCGTTTCAATCGGCATGCCCGCCGGCTGGAAATTCGCGGAGGGCGAAAGCGTGGCCGTGGAAGGCGTCTGCTCCACGGTGCAGCTGCGCAGCGCCCGGAGTTTTCAGGTCGTTTACATGCATGAGACCCTCCGCCGGACCACGCTGGGGGCGCTGCGGCCCGGCAGTCCGGTGAATCTCGAGCGCAGCCTGCGCCTCAACAGCCTCGTTAGCGGACACCTCGTGCAGGGGCATGTCGATACCGCCGGTAGAATCCAGCGCATCCGCAAGGACGGCGAAGCCCGGATTTACGAATTCACCCTGCCCGCGCGTTACCTCCGCTACATCGTGGAAAAAGGCTCCATCGCCATCGATGGCATCAGCCTCACCGTGGCGGCCACGACGGCGCGCGGATTCAGGGTCTCGCTGCTGGCCTACACGCTGGCCCGCACCACGCTGGGCGGGAAAAAGACCGGTGACCCGGTGAACCTTGAGGTCGATCTGGTGGCCAAATACGTGGAGAAACTTTTCCCGCAATGAGAACCAAGCCTGCCACTCCCCCTTTTCCCCGCGCCCTGGCCGCGCGCAGCCGATTTGCCATTATCCGGGCCGAATTCAACCCGGAGATAACGACCAGTCTCGAACAGGCCTGCCTTGCCACGTTGCGCGCCGCCGGAGTTCCCGACGCACGCATCGACCGTGTCACTGTACCGGGCTGCTTCGAAATCCCGCTTATGGCCCAACGGCTCGCGAAACGGCGCCGGTACGATGCCCTGATTGCGCTCGGCGCCGTCATTCGTGGCGACACGTACCATTTCGAGCTGGTCGCGAATGAATGCGCTCGCGGGATCATGGACGTGTCGCTCCGCCACGACGTGCCGATCATTTTTGAAGTCCTGGCCGTGTACCGCCGGAAAGACGCCCTGCGCCGGGCCGGCACCAACCGGATGAACAAAGGCATTGAAGCCGCCGGGGCCGCGCTGGCCGCGATCACATCACTCGCTTCGATCAAATGAAAACTGCCACCATTGATGAGGCGCTTGCCGAGCTCCGCCGCGGACGCATGGTGATCGTGCGCGACAGTCTTGACCGCGAGAACGAGGGGGACCTCGTCTTTGCCGCGCAAAAGGCGACTCCCGCGATGGTCAACTTTATGATCAAGGCAGGCGGCGGTCTGATCTGCGTGGCGCTGCCCCGCGAATCCGCCGTCCAACTGGGCCTGCCGCCGATGGTGGTGGCGGAGGACAATGCGACGCCATACGGCTGCGACTTCACCGTGTCCGTGGACGCGCGCCGCGGCATCAGCACGGGTATTTCCGCGGCGGACCGCGCCACCACCATTCGCCTGCTCGCCGCGCCGAACGCCCATTCCTACGACTTCGTCCGGCCGGGACACATTTTCCCCGTGCGGGCGCGCGCCGGTGGCGTCCTCGTGCGGACCGGACACACCGAGGCCGCCGTCGACCTGGCGCGGCTCGCCGGGTTGCGGCCGGTGGCCGCCATCTGCGAAATTCTTGACCAGAGCGGCCGGGCTGCGCGCGCGGGCGCACTGGAGCGACTCGCCCGCCGGCACAGGTTGAAGGTCGTGACGATTGAGCAACTCATCGAATACCGCCGGTCGCGGGAGCGGCTCGTCAAGCGGCTGGCGTCGGCGCAAATGCCGACAATCTACGGCCAGTTCACCGCCCACGTTTACGACTGCCCGTCACAGAATCAGCAGCATGTCGCCTTGGTCATGGGTAAAATCTCGGCGACCAAGGCGACGCTGGTTCGCGTGCACTCGCAGTGTCTTACCGGCGACGCCCTTCACTCGATCCGCTGTGATTGCCGCGACCAACTGGAGGCGGCGATGCGGAAGATCCAGGAGCGCGGGGCGGGCGTGGTCGTTTACCTGAGCCAAGAGGGCCGGGGCATCGGGCTCGCCAACAAGATTCTCGCCTACGCCCTGCAGGACCAGGGTCTCGATACCGTCGAGGCCAACGAAAAACTCGGCCTGCCCGCCGATATGCGCGACTACTCGGTGGGTGCCCAAATCCTCCATGAACTCGGCGTGCGCAAAATTCACCTGCTGACGAACAATCCCAGGAAAATCTCCGGCATCGCCCGCTATGGCTTGAAGATCTTGCGGCGGGTTCCCCTGGAAACCCAGCCGCGCCAGACGAACCGCACTTACCTGCGGGTGAAAAAGGACAAGCTCGGGCATCTGCTCAGCAAGGTGCAATAAATGTCACCGCACGAATCCCACATGCGCCTCGCGCTGGAGCTGGCGCGCCGGCCCACCCGGCCGCCGTATCCCAATCCCTGGGTCGGCTGCGTGATCGTGAAGCAGGGGCGGATCGTGGGACGCGGCTGGCACAACGGACCCGGCACCCGGCACGCCGAAGTGGTTGCCCTCGCTCAGGCCGGTCCCCGCGCGCGTGGGGCCGTTGTCTATGTCACACTCGAGCCCTGCTGCCACTACGGGCGCACGCCGCCGTGCACGGATGCCTTGATCCGCGCCGGCGTCAGCGAAGTGGTTTTCGCCCTGCGTGATCCGAATCCCCAAGTCGCGGGCCGGGGCGCCCGACTGCTCCGCGCGCAAGGCATCAAGGTGACGTCGGGTCCCTGCGCCGCTGAAGCCCGCGCGCTCAACGAAGTTTATCTGAAATTCCGGGACACCGGCCTGCCGTTCGTCAGTATCAAGGTCGCCGCCAGCCTCGACGGGAAAACCGCCACGCGAGCCGGCCATTCGCAGTGGATCACGGATCCGGCGGCCCGCCAGCGAGGGCGGCAGCTCCGCGCCGGGCACCAAGCCGTCCTGGTGGGGATCACCACGGTGCTGAAGGATGATCCGCATTTGGGGCCCAGGATCCGCGGTGCGCCCGATCCCTGGCGGATCGTGCTCGACTCAAGCCTGCGCACGCCACCCCGCAGCCAGGTGGTCCGGACCGGACGGTGCATCATCGCGTGCGCGCGCGCGGCCAGCCCGCAGCGGCAATCGCGGCTGGAAAAACAAGGGGTGCAGGTCTGGCGTTTTCCCGGCCGGCAAGTGCCGTTGCGCCGGTTGCTCACCCAACTCGCCAACCACGGCATCATCAGCGTTCTCGTGGAAGGCGGCAGCGAGGTGCTCGGAAGCTTTTTCGACAACGGCCTGGTGGATCGGGCGTATTGGTTTCTGTCGCCGCGAATCCTCGGTTCCCAGTCCGCCCGCTCCGCCATCGGCGGCGAAGGCGTCGCCCGCCCCGCGCAAGCCACCCAGCTGCAACAGCCAAAGATCGCGCCCGTCGGTCGAGGTTGGCTCCTCACCGGCGCAGTATGCCCCAAGGCGCGGGAGTGAAATTGGGGGTTATCACAGAGCTGGGCTTGCCGAACTCAGAGCAGGCGACAGCGTGGCGCTGTTGACCGACAACACTTGAGGCGTGCAACGCTTTGGCCGGACAACAGGACCGGCCGCTGGGTGCTGCGTTGACACCTTTCCCCGGCCAAGTGACGGCATTTTGCGCCGCGTGGCTTTCTCTGACGATGTTTGCATGGTCGCCGGAAACGTCAGCCGCTCGCAATCTGGCCTCTGCGGGCGGCGGTTCACCGGCCCTGCAAGAGCAGCGCGAGGCCGGTTCGTTGCGTATTCTTAACCTGCGCAGGTTGATTGGGGAGGAAGTGGATTTAGCGTCCAATCTCTAATTCGCATTTATGAACGCTCTGTCGCCCATCATCTACCCGCTTGTTGGCGGTGATATCCCGGGAGATGAACTTTTCCGGCTGGAGCTGCACATCGCACGCCGGGCCGACGAACTCGCCGTGCTCCACGAGCGTGATCAGGGCTGCGATTACTGGGAGACCGCCGAGCGCGAGTTTTTGCCCGACCTGCTGAGGATGAGCGCGTGAAGGAGCCCAACCCAGATTCCGCCCCGGCCAATCCGGCGGCCCGGGCTGAAACGTAAAATCCGTTTGTGGTCAAAGTGAAGGGATCGCAGCGCGCGGTCATTTCCCCGGAAGAAGCCAAACTGCTGTTTGCGCTGCTCGATGCCACGGGTGACGATGGCTTGCTGCGCAGTTCGCCAGCCGCTGAGCAGTGGTACGCCGGGAGAAGCCGGGTTTCTCTCACGACGGTGGCGGAGGTTGAAGCCATGTTCACCTTGCTGCAGGGCCTGAACCAATCGGGTGCCATGGACCATAGCTGAATCAAGGAACGGTGGCGGTTGGTTAAAGGTTGATTCGAAGCCACCAAGAGCCCGTTCTGAGCCGCACTCTCTCGCGGCAATCTCCAGCGTGCCAATGAAACGGGGAAGCTGTCTGGGCTGGCATGCCCAGCCGCAGCCCGTTCAAAGGACTAAGCCCGTCTTCGCTGTTACGTATTTCACCCTCTGATGAAGCTGAGGTATTAAAACGTAACAGCATTTCAGGATTTGGGGCCATGCCGTGTAAATCGCGCCCCGGCAGTTTCGCCGCGCGCGGGCACGCGAAGATGGGTTCGGATGTAGGCGGCAATTTCGATGGGATCGTAGTAAATGAAGTGCCCAAGGTGGTAAGGGATGCGCCGAAGGCGGGTCCATTCGCGCAGCGTGCGGATCGATGGTTCCTTGCCCTTGGGAAAAATCCCACAGAAGCGCAGGCCATTGATGTCCGTAGATTGATTTCCGGGGAGGGAGCCGATCGGCGCGGCCATGCTATCTGTATGTCAAATGCCACGGCCGTCCGGGATGCGAAGCAGTTTCGATAACCTTGATCATCGGAAGTTCGTCCGACCCCGTATGGATGATTAGATTCATGTGGCTGCACCTACATTCCCGAATTTGAGCCCCCCACAGGGTCCAACTAATTTCGCAACCTGTACATCCCGAACAACGCTGGCGTCCACACGGGGATTCGAAACGCCAACTTCCCAACAACAGAAAAGCTTCGTTAAGCGTGCTTTAAGTTGTTTATGCGTGAGTTAGAACAAGCAACACGATGCACAAAGTTGCAGCGAACTGAAACCAAAAACAGGCTTGCTGACAAATCCGTGGCAAATTTTCGGCTCCGGATTTCGAACTGCACCACTGTTTCACTTCAAGATTAGCGGCCATAAGTTTCGCGGAGCGGAGTTCATGTCAGCAGTACCGCGCCGGGAACACCCTTATCAAACGTCACCAGCTCCGCGCCATTGGCGTCAGCTAGCACCAACAAATGTCCGTCTGTCAGCCTGTCCGGAGTCTTCGCAAATGCAGGTAGCCTATCTGTGCCCAGTGCATCCGCTAACATTTCGAATCGCACCGGGCTACTGGCTTTCAGCGCCGTGAGCGCTTTGCGTGCGGCAGCCACATCGTACTGCAAGCCTGACTGGACGGAAACGCGGACGAAACCCAGTTCGGTGATTGCGCAGGTGCAGAACAGTGCCGCCTTGTTCCTGACCGACTGGATCCATGCCATGGCTTTGCCGTGGTGACTGTGGGCCGTGTGCCCGGCAGCAATCAAGAGGTTGATATCGAGCAGATATTTCACGGAAAATCGGCCAGCAGCGCGCGGACTTGAGCGCTGGTCACGACGGCCGCCCCTTTGGGTGCCTCGGTCACCCGCATGCCCGTAAGGCGATCCCGCACCAAACGAGTCTTGGCCCGCAACGGACGCTGGGGTGTTAGCACAATCTCATCACCGGCCACTCGGCACCTGAATATTGTGCCGGGGAGCAAGCCGAGCCGTCGCCGGGTGGCTTGGGGTAACACCAATTGACCCTTGCTGGAAAGCGTCGCATTCATGTCTTACTGGCTTACCTTGTTTTTCGAGCGAGTCAAGGTCGGCCCCTTGCTTGCCGACATCAACGCCCCGTCACCTTCCTCGTTCACATCGCCAGGGGGAGTAGCGCGGCTCACTCGCTTCGAAATGAACTTCGCTCCTTGAACGTGCGCGGAGGGATTTGGGTTGGCGAAGGATCGCAGATCGAGGGGTGGGACGTTTCGTTGCCGCGTTCGGATGGTATTTCGCAGGCCGCACCATGGCCTCTGCGATGAGAAGCTCGCTTAGGCGTCGCTTTTTTCTAGCGCTGGCACGACGGCATGCTCTCCGCCATTGGTTGCCGCTATTCCATCCTCGGCGCGACGGTCCTGGGGATCGGCACGGCCGCGTTCCTCGTCTGGCTGCTCCCGGCGGGCAGCGTCCGGCTCAACCTAAGGCGGTTTTTAACTCACCAACGGGCGACGGCTGGCCTTCGGCGCGGGCCTGGCCGCCAAGGCCGTGCACGAATTCAACGAAGTGGGCCGGATCCCGGCGCTCATCGATCCCCTCTGGAACACCTCATCGATCCTGAGCGACCGCTCGGCCGTGGGTCACAGTTTGAAGACCCTCTTTGGCTACCGCAGCGAACCTTCGTTGCCTCGGCGCCGTGATCGACCCGACCGCAGGCAAGATGACGCTCGACGGGCGCTCGGCCGAAGGTCTCGCCCAGTTGCGCCACGCGCTCAGCGAGTATCCCCGGTATTTCAATCACCCCAATTGGGAGAGCCTCCCCGCACCCACACCTTAACGCAGCTCTCCTTC
>Ga0105047_10001374_pt1 | contig 43434 bp, 34 predicted proteins | sample MAT04_FD_78384 | JGI IMG/M metagenome (GOLD analysis project Ga0105047, IMG submission 78384) | Freshwater microbial communities from Lake Fryxell liftoff mats and glacier meltwater in Antarctica - MAT-04 (megahit assembly) | ecosystem: Environmental > Aquatic > Freshwater > Ice > Liftoff... | reverse complement strand
GTCAATTGGGTGCGCAGGACAACCCTGACGCGCCATTGCACGGGTGGCACGGGTCTGATATACTCCGCCTGTCCTTTACCACCCGGCACCAATATGGAGGCAATTGAACAGGCGCGCTCGCATTTCACCAGCATCAGGAAAATCGATTCCCTTTCACCTGCAATCTTTGACTGCGCCGCTCCTACTGGGCCTGGTTTGTTTTTTGGTTTACAACGCGAACCTGCGGCAGATCGGCGCGGGGGACACCCTGCCCGCCCGATATTTGCCGCTGATCATCTGGCGTAATGGCACGCTCGGGCTCGACGCGAACTCGCGACTGGTTGCCAATGGTCATTCGATGATCCCGGTCCGGGATCGGCCTGCGGGCGCTGACGGCAAGGTCGCCTACTTTGAACCGTCGGCTTATTGGATGGTGCGCACCCGCCAGCATCAGCTCGCTTCCCACTACCCGGTTGTGACGCCGTTGCTTGTGGCCCCGCTCTATGTGCCGGCTGTTCTATGGCTCAATGCATACGGCTGGCAGCAGCCGCAGATTGATTGGGTTGCGGAATGGATGGAAAAGCTCTCCGCCTCGTTTCTTGCTTCGCTCGCCTGTGTCCTGATGTACTTGGTGCTCCGCCGCGAAAGCAGCCGCTGGAGCATCCCGCTCGCCCTGGTGTTCGCCTTCGGGACCAATACATGGATGATCTCCAGCCAGGCGCTCTGGCAGCATGGGAGTGGAGAACTCCTTATCGCCCTGGCCCTGCTGCTGGTCACTGCCCCTGCATCTCCTTTGCGTACTGCGCTGCTTGGCGCTGTATGTGTTCTCATGGCGGCTAATCGCCCTTCGGATGTGCTGGTTGCCGGAGCGATCGGGCTCTACGTTGTCTGGAACCACAGGCGCAAAGCGTTATGGCTTCTCGCTGGCGCCGCTCTCCCGCTGGCAGTCCTCTTGTACTATAACCTCAGCTTTATTGGCAACGTGGTTGGTGGATATGCCATGTTAAAGCCCCCGGATGCTTTCATCCAGCCGGGCTGGTCAGGGTTGTTTGGGCTGCTGGTCAGCCCAGCGCGCGGGCTGCTCGTCTTTTCGCCGTTCCTTGTTTTCCTTCCCATGGGGCTTATTCAGCGCCTGCGCTCACCGGAGACGAAATGGCTTGCCGTTTCGCTCAGTTTCGCTGTCGCCGCCCAGATCCTGCTTTACTCGCAGACAGACTGGCGTGCTGGCGTGTCCTGGGGGCCGCGCTGGCTGACCGATCTTTTGCCAATTTTGATCTGGATGCTTGCGCCCGCTCCGCTCGGCCTGCGTCCGTTCGCGCGCGGCTTGCTGACATTTGCGATGGTGGCCTCGGTCGTCGTGCAGACGATAGGCGCCTTCTGGTATACGAAGGTGAGTGACGAGCTCATCTATGCTGGAAACCCCGCATCCTTGAGCAGTGCGTGGGATCCCGGCAATGTTCCGTTCATCACCGAGCTGCGCCATCCACCCGCGCGGGCCGAGCTTCTCTATACCTCGCGCGGTTCACTGGATCGTGTTGGGCTGGCGCTGGTGCACAGCCTGACTGAGGTTCCCAGGCTGGAACCGGGAGCGGTGCTTGAAGGTTGGGCGCTCACCGGTTATCGTTCCCCTGCCCAACTCCTCGTGCTAATTGACGGGGTTCTGATCGGCTCGACCGGGGAATTTCTCGCACGGGTGGATGTGAATGAAGCCATGCACACCACTGCGCCCTCGGGCTGGCGCATATTTGCCAATACCCTGGGCATTCCACCGGGGGAGCGCGTGCTTCAGGTCGCTGTTCGCGTCGATCCCAGAAGTGATTTTCGCATTATTCGTGAACAGCATGTATACGTTGTCGCGCAAAATCCTGCTGTGGATGCCGCCGTGCCACCACAAACGCAGGTAGCGGGGCCCGAGCTGAAGGCAATGGCCAGTCGGGCGGTGCAGCTGCTGCGAGAGAGGCAGAGTGGGGATGGCTATTGGCTCACCGCGCACACGAAGGTGCTTCGCTATGAAGCTCCGCAGCAGGAGATGAACACCTTCCTGACTTCAACACTGGTGGATTTGCTCTCGCCGGTCGGGCGCCAGCAGGGCCTCGACGATGTGCTGGCACGCGCGCGACAGCATCTCGCAGCGCAGATCGAAAGCAGCGGTCTGGTACGCTATCATGGGCTGCCGGACGGACCCATCATTGGCAAGCTGGGATGTGTCATTACCCCGGACGCGGATGACACTGCTCTGGTCTGGCGGATTACCAGCCCGGGCGCGGGCGATCCTAGAGAGCAGCCCATGCTGGCAGAGCTTGCCCGCTACCGTGATGCGAGGGGTTTATACCGCACATGGCTTGCCCCGCAATCTCAGTTCCAGTGTATCAATCCCGGCAACGATCCGGATCCAACAGACATCGGCATCCAGATGCACGTCTATTTGATGCTGCGCGAACTCGATCAGCCTGCTGCCCAGAACCTTTGCGCTGCGCTCCAGCGTTCATTTTGGGACGAGGACATCTGGGTTTATTATTCAAAAGCTCCACTGGTGCCCTATCTCCGCAGTGCCGAACTGCAGAGCCTTGGCTGCGCAATTCCGCTGCCAGTTGAGCGGCTGGCGCTTCCCGCTGCGAGACAGGAGATCTGGAGTGAGGCAGTGCGCCGGCTCGTTGAAATTTCGGCATCTCCGCAGGACGTAAACGCGCGACAGGCGATCCGTGATCTGCTTGTGCGCATCGGCAGTGACGACTTTGCCCTGCTGCGCAGCTCGCCGCCGCTGCTCTACCACAACGATCTGAGTGCCTCCGTAAGCCGCTATTACTGGTCCGATGATTTTGGTTACGCCCTTTGGCTCCGACTTTACGAAGCAGCTGAGGTTGAAACCGGAAACACTCTACAGCCATCGCCATGACTTCTCAATCGTCTTTTCGGCATTACGCGCGAATTGTGCAGCACTTTACCTTCACCCGGGCGCCTGAGGTGCTTGCCCTTCAGGCCTCTCCGCTTCTGGGTATTTTCCTGGGTGGGTTCAGCCTTGAACGGTGGGGGGTGATCCGGCCAGGTATACTCCTCTTAGGCAGCCTCGCGCTCACAGCCCATATCTTTGTTTTCAATGATTGGGCCGGCTATGACAGCGACCTTCATGATACGCGGCGGGCAGACCTTGTATCTGCGCGGCAGGGCATTAGCAGGCGTGATGTCGCGGGCGCTGCGATCGTTCTCCTCATCCTGGCGAATATCGCCTTCGCTGTCCTCGGCATACTGCCGATCCTGCTTGGCTGCGCGATCGCGGCCCTCGGCTTTCTGTACTCGTCTTCGGCGGGTTTCGGCAAGGGCAGGCCGGTCATGGGGTCGCTCAATCACCTGTTCGGGGGTGTGCTGCATTTCTTGCTTGGTTATAGCCTGGTTCACACATTGGACGCAAACGGTCTCATGCTCAGTCTTTTCTTTGGTCTGGTGTTTGCAGGCGGCCATCTTAACCAGGAAGTGCGTGACTATGAGAGTGATTTTCACAACGGGATTCGCACAAGCGCCGTAGTGTTCGGTCGCCAGCGCGTGTTTCTTGCGAGCCTTTGCACGTTTACGGTCGCCTATGCGATCCCCGCCATCCTGGCCGCGCTTGGCATCCTGCCAGGGCTGTTACTTTGGAGTCCCGTTCTGTGGCTTTTGCATGTCGCCTGGTCTCTGCGGGTGCTTCAGCGTGGATTGGGATTCGAGACCGCAGTCTGGATGCAGCGCCGATATCGATTGCTTTTTGCGTTGATCGGGCTTGCGATGCTGGTCCGATGAGCAGAAATGCCCTTCACTTTTGCCAGGGCGTGAAGACCTGTAATGCCGCGGGTGAAAATATGCAGCGTGTACAGCATGCCCTCCGGGAATTTTCATCCGCGCCAGGTATGGAAAGGCAATCCCTGATGAGTAAGATCCTGGATTCCTGGAGTCTAAAATGACAATCGTCTGTATTACTGGCGCACACCGCTCCGGCACATCGATGATTACTCGCCTGCTCAATCTATCCGGACTCTATCTGGGTGTGGACAGTGACATAAACATCAATGCAACCGATAACCCTGAAGGTTTCTGGGAGAACATTCAATTTGTTAGATTGAATGAGGAAATTCTCTCCACTCATGGCGGCGCATGGGATATGCCGCCGAACCCTGGCGCAAACTGGGAACTTGCGCCTGAAATGGCCCCATTTCGTGACCAGGCGAAACAGATCATCCGCCAGTTTGAAAATCAGGCTTTATGGGGTTGGAAGGACCCGCGAAATTCTCTGACCATTGACTTTTGGAAGGGCCTGCTTCCCGAAATGAAGGTGCTGATCTGTTTGCGCAACCCACTGGATATAGTTCACTCGCTCAGTAAACGCGGCTATACTTCACCGGAATTTGGTTTTCGACTGTGGTCCGCATATAACCGGCATCTTCTGGATGTTATCCCCGGCGAAAATCGCATCATCACACATTTTGACGTCTATTTCAGCCGCCCGCGCGGCGAACTGGAGCGGGTACTGGCTCTGCTTGGTATATCTGCCTCAGAAGCGCAGATTGTTGCGGCCGTGGCCTCTATAGCTTCATCCTTGCGGCACAACCGGAACCCCTGGCAGGATATACTGAAATACAGGCCCCCGCGTGATTTGATCGGGCTTTACCGTGATATGTGTTTACAGGCTGGGCCGAATTATCTCGATTTTATGCAGAGCGAGCATAAAAACGAGATGGAAGAATTATTAAATTTTGTTCCCCATAAAAATGCCCAACATCTCGTTCTTCAGGAACCTGAGTTGGATGAAACCCGGCAATCCCGAAATGCCGCCACAGAACTGGCGTACAAAAACAACCAGATCGAGGCTCTGCATCAGGTTATCCGGCAAAAAGAGCAGGATTTACTGATTGCGGGATCAACCCTTGAGGGCATCCATCAGGATATTGGCTGGGGTCTGTTTTTACGTTCCCGCAGCCTCCTGACTACTCTCGCCCCCTCTGGCTCGTTTCGCCGTCGTATTCTTGACCTGCCCGTAACGATCTACGAGCATTTTCAAAAAACGCCGCCAGCCGCTGTGAACTCTGTATTGCCGGCTCAACCGGAAGATGTCGATGAGCGCCTGCCGGGCCGTCCGAATTCAATCGCAGTCTGCACGATTGCTTCAAAAAATTACCTGAGCCTGGTGCGGATTTTTGCAAGTTCTGTAGCATCCAGTAACCCGGGCGTGCCTATCTTTGTGCTGCTTGTTGATAAACTCGATGGTTATATCGATCCTGGGACGGAACCCTATCAGCTTGTCACCATTGAAGAGTTGGACAATATCCCCGATTCCCGGCATTTTTTCTTCAAATACACCCCCATCGAGCTGAACACTGCTGCCAAGCCATACTTCCTTGAATATTTGCTGGAAAAATATCATTTCCAAAAAATATGCTATTTTGATCCTGATATTTATGTCTTTTCAAAACTGGCCGGTCTCTGGCAGTTGTTGGAGTTCAATTCCCTGGTGTTGACTCCACATATCACCGTACCGTATCAGGATGACCACCATCCCACAGAAATGGATATCAATCTGGCCGGGGTTTTTAACCTGGGTTTTCTTGGGATTTCAGACACACCCACTACGCGAAAATTCCTGATCTGGTGGCAGCGGCGCCTCTATTATTATTGTTTCATGAAGCCAGCCGAAGGGATGCATGTTGACCAGAACTGGGTTAATTTTGCCCCTGTGATGAATGATGGTGTATTTATTCTGCGAGATAACGCCTACAACATTGCCTATTGGAATCTGCATGAACGTGGCAAGCGTCTGCGCTTCGAGCATGCGAATCTGTTTATTGATGACCGCCAGGCTGTTTTTTTCCACTTCAGCGGGTTTAATCCAGAGTCGCCAGAAACGATTTCCGCTCACCAGAGTCGTTTTTTGTTACCAGATTTTCCCAACGTTCGTCCGGTTTATGAATTTTATCGTGCGCTACTGCAAAAATTTGAGTATGGCAGGCTTAAAAAATGGCCCTATGCTTTTGGCATATTCGATAATGGCGTGCAAATTGCCAATATCATGCGCGGGCTTTACAGCAAACAAAGCCTGAAACAAATATTAAAGTTTGCAGACCCATTTTCGACAGATGGAGAAGACTCTTTTTTTTCATGGATGAACGAACCGGTCGATGGGAAGGCTGCCAACCCCGAACGTCCCGCGATTACCCGGCTCCAGATGGAAATGCATGGTTTGCGCGGGGATTTGCGGCATGCTTTTCCTGATCCTCTGGGGCAGGATCGCATCCGTTTCGGCCAGTGGCTGCTGCAAAATGGTGCCCGGGACTTCTCTGTGGATGATATTTTTTTCCAGGGTATCACGCAGGATAAGCGCCGTTGGGCAGATATACTTTCCTTCAAAGCCCGGCATGTTTATCTTGGGAGTTACCATGCGCTTAAATCAAGAGTCGGGCGCATCCGCTCGAACACCTGGCTTTTTCAAAAATTGCGTTACCTGAACAAAAAATATCTTGAAAAAACGATCGTCCACGCGCCGGTAGCAGCCTCGCCATTTAATACGCCGCGCAAGCCTGATACAAGCTTGCCTTTTGGGGTTAATGTCGCGGGTTATCTTCAAGGTGAATTTGGTGTAGGTGAAATTGCGCGGGCCTCTTTTAAATCTCTTGTAGTAGCAGAGGTGCCCTGCGTATTGAATAACGTCGAGGCTGCTTTTTACCGGCAAGAAGATAAGACGCTTGAAAATTTCTCAACGGATAATCCCTATCACTTCAACCTGGTGCATGTCAATGCCGACCAATCGCATGTGTTCGCCAAACTGAAGGGAGATACGTATTTCAAACAGCGCTGCAACATTGCCTGCTGGTTTTGGGAATTATCCACCTTCCCGCGCGAGTGGCAGTCATCTTTTAAATATTACCAAGAAATCTGGGTCGCCAGTGGATTTTGCCAGGAAAGCATAGCCGCCCGGGCTCCGGTTCCGGTGGTCAAAATGATCCAGCCGGTGTTGATCGACCCTGCAGTGGTCAAACCAGACCGCACCCGGCTGGGCCTTCCGCAGGGTAAGTTTATCTATGGTTTTATTTTTGATTACATGAGCTTTGTTGAAAGGAAAAACCCAATGGCTCTGATTCATGCCTTCGAGCTGGCTTTTGGCGATAAGGATGATGTCTTGCTGCTGATAAAAACCATTAATGGTGACAAATTTCCCGATCAGGTTCAGCAGCTGCAACAGGCCGCCAGATACCGTAACATCCAGTTTATCGATGGGTACCTTGCTCGTGATGAGGTCATTAACCTGGTTTCATCCCTGGATGGTTACGTTTCCCTGCATCGGTCTGAAGGCCTGGGGATCAGTATGGCTCAGGCGATGTATCTAAAAAAACCGGTGATCGCTACAGGCTATTCCGGGAACATGGAGTTCATGAATCACAATAATAGTTTTTTGATCCGCTATCAGTTAACTGAAATACAGGAAAGTCATGGCCCTTACACAAAAGGGCAGTATTGGGCTGAGCCTGACGTGGAACATGCGGCCGAGTTGATGTGCCTGGCTTTTGATAACCAGTCCCACGCTCAAAAAATTGCCGAACAAGCCGAAGCGGATATTAAGGCTAACATGACACCCGAGGTGTCCGGACGTGCAATGAAAGAGCGGCTTTTGCTGTTGGTGGAATGATGCCCAGTGCTGGTATACCATCCTCGAATCTACATAGTGGTAGTACAGGTATCTGGTAACTGTTCAAGGGTACTTCAATTTGGTTAGAAACGTCTGAAACCCGGTTGTACAACGAATGAAACTTGCTGGTTTGCCCCGCAGGTGATGTTTTTTTGGAGCTTTTCCTGGTCAGGGAAGCTGTCCTGGTGAGCAGGTACTGGCTTTACCCAGGGCAAACTCATCTTACGTATAGACAAGTTGAGGAAAACTGGACAAGACTTTTAGCAAACAGGTATCCTCCCAACCGGCCTGCAATCGTTTCGCCTTGATAATAAAGATCAAGAATTGGGTTCTCCCAAGATTGGTAGGATTGGTAAAAAACATCCGTTGGATTCTGGTCAGAAACTGGGCTGACATGAGGCCTGAAGAAGAAACCAGGTTACTACTTAGCCCAATTGGGCTGAGTAGTAACGGTGATGTAAAAAAACCGCCGACCAGAGTGAGGGGGGCACTCTGATCAACGGTGAAATTATTTTCGTATATCTCGGATAAAATGTCAAGGAAATTGGACAGTTTGGATGAAAAGAATTTTTGAAGAGGAGAGCCTTCCCCGGCAGCAGGTCCCCTGAAGCTGTTGCCCCGGTGTTTGCAAAAATTTAAGGAAGGCTCTCCTTCCAACCGGACAGTGTGCCCCTTAAACCTGTCCGGCATCTCCCCCGCTGGTGATCGAAAATTGCTGTTCACCAACACTGTCATTATCGCTTTGTTCAGGTCGCGTGAGAATAGACCCGCTTTTTCAAAGCCTAGACGGATGTACTGTTTCCGCAAAAAAAACCTTGAAAGCCTGCTATTTTTCTGCTATCTTTGGAGAAAGGAAAAATATATGCAGCCAGGTGGAAAAATCAATGTAATTATTTTGGACGATCACCAAAGTATTGTGGATGGCTATGTGCTGCGCCTCAGCAAGAGCCCCAATATCGAGGTGGTGGCTACCCTGGGTTTGGGCGATGAACTTGAACCCGCGCTCGCAAAATTTTCAACAGATGTCCTGATCCTGGATGTCAGCGTTCCTATTTCTGCGGATAACCCCACGTCTTACCCGATCCTGCATACCATCCCCAAATTATTGCAGCTTTATCCAAAACTGAACATCCTGGTCATCTCCATGTTTGCCGAGCGCGGCTTGATCCGCGGAGTGATGGAGGCCGGCGCTAACGGCTATATCTTGAAAGATGACCGCGCCGCACTGATCGATCTGGCCAACGTGGTGCAGACGATTGCCAGCGGGGGCATTCATTTCAGCCAGAAAGCGCACCAGCTCTTTCTCAATTACCAGCTTACCCAAACTGGAGATGCATTGAGCCCGCGCCAGTTGGAAGCGCTTTCGCTGTGCGCATCTTACCCGGACGCACTGACCAGCAAACTTGCAAACGAAATGTACATTACCAACTCGACTTTTCGCAACCTGCTCTCGGGTGCCTACATCAAGCTAAACGTGAGCACGCGCGCGGCAGCTATTGTGAAAGCCCAAAACCTGGGGATTATCACATCGGTTTCTCCGACCTGGTTGGAGGCGGGGTAACTCTCTGCAATCCAAGCATGGCGAATAAATTCCAGATAGGATCCACGAATTCCGTTGCCAGGTCGCTCAATGGTTGCTGGTTGGCCAGCTGAGTGACTCCCAATACCTTCCGGGCGGCCTCGTGGCGGTGCAGCAACTGGTCAACACAATAACTTAAAGCGCCGCATTGGATAATGATTTCTTGCGCTTCGCGCAATGCTTCCGGCTGGGAAATGTCTCCGAAGAGCTCCCTGAACCGCCGCTGCGCAGGGTGATTAACGATTTGTGCGAACAGAATTGGCAGGGGGGCCCGTTTTTGGATCCAGTCTGGGCTAGCCGGTATGGCCATTGTGTCATTCAGGTCGTCATGAATCTGGATCATTTCTCCGTAAAGATTCCCAAAACGCTTGATACCGTCGGCAACTTTTTCCGAAGCGCCTCCTAATAGCGCGCCCAATGATAAGGCTGTGCCAAAAAACGCCCCACTTTTGTTCTCAACAATCCGCCAGTACTCAGATTCGTTCGTTGGAACCTTGATATCCATATGCTGGCCAAATGCTACAGACAAGAGCATTTGATTCGCGCTGCGCAGCGCATTGAGCTTTTTGGTGGGGGAGAGTTCGGGAGAAAGGATTGCTTCCAGTCCTACGATTTGAAAAGTCGCACCCAGGTTTGCGGTAACCGCATGACCGAGCCGGTGATATTCGCCGCGGGGATCTTCATCCAGCATATCATCCAGCAAGACGATACCAATTTGAGCGCAGGCGATCGCGGCCACTGCTGGGATGGCCTGTTCAATTGAACCGCCTACTGCCTGACACGACTTTACCGGCAACAGCCAATGTTTGGGCTTATAGGATGCGATCTGTTTATAAATCATCTGGAATTCAGGCCATGATTGTGTAATGGGCAAGCTGGAAACATAGTCGAGCGTTGCTGAATAAATATCCATTTTTCCCTTTTTTAAAATTCTGGCCGGAGTATTTCCGGCCAGAATTTGCTTGCACGTTTAGTGATTCCCGCTTACAGCCAGGATAGGTGCTCCCCAATCGATCCACAAAAGATCTGCAACCATGGATTTCACCTTGAGAACATCCAGATGGGTCAGCTTTTCTAGGGCAGACTGATATGGACTGGTAGTTTGGGGCTTTGCCTTGATTTTCTTGTAGAAAACTTGCATGTTCGACATTTTAAAATTCTCCTTGTACTGAAATAGGTGCTGGTGGCAAACATTCGATTTGATATGCTTGTACAAACCGTGTAGACTTGCTAAAATAGCATCACCTCCTTCCTTTATGGTTGATAAGATCTATTCGTCTTATGGGCAGGGGAGAGACCAGTAGCGCAATGGATCTTCATGAAATCTTCCCAAATAAAGCTTTCCTATTTTGTTGAGCAGGCCCTGCCCTGGGTTGTTCTGGCCATCATTTTGCTGTATAAATACGTCAAGTTTTTTGCCTATCCCTATGCCGGCTTCAGATGGGACAGCAATGGCCTGGTCGCCTATGTATTTGCGGATGGGAACACCACCACTCCTTTGCAGGTTGGTGATCGTTTACTGAAGGCTGATTCGGTAAATTGGACAGATTACAAACAGGATTTGCGGAAACTGTTTGTCAATTTTCATCAACGCGGCGACGTTGTTCAGCTTCGCATAGAGCGCGGTGTGCAGCAGATCGACATCCCCCTGGACCATGCCTGGGCCTAATTCCGCTGAAACCATTGATTTGTTGATAACTTCGGGCTGGTTTGGGTTTATTTTCTGGATATTGGGGTCTCTGACGTATTTCAAACTCCGGCCAAGGAACACACGCTGGCGGCTGATGACAGCCTTCAATTTCTTAACATCAGTTTGGCTGACCGTCGGAAGCGGACCGTCCATCCTGCATGTTTGGGATAGCGCGATCGTGTTGCGGGTATTTGTATGGATGAGCGTTCCGGTTTATCTGCACTTGCATTGGGTATTTCCTCAGCCCTTAGGCAGACTCTCAGCGCGCATCGTATGGAGCGCTTATCTTGCCACCGCTTTTATAACGATTGCCCAACTTTTCCAACTTGTCCCACAAAATTTTTACTATGCCGGATTTCTCCTTTCGATCGTTGGCAGCATGATCCTGTTGGTGATGCATGCCATTCGTCAACCTGGATCACGCATTGAGCTGCGCGCCTTTATTATTGTTGCGATCCTATCTTTTGCGCCAACCATTGTGTTTGGCGTGTTAGGGAACTTTGTCTCCCTGACTAGCGGGGTCATGGCGCTTGGTGTGATCAGCCTGCCGTTGCTGCCCCTGGCTTATTTTTATGCAGCCCTGCGTCGTCAGTTTGGGGGAGTTGAACTAAGCTTCAACCGTTTTTTTCCGGTTACGTTTTTGCCATCCTGCTTTTCACAGTTCTTTTACCCCTTCTGGTTCTGTTGAATGCTTGGATTACCGGGTCAGGCTCGGCAATCGTGATTGGGATTCTAGTAGTGCTGATTTCGGTCGTAGCCACAGTTCTTGGTTATCGCCGCGCCGAAATATTTTTTGATCGTAATATTTTGGGTGTGTCGCTGCCGTCTAGGAATTTGCTGGAGCTTTATTCTCAGCGTATCACCACCAGCGCCTCTTTTTCCAGCCTGGCCAACATTCTGGAAACCGAAATCCTGCCACAATTGCATATTAAACAATTTGCTTTTGTGCAGCTTGAAAATGGATCTGTCTCGGTGTTGCAGGTGCTCGGGGTAGATGTAAAAGAGTTTTCCAACCAAAACTTGTCGGCGCTTTCGGGTGAGGCTGCGGGCAAATATCGGATGGTAGGAACCAACCAGCCGGACGATCCCTTTGCCTGGGTACGGCTGTCCCTCGAATTGAAAATTGCGGGTGAATTGGTTGGTTTGTGGTTGTTAGGACAGCGTGACCCGGAAGATTATTTCTCCCAGGCGGAAATCAGCCTGCTCCAATCGCTGGCGAACCAGACCGCCATCGCGCTTAGCAACATCCTGCAAACCGGGCGTGTCTCGGAAATGTACCAGCAGGATATTGGCCGGCACGAGCAGGAGCGCATGCGCCTGGCGATGGAACTGCATGATAGCATTCTGAACCAGATGGCGGTGATGTTGATGAAACTCGACGATAAATCGATTTCATCCGATTTTCAATCTGCTTACGATGAACTGACCGGCCGACTGCGCGAAATTGTGAGTGATCTCCGTCCGGCCATGCTCAACTATGGGCTCAAACCGGCTCTGGATGAACTTGTTGAGAGCATGGTTGAGCGCGATAAGAATGGGCTGACTGTGACCCTGGAGCTTCAGCCGGATGACAACCGCTACCCGGCAGATGTGGAACAGCACCTGTTTCGTATTGTGCAGGAAGCCAGTGAAAATGCCCTGCGGCATGGCAAGGCCCGGAAAATCGATATCAGCAGCGCGTTGAAACCAGACGAGATTGAACTGGTGATTGCCGATAACGGGGCCGGTTTCGATGCAGGCCAGGGCTTTGAACTGGCCGGCCTGTTGGCCAACAAGCATTTTGGGCTGGCTGGCATGCTGGAGCGTGCCCGGCTGATCGGCGGGGATGTCAGGATTGACTCCGATCCGGAGACCGGCACGCAGGTCAGTTTTCACTGGAGCGCTGGCTAACCATATATATAGATAAACTTGCCAGGGCAAACTGTTCTTAATTATTTTGTTGTTAAGGTTCTGCATGTAACTTTCTTTATCACTACACCAGTTATACATTTTCAGCGACCGGGAATCCATCGGCATCCATTTAAATCTTCATAAGCGCTGCTTAAGTTTTAAGGAGTGTGGAATGAAAAACTTTGGAAATACGCTGCGCGGCTTTCGCTGATCGTTATCGCCGTTGTACTTGTCTTCCTCGCTTCAGTATTCTTTGACAGGTTTGATCCCTCACGTTGCAAACCCAGGCGGACAAAAATCGGCGCGACCGACTCTGCGCCCACGCCTGCAATAACAGCTCAAGCAGTCGTCACACCTGATCTGACCCCACTTAATAAAGCCGCCAACCGATTTAGTTTCTTGAATGTTCTCAGCGCAGAATTAAAACTTCTGCTTAAAGGTCAACGTTGGTGGTGGTATGCCATTGCTGGCGGACTCATCATCGCCTGCGTTGTAAGTCCATCTGCGGCTGTCCATCGCATGGGTCTGGCCCATCCTAATTTGGTCAGCCATCGGTAACCGAGAAATTCGCAACAACGTCCTGCAAATAACATTCACATCGGCTTCTCCATTATGGAGACAAGTCCCCGCACAATGGCTGGCTGGATTTATTGTCACCTTACTCTTCAGCATCGGCGCGATTCTCCGCTTCGCCATCGACGCTGACATCGTTGGTTTGATCGCCCTGGTTTCAGGCGCTCTCTTCATCCCATCCCTTGCAGTTGCCTCAGGAGTATGGAGCGGAACCAGCAAACTCTTTGAAATATTTTATATGGTCATTTGGTATCTTGGACCGCTCATCAAACTTGCAGAGCTGGATTACAACGGATCGCACGGAAATGGTAGCCCCGAGTTCTTCATCCCATTTTCAATGGCATTGATCGCCTTCGCGATATTTGGCAAGTCACGGCAATTGAGAAATTACCAAAGTCACAGATTTAGGAAGTCCTGTGAACGGGAATCATAAAACTCCTTAAAATGAAACTCTTGGGGAGTTTTATAGGAATCCCCCATCACAGCGTGCCGTACGTAAACTTATTTTTTTATACAATGGCTTGCTGAATATTATTTTCACTTCGAAGTCATGTATGGATTACGAAAAAGCTGGCTGTGATCAATTCGAATATCTATAGCAGCCAGCTAACCAACAATCCGAAAAGGTAAAGACCGGCGCCAAGCACAGTGTGATTCATTAAACTACGAAGTCTTGCCTGCATAGGATCTGACGTCTTTGTTGCAGTAACCCCGAATCCGAATGAAGGCTGCATAATAAGAAAAGGCGCCAGGATTGTGACAATTCAAAAGACCATCGCGATGATCGGTGTTGGATGGTGAAGGCAGTTGTTCCATGTTACGGTAACAAAACGATGGCAAACATCAAGCCAGGAATACCAAGCTCTTGCATCCTTCCACTAATGTAGGTATCGACTGCATCAAAATTGCCATCGCTAGAAAAAAGACTTTTCAAAGCTGGGAAGTTTGATGTTGTTTCATCATCTCACCAAAAATTTTATATGGTCAATTTCAGTTACGCCTTGATACAACCGTTCCGCGAACAAAACTCGGATTTTAGTATCTGGATCTGAAATCACATTATCGTGGTTATCGATATACCAGCGAAATATTAAAAATGCTTCCGGAAAAACCTGATGCCATTTTATTAGCTGACATTTTCCTTCATATTGCCTGTTTGGGCGCTATTCACCCGGCTTTCATGCCGGTCAGCCCAACAGTTTTTTAAGCGGAGGACGTAGTTGGAGAGAAGTCCCCAAATCATGCGATGTTCCACCTCGATCAGGCGAAACCGTCATTGTTTTTTAATCACCTGTGCATAGGCAAAGTCTGCCAGAATGTTTCAAACCGGCTTTCCACCATCTGCGGGTTTTACCCATTCTCTAAAGTGTGCAGTCAGCGCGTAAAAGTAACGCTTCAGTCCGTCGGAATTAAAAATCGGAATACAACCAGGTTTCAGCCTGTTTTTGAGTTCGTGGAAAACTGAGCAGGCCATATTGTGGGTTCGCGGGCCAAGTTGGATGACAGGGATGAGCTTGTGGTTGGCATCGCAGGCAGTCTATAGCCAGACATCTGGCTCAGTTTGCTTGCCCTTGACCCAAAGTTCATCGAGTTGAACATGTGCCAACTCGAGATTGGCAAAGAAACGCTGATGCAGTTTCTGTCCGTGTGCACCCCCTCGCGCCAACCAGGTGCGCAGGGTCGTCTCTCGATTGCTGAATACTTCTTCGATTGCCGAAATATCCATGCCAATTGTCAGCAAATGCAATACCGTCCCAACCGTGCCGGAGAGTGTTTTCAAGTGGTAATGGGCCGTATGCCGTCGCACCGTAAACTTCTTGTGATAAAACTGGCGGCGCAAGTCTGGAATAGTCTCGTACTTTCCGTGTGAGCCATACCCCACCAGCGCGTGGATACGCTCATCGTCCAGAAGATAGTAATTGCAACGTGGATTTGAGCAGAAGTATCCCTGAGAGCGGATGGTTTTCTTCTTACCACTAGGTCCTTTGCGCATACTCCATGGAATGATGTGTTCGGAGCAAATGCTCTCTGGCGTGGTACCCCTGGCGACTTGAGCCTGGCAACAAGGGCAGTCCTTGTCGGTTTTTGGTTTGAGAATGCGTGGTTTGCGAGCGTTGGGTTTGGTTTGCTTCCCCGTAATTCATTGTTGCAATAGCCTTGTCAGGTAAGGAATGTATGAAAGAAGGGTCAGCACTATAGTCAATGCAGCTAAAAGCAGATGGAGTGTTTTCACGAGTGCCATGCGTCCTTGACAAAAAAAATGGGGACGCCATTTTATCATAGGTCTGAGTTATCAACTACCGATTGTGGCTGTATCGGAAATTCCCAAGAAACTGTTTCGGTTCGCTGGAAGTGGTCTATTCACCCGAAATGATCGTGGATACCAACCATTACGCCCAAGACGACCGCATCGAAATTACCGGCACCAAAGGTGTCATCTGGGTAACACGCGGGCATGGCAAGATGATGGATGTGCCGTCTGTGGTCATGTACAAGGATATGAAAACCTTTACTTTCTCCGATGTCGCTGCCGGTTGGGAGCACAGCTTCATCAACTCGACCCGGCATTCTATCGAAGCCTATTTCAAAGGGGAGCCATCCAGTCTCACCGGCGAACAGGGATGCGAAATCCTGCGCTTCGCCCTGGCAGCCCAGGAATCGGCCAGAAGGGGGCAATCGGTCAAACTGTAGTTGATTATTCGGTCAAAGGAGAGGCTGCCTTGGGACTATACATCGCTGTTTTAGAGGTGGAATGAACATCCAGGACTGCCAAGTCACCCGGCAGTCCTGGATGTTTCGCTGGCAGAATCAGCTCCGCAGGCAATAAGCCGCATTTTTATTGTAATTGATTGAAGTATACCGACAAAATCACCCTTCTATCCCTCATACAGCAGGAAAAAGAAGTGCTATTGTGAATAACCCTGCCCTCAAAGATTCATGGGCTGCTAATTTGCATTATCAAACAAAAGGATAACTCCGGGCTTATGCCAGCCACAGGGTTACACTATAACTGCTTCAGTGAGAATTCTAAAATAGAGCTATATACAACAGAAGCAGTCAACGAGAAATGAATATTGTGCAATGTTTTATCCTCAGGAGATCTGGGATAGCTGCCCGCACCGCCGCGACCCGGCCAGCGAACAGATGCAGCCAGTTTCTTCGGCGTCAAAAGTGATCTAATCCTGAAAGGTGCGCTTGTGGCGGTCAATGTTCTGCAAATGGATGGTTAATACGTGATTTCCTGGATATTAATTTCCAATGATTATGGTTGTAACCCCGAGGTCATGCCTGAAAAGCCTTGTGTATTTACAGGTTTATCGCAAAAAAACTGATATTGGTGCATGTTGTTGGGGTATAATCCTTTGTGAGGGTGATTCCACCCTCTCTATCTAATTAACTCAGCAGTCCGCCTATGTTCTATTTTGAGCGTTCGCTCGACTCCCCAACACCTGCCTGACTTCTGAAGACAAGGAACTTTAGTGAATTTTAAAGATTTTGACCTTGATTCTCGCCTGATGGCGAGCATCAACCGCGCCGGCTACGATGCGCCGACGCCTATTCAAGAAGCCGCTATTCCCGCCGCGTTGGCTGGCCGGGATTTAATCGGTACAGCTCAGACCGGAACCGGTAAGACCGCTGCCTTTGTGCTGCCCATTTTGCACCGGCTGCTCAATGGGCCGAGACGTGTTACCCGCGCCCTGGTCGTCACCCCCACACGTGAGTTGGCTGACCAGATCAACGATACCATCCGCGCTTTTTCTCTCGGCACGCAGATTCGCAGCGCCGTTATTTACGGTGGTGTAGGCCCTGCGCCGCAAGTTAAAGCCTTGCGGGAAGGCGTAGAAATCCTGGTGGCCTGCCCTGGCCGTCTGCTTGACTTGCTCGGCCAAAACTACGCCCGGCTGGGCGGTGTTGAGGTGTTAGTGCTCGACGAAGCCGATCGTATGTTTGATATGGGCTTCTTGCCCGATGTCAGAAAAATCATCAAGGCCGTGCCTCCCCGTCGCCAGACCATGCTTTTCTCTGCAACCTTTCCAAAAGAAATTGAGGAGCTAGCCTCCAGCACCCTGAGCAATCCGCAGCGCATCAGCCTGGGGATTAGCCGCCCGGCGCAGACTGTGACGCATGCACTTTACCCGGTTCTCCCGCACCTCAAGACAAACCTGATGCTGGCTCTGCTTAAAAAGACCGATACCGATTCTGTGCTGATCTTTACGCGCACCAAGCATCGTGCAGAGCGCCTTGCCAAACAGATTGCGCACGCTGGTTTTAGGGTAACCAGTTTGCATAGCAATCGTTCGCAGAACCAGCGCCAGGCCGCCCTGGCGGGTTTTCGCAGCGGGCACTTTCAGGTGATGGTTGCCACTGATATCGCTGCACGCGGTCTGGACGTGGAAAGCATTTCGCATGTGATCAACTTCGACATGCCGGATACCGCCGATGCCTATATTCACCGTATCGGGCGTACCGGTCGAGCGGAGCGCAGCGGGGATGCTTTTACGCTGGTCACACCCGAAGATACCGACATGATCCGCGCCCTGGAAAAAATCATGGGGAGCGCTCTATCGCGTGAAAGCCTGGCGGACTTTGATTACACCTTGCCTGCGCCTCCCAAAACGGCTACGGTTATTCATCCCACCCACCATTCACCTACCTCACGAGTATCCACGCAGCCATCACGGCCCGGGCCTTCTGTTGGTTCCGGGCAGCGCCATGCCCCGCATGGATTGGCTCCGCGCTCACGACAAAAACCGCGCTAGACCTTTACCTGCTCTATCTGGTTAGTACTGCAAAATACGCTGCTTTGACTAAGCGAAACAGCGTATTTTGCTACTATTCAAAGCATCCTGACCCTACTGGTTTATCTCGCACACGCGTGGATTATTCATTCCACTGTTAATGCTATAATCCGAATACCCTATTTCCTTGAAAGAGTCTGCTCTTCATGAACTTTCTTATCACCGGTGCCGCTGGTTTCCTGGGATCTGCCCTCTCCAATATGCTTGTGCGCGAGGGCCATCTAGTACGTGCTCTTGATGATCTGTCTACCGGTGACCCGCAAGCATTATCCGCGGGTGTTCACTTCACTCGCGGAGATGTAAATGACCGTCCGAAACTCTGGACACTTCTGCAGGAAGTGGACTGTGTTTATCACCTGGCTGCGCGCGTTTCTGTGCCTGAATCGGTGCTTTATCCGCGCGAATACAATGCCGTGAATGTAGGCGGTACGGTCAGCCTGATGGAAGCCATGCGCGACGTGGGTGTGCGCCGGGTAGTTCTGGTTTCTTCCGGGGCAATTTACGGAGACCAGGGCGAACAACCACTGTTGGAAAGCATGCAGCCGAATCCACGCTCCCCTTACGCAGTTTCTAAGCTGGCAGCCGAATATTACGTCAATACCATTGGCGATCTGTGGAATATAGAGACCGTTAGCTTGCGGGTGTTTAATGCTTATGGACCCGGTCAGCATCTGCCTGCCTCGCATCCGCCGGTAGTCCCCAATTTTTTGCGTCAGGCTATGCACAATGGTTCGCTCGTGGTTCACGGAGACGGCAGCCAGACGCGCGATTATGTTTATGTGGATGATGTCGTTTCTGCACTTGTGGCGGCTTCTACTGCGCCAAATCTGGATGGCGCTGTGATTAATGTCGGCAGCGGAGTGGAAACGTCAGTGCGTGAATTGGTGAGAACCGTGCAGGATGTTACGGGCTCCAAGGTGGAGGTTATCTACAATCCGAAGACATCTGCCGGAGTATCGCGGATGCGCGCCGACTTGAAACTCGCCGCTCAAAAGCTAAATTACCGTCCATCTGTTTCACTGGATGAAGGGCTGCGACACATCCTGCAACGTGATCCTCGTTTTCGGGGTTAAATAGATATGAAAACGTTGAAAATACTTTCATTTGGCGCTGGGGCAATTGGCACCTATATTGGTGGGTCTTTGGCATTGGCAGGTCACTTTGTTGTTTTTGTCGAACAGCTTCAGGCTGCCGAGGCACTTAGCAAATCCGGTTTGAAATTGAATCTGGGTATTGATCCACGCCGCAAAGGACAGGCTGAATACCAGCTGGCTCTCCCACAAGTGGAATTTGCCGCTTCGCTGGAAGACGCCCTGACGTTTGGACCTTTTGACGTGGTGCTGTTCGCGCTAAAATCTTACGATACTGCGCCTGCCATTGAAGGCATGCGGCTTTATGCACGCCAACTACCCCCGGTTTTATGCCTGCAGAATGGTGTGGATAATGAACCTGCGCTGGCGGCACTGCTTGGCACTGAGCGGGTCATTGCAGGTACAGTTACGTCTGCCGTTGGGCGGCGCGGGATAGGCGATATTGTGCTTGAAAAACTACGCGGCGTGGGCGTGGCTGCCGGGCATCCGCTCGCTGCTATCCTGGTGCAGGCCCTGGATGAAGCCTACCTTAATGCAAAATTATTTCCGAAAGCGGCTGACATGAAATGGTCGAAAATGCTCACCAATCTGCTGGCCAATCCTACATCTGCCATTCTGGATATGACCGCCGAGCAGGTGTTTGCTCATCCCGATCTGTACCGGTTGGAGATTGCGCAGTTGGGGGAATGCTTGCAGGTGATGCGTGTCCAGGGCATTAAGGTGGTGGATTTACCGGGCACACCGGTGCGTGCCTTGGCACTGGCTACCCACTTGCCGCTCTGGCTCTCCAAGCCATTTCTCAGCAAAGCCGCTGGTGCGGGGCGTGGAGCCAAGATGCCTTCCTTCCATATCGACTTACATACTGGACGTGGTAGAAGCGAGATTACGTATTTACATGGGGCGGTTGTGCGAGCTGGGGAACGCTGCGGTGTACCCACCCCGGTCAACAGGCTGTTGACTGAAACCCTGTTGGCGCTCACGGGTGGTTCAATTCCCATCACTGAATTTGCAGGCAACCCGCAAAAATTCCTGGCCAGGCTGTAAAACCCCCATGACTGATATCCACTTTGTTGAGCAAAGCAACCAAATCGAAATCCACCTTCCGGATGGGCGTACGCTGTTGGGACCTCGCGGTGCTACTGCAGGCGAGTTTCTCGCTGCCATCCAGCCCGAACTGCCTGCACCGATAGTGGGTGTGGTGGTGAACGGGGAACTGCACGAATTGACTTTCCCGGTAAGCATGGAATCGCGAGTCCAACCTATCACCATGTCCGATTCGGATGGCTCACGGATCTACCGCCGTTCGCTGACTTTTTTGTTGGAAGCAGCTTTTTCAGGGCTGTTTCCGGATGCATCGCTTTTTATCGATCATTCGGTAGCGTCTGGCGGATATTATTGTCACGTGCGCGGGCGGGGACCTTTTAGCCCGGAAGAATTGCAAGCTGTTGAAGCTGAAATGCGCCGCCTGGTTGAGTTAGATCTGCCATTTGACCGCCGCGAAGCTGCCATCGCCGAGGCTTCTGCTTATTTTGCCAGCCAGGGGTATGACGACAAAGTACATTTGATGAAGTACCGGCGCAAGCCGTATGTCACCCTGTATCGTTTGGGCGATCATGTTGATTACCATCACGGTTATATGGTGCCATCCACGGGTTATCTCAAGTGGTTTGAGATCGTGCCATCCACCGGTGGTTTTACCCTGCGGTTTCCCCGGCGTCATAGTCCAACCACCCTGGCGCCAATCGATGATTATCCCCAGTTGCTCTCCACCTTTCGCCAGTACGGTGATTGGCTCGAACGCCTGGGCATCGAAAGTGTGGGCGCTCTGGATGATGCCATCCAGGGTGGGCGTAGTCGTGAGATCATCCTGGTTTCGGAGGCGCTGCACGAACAGCATATCGCTTCCATCGCGCAACAGATCGCCGAAAAACGGGAGGTTGTCCGGCTGGTATTGATTTCCGGTCCATCCTCATCAGGGAAAACAACGTTTTCACGCCGGTTGGCGGTGCAGCTTTTGACCCTGGGACTCTCTCCTTACGCGCTGGAATTGGATAACTTTTTTATCTCGCGTGTGTTGACCCCCAAGGATGAGAACGGACAGCTCGATTTCGAGACAATTGATGCGTTGAACCTGTCACAGCTTGGAGATAGCTTGCAGCGTTTGATTGCTGGTGAGGAAGTGCAGCTGCCGCGCTACAACTTTCCCGAGGGCCGCCAGGAATCTGGGGATGTGGTGCGTTTGCGACCCGGCCAGCTTATTATTCTCGAGGGGATCCATGGTTTAAATCCACGCCTGATCCCGGCTTCGCTTTCGGCGCAGTCGTTCAAGGTGTATGCTTCTGCGCTTACACAACTTAACCTCGACCGCCACAATCGGGTCTCCACCACGGATACGCGACTAATACGGCGTATTGTGCGTGATGCGCGGGAGCGCGGTTACAGCGCCACACAAACAATTAATCGGTGGGAGTCTGTACGGCGTGGTGAAAAACGGCACATTTTCCCTTACCAGGAAAATGCGGATGTGATGTTTAACTCTGCATTGGCCTATGAGCTTTCAGTTCTGCGGCCCATGATCGAGCCGCTTCTGCGCCAGGTGCAGCACGGCACCCCTGAATTTATTGAGACAAAGCGCCTGCTGGCCTTTTTGGAGTGGTTCCTGCCTGTTGAAATGGAATGGGTGCCAGATAATTCCATTCTGCGAGAGTTTGTGGGCGGTTCTATTTTGAAAGATTTTAAGGTTTGGGGGTCGTAAAACCAGGTTCAGATTTCGCCCATATCCAACACGCGCATCAATACCTGCCGTCGCTGCTGCAGCGAACGATGTTCAAACATGTAGATTCCTTGCCAGGTGCCCAGGCTGAGATGACCCTCGTCAATTGGGATGCTTAAGCTGCTGTCTGTCAGCATGGCGCGAATGTGTGAAGTGGCGTCATCGGGACCTTCCATGTTGTGGGTATACCAACTCTGTTTTTCTGGAACCAGAGTTTCCAACGATCTTTCCAGGTCAGCGCTGGCGGTGGGGTCATAGTTTTCGTTGATAGTCAACGAGGCCGAGGTGTGCGGACAAAATAGAAAGCACATACCTTCCCGTACCTGCCAGATTTTCAATTGCGCGTTGACATGCCCGCTAAAAGAATAAAGTCCTTTGCCGTTGGTGGGTATTTCAAGCGTGGATTTGTGCCATTTCATTGTTCACTTCTCCTGTAATCCAGTCCATTATTCGGAAATTATAAACCTCATGGCAAGTTCCATTTTTTGAGATTGTTATTGACTGTGTCCGCCGCTACTTTTTGAAGCAGCGCGGCATCCTCTTTAGAAAGATTACCCGTGTAACTTAGCCGCTCGGGACTTTTACGAAAGATGGCGGCATAAAAAACACAATCAGCCAGGTAGGTACCCTTTTTATTGGGGTGGCTGCTATCATCCTGCCAAAGACTCATTTGGGGATTTTGCCGCGAAACACCCAGCCAGGCATATCCCACTGGGGACAATTGTGTCTTTAATTCATTGGCAATGGTGAGATAACCCCCATTGATTAAAAGCTGCATGCTTTCATAACCGGGCATCCCGTTTTCGGGCCAGCCATCGCGGTGTGCCCATGTTGCAAACAGCATGGGGGTTGCTCCCGCCGCCTTGATTATGCTCATCAGGGTGCGGGCAGCCGGATATATGCCTGTTTCGCGAGCTGGCTTGCAGGCTGGGATCTGGCTTTGTTCCTGCAAGACCACATAATTCCATTTTGCGGATTTGATCAGGTCAAGTGTGGAGGTTGAATTTACGTGTTGTGCCAGGGTCCAGCCGCCTTCTGCTGCCATGCCTGTTTCACCCCATTGACCACCAGATTCAGCCAGGTTGGTAAATGTTTTCGGTAAGTCATTGACGAAGGTGTAGCATTTCCAATGAATAGGATGCGCACACATTGTGGGTCGTCGCTGCAATTCCGCAGGAAGGAACAACCATTCAAGGTCAGTGAAAAGAGCAGGAAACGTAATAACAGGCCATGAGAAATTTTTATAGCAAGTTGTGGGCGTGGCATGGTTGAATTACCTCTTCCGACTTACTCTTTTTGGCACGCGTAAAACAGCTTTCTGACTGGGCCACGCCGGAGAGCTTGCATTAACAGTATAAATTATACCGCCTGGAAGTTAGCCGAATGTCGTACCAAGAAGGGATAAATGTCAATTGTTCTTTGGGATATTTTCGGATAACCTTAGCCTGATTTATCACAGGTTATTTTAGATAATTAACCTTCGATAGAGTTGCATATCGCTCATGTTACCCTGGCTGTTCTCAAACTCATCCAAATCAGGAGGTTCTGTTTTATGGGTATACGATCCTTTTTTGTCAAATCATCCACACTGGCTTTCTTAAAAGAGGCACGCGCCGCCCGCGATTTTTCATCTTTAGACTTTTTACACGGCTATATCTATGGGCGTTGGACGCACCTATATATTGCCATCGGCACCGGTCGGCATCCTTTGGCACAAAAGCTTGCGCCATTGGCTGCCTGGTTTGAAAAACATGTCACTGCGGGCCACGGAACGCAAACTCAGAAAGAATCGGTCAGTATGGCGGACACCTACCATGGGAAGACCATGCCGCTGGCAGAAGCCAGGAAACTGGTGCAGATATATGAAGAGATTAATCTGCCGGACCTGGAACAGGTTATTCCTTACAAGCGTGCCCGTTCGATTGTTCTAAAAAATCCCGACCATATCGTTGCGCTGGATTGCCCCTGTCGTTCGGCCAAACCCAATCCCTGCCTGCCCCTGGACGTTTGCCTGGTGGTCGGAGAACCATTTGCAAGCTTTGTAGTCGAACACAACCCTGGCAAGACTCGCTGGATCACACGTGATGAGGCGACAGGCATCATTGATGCGGAAGATGCCCGCGGACATGTTCATCATGCATTCTTCAAGGATGCCATGCTTGGACGTTTTTATGCGATCTGCAACTGTTGCTCGTGCTGTTGTGGTGCGATCCATGCTCACCAAAATGGCACGCCCATGCTGGCGTCTTCTGGTTATGTTGCGTTTGTTGATGAAGATATATGCGTTGCTTGCGGAAATTGTGAACCCAATTGCCAGTTTGGCGCGCTAGGTGTAGGCGAGCTGATCATGGAAGTTGACCAATCCAAATGCATGGGCTGCGGGGTGTGCATTGATAAGTGCTCTCAAGAGGCGATCACTCTCAAACGAGATGAGAGTAAAGGCCAACCGTTGGAGATCTTTAAATTGATGGAAAAGGCCGCCACAGCGCAGATTGCCGCAATATAAGCGAATCTAAATTGGACCAGGGTTAATTAACCTGGTCCAATCTAGATTCGCTTTGGCTGAAAAAAGCCTTAATTACCGCTGTTGATAAAGTAAATGATCCCAATAAGCGGTAAACAACAGCACAGGCACAGAAAGACCACCGCCCCGATGCTACCGCCGATGATTAAATTTTTCTTCGACTTCTGGGGCTGCTCATCAATAATGCTGGCTGCAGGTGGCATGCTAAAGGATGCCGGACTGGAATCAGGTTTGCTGTATGAGGCCTGTGCGGATACGGGCGGAGGTGGCGGCGGGGTAATTCGGCTGGCAATAACCGTGGCACCGGCAGAATACTTCAAATCCTCTGCCACCTGGTCCACAGTATTCCTGGCGTCTTCGGGTTTCAGATCAAATTGTTCGCTGGCGATTTTTGCTGCTTCGGCCTTGTCGCCTTCGCGTACTAACTTTTTGATCTCGTCCATCGCCTCGGCGCTGTTGTCGAATTCTGCCGCTTTACTCAAAGGCCGGCCACTGATCATAGTCTGCGCGCTGCTGCTGACGGGCGTTAATGCACTTCCGCAAGAGGGGCACTGGCTGCCGACGTTGTTGTCAAGCGTCGCACCGCAGGATGAGCATGTTTTGTTGTCTGTCATTTTTTCACCTGTGTCGTTGAATTTATTTTGGAAGAGTAGATCTTTCGACTTTTTTCTGGTTGGTAGTGATGTAAATGGGGCATTTTACTCCAATATAGAATAGCACAAAAAGAAACAGGCACAAGTCCCAATTTTGGAACCATTTGCCTGTTATAGTATTTTCTTACTCGCCGCCCTGCTCGTCACTGCGCAGATGCGGGAAGAGAAGTACTTCGCGGATGGAGTGTTTGTCGGTTAGTAGCATGGTCAACCGATCCACCCCCATTCCAAAACCTCCATTGGGCGGCATGCCGTAGCGCATTGCCCGCAAGTAGTCATCATCCATTAAGTTGAGCTCCTCGTCTTCGGCTGTGTAATCACGTCCCATTTCAAGGAAGCGCTGTTCCTGGTCGAGCGGGTCATTCAACTCGGTGAAGGCGTTGCATAATTCAAAACCCGCTACATAACCTTCAAAGCGCTCCACCGTCAGCGGGTCGCCGGGTTTCGATTTTGCCAGCGGCGAAATATCACGGGGATAGTCATACAGGAAGGTTGGTTGGATCAGGATGGGTTCCAGGTATTCTCCCACCAAAAAGTCGATCAGTTTGCCGCGTGTGGAACGAGCCGGCGGGTTGTACCCTTTTGCCCGAATGGCAGCGGAAAGGCTTTCGGCATCGGTGTATGCGTGGATGTCGATACCGGTTACATCCAAAATGCCCTGGCGCATTTCCACACGTTTCCAAGGCGGGGTGAAGTCGATGGGTTTTCCCTGGTATGTAATCTGGCAGGTGCCGTTAACTTCTTTGCAAACGGTGGAAACCATTTGTTCGGTCAGTTCCATTACCTGGAGGTAATCGGCATAGGCCCAATAAAATTCAAGTTGTGTGAATTCAGGGTTGTGCTTGTAGGATACACCTTCATTGCGAAAATCGCGTCCAATCTCATATACGCGTTCCAGTCCGCCCACCAGTAAGCGTTTGAGATATAGCTCAAACGAAATGCGCAGGTAGAGCTGCTGTTTTAGCTGGTTGTGAAAAGTGGTGAAGGGCTTTGCCGCAGCTCCGCCGTAAATTGGCTGCAGAATGGGGGTCTCTACTTCCAGAAATTCATGCCCATCCAGAAACCGGCGCAACCCAGAGATGACCCTGGCGCGGTTGCGGAACGTTTCGCGCACCTGTGGGTTGACTGCCAGGTCGGCATACCTCTGGCGGGCGCGCAGTTCCTGGCCCTCGAGCGCGGCATAGCGGATGACGCTGCCGTCCTCTTGTGTCACATCCTTATCGGCGGGCAACGGCGAAACCGCCTTGGCCAACATGCGGAAATCGTGTACATGTAAGGTGGATTCACCGGTGCGGGTGCGCATCATCACGCCCGAGGCCTGGACGAAGTCCCCGATATCAAACATTTTATCGAAAAAGCTGACGCGATCCTGCCCTAATTCGTTAATGCGCAAAAATAGCTGGATCTTGCCGCTTCCGTCTTCGATATGTGCAAAAGTCAGCTTGCCCATAGCGCGTGTGGCACGTATGCGGCCAGCCAAAGTGGCGTGTACCGCGGGTGATTCGCCAGCAGGTGCGGCCTTTTCGGCAGCCTCGAATGCGGCAATGGCCTGAGCAGCTGTGTGAGTACGTTCGGCGCGTGTCGGGTAAGGCTCAACCCCTTCGGCGCGCAGATCGGTTATTTTTTGCAGGCGGATTTGTTCAAGCGAGTTATAGTCAGCCATTTTTTACTGCCTTTCAGGTTTTGGATAAAAAAAAGCCCCGCGCCAAAGTGCCCTGCTTTCGCAGAGCACCCGCGGGGCTTTGAGATGACTGCCCCAGTCTTTTAGGTGGTCTTTAAAATTTTGACTTTGAAAGCACCGCCAGGTGCATCCACGGTGACCAAGTCACCCGGGTGGTGGTTGAGCAGGGCTTTGCCGAGTGGTGATTCGTTTGAGATTTTTCCAGATCGGGGATCGGCTTCTGCCGCGCCTACAATGGTATATTCTTCCGGATCTCCGCCATCTTCCTGGATTGATACAGTGTCGCCAACCTGAACCAGTGTGGGGTCCATGTGTGCAGAAGATTCATCGATCAGATGTGCCATCGCCAGGATAACTTCCAATTCCTGGATGCGACCTTCTAGAAATGCTTGCTCATTTTTTGCGGCTTCATATTCGGCGTTTTCGATCAGTTCTCCACCTTCCATGGCCTCATGCAAACGCTCAGCTACTTCTAATCTTTTTGAAGTACGCAGCTGTTCCAGCTCTTCTTGTAGTTTTTGAAACCCATCTTTGGTTAGATACGTGGCGGGCATAATTCCAAACCCTGTCTATAAGATATGTTGCATCCCTTTTGGGATGCAACCATGAAGTACGAACGTCTTATTAAATTTCGTCCCTTAATATATCATTAAGTGTCATCAAAATCAAGAAATGAATCAAGCAATGCTTTTTTGGTTGTATTGCGTTTGTAGTAGACAGAATATACAAAATGCGGCAACTGATACCAAATTGCTTGATGAACCGGTAACTGGCAGGCAGACGATTTCGGGTGATAGGTGTGTGTGCCCTGTTCGCGGCAGCGGAAAAGCAGTTCCAGTGTGCCCTGAACGTTCGCCGCCGGGATGGAGCGACTAGCTGCGTCAAGGTCAATATTTTTGGGTATATAATCATGTCCGTTTACTAAATAAACCGGAGACCTCCCGATTGAAACCCTTCCAATTGATTTTTACTTACGCCAAAAAGTATAAGCTGGCATTGATCATTACTGCCGGCAGCATGTTATTGCTGGTTGGCGCTCAACTGCTGATCCCATGGATTGTCAAAGTGTTGGTGGCGGCTGTTACTGCTTCAGGGGCAACCATGAGCGTGATGGGACTGGTGCGACAGTTGACGATTATTGTGCTGATCGTCTTTGTGGCGCGCGCCGGGTTGCAGTTCCTGCGGTCTTACCTGGCGCACCTGGCGGGTTGGGGGGTGGTTGCCGATGTGCGCAAGTATATATACGAGCATATGCAACGTTTCTCACTGCGATATTATGAGGACAAGCAAATCGGCCAATTGATGTCGCGCGTGATCAATGATACTGACCTGTTTGAACAGCTAATTGCGCACGCTTTGCCTGATATTATTGTAAACATCATCACGTTTGTGGGTGTGACCATCGTGCTGGTTAGCCTGAACTGGAAACTGACACTGCTCAGCACGCTGCCCATTCCATTGGTGTTGTTCTCGTTGCAAGTTTATGCGAAACGAGTGCGGCCTGCTTTTCGGTTACGCCAGGCTGAACTTGGAAATTTAAACGCCATGCTCAATGACAACCTGGCGGGCATTCGCGAGATCAAGGCTTTCACAAGGGAAGCCGAAGAAGCGGTGCGCATTGATGAGCGCATTGATACCTATTATCGTTCCAACTTGCGCGCGCTCAAGTTGATGGCCACTTTTCAGCCATTTGTAGACTTTACATCTTCCATTGGTACGTTGATTGTGATTTACTTTGGCGGGCAACTGGTGTTACAGGGTATTCTGCCGGTGGCGGACCTGGTTGCTTTTTTCTTGTACATGGAAATGTTCTATACGCCGGTGCGGAACCTTTCTGGCGCATGGGAGGCGATTCAAAGTTCGATGGCTGGCGCGGACCGCGTGGCGGGTTTGATGGCAGAAGATGAAGAGCCGCATAACACTCCCGGTGCGCTGGTGATTTCAGGAAGACTAAAGGGCGTGATTACGCTGACTGATGTCGGTTTTGCTTACAATCCTGAAAACCCTGTCCTCGAAAACGTCAACCTGCATATCCCGGCCCACTCTGTGGTGGCGCTGGTTGGGCCAACGGGGGTTGGCAAATCCACTCTGGTAAGTTTGATCCCGCGTTTTTACGATACCACCAGCGGAACCATCACCCTTGATGGGCATGAGATCCGCGAGTACAACATGGACAGTTTACGCCAACAGATCAGTATTGTGCTGCAAGATGTGTTCTTGTTTTACGGCACGGTGCGTGAGAACATCCTGTTTGGACGGCCAGATGCTACGCAGGATGAACTGATTTCCGCGGCACAAGCGGCCAACGCACACGAGTTCATTATGCAGTTACCCGAGGGCTACGATACTTTGATCGGCGAGCGCGGGGTGAAACTTTCAGGTGGGCAAAAACAACGGCTGTCGATTGCGCGCGCTGTTCTTAAGGATGCGCCAATCCTTATCCTGGATGAGGCGACTTCATCAGTGGATACGGAAACAGAACTGTTCATTCAACAGGCTTTGGAACATTTGATGAAGGGGCGCACAACCATTATCATCGCTCACCGCCTGTCTACTGTACGCGGAGCCGATAAGATTGTGGTGCTGGACGAGAAAACCATCCGCGAGTCGGGCACGCATACTGAATTGATGAATTTACGCGAGGGTCTTTACCGCCGGCTGTATTCCGTGCAGCGCAGCCTGGAGCCGGTGATTGCTTCAAACCTGAATTGAAATCAGCCTTCTTCCAATTCTTCCAACCTCTCAGCCGCGCGGGAGAGGCCTATTTTACGCGCCAACGCGAGTGCGTCTTTTACAGGCAGCCGTGGGATTTTTAGCCGCTCGCAGAGGCTAATAAACTTGCGATTGATCTCACCTGCAGCGGGTTGTGTATTCACACCTTGCAGCCATTCCAGTAATTGTTCAGCGGCGGCCTGGGTACGAATGCTGGCATCATCGCACATGACCCAGATACACCAATCATAGATCAGCGCATAGCGGCCCACGCTGCGCAGCGTGAGGCGGCCGCTTTCAGCATCTTCAAGGTCAGAACCGGGTATGAAGACCTGCCCGTCGACCATCACCTGGGCCCCCTGCGGGCCATTTTCATTTAAATACCATGCATCTTTCTTCAACCCGCTGCGCTCAAAGTACTTGCGCACTGATTCGAAGCGGCTGTCCGTTTTGGCTTTCAGCGTACGGTAAACCAGTGGGTCGCGGTTGACGGCGTCTTCAATGACGGTGTCGCGCAGTCCGCGCACCTGGCTGAAGACCAACAGGCGCAGAGGACTGGCAGGCTTGTTTTCATGGGCTTCAACGAAATAGACTGGCATATAGACCGGATCCCGACTGATCAGGTGTGAGGATATCACCTCGTCTGGCAGGTTGAAGCGGGATTTTTCCGGACTCATCATCATTTTTGCCAATGCGTCTTCATTCCAAGTGTGGTCGAACTGGTAAAAAGCCTGAAAGGGTGTTTTACCTTCGGGGGGCAGCGCTTCAAGGATGGGAATTTTGTAATGCTCCATGCTTAATGGGATACTGCCGAGAGCATCGAAATACAATTCGGCGTTGGTTGTCTGGTCTTCGTAACGCGCCCGATCCTGCACAGACGCTGTGCCCAGGGCGGTCAGCTTGAAGAGCGAATCATCGCTGCTTATATGCCCGAGCCCGCGCGCAAAATTTACCATGCGCTGTACAAAAGCCTGCTCCAGGCCAAAAAAGCTGGCCAGTTCAGCCACCGAATGTAAACCGCCATCCTGTATGCCGCGTTCCAGCGTCCATTCGAGTTCGTCAAAATCTGTGGCAACGCGCTGCTGACCCTCTACGTGTACACGCCATAGCGGATAGAGCACTCGGAAGAGGCGCACGGGAATAAACCCCATGTCCTGAACCTGGTCGAGAGCCCGGTAGTGGCTGTACAGTAGATATTTAGGGCTGGATGTGGCGGGATAATTCGTTGGCATAAACATAGCCTTCAGGTGTCTTTTTGACAGTTTCCAGCAGGTTTTTCATTAGATTTGCAAAATTCGTATCAGGGGTGCTGGTTAATGTACTTGAATCGCCCACCAGAATCAACTGCTGTCGGGCGCGGGTCAGGCTGACGTTCAGGCGGCGCAGTTCGGTCAGGAAGCCGATTCGGCCTTCGGTGTTGCTGCGCGTGAAGCCGAAGATAATCACATCCTGCTCGCGGCCCTGGAAGGAATCCACTGTTGCGACTCGGCTGATCAACGCATCCTCGGTCAAACCTGTTTTGGAGTTTCTCAGAAGTCGACGAATGACCTCGGCTTGCTTTTTGTACGGCACGATTACCCCGGCTTCCACACCCCTGGTTTGATAGGCCAACAGTAGATCGCAAATCAGGCTGGCTTCGCGGGAGTTAGAGTAGCCTTCGCCATCTTCAGAACGCTGTTCGAAGTGGCGGAATTCGCGCATGGTGTCTACAAAAACGATTGGACTACCAGCAAAGAAAACGTCTGTGTGAGGATTTTTGTGACCGGTGTGGTAGTTGCCATTATAAAATTGTAAAGAGATAAAATCCGCGATCTGCGCAGGCATGCGGTACTGCGTGTCGAGCATGACTGTGTTGCCAGTGGGAGTGGTTGGACGCTCAATAAGGCGCTCGAACAGGCTTTTCTCCAGCCATTCTCCCAATTCCTGGTTTTCTGGTTCGTTCTCGCGGATCTTGATTGTGATTTCAGGATCTACCAACGGAGGAAGCTGCAGGTGGTCACCCACCAGGACTGCGCGGTGCGCGCGTACAAGCGGTACGAGTAAATCCATGACCTGGATCTGTCCGGCCTCATCGGCGATCACGAGGTCAAAATCCAAGTCTTCGAAGCGCATATCGGTAGCGATACCAATGCAGGTGGCGCCAACCACATCCGCACCGCGAATCAGCGCCGGGAAGAGAGCCTGCGGGCGGTTGTGGAGTAAGTCGCGCCAGTCTTGCAGGAGAATCTGCCTTTGGGCCATTAATTCAAGCCATTGGGGCCAATCTTCGAGCGCGGCTTTGAGCGCTTCGGGTGTATCGGCGGATTTCGGCAGGGCTGGGGTTCCATCCAGTGATTCGGTAATGCGGCTGAGATCCACCAGGGTACTGACAATTCCAGTGCGGATTTTCATCAGGGTTTCTTCGCCCTGCAGAACTACTTGCTTTAGCGATAAGGCCTGGGGGCTGACCGTTACAAAATGGCGGTAGCCTTCCCAGATACGGATAAGACTTTTACTGGATTGGCGTAACGCCTGAAGCGCATTTTCGTATTGCTGCGCGGTAATTTGCCAATTTCGCGCCAACTGATCTGCCAGTAAAACGAATACCGCACCCAGCAACGGAATTCGGCTGCGCTTCTGCATGGCATCCAGGTGGGGGCGCAGTTTCTGAGCCTGATGAATTGCCAGGTTCAGTCGGGTACTTACCAGCCGGGCGTGCTGCTTCTGGCGGTCTAGTATGCTTTCTACCTGCGAGTGGGCTGCACGCTGCCATTTTTCAAGTGCATCTAAGTCTCCATCCAGCCTGACCTGGGCTTGCTGCCAATCTGCTGCTTGCTGAGTTAGTTGAGCAATCAGCGCCTGGATCGCAGGCCAACCAGTTTGAGCCCCATCCAGGCCCTGTTGTACCATTTGTATTCTGGTCAGGATATCTTGCTGCATAGCGATGGCTTTGTTATCGATTAACAGAGGCCGTACGGCGGGAGTGACGGCTTCTTCCCGCCCAATGCGAAGCGCGTGGATATTATCCAAACCCTCCAGAACATTATCGACCGCCTTATTATTTTTGGAGGTGACCAGTACTTTTTTGCCCTGGGCGGCCTGGCGAGCGGCGATTTCTCGGATGGTATCGGTCTTGCCGGTTCCAGGCGGGCCAAGCGCGAGCAGCATATCCGGAACCAGTAAGGCACGTTCGATCATTGTTTTTTGCGCAAGATTGGGCTTGCCCGTGGCATCTGTGATGGCGGGGACTGCAAAGGACTCGAAGCGGTTTTCGACGAGCAGCGCCAGCAGCCCAGGGTTAAGTGCTTCGTTGTTGCGGAGAGCGTTTACAGCGGCGTGCTGAATGGTGTACTGCCGGGTGGAGACCTTTGGTATGAGCCAATCCGTGCGCTGCAATGTTTTTAATTCAACTGTTTTGGGAAAGCGCAGCACAAGGGAACTGCCGGTTGATTCGACTACTACGCCATCATAGCGCGGTCCAGTTTCGCCTGCTCCGGCTTGAAGATACTCGCCAACTCTAAGCGTTGCCGGGGTGATCAGTAGGAAGCGGTAGGCGGTACCCACAGCGCGCGTGACCGGGACTTGTTCCACGGATTTGACATGGATGCGCTCTTGCCGGGCTGCCTGCTCCAGTTCCACCTGGCAGGCCAGTTCGATCAGCGTATCGATGTTGGCCATGAAAGCCAGTTCGTCTGCGGAGCTGCCTCTGTCTGATTGCGGCTCGCCGAGCGCAGGTTGACGTGCCAATTTCCAGGCGCTCAGAATTGCTTCCAGGCCTGTTTGTCCAAGTTTAGGCAAGCCTGCGCTGGCTCTGGAATTAACCTGGTTGTTGAAATCCTGCAGGTCTTCGAACAAACCCCAGGCCTGAGGAATGATTCTGACTGCGCCATTCACAATTTGATTGTGGGTGCGCAGGGAAATGGGTGACATGCTTAATCCAAAGTAGGCATCCTGCTGCTGGGTTAATGCGCAGACCAGCTCGTACTGCGAGGTACAGAAGGAAATGCGCAATTTTTCAGGTTGTTTTTCATCTATCAGGGTAATCAGGCCGCTTTCGGCATACGCAAGAAAATCATCTTCTACTTCTGTGAGTGTTTTTGGGAAAGAGAGGCCGGGGTAGCTCCTGGCTGCCGTGGTCAGGCATTTCTCTGGTAAAACCAGGTGGATGAAGTGCGGCAGCTTGCAACGGACAAAACTCACTAGAGCCTCCAGCTGGAAGCAAGGGCAAGAATAATCAAGATAGCCACAATGACGATACTCCAGGCCAATTGCTTGCGTGCTGCGGCTACCTGGACTGGTGTAGGCTGCCATGCCGGACTCTGAAGCGGAGCCGGTTCTTCATCCAACCGAGGTGCTGGTACCAGTCCATCGTTATAACGTGCAGAGAGATCGATATCCATGGCAGAATTTCCTATTCGTTGTGCGGCAAGTCGCTGATTCTATCTACCTCTGTCATTATATAATACCCATGGTCAGAATCAGCGGTCTATTCCATTAGAAAAACCAGGCGGGTATGTGCCCATAAGAAGCACAAAAACGCACAGAAACGCACAGAAACGCACAGAAACGCACAGAAACGCACAGAAACGCACATTATTTAATTTAATTTTTTTTTCTTATAATGTGGAAACACCCAAATAAAGTTCGAAGCCAGACTGATTGTTAGCAAGGAACCTTGCTTTGTTGAAGGCAGGAGAGTAAGCAGCCGTTGTCACGGGTTTTGCAAGTGGTGCTAGCCGGGAATATGTTAGCAGGATGAGCCATTAATGTGAGAATTTGTACCGAGTGAATAATTAGAATTAATGTTCTTTTGAAGATATTTTACCATAATGAGAACGCCAGTACCACCATTAAAATGGTTTTTGAAATCGCCCTTTGCGAAAATGTGATAAATGGTATAATATCAGCCGCTCATGGAGAGGTCGCGTAGCTGGCTTAGCGCGCACGCTTGGAAAGCGTGTATACCGCAAGGTATCGGGGGTTCAAATCCCCCTCTCTCCGCCAATAAAAAACGTCCGCATATGCGGACGTTTTTTATTGCGTCACAGAACCCCATTCGTGGATGAAATTCAAATCAGCCTCGCTCAGTCACTGAGGAATGCCGCCTGAGTGTGTATCTCTATTTTGTTAGAACCAACAATGAGAAACCGCCCAGGACCCTGACTGCAAGGTCCGGGTTGAGGGAGAAGAGCAGTTTTCTGGGCAGCTTCATTAAAGTACCATTCAGTGTGATATTGGGGAGCTCAGAAGCGCTGTTTGTATAAAAATAGCTGACTACTTCGTAACCAGTGTCTTTTAGCAGTGCGAGAGCTGTATCTTTGGTAAAGTAATGAATATGCCCAACCTTATGGCGACGGTACAATAATGGCGCACCGCGCAACACCGTGTTGACAGATAAATCCAGGGGTATGTGAAATATTTTATAGGTGCCCTTGTTTTTTAATTTGCGCAAAAAAGTGAAGTTGTCTTCCACGTGTTCAATGACATCAATTGCCATGACGACATCAAAGGAAATACCCGTTTTTTGAAGGAAATCTTCCTGGAAGAATTGCAACCGGGGTTGTTGTTTCTGCCTGCTGATCTCGATGGCCTGTGGGGAAATATCGTAGCCAGAGAATTGAACTTCATCAAAAGCTTTCTCTTTTGCCAGGCAGTTTAGAATTTCACCGGTACCACAGCCGATTTCGCATATGGTAGTTGGCAGAATGTTGTTGCTGTTTAGTATTTTGGTAATTTGCCTGGCTTTCCAGGGCGAATCTTCTGCATGCCAGGTTGGGTTGTTTTCCAGGTAATCTCCATCTTCGTAGATGGTGTTGGGGGCCATAGTTGTTTCCTTTGCAGGGGTTGGATAAAAAATACGACCGGTATATGGAGTGAATTAAGGACAGGATTCTATCAGCATTTTTTCTATTTTCTAATGATACAGCAGTGATTATACTTGCGATGGAGAGTAGGACCGGAATATTAATGGAGGTTAGGATGATAAGTAAGAATTTGGCCTTGCGTTGTATAATGGCAGAAGTTAACCATACGATCTGAACTATGGAGTGGGAAAATGGTCATAGAAACCGCTTTGCTTGCTGGTGCCCTGATTGAAGTTGCGAAAAAGCTGGCTGAAAAGGCCGTGATTGACCCAGCCCTGGAAGCCGGGTTGGAGCCGTTTACGAAATGGCTCAAAGGTGGATTAAATCAGAAAAAAGCTGAAAAAGAACTGCAAACAGCCTTTGATGAAGCCATTCAGCAGATGGGCGCTCCGAAGAATGATGATGATAAACTGCTCATCTGGCTGCAAGGGGTTGGGCTTGACCGGCTGCGTGCGGGCGGAAATGCGCCTCTACGGCGGCAAGTGGCGCTGGCCCTGGTGGGGTTTACGGATGAAAAAGCACTCCCACCTGAAAGTTTGATGATCGCGTTGGGTTGGCCACGCTCGGGCGCAGCTGAACTCTCCAAATTGCTGGCAAAGCTGCGAACAGGTCTGGCAAACACAAGCTGGAAGCCCATGATTGATTTTGCAAATGAAGCCAGTAAGAAAAATGTACTGAAAGAAATTCTGGGACAAGTAACACGATTCAATGATGCTCTCGTTCACACTCCGGAAGGAGACGCACTGCGGGTAATATGGATCGAGAAGAAGCTCGACCTGCAGCAAGCGGCAGATATTGAGGCGAAATACCGGCGCAACATCCTGCTGGATTTTGAGAATATGGAAATGCGCGGGCTTTCACCGCAATTGCTGACATCCAAGCCTGATATCAACCCGGCATTAAAATCTTTACCGCTGGAAAGTGTGTATCTTGAGCCAGGTCTCATTCCCTTGCGTTCGGAACGTGAGCGTGAAGTTGAATGGGATGAGATGCTCAGGGCAGATGATAAGAGTCGTTTGATTTCTGAACTGAGACAACAGCAAAAAAGGGTTTCAGACTCGCTGGCAGGAAGCAACAAACTTGTTATTGTCGGAAAGCCAGGCAGCGGCAAGACAGTATCATTAAAATTTATCGCGTTGATGCTGGCGCGTGGGCAGGCTGGGGCGGCAAGGCTGCGCTTGAATATGCCGTATTTGCCAGTTTACGTTCGCCTGGCGCAATTTGCAGAACGATTGAAAAAAGAAAAAGATTCCCAACTTTCGCTCGAGAAATTTCTTATGGATAGCATTGGCCCTTATTATTCTCCCGGCGAAAAGAACTTTGCGGATTTTGTTCAGCTGGCTCTGGATAAAGGCTTTTGCATGCTGCTCCTGGATGGTTTGGATGAAGTCGGCGATGTGGGCGATACTGTTTTAAAAGGCAAAACATTGCGCACCATGGTGCTGGAAGAAGTGCAGCGTTTTACCCGTTTGCGCTGTAATTCAGGCTGCCAGAACCGCATCCTTGTGACCAGCAGGTTGGAAGGATACCACCGTGGTGATCTTCGCGATTTTGACGAGATGGAATTGAGCGCCCTGACGATGCCGGATGAGGTGAGCGAGTTTTTGTTACGCTGGTTCGCTGCCCATGAGCAAAAGAATAATCCTGGGATGATCGAGACTGAGATTTTTCAACGGGCGCAGAGCTCAGTAGTCCCATTGATGAGCGATATTTTGCGCTCTGCCAGTGTTCAAAGACTGGCGATCAACCCTTTGTTGTTAACAATCCTGGCAATGATTCACAAACTCGGTACACGTTTGCCAAACGAGCGCGTGCGTCTTTACCAGATTGTTACCCAGACCATGATCGAAAGCTGGCGACAAGCTCAAACAAGGCATAATATATTAATTCACGATGTAATGCCTTCCTCCCGAGTAACGCCCATGATGGCTTCGCTGGCATACTGGGTACATGAAAACCAGCCAGGTGGAGCTATGCCTGAGAGCCGCTGGCGGGATGAGATCAAGCGTTTGCTGATTGATAATGATGATGAATTGAAACCTGATAAAGCAGATGACCTTGCTGAAATGTTTATGCGCCATGCACGGGAAGAGGTTGGATTATTAATTGAGCGCAGCCCAGGGCAGATAGGTTTTTTTCACCTGACGCTGGAGGAATATTTGGCAGGCGTGGATATCGCTGCACACCGCGAGTCTGAACGGCATGCCCTTGTGAAAAAACACTGGGTAAACCCGCGCTGGCGTGAAGTTTTGCTGCTGAGTGCGGGACAATTGATGATAAACACAAGCAAGGAATTAAATGATTTCGTGATTGACTTGCGAAATCTTGACGATCTGGGAAATCCAGAGCTGGCGGGTCTACCTGCCTTGCTGGCAGGGAAAGCCATTTCAGATGTTGGTCCTGAGCATTTTACCCGTAAGGTTGTGCGAGAAACACGAGCGGAACTGGTGGAGCTGTCAACCTCGAATCTTAAGCCAGAGTTACGTGCTGAGTGCGCCGACCTGGCTGACGAGCTCGGTCATATACCGGCTGACCTGCATAGCTTTATTGCGTTAACAGGGCAGCAATTTGCTATTGGCAAGTACCCGGTGACCAATGTACAGTATGAACGCTTTTTGAAGGCAGAGAATTTTGTAGATGAATCTTACTGGACAGGTTTCCTTCAGTTTGATAAAAAATCCATGCCCCTTATTAAATCACTGGATAAAGAAGTCGGTGACTGGACAAGGCGGCAGGAAAAAGAAAACGGTATCCTATACCCGACAGAATGGAGAAATGCCCGTTTTGGAGTTCTGCGTCCGAACGCGCCGGTGGTGGGGGTCAGCTGGTATGAGGCCAATGCCTATTGCAAGTGGCTGCTGGCGCACTGGGATGAGCTGGATGAAGGCAAACAGGGTTTCCCAAAACCGGCGATGATCCGCCTGCCCACCGAAGAAGAATGGGTAATTGCTGCGGGCGGGGAGCAAAACGGCCGGTTTGCTTTTGGTGAAAAACCAGATAAAGAAATTTCCCTGTACGCCAACACAAGCGAGAGCGGTATCAACCGCACCACGCCAGTCTGGATGTATCCGCAGGGTGAAAGCTTCCCGCATAAGCTGATGGATATGTCTGGCAATGTGTTCGAGTGGCAGGCAAATTACTGGGAAAAGAGCCACGAATATTTGGCATTGCGGGGCAGCTCGTGGTACAACAATGAAGACTTCGCGCGCGTTTTCGACCGTTACCGCAGCACCGCGAACCTCAGGAGCGACGATATTGGTTTTCGGGTGTTGGTGTGTGCCTTCCCCAAGTAGCAATTGGAATCCTGTTTTCTGTTTTTCTGTGTTCTGCCGCCCCCCCCCGCGAAGCGGGGAGCGTAAAAAATATATGCCTGGCGCTGGTTTGTTGACTGGTGCCAGGGCATTTTATAAAGGAGACTAACCAGGGAAGAGCCATCCGTCAAGCACCCTGCCAGGCAGGGCGATCTGCAAATCAGGTTGAGTGTCAGCCAGGAGACCTTTAGGAATATATTTTGGGGGGCAATTGTTGAAATTTTGTTGATATTTTGTGTATTGACAAATATCAACAAGAAACGTAAGATAATACTGTTGATATTTAGCGATATTATCCTATGTTCATCAAATACCACCAAAATTATCCAATATGACCACTCACGAGAGACGCCAAACGGTTCTGGATCTGCTGCAAAAGCAGCCTGGGTTACGCGTGCCTGAGATTGCGCAGGCGCTGAGTGTCTGTGAGGGGACTGTGCGGAATGACCTGAATGCGCTTGAAACTGAGGGATTATTGATGCGCGTGCACGGTGGGGCGGTGCTACGGGATCAACCGAGGAATTTCAATGCATCCTTCAACATTCGTTACAACGAGCACGGGCCGGAAAAAACATCTATTGCGCGAAAAGCGGCTGAGCTGGTGCAGAGCGGCGATTCTCTTTTGTTTGACTCTAGCAGCACGGCGTATTACCTGGCGCAGCAACTGGGTGACCGGCAGAGATTGCGTGTAGTCACGAATGGTATTGATATCGCGCGTTTACTGGGGCAGAACTCGAGCAACACCGTCATCCTGATTGGCGGGATGATGAATCCGGATGGGTCTTCTGTGACCGGGTTGTTGAGCGAGCAAATTATTGCGGAACTGCATATTCAAAAAGCCTTTGTCTCATGCAGCGGTTTTAGTGTGGAACGCGGCATGACCGAAGTACATTTTGAGGAAGCGCAGATCAAGCGCAAGGCGCTTGAGTCGGCGCGGCAGATTTTTGCGCTGGTTGATGCAAGCAAACTCGGACAGGAAGATCTAACTTCTTTTGTGCGTCCTTTACAAATCACGCACCTGTTTACTGATGCAGGTCTGACAGAAGAATGGAAAGCACGTCTGCAGTGGGCGAATGTTCCATTCACGATATGTGAAGGCGAGACTCTGCCAGCCTGAACTCTGCAAGATGCGAAAAACCAGCAGTACCCCCAGCTCTTCTACAGACTGTGAAAATTAAACTATCAATGGAGAAGCATCAATGAATTCAAAAGAGCGTGTCATCACCGCCCTGCGACGAACTGGAACCCCGGACCGGGTGCCGGTGCAATTTGATCTGTGCCGTCCTTTGCTGCAAGGTTTCAGCGCGAAGTACGGCATTCCGGTCAAGATGAGCCCCTCCTATTATGAGGACCTTACGTTCCGCACATCTGCAAATGCCCTGCGAACAGCCATGGGCAGCGATTGCGTGGTGGTGGGTGGCGGGTTGCCCGCCGGTTACAGCCACCCAACCACTGATGACGGCTGCATCATCAACGAATTTGGGATGCAGATGCGCCAGGGACTGTATTACATGGATGTGGTTAAGTGTCCCTTTGATGCGATCAGTTCCCAGGCTGAGGTGCAGGCTTTTAAGTTCCCCGATCCATACGCGCCCGGGCGGTTTGAGACGGCTGTGCGCGATATCGAAACCTATAAGAATGATTATTTTGTGATTGGCGATGTTGAACTGACCATGTTCGAGATGGCCTGGCACATGGTTGGAATGGAAAAATTCATGGTCGATATGGCTTCACATGAGGCCTATATTGAACCGTTGTTGGATCAGACTATGAAGTTCACGATTGGGATTGCCAAGCAGTTGGCGGCCCTGGGAGTGGATGGTTTGTGGTTTGGGGATGATTTCGGTGCACAAAACGGCATGATGATCTCGCCCAAAATGTGGCGTAACATTTTCAAGCCGCGCTTTGCCGAGGTATTCCAGGAAGTGCGCTCGGTTAACCCGAATGTACTGGTGATGTATCACTGTGATGGGGCCATCTCTCCGATCTTGAATGATTTGATCGAGATCGGTCTGGATGTGTTCAACCCTGTGCAGCCGAATGTTCCGGGGCATGAACCGCAGGAGCTGAAGACCAAGTTTGGCGACCGGCTATCCTTCTGGGGCGCGATTGACCAACAGTACGTCTTGCCGCGCGGAACTGCAGAAGAAATTGAAAAGGACGTGGCCGAGAAAATCAGCATATTGGGTGCTGGCGGTGGTTATATGTGCAGCCCGGCGCATATTTTACAAGCCGATACCCCGCTGGAAAGTATCGAAACCTTCCTGGGGGCCGTGCGCAAATACGGAAATTATTAATCAGGAGTATGGCATGAAACGCATTGGTTTTCAATTCAAGATCCTCCCCGAACATCTGGCAGAATATAAAGAACATCACAAGAACGTCTGGCCCGAAATGCTGGATGCGCTGCACGCAGCAGGCTGGCATAACTATTCCCTGTTCATGCGCCCGGACGGCCTGATCTTTGGTTACTTTGAAACTGAAGAAAGCCTGCAGGCAGCGCTGGACAAAATGGCCGCAACGGATGTGAATGCCCGCTGGCAGGATTTCATGGCTCCGTTTTCTGATACCAACGCCCGGCCTGATGAAAACTTCACCGAGTTGGAAGGCTATTTTCATCTTGATTAGCCCGTTCTATTCATCCTCTTTACCCGGGAACGATGCAGTTTCGGGGCTTGAATTTCAACAGGTGCAATGATGTCTACTTATTACCTCGCAATTGATCTTGGCGCTGAAAGCGGACGCGCCATTATAGGGACACTGGACGGCGAAAAACTGTCTTTAAGCGAAGTTCACCGCTTTTCTAACGGGCCTGTTCGCACCCCGGATGGGATGCATTGGGATGTGCTGCGTTTGTGGACTGAGATCAAGGCTGGCATCGCGGCTGCCGTTAAAAGCGGGGTTAGCCCGATGGGCATCGGCCTGGATACCTGGGGTGTGGATTTTGCCCTACTGGATAAAGACGGCGGACTGCTGGGTAATCCATTCCATTATCGCGATGAGCGCACTGATGGCATGGTTGAAGAGGCTTTCAAGAGCATGGCGCGCGCTGAGATTTTTTCTCAAACCGGCATCCAGTTTATGCAGCTCAACACGCTTTACCAGTTGATTGCCCAGGCGCGGAAAAGCCCGAAAGTGTTTGAGGCGGCCGAGACGTATGTATCCGTCCCCGATCTGTTTAATTACTGGTTGAGCGGTGAACTTTCCAACGAATTTACGCATGCCACGACCACCCAATGTTTCAACCCGCTGACTCGTGAGTGGGCGAATGGACTGCTCGAAACCTATGGTATTCCATCCCGCCTTTTTCTCCCTGTGAGCCAGCCTGGCACCATTCTGGGCAGCTTACTCCCGGCTGTGGCTGAAGAGACAGGCGCGGGGAAAATTTCCGTGGTTTTGCCTGCCTGTCACGATACAGGCTCAGCCGTTGCGGCTGTCCCGGCGAAAAACCAGGATTTCGCCTGGATAAGTTCGGGGACCTGGTCGATCATGGGTGCGGAAGTGCATGAACCTGTTCTGGACGAGAAAGCACTTGAATATAATTTCACGAATGAGGGCGGGGTGTTTGGCACCTGGCGTCTGTCCAAGAATATCATGGGGCTGTGGTTGGTTCAGGAATGCCGGCGTTCCTGGCAATCTCACGGCGAAGACCTTTCTTACGACGATATAACGAGACTTGCGAGGGAAGCACAACCTTTTATGGCAGTTATTGACCCGGATGCCGATATGTTTTTCCATCCAGGCAGCATGCCGGAAAAGATCAGCAAGTTTTGCGCCGAGAGTGGACAAAGTGTGCCCCAGACCAAAGGTGAAATAGTGCGCGTGGCGCTTGAAAGCCTGGCACTGAAATACCGGCTGGTGCTGGAACGGCTGGAAGAGCTGACGGGTAAACGCCTTGATCCAATCCACATCATCGGCGGCGGAACCAAGAACCGCTTATTGAACCAGTTCGCCGCTGACTGCACCGGGCGAAAAGTGGTGACAGGCCCGGTGGAAGCCACCGCGATCGGTAACGTGCTGGTGCAGGCGATTGCGTTGGGCCAGGTTGGTTCACTGAAGGATGCGCGTGCGGTGGTACGCAATTCGTTTGAAGTTGAAACCTACCAGCCGCAAGAAAAACAAGCCTGGGACGAGGCTTATCAGCGTTTTTATGATATTTCCGGGTGCAAGACTGGCCAGGGTATTTGACTTAACCATTCCTTTTACACAAGAAGAAAAAAATGGAAAAACAAACTCCAGTTCTGCAAATGAAACACATATCCAAGCGGTTTGACACCACCCAGGCACTGGATGATGTTTCGCTGGACTTGTTTCCTGGCGAAATCCATGCTTTGTTGGGCGAAAACGGGGCAGGAAAATCCACGCTGATCAAGATTATGACCGGCATTTATCAACCAGATGAGGGTGAACTGCTGTTGGATGGCAAGCAAATCCGCATGCGCAGTTCGGTGGAAGCCCAGGGGTATGGGATTGCCGCGATTTATCAGGAGCCGATGGTTTTCCCTGATCTGAATGTGGCTGAAAATATTTTTATTACCCATCGGAATCGCGAGCTACTATGCTTCCTATATGATCGCCACCGGCACCATCAAGGGCGTTGCAGGCGAGAGCTTTGAAGCTGGCCGCATGGGTACCTACACCATAGAGAAAGACCCCACCCGCGCGAACGGCCTGCGCATCGTCATGGG
>Ga0105047_10001373_pt1 | contig 43438 bp, 46 predicted proteins | sample MAT04_FD_78384 | JGI IMG/M metagenome (GOLD analysis project Ga0105047, IMG submission 78384) | Freshwater microbial communities from Lake Fryxell liftoff mats and glacier meltwater in Antarctica - MAT-04 (megahit assembly) | ecosystem: Environmental > Aquatic > Freshwater > Ice > Liftoff... | reverse complement strand
CGTCCTGCTGGGCGGCACCGGGCTCTACTTTCAGGCGGATCGGGCGCTACGACGGTGGCCGCAACGGTCTGATGACCGCCGTGTGGTTCATCCTCGTCGCCGCGGCGCTCGCCGCACTCGGCGGGTGGCTGGGCGATCGCTACAACGCGTTCCAGGACCTCCAGGTGCCGCAGTGGTTCAGCGAGAACGCGACCACGACCACCGCCATCATCACCGGCGTGGTCGCGGCGGTCGTCATGCTCGCTGCCGGCTTCCTCGGCGGCATCGTCGGAGCCCGCTACCACCAGCGGGCCGACGCCTACCTCGCCGCGGAGGAGCGCGACCGCCTCACCGGCGGCGAGCCGCTCGAGACGGTCGACGCCGCCGGCGACCGCCACGTCACTGGGCAGGGACCGGCGCTCGCCACCGAGCGGACGTCGGATCGTGACCTGGCGCGAGGGGGGCAGACCGACGACCACGTCGATCTTCGCGATCGCACCGACGACGTCACCGACGAGCCCAGCCGCGTCGGCGCCCGTCGGGAGGACGGGGTGCGAGGCTCCGACGGAACCGAGCCGCACCAGGCCGCACCAGGCCGCTCGGGACCGCCGCGAGAGCTGAGGCCGACCGGCCCGTCCACACCGTGTCCGACTGACGGAGGGTTTCATGAGCGATCGAACCCACGACCGTGCGGTGCACCTCGACAAGGGCTACGGCGACACCCCGGCGATGAACCGCCCTGAACTCCGGGCCGACGGGGACCGAGACCTCCCACCGCCGGGCAAACGCGAATGGGGCGAACCGGCGAGCGAGGCCCCCGAGACCATCGAAGGCGCCGTGCGCACCGCCGGTCCGGGATCGCCCGGCGCAGCGACCGCGGCCGGGGACGAACCTGACGACACCCCGGAGCCCGACGAGCCGGGGTGACCCGACGACCGGCCAGGTCCGCCCCGAGCGGTCGAGGCGGCCCCACGCGCCCTTGAGGTACGGCGGATCGCCCGGGCCGCTGCGGTGGTCGAGGGTGTAGGTGCCGGAAACTGAAGTCGGGGGGTGTTCGGCGACCGGCGGCGCCGGCTGAGCGGGTGGTCGGGCGCGCCGCTGGCGCGTCGAGTTCGTGTCGACGCGGGGATAGGCGGGTTGGCCGGTTCAGGCGGCAGAGCGGTATTCGTTGATGGGCCCGCGGAGGATGCGACTCCGGTCCGCAGCTAGCTGCCTTGCAAGCGTGGACTTACCCGCCCCGGGCAACCCGCAGGTGAGAATCAGTCGGGCCTCGTTCATGTGCGGAGCGGTCAGGTGGGAGCGGGGCAGGTGCGGTCGGCGGGTTTGCCGTCGAATCGATCGTTGATCCAGGCCGCCACATCGGACGCCGACTGCACGCCGATTTGGGTGTGGGTCACACCGGGGTATCCCCGGAACGTGATGGTCTCTCCGGCGGTGCACCGACCGTCGACGTAGGTGCGCGTGACCTCAGGCCACACGAGGGTGTCGGCCAGGCCTTGGGTCACGAAGATCGGTACGCCAATCTTGGTGGCGCCGGGCGTGTTCTCGGCCAAACGTGTCTTCCAGGGCTCGATGTCCCACGGGTTGGCGGCGAGGTAGCCATCGCGGAGAAGGAGCAAATCGGGGAGCGACTCGAAGAGCTGGCCGGTGGTCTCGATGCAGTTGTTGGCCACCCGCCGAACGGCGGATTGTTTGCTCGGCTGAATCACCTGGTCCATGGTGAGATCCGGGTAGATCGCCGTCCACGACACGACCGCCATGGAGGCCAGACCGTCGCCTCCGAGCGTGCCGATATCGCGCCGGAACAGCGAAGCGAGTTCGGTGGCCGGGGCGGCGGCGGCTACCCCGACGAGTGTGAGCTCCGGGGCATAGGTCGCGGCGAGCTCACCGGCGAACAGCGATGCCTGTCCACCTTGGCTATGGCCCCACACGGCGAACGTGGAGCCAGCATCGACCCCCGGTTGGAGGCGGGCCGCCCGCACGCTGTCGAGCACGTTGTGCCCCTCGCTCAAGCCCACGAGATAGGGGTGGGGACCGGGCGTGCCGAGCCCCTGGTAATCCGTGGCCACGACGGCGTAGCCGGCGGACAGGAACGTGTTGTAGCCCTGCACCTTGGTGAGCGAGTCACCGTTCTGGAGTGAGGGGGCACACGCCGGCACCACACCGGTGGTGGGGTGAGCCCAGGCCACCACTCGACGCCCACCCGGCGGCGCGGGGGTGCGAGGAACCAACACCATGGCGCTGGCCACCGCGGGGGCACCGGTGTAGCTGGTGGTGCGGTAGAGCAACTTCCAGCCGGTGATCCAGTCGGGGAACCCCTGGATCGGCTCGCTCTTCACGATGGTGCCGAGCGGCCCGTCGGACAACGGCTTCGGGGGCTCGTAGAACGAACCGGGGGTGGGCGGCTGCGATCGTTCGACGAAGACCCCGACGCCCACGATCACGGCGAGGAGCAGGAGGGCGATTGCTCGGGCGACGGTGCGGGCGGTGGAACGATGACCGACGGGGACCACATCCGCCCCGGGACTGCCATCGGAGTCGACATGGTGTTCGTTGGTCACCGAGGCACGTTAGAGGCCCCGCAGATCGGACGGACAATGCACTGTCGGGGCCTGCGATGACGGTCCGGGGTCCGATCGGGGAACAGAGCAGTGGCCCGGGCGGCCCGCGGTCGAGCGAATTCGACCGCGCTGCGGGGACGCGGCGAGATCGATGAGGGCCAGCTCGAGCAGGAAGACGGCGACGACCGTGTTTTGCCCGAACCCGAGTGCTAGACCCGTCGGGTGGCCGTTCCTACTACCCACCACAAGTTCGACGCCTCCGCGGAACCCGTATGGGTGCTCGCGGCGATGGCGAGCTGCTCGGCATCCGGTGCCGGTTGGATCAACATCCAACCGTCCCAGGACGCTTCGGATGATCCCGAGCCCTTTCCCGCTCCCGGTGGCTGGTTCTCGAGCACCGCCTCGGGCGTACCGATGGTCACCTGGACCGCACCCCAACAAGGCCGCAAACCATCGAGTGCCGGGAAGTTGGCCACCCTCGGCATACAGCACGGCGCGGGCATGCGGGTGCTGCCTTGGTTGCGGGAGCGGGGTAGTGAGCGGCCGATGTCGTGGCGGGTGCTCGCCGATAGTCCTCGGCGTGGCGTGGTGCTCGAACTCCCCGCCGATGCCGATCCAACCGACGTTGTGCGGTGGATGCTGGCGGTGCTCACGCTGCTGAGCCGAGACGCGATCGGCCACCGTTTTCAAGCCACGCGTTTCGCCCCTGCCTGACCGTTCAGTTCAGCGGTGGTGGCCAATCATCACGTTCGTACACCCAGCCCGACGACCGCATCCATAATCGGTGCCGAGTGCCCGACAAGCTGGCATCGGACTCGTCGTAGCCAGCATCGCCGTCGTAGAGCGCCACAATGGCATCGTCGATCGCGGCGATACGGGTGGCGAAATACCCCACCGGTTGTTTGCTCGCGTGCGCCAACAACGGGTCGACGGCATCGAACAGCGACAGGTATTCGAGCGTGATCCAAGTTGGTGGCGACAGCTCGATCTCCCCGGCGTCGCACCGCCGAAGGGCTTCGGCCGGGCCGATCCAGGTGTGCTCGTGGATCTCCCCGCCGTCGATCGTGATTCCGCCCGCATCGAATGGGAGTGCCGTGACGAAGAACCAGGTCGCGAACCGTTTGTTGCTCATGGTCGGTGGCGTCCAGTGGGCGAACCTCACCAGTTCGTCGGCATCGAGGATGAGTCCCGCCTCTTCGGCCGCTTCGCGTACGGCCGCCCGTCGAGCGGCATCGAGATCGGGGGAAACATCGTCGTCGCGTCGGTCGGCGAGGTCGACTCGACCACCGGGAAAGACCCAGTGCCCGCCGGCAAAGGCCAACTTGGCATTTCGACGCAGCAACAGCACGTCAATCCCCGAGCCAGCCGCCGGTGGACCCATCGACGTGGGCGCGATCGATGGTCGGACCACCACCACGGTGGCGGCCGGAATGGTGGGGACGGGCTCCACAACCATCACCGGCTCGCTGATCGAGGGCGACGCGGCGACGGGCGGTGTGTCCGGCACGAGTGGGTCGAGAAGTGGATCGGGGAGTGGGTCAGAGCGTGGGTCGGACATGACGGGACGTACGGACTCCGAGCGGGAGGCGTCGGTAGGGTGACCATCATGGCCGCAGTCGGGCAGGACCCGCCATCGATCGTGCGGCTCGCGGGGCTCGATGGGCTACGTGGGCTCGCGCTGGTGGGCATCCTGGCGTTTCACGCCGGCGTCCTGCCCGGTGGGTTCCTCGCGGTCGACACGTTCTTCGCCTTGTCGGGATTCCTGATCACCACACTGTTGCTCCGGGAGTCTGCGGCCTCCGAGAACGGCACCATTGATTTGTTCCGGTTCTGGCGGCGTCGGCTACGACGGCTGGCTCCGGGCTTGCTGGCGCTCCTCGCAGGTCTGGCACTCGTCGCCTTGGTGATGGGCGACGCCGGCCCACTCGGTGGGTCTCGTGCCTCGGCGTTGGCGACATTCACCTACGTCGCAAACTGGTACGCCATCGGCGTCGGGCAAGGGTATTGGGACCGGTTCGGGGCGCCATCGCCGCTGGGGCACATGTGGACCTTGGCCGTGGAGGAACAGTTCTACCTGCTGTGGCCGGCGATCCTTGCCGTCGCGCTTCGAGCAATCCGCCGTGTGCCCCTCCCGCAACGCTGCCGCCTGATCTCCGCCGGTTGCGTCGCCGGTGCGGCGGCATCGGCGGGCTGGATGGCATGGCTGTACCGCCCCGACGAGGAGCCGTCCCGTGTGTACCTCGGCACCGACACCCGTGCCTACGCGCTGTTGCTCGGCGCCGCATTGGCTTCGTGGTGGCTCGGCCGGGAGCCGCCCCGCCGCCACACCACCCACCCCGCAACGGCGTCGTTGGTCCTGACCTGGTTCGATGTCGTGTCGGTTGGTGCGCTCGCCCTTCTCCTGCTGTTCTGGACGTTCGCCGACGGTGTGGCGCCGTGGCTGTATCGGGGAGGAATGGCGCTGCTCAGCTTGCCTGCGGTGCTGGTCGTGGCCGCGGCCGCCCGACCCGCGTCATTGGTGACCCGACTGCTCTCGGTGCGGCCGCTTCGATGGCTGGGTCAGATCTCATACGGCGCCTACCTGTGGCACTGGCCCTGGTTCATCGCGGTGCGAGCGTTTTGGCCGGAGCTTGTCCTGCCGCTCCGGCTCATCCTGCAACTGACGGGCGCACTCGCAGCGGGCGTTGCGTCGTTCGTGTTCATCGAGCGCCCGTTTCAGAAACACGGCGTTCGGCGGTGGGGTGCTCCGTCGCGTGCACTGGTCGGGTTCGCCCTCACGGGGTTGCTGCTGGTTTTGGCGACCACCCCCGATCGCGTCGCACGGACGGCCGCGCCAACGGCGGATGCCGCGCTGTCGACACCGATTCCGGGGCCGAACGCGAATGCCGTCGTGGGCGCTATTGACGACCCCGCCGCCGCCGCTCGATCAGGTCCCGAGCGGTCACGGCGGCGGGTTCTGGTGGTGGGCGATTCGGTGGGCTACCGCCTCGGCGAGGAGCTGACACGGTCGGCGGAATCCCGCAACCTGGTGGCGCTCAATCGGGCCACGCCAGGCTGTTTCCTCGGACGAGGGACCGGCCGCGTGCGCTACCAGGAAACTGTGATCGAGCAGGAGCCGGCCGTGTGCGCAACCTGGTCGCGGCGTTGGGCGGCCGACGTGGCCGCCTTTCATCCGGATCTGGTGCTGGTCGTCAGCGGCAATGCCGGGGATGGCGAGCGGGAGTTCGATGGCAGATGGCACGGCACCTGCACCGATTCCTTTGCTCGATGGCTCGCCGATGAGTTGGTCGATGCGGCGCGGGTGCTCGGTGCCCAAGGTGCCGACGTGGTGGTCACGACCGTCCCCTATCCTCGGTTTCCGTTCCTTGACCATTCCCTCGACCCTTCCACCGACTGCATGAACCGGATCATCACTTCAGCGCCAGCGTCGATCACGACCCCCGCAGCTTCATCCGGCAGCGTGCGCGTGGTCGACCTCGCCAGGTGGGTATGCCCATCGGCGGACTCCTGCATCACGGTCGTCGACGGTGATCGACTCCGTCCCGATGGCGTGCACTTCGAGGGATCCGGCGCGGTTCGCGCCTTGGACTGGCTGCTGCGCGAAGCCGATCCTCGCCCATGAACCGCCCTCCACGCCATCGCCGCGATGCTCCGGCGATGCTCGGCATCTGTCTCGTGATGTTCGTACTCCTCTTGCCGGCCGCGTGCGGCAAGTCTTCGGCAGCGGACCGCGACCCCGTGGTGATCAATGGCAAACGAATCGACGATGGGGGCGTGGAGGAATGGGATCTCCCGGCCGCGGGGGAGGCGGCTCCGGATCCGGTGGCGGCGCCTGCGGGGGGGCCGCTCCGACCGGACAAACGCTCATCGTCGGGCCCCCCGAAGGTGTTGGTGGCCGGCGATTCGGTGGCCTTCTACCTCTCTGTGCCGATCGTCAACGGCGCCAAGGATCTTGGGATCACGGCGCGAAGCCAGGCCAACCAGGTGTGCGGCGTGATCAAGGTGGGCCGGATCCGGAACGCCGATGGCTCGGTGAGCGATAGCGAAGCCGGGTGTCGCTGGCCCGACGAATGGGCCGCAACGGAGCTCGACACGTTCGATCCCGACATCGTTCTGATCGCTCTTGGTGCGCCCCCACTTGTGGATCTGGAGATCGATGGCGAGTTCGCGGCGCCGTGTAGCAACAGGTTCGACGCCTGGTACACCTCCCGGTTCCGAGCGCTGATCGACCAGTTGAGTGCCGAGGGAGCGTTCGTTGCCATCGCCAACACCGCCTACCCGATCACCTTTCCCGAGATCCCCGACGGCAAACGGCGCACCGACTGCCTCAACACCGACATCGCCGCGGCGGCCGTCGGCCGCCACGCCGCGGTGATCGACCTCCTCAACTTCACCTGCCCGAACCGGGTGTGTTCCAACGAACGCAATGGTGTGGTGATGCGCCCCGACGGCATCCACTACGGCCCGGAAGGGTCGAACATCGTCGCGGCGTGGCTCGTGCCGGAGGCATTGCGCGCAGCGGGGTACTGACCTCACCCCAGATGTCGAAGGGGAGGGTTTCGGGGTCCAGGGAACGGAGAAATTGGCCCTTGTGTCGGTAGACGGTTCCTGCCATCATCTGGGGAGAATGACGTTCTCTCCAGATGAGATGAGTGCTTCCCCCGCATGGCAGGAACGGGCGCTGGCCCGGTCATTGGGTGATGCGCGGGCCCGTTCGGTGGAACGTTTGGCGCTCTTCGTGGACGCCGCCCGCGGGCTAGCGGCGCAAACCGGCGCCGCCACGTTCACCGTGCAACAGGTGGTGGTCGGGTCGGGGCAGTCGCTCAAATCGTTCTACCGTTACTTCGAGGGCAAGGACGATCTTCTCCTGGCACTGGTGGAAGAGGACTGCCACGTGGGTGCCCGTATCCTTCGGGCGCGAGTGGACCGCGAGGACGATCCCACCGAACGGCTGCGGGCCTGGGTGACCGGCCTGTTCGACCTCATGGCTGTCGGGGAGGCGGGGTATGTGTCGGTGCTCGTCCGTGAACATCGACGGCTCGGCGAGCTGCGGCCCGCCGACATGGACCGTGCCCTGGCGCCATTCATCACCTTCCTCGCCGATGAGCTCGTGGTGGCGATGGATGCCGGCGTGGCTCGCCGCGGTGATCCCGACCGCGACGCTCGCACAGTGTTTTCGGTGGTGCTCAGCGAGATCCATGAATTGGTGCTCGGCCGTCACGCCCCTGGCGCCGTCGTGGGCACCACACGATCGGCGCTGATTCGTGAGTCGGCGGAGTACGTGTGGCAATTCTGCTGGACGGGACTCACATGAGCGAGACGACGTCGACGCTCCCGAACTTTTGCAGCACGATAGTTCCGACACATCAACACGTACCTGAGGGGGACACGTGACCGATACCGCCCAAGAGGTGTATCCCGAATCCCGCTCGGCCAACCCGTATTCCAGCGAGGTTGCCGCCGATCCCATTCCGTTCTACGACCGGCTTCGCGCCGAGTGTCCGGTTGCCAACATGCTTGGCATGGAGGCCGGCACCCACATCATCAGTCGTTATGAGGACGTGAAGTTCGCGCTCCGGCACCCGGAGATCTTCTCCTCGGACCTGGTGGCGGTCGACATCGGGCAGGATCGCCCGTTGATCCCGTTGCAGGTCGATCCGCCGGAGCACGCCAAGTACCGCCGGGTGATGGACCCACAACTCGGGCCCCGCGAGATCGCCCACCTCGAGCCCGAGATCCGAGCGATCGCCACGGCCACGATCGATCGTTTCATCGAGCGCGGTTCGTGCGACTTCCACGAGGAGTTCTCGGTGAGCTTCCCCTGCACCGTGTTCCTCACCATGACCGGTCTCCCCCTGGAGGATCTCGACCAGCTCCTGCGCTGGAAGGACAACATCATCCGTCCCGGCACGATGGACATGGAGAAGGACGCGGAGATCCGCAAGGCCACCGGCGCGGCGATGTACGCCTACTTCGAAGATGCCATCGACGCCCGGGCCGCCACGCCCACCGACGACATCCTCAGCCGGTTCCAACAAGCAGAGATCGAAGGCCAGGTGATGAGCCGCGATGAGATGCTCGACGTCTGCTACCTGTTCATTCTCGGAGGTCTCGACACCGTCACCTCCACCTTGGATTGCTCGATCGCCTACCTCGCCCAGCACCCTGACCGTCGCTCCCAACTCACCGCCGACCTCACGAAGGTGCCCGCAGCAGTGGAGGAGTTGCTCCGCCTCCACACACCGGTGATGCAGGTGCTGCGGGTGGTGGCCCAGCCTCATGAGATGCACGGAGTGGCGATGCAGCCCGGCGACCACGTCGTCGTCATGTTGGGGTCAGCCGACACCGACCCTGCCGAGTTCGGCGCCGACGCCGGGCAGTTCACCCTCGACCGTGATACCAACCGACATCTGGCCTTCGGCGGCGGTCCCCACCGCTGTCTCGGTTCCCACCTGGCTCGACTCGAACTTCGTGTGGCGATGGAGGAGTTGCACCGTCGTCTCCCCGACTACTCCGTGGTGGAAGGGGCCGACCTCGTGTACTCGCCGGGGATTCGGGAGATCGAAAAGCTCCCGTTGGTATTCACTCCCGGCATTCGGGAACTGCCATGAGGGTGGGGTTCGACGCGGAACGGTGCGTCGGCCATGGTCGGTGTTACGCCTTGGCGCCAGCGTTGTTCGACGCCGACGACCAAGGCCACGCCTTGGTGCTCGCGGGCGCGGGGGGTGAGGTGGCGGAGCACTTCGTCGACGCCGTCCGGGTCGCGGTGGCGAACTGTCCCGAAGGCGCGCTCACCATCGTGGACCCCTGAACGACCCGGCCGCCGACTCCGGTCCGGCTCCGGGCGGAGGGCCCGTGTGTCAGCGTTAGCGGTCGCGGTTCTTTTGACGGCCCTCGGGGCGAGCGTTGTATTGCACTCGTAACGCCTTGGCGAGGGCCCGGTCGCCGGCCTTCTTCTCCGCCGCCCGCTCCCGCGTGACACGGCGGGCGTCTTGCTCGTCGAGTTCCTCGATGTAGACCATCCAACGCTCCATGCGTTCACGGTCGACGGTGCCGTCGGCGACGGCCGCAAGTACGGCGCACCCGGGTTCGGTGCGGTGCTCGCAGTTGGGGAAACGACAGGCGTCGGCGAGCGCCTCGATGTCGTCGAACACCCGGGCGACCCCTTCACTCGAGTCCCACAAACTGACGCCTCGAATCCCCGGGGTATCGATGAGCACGCCGCCGCCCTCGAGGGGCACAAGATCGCGTGTGGTGGTGGTGTGGCGTCCTTTGGCGTCGCCATCGCGCACCAGCGCGGTGATCTGGACCTCGTCGCCCACCAGCGCGTTCACGAGCGTGCTCTTGCCGGCGCCCGACTCGCCGATGAGTACGGCCGTGCGGTCGGGACGCAAGAGTTGCCTTACGGGCTCGATCCCATCGGTGCCGGTCGAATGGGTACCGGTCGAAGGGGCGGCCGCGGAATCGATCCCGGCGGAGGCCGGGCGAGCGGTGGTGACGAGCACCTCGACGCCGCGTGCCAGCGCCTCCATCTCGGCCACGGTGTCGTGCACCTCGGTCGAGCTCACGAGGTCGGCTTTGGTGAGGACCACCACCGGGACCGCCCCGCTGTCCCATGCCAGTGCCAGTGCTCGTTCGACCCGGCCGGCCTTGCGAGGCCGATCGAGCCCGAGCACGATCAGGACGAGATCGACGTCGGCGGCGAGCACCTGCTCCTCACGGCCGAGGGCGTCGCCTCGCGTGAGGGTGCTCCATCGAGGAAGGATCGTGGTGATCACCGGTGGTTCGTAGGAGGTGTCGAGCACGACCCAGTCGCCAGTGGTGGGAACGAGGGCGATGTCCTTGGCATCTTCGGAGATCTCGGCAGTGACGGTGAGCCAACCCTCGGCGGTCACCACTACGGCATGCGTGACGCCGCTCTGCGCTACCCGTGCCAGCTCATGGTGTGGCGCGGGCTCGGTGCTGGCGAAGAGGGCGTGCACGCGCGGCGTCCATCCTGCGGCGACCAGCATCGGTGACGAACCCTCCATGAGGTCAGTGTCGCGCGAGAGACTGCACGCATGACACAAAGAAAATCCGACCTGACGGGCAAAGTCGTGGTGATCACTGGGGCCAACGCGGGCATCGGTCGGGAAGCGTCGTGGAAGTTGGCTCGCCTGGGCGCCACCGTAGTTATGGCGGCACGGAACCAGTCCAAGGGTGATGCCGCGCTGAAATATGTCCGCGAACGAGGCCGGTCCGATCGGGTGGAGCTACTGAAACTGGATCTCGGATCGCTCGATTCAGTTGATGCGTTCGCCGACGCCGTCCTCGAACGCCACGATCGACTCGACGTCCTGGTGAACAATGCCGGCGCTGTTCTCAGCCGTTTCACCGTCACCACCGACGGCTTCGAGGCCACGTTCGGCGTCAACCACCTCGGTCACGTGCACCTCACCGATCGGCTGCTCGATCGACTGCGCGCGTCGGCCCCGGCACGCATCGTGAACACGGCCTCGGTGGCCCACCGGCTCGGCACCATGCGATGGAGTGATCTTGAGCACCGCGTTGGATACAACGGCACCGTCGCCTACAACCAGAGCAAGCTGGCGAACATCTTGTTCACCATGGAAGGTGCCAAACGGTGGGCCAAGGACGGCATCACGGTGAACTGCCTGCATCCTGGCGCCGTGCGGTCGGGTTTCGGTGGAGCCGACGACACGACCGGTGCCGAGAGGTTCATGGTGATGCTCGGCACGCCGTTCATGATTCCGGCGCGGTGGGGTGCTCGACCGATCGTGTATCTCGCCGCCTCACCTGAGGTGGAGGAGTGCACGGGCGGCTACTGGGTGGGCGGCTACGTGCCCGGCGTGTGGCGCCACAAGCCCAGCAAAGAGGCCAGCGATCCCGCTGCCGCGGCGCGTTTGTGGGATGTGAGCGCCGCCATGCTTGCGGAGAAGGGTCGGGGTGGGGGAGCCTGAGGTATGGCCTTCCCCGGAGAGAACGAGTTTCGAGCCGAACGCAAGGCGGTGCTGGCCACGATGGAAGGCCTCACCGATGACGAGTTCGAGTCCGCCCCCACCCTGTGCGATGGCTGGGCGCCGCGAGATGTCGGTGCCCATCTCATGGGTATCGACAATGAACTGTTGGCCTATGTCCGGGCCTACGGCAACCTCCACAAGGCTCACGCCGACATCATCGCCCGCACTCGCGAACTCGATCGAGCGGCCTTCATGGCGCGTTTCCGGACCTGGTCGGAGTCGCCCGCCCTCATCGCCCGCACGGCGAGCTGGGGCCTGCTCGGCGATCTTTGTATCCACCACCAAGACATCCTTCGCGGCCTCCATCGCAACCGGGCGATGCCGATTGCGGCTCGCGACGCCATCCTCCGCGAAGGCACGTTCCTTGGCGCCAAGAAGCTGTTCACCTACCGGGTGGAACCGAACGACGGCGGTCGTGCCATCGGGAGGAGCAGCGGCACGAACCACACCGTACGGGGCACGAGCGAAGTGCTCGGGTTGTGGCTGACCGGCCGTAAAGGCCTCGAGCCCGAACTCACGTTCAGCTAACACGAGCAAGAGTGCTCTACGTCAACGGGGATTGCACCCAACGCCCGATGACGGGGCCCGTGGCAACATGGTTGACCGCCGGCTCGGTTGCCTCCGGTGAACGCGTCGGGGAGTGGGAACGCCGAGCGTGACCGCCCGGCGATCTCAATCCGCCGTTTGCGCTCGCCCGCGTTCGAGGATGCCTTGTCGCCGACGCTCCACCTCCGCGGGGTCGAGATGGCTGGCCATCCATGCATACGAGACACGAGTTTCGAGCGCCCACGCGTCGTCGATGCCGAGCAGCGATCCCTCGTGGTAGGTCTGCAACATGCGCCGAACCCCGGCCTGATCATTGCCGACGACGTCGGCCGCGAGTGATCGACAAAACGGGAGCAACTCCTGGTGAGGCACCACGTGGTTCACGAGCCCCCAGGCCAGTGCCGTCGGGGCGTCGAGGTAGTTGCCGGTGATGCTCAACTCTCGAGCCCGACGAACGCCGATGGCCAGCGGAAGGAGCACCGTGAGCCCCCAGCCCGGCATCACACCCACTCGGGTGTGGGTGTCGGCGAAACGAGCGTGTTCCGACGCGACGAGGAGATCGCACGCCAACGCCAGCTCGAACCCGCCGGTGACCGCAACCCCGTTGATGGCACCGATGAGGGGCTTGCGATGGGGCCGCAGCGGTCCTCGCTGTTCTTTGGGCTGGACGAGCCCCACGTTGCCGGAGCCAAGTTCCTTGAGGTCGACGCCGGCGGAGAACGCGGGGTCGGTGCCCGTGAGAATGATCACATCGACGTCGTCATCGACGTCGAGGGCGGCGATCGTTTCGGGCAGCAAACGTTGGACTTCCTGGTTCAGTGCATTGCGTGCGTGTGGCCGGTTGAGCGTGACCACGGCAACTCGGTCCGCCACGTCGACGAGGAGCACCGACTCGGCGGGCGCCGCATCAGCCGCGGTGAGGTTCTCCCTGGCGTTCATGGTGAGTCGCGATCGAAGCCCGGTTCGTCGAGTGGCGGAAGGAAGTCGAAGGTAAGGTCGCCGACCCGGACGAGTATCGACGAGATCCAGCCGCCCATCGCACCGAAGTGGTCGTCGAGGATCGAACCATCGGCGAGCGTTGCCTCGTCGAGTTCATACGAGCCTTCGTAACTCACTTCGATGGCGTGTTCCACCTCGTCGAGATCCTCACCCGGGTACACGGTCTCAATGGTGGGACCGGACCGTTCGAGCCGCTCGTTGCCGATGGCGGGGCTCTGTTGGGGGAGCGCGTTGAGCAAAGCCCGCGGATCGGGGCTGACGGCGAGGCGCTGCACCCGCAGCACGATCTCGATCTCGATGCGGGGCGGCTCATCCATCGCCTCCCCGATGTACCAGGTGCGGTACGCAGTCTGGGCCCACGTCGGCCAGTCGAGGGTGATGTCGGCTTGCACCCGTGGTGGGGATCCTTCGCCGGGGAGGCCGTAGCTCGTCTCCCAGGTCATGTCGCCGAGCAACACATCCACCTGGAACCGTTCCTCGAACGCCTGCCGTTCGAGCAGCGCCCCTTCGAATGCGTCGCGCAACGCGCCGATGGCATCGGTGAAGACGTGGTCGAGCATGGACGGCGCAGGCTATCGGCCCGCGGGGGCGGTTCCGGGCGCAGGGCTCATGACGGCCCGGACCTCAGGAGGGCTCGGGGCTCATGAAGGCAGTCGCGACCGACACGCCGAAGTGTTTGTGGCGAAGGGTGGCGATGCGGCGGCCAGGTTGCACCGCGTCTTTGGCTGCCCCGACACCGTCGGGGCCGAGGAACGCGGCGGTGGCGTCGAGATCGGCGACGGTGAACGCCAACCCGAAGAATCCGGCGGGGTCGTCGCTCGAGGGTTCCTCGGGGCCGATCAACTCCACGATCACCTCGCCGGCTCGAAAGAACGTCTGGAGAAAGGGGGCGCCGTATTGGTCGGTGTTTCGGGTGTGAAGCGCGAGGAGACCCACCGATTGGAGGGCACCGATGGTGCGTTGCTGGTTCGGCGTGAGTAACACGATGTGGTCGATCGACGTGACTCCGTTTGCGTGCTCGGGCGACGCTCCCGGGAGCGGGCCGGCCGCCACGGTGGTCGTGAGCCCGTCGAGTTCATCCCCCTTCTGGCCGCTATCGCGCAACGACCACCCCGTGATGCGCTTGCCGGCATCTCGGCCCGTGAGGTGGATCCTGACCCAGCTGACCACGCAGATGTCGTCGTCGCCGACGGTGAACCCGCAGGCGCGCCAGGCCTCGGGCGGATCGGCCACGGTGATGGTGTGGATCGTGGGCCGAGGCGGTGCTGATTCGTTGTCCGGGGAGGGCATTTGAGAACGCTACCGGGCCTCAGTAGTAGATCGTCCGGCACCGGTGCCGTGGCTCGGCCTTGAAGGGCGGGGACCCGCCTCGCCGCCAGAGAACGGCATCGAGGTCGGCAGCGTTGATGGTGATCCCCCGGTAGCGGAGGTCGGCGACAAGCAGTTCCACCGCATGCACACCAGCGGCGCGGATCTCCACTTCCTGGGTGCCGCCCGGTTCGAGCAACTTGCCGCGGTCGATCCTGGCAAGAAGTGCGGGGTCGTACCGGAGCACTCCTTCGATGCGGAGCACGTGGGGCACGAGGTTGTCGGCGAACGCCGTGAGCCGTCCCACGTCTCTGAGTGGCCCCGGCGATTCCGCCGCCGGAACCCCCACGGGGTCGCGTGTTGTTGTGTCGCCGGCGAAGGCCCGGTGCACATCGGCGGCCGCGAGTTGGGCTCGTTTGTAGAAGAAGACATCGGCCCCCTCATGGGTTGCGCGGTCGGCGAATTGGGGGAGGGTGGCGAGCGTCTCGGCCAGCGCCACCGCCGATCCTTCGCCTGTGGCGGCCAAAGTCAGAAACCGTCCGTGGAAACGCCGGCACACCACCTCGCCCATCTCACGCAACGCCGCAGCGAAGTGCTCCATCAACGTGGTGACCGTACCGCCGGGCCCATCGTCGGGCTGGTCGAAGAGCGAACGCATCGTGGCGGTGTCGACCTCGGAGAGGTTTCGAGGGTCGAGCAAACCTGCCGACTCGGCTCCCGCCCGCCACGCGCCGGCGACCGTGATGGCACCCGAACGGCCTGGCCCCTTGCGAAGGACGTCGTGCCACCCCGACCCGAAGTTGATCGTGGCCAACGTGAGCACCCACGCCGCTCGACGCTCGGCGTCTTGTACATCGCCGACCCACCACGGATCGTCGGATGTCGAACTGCTGCCGCCCGTCCGACCCCCCACAAGGGACCCGTCGTGGAGGAGGGTGTCGGCAAAGGCAGCCAATCCGACGGGATCGACGGTCACCCATCGCGCCGTGACCGCCACCTCTCGGGTGGAGTGACGGACGAGCTCGACAAGGTCCATCCGGGTGATGGTAGAAGGCGTAGCCCTCGGGTCGGGCGCTGGGTAAGAGGTTCTGCAGGGACGGATGGTGGGAGGGGCCAGATCGTCCGCCCGGTCCGATGTTGGGGTGGGTCTCGTGGCGCCGGGTAACGTCGGCGAACTCGATGCTGTTTCCGACGATCGACTTCGCCGTCTTCTTCCTCGTGGTCTTCACCGGAAGCTGGGTGCTTCGGCCGCGCCTTCGGGTATGGAAGTGGTTCATCCTGCTGTCGAGCTGTGTGTTCTACCTCGACCTCTTCCGAGCCAAAGACGAGCAGTCGTTGCTCTCGCTCACGGTGCCGTTGGTGTCGGGGCTCATTGCCCTCACCGCTCTCGGGTCGTGGGTGCTGGGTGAGTCGATACCGAAGGAGAACGCCGAAACCCGTCGGCCGCCGGTACTCACCTACGGGGCACCCTTTCTGGTGTACGGCGTGGTGCTGCTCGTTGCCTATTGGCTGTACCAAACGTTTCCGCAACCGCGTGACGAGAACTGGCGCTACCTCTACCTGTTGCTGGGCATGGCCTTCACCAACCAGACGTTGGCGCGCTCGGTGTTCGCTTCGCTCGGCGCCGGACGCTCGCGAACGTCGGCGAGTCGGTGGCTCGTGCGGCTCGGGATCGCCATGAACCTGAGCGTGCTCGGCTTCTTCAAGTACTTCGACTGGGTCGCCGGCATCGTGGCCACCATCGGGCCTCGTTTCGAGGCCATCAACCTGCTCCTGCCGATCGCCATCTCGTTCTTCACCTTCCAGGCGATCAGCTACGTGGTCGACGTGGGGCGGGGGGAGCTTCGGCCGATCTCACAGCTCGACTTCTGCGTCTACCTCACCTTCTTCGCTCACCTCGTGGCGGGTCCGATCGTGCGCGTCGGGGAGTTCACTCCCCAACTCGAGGGCAAAGCCGATCCGCGGTTCGTGCCGGCGTCGGAAGCGTTCATGCTCATCTTTCGGGGCATGGTGAAGAAGGTGGTGGTGTCGAGTTACCTCGCGCAACTTGTCGACCCGGTGTTCGACCTCCCCGGCAACCATTCCGGCGGGCAAGTGTTGATCGCCACCTATGCCTACGCCATTCAGATATACGCCGACTTCTCCGGCTACACCGACATCGCCATCGGCGTGGCGCTCCTGCTCGGTATCCGGTTCCCCCAGAACTTCGACGCCCCCTACCGCAGCCTCTCGGTGCAGGACTTCTGGCGTCGCTGGCACATGACGCTGTCGCGTTGGTTGCGCGACTACCTCTACATACCGCTCGGCGGCAACCGAAAGCTCGCCATGTTCGGCAAGGACGTGGGGGAGCTGCGAACCTACATCAACCTTTTTCTCACGATGTTGCTCGGTGGTTTGTGGCATGGGGCCAACGTCACCTTTCTCGTGTGGGGCGCGGGCCACGGGCTGTACCTCGGCGTGGAGCGGTACGTGAAGGAACGGTGGGCTCTGCGCGCCAAACCGATCGGCGTGCCCTTGCCGGTGGTGAAGGTGTTGCAGTGGGTGCTCACGTTCCACGTGGTGGTGTTCCTGTGGGTGTTCTTCCGGGCGAAGGATTTCAGCAACGCCTTCGACGTGTTCGGCCAGATCTTTGTGTCGAGTGGCGCGGCCTTCACCTTCACCACGTTCTCGGTGGCGATCGTGGCGGCGCTCGTGGTGGCAATGGTGGCGAGCCAGTTCGTACCGACGCGGATTCCCACCCAGGCATCGGTACTGTTCGGGCACCTTCCCCCCATCGTGCAGATGGTGGGGGTCGCCGCCGCACTTGTGGCGATCGACGCCTTCGGTCCCATCGGCATCTCTCCCTTCATCTACTTCCGTTTCTAGCCTCGCTCCTCGTTCCCTCACCTCGTTTCGCCTTCACCTCGCCCATGCCCCGTCGCCCCGCTCGCCAGAACCCGAACTCCGAGGATCCCCTCGCCGACGAGGCTCCGACGGCCTACCCGCCGTCGTTCGACGCGGAGCGTTCCTACGTCGGCCCCTCGCCGGACATCTTCGGCGGAAAGGGGTGGTGGCACCTGTTGTGGGCCAAACCCGACAAGGCCGGCACCATGCCCGCCGGTTTCGTGCTGGCCATCATGGTCTTCGGGATGGTGGGAGCGATGTTCGTGAACGCCGACGCCACGCTGCGAAAGAGCAATGCCAAGTGCGCCGACTGCTGGCGGCACACGGTGGCCGATGCCGTTGCCTTCTCGGCCGGCCCGCTCAAGCAGCCCCGTGCCTATTTGGACGATGTTCGCGGGGTCGACGTCACCGACGCCGGCAAGGACTCCGCCGACGTCGTCAAACAAGCCGAGGCGGAACGCGCGGCCGAGGGCGTGCCCGCAGAGGCTGTCGGCCCGAAACGTCCGGTGCTGCGCAAGCCCACACCCGAACAGCCGCTCAGTCTCTGGGTAGGAGGCGACTCGATCACTGGCGCCTTCGGTCCCGCGCTGCAGAAGGTGGCGGCCGACTCCAAGTTGTTCAAGGCCGTGTCGGATTCCAAACCATCGTCCGGGCTCACCCGGCCGGACTACTTCAATTGGCCCAAACATCTCTACGACGACGTGGTGAAGGCCCAGAACCCCGACGTGATGGTGATCATGTTCGGCGCCAACGACGCCCAGAACATGCCGATCAAGGGCAACCAGGGTTACGTGCGATTCACCAAAGAATGGCTCGACGAGTACCGACGCCGAGTGGCCGACACCATGGATCTGCTCAAGGACGGGCGGAACCAGCGGGTGGTGATTTGGATGGGCGCACCGGTGATGGGTCCCAACTCTGGGGTCGAGGGCATGGACAAGCTCAACTACATCTACGCCAGCGAAGCGAAGACCCGTCCTTGGGTCGTCTACTTCGACACGTCTGCGTTCCTATCCAACCCCGATGGCAGCTATGCCGCCAACCTCCCCAACGCCGAAGGCACCGTCGAGTTGCAACGCGCGGGCGACAACATCCACCTCAACCAGGCCGGTTCCGATCGGGTGGCCTGGGCGGTGCTCACCCGGTTGAGCCGCGAAGTCGACCTGTCGGCCGTCACGCTGGCCCAACCCCCCGACATCGTGGCGCCCCCTTCCGTTGTGGAACGCCCCGAAATCGCTCGCCCGGCAGACTGGCCCGACGGCGCCACCTGACACCGCCGTGGTCCCCGGGTCACCGTGTGGCCGGCCGGAAGACACTCGCAGTCCTCCAAAAGGTGCCCCTCGGTCGCGGGTTCGAACGTTACGAGGGTGCGGGAGGCGGAGCGTTCGGGCGGGGCACCCGGCACGCGGCGGTGGCGCCGGGCATGCGGTGGCGGTAGCGGGCGATCAGGGCGTAGGCAGGTCGGGCGATCCAGGTGATAGGCGGGGTGAGGAGAAGCCAACCCACCGGACGCCAGAACCCGCCGGCGGCGATGAAGGCGCGAGCCACCGCCTTGTGGCCACGGTGGCGGTGACCCCACGCATCCACCCACCACGCCGCCGTCGACACATCGGCCTCGGTGAGCCCGAGCTCCGTGAGATCGAGGAACTGCCACGGCTCGACCCGCGAATCTGCGGGGAGCAGCCGCTCGATCCAGTTGGCGGTGGTGGTGCAGAACGCACAGTCGCCGTCGAACACCAGAACCGGTTGCATACCTGCCAGTATGGGAGTCGGCTGGCCGGGCCACAACCCCGCCGAACGCCTGCTGATCGCCATGACGAACGAACCCGAGCCCAAACCTGAACCCATTGTCGGACGGTCAGGTGCCGAGCGCACCGATCCTGGCGAAACAGCGAACGTTCGTCCCGGGGGTGCCGACCCGTCGGGAGAGGGGCCCACCGTGGCGGGGCCCGCCTTGGCGGATACGGCTGGGGGCGACGAGACGGTGCCCCCCACCCGTGATCGGCGAGTGGTCACGGGTGTTGCCGCCGCCGTGGTGCTGTCGCTCATCGTGTTCGCGTTCACACGAGGGGGAAGCCCGGCGGTCGACCTCGGCACGAGTGCCGGCGGATCCGCATCCACGATCTCCATCACGGCTGGCAACGTCGGCTCGGACGCTGTCGGCGACCAAGACACAAACGGTACCGGGGGAACCGACCTCCCCGGCTCCACATCGATCGTGGTTCCGGGTTCGCTTCTCGAGCCGAGCTCCACCGTGCCTGCGGGCGTCGGCCTCGGCCTCGGAAGTCCCACCACCCGCGTCGCGCCGTCGCCCACCACCGCTCGCCGCGCTCCGGTCACCACCGCCGCTCCTCCACCACCATCTCGTGGCCGGGTGATCGCCCCCGATGCGCCCCCCGTGCAGTTCGGTACAAACGTCTACGACCACATCGGGCCCGAGGATGCCAACCCGGCTACCGCCAACCACCGGAGTCTGGTCTACGTCCCCCATGAGGTGTCGGGCACCACGATGGTGATCGACCCCGTCACCAAGCAGGTGATCGACACGTTTGCGAGTGGCGCCGAGAGTCAACACGTGGTGCCGAGTTTCGACATGACCAAGCTGTACGCCGTGTCGGGGCAGGGCGGCAAGATCACACCGATTGATCCCGTCACCGGGCAGGCCGAACCGGCGATCGCGGCCCGCGACGCCTACAACCTCTATTTCACCCCCGATGGCACCGAAGCGATCATCGTGGCAGAAGGGGCGCAACGCCTCGACTTCATGGACGCCCACACGTTCGAGCATCACCGTTCGGTGCAGACCCAGTGTTACGGCCTCAACCACCTCGACTACAGCGCCGATTTCTCCTACTTCCTGGCCACCTGCGAATTCGAAGGGGCGATCATCAAGTTCGATATGGCTTCACGGCAGGTGGTGGCGAAGATGAAGATCGACATGACACCGAGTGGCCGGATCCCGCGGCGAGGTTTCTCGATGCCGCAGGACATCCGCCTCTCGAGCGATGGCTCGGTGTTCTTCGTGGCCGACCTCCAAAGCGATGGGCTCTATCTCATCGACGGTGACTCGCTCCGCCAGGTGGGATTTCTGCCGGCCGGTGTGGGAACCCATTCGTTGTATCCGAGCCGCGACGGCAAGCGCATGTACGTCATCAACCGCGGAACTGGCATCATCGGAGGGCCACCCCATGGAGCGGGGTCGGTGAGTGTGCTCGATCCGTACCGTCGAGAGATCATCGAGGACTGGCCTATTCCGGGTGGCGGTAGCCCCGACATGGGGAACCTCACGTGGGACGGCAGCGAGCTCTGGCTCGGGGGCCGGTACGACAACGAGGTCTATGTGTTCGACCTCGTATGGGGCGGCCTCAAGGATCGGATCCCCGTGGGTACGAACCCGCACGGCCTCACCGTTTGGCCGCAACCGGGTCGGTTCAGCCTTGGCCACACCGGCAACACCCGCTGAGCCGCCAGGAGTCGGGGAGCGTGGCCTGGACCACCGGGGTCGCTGACCACCGGGGTCGCTGACCACTGGGTCGCTGACCGCCGGGTCGACGTTCATGAACCAAGCGGCAAGTGGAGGTGGCAGACTCGCCCCATGCGCGCCATCCTCGTTACGGGAGCTTCCACCGGAATCGGCCGGGCCACCACCGAACACCTCTGCGGTCGGGGCCACCACGTCTACGCCACGGTGCGCCGGCAGCACGATGCCGAGGAGCTCACGGCCGAACTAGGTGAGCAGGTCACACCGCTGCTGTGCGATGTCACCGACCAGGACGCGGTCCTCGCCGCCGCCGAGAGCGTTGCCTCGTCGCTGGGGAGCCAACGTTTCGCCGGTATCGTGAACAACGCCGGGGTAGCCATGGGGGGTCCCATCGAGTACCTCCCACTCGCCAAGTGGCGAACCCAGCTCGAGGTCAATGTCATCGGCCAGGTCGGCGTCACGCAAGCCTTCCTTCCGCTGATCCGTGAACACCAAGGACGTGTCGTGTTCATCGGCTCGATCGGTGGGCGCGTGGCCAACGGCATGCTCGGGCCGTACGCCGCGTCGAAGTTTGCTCTCGAAGCCATCGCCGAAGCGCTGCGGCTCGAGTTGGCAGAGTGGAAGATCGACGTTGCCCTCGTGGAGCCGGGCGCCATCAAGACGGCGATCTGGGCGAAGGCCCGCAACTACTCTGAAGAGCTCACCAAGGAACTGGGCGAGGACATCGGGCCCCACGCACTGGAGCGTTACGCCACGTTGATCGGGCTGGTGTCACGCGGCATCGAAATGCAGGACAAGAACGGCATCGATCCGAGCCGGGTGGCCGAAGCCATCGAGCACGCCCTCTTCTCCGCCAAGCCGAAACACCGCTACCTCGTGGGACGCGACGCCATGGTGATGGGGGCCGTGAGCCGGATCATGCCCGACAAGGCTCGTTTCCGATTGCAGCAGTTCGTGGCCGACAAGATCTGATCTTGCCGCGCGACGCTCGCCGGCGAGATGCACGACCGACTTCCGGGTTGGAGCACTAGCTCGCGTGTGATGCCGTCACGGTGGTGGTGATGCCGCCACGCACGTTCCACAGGGTCTGCACGGTCATGCGCCGGGGGTGGATCGCCTCTACGAGCATGTCGAGGATCTCGTTCGTGACCGCTTCGTGGTAGGCGCCTCGGTCCCGGAAGCTCCAAAGGTAGAGCTTCAGCGACTTCAGTTCGACAAGCCGTTCGTCGGGAACATAGGTGATGGTGACGACGGCGAAGTCGGGCTGTCCGGTGACGGGGCAGAGGCACGTGAGTTCGGGTGTCTCGCACCGCACTTCGTAGTCGCGCTCGGGATTGGGGTTGGGGACGGTCACCAGTTCCGTGGACGGCGAGGTGGGCGTGCGGTTCGAAGGTGCGGGATCGGTCGATGATTGCAGCGAAGGCATGGCAGACCTAGGAGGGAGGAGGAACGTGCGGAAGGGAGGACGCGGATGCCGCAGGGGACGGCCGCCAGAGAGGCAAGCTGCCGGTGGCCGGCCGGGTCGCCACACCGAGTTGCCAATTGAGGAAGGACAGCACATCGGCGAGCTCATCGGCCTGTTTGTCGACCGGCTTTCCTTGACCGTGGCCGGCTTTGGTCTCGATGCGCAGGAGCGTGGGTTGCTCGGCTTCGGCGGCATTGGCGTGCTGGAGACGTGCCGCCATCTTCCTCGCGTGCAATGGGTCGACACGAGAGTCGTGGTCGGCGGTGGTGAGCAGCACCGATGGGTAGCGGGTGCCGTCGACCACACGGTGATAGGGCGAGTAGGCGTGGAGCCACGCAAACTCGTCGGGGAGGTCGGGGTCGCCGTACTCGGGGATCCAGAGTCGTGCGATGAGAAAGAGGTGGTACCGCACCATGTCGAGCAGCGGCACGGCGATCTGGGCGGCACGGCAGAGGTCCGGACGTTGCGTGATGGCCGCTCCCATGAGGAGCCCGCCATTGCTGCCTCCACGAATGGCCAACTTGTCGCGGCCAGTGAACCCCTCCGCCACCAGCCAGTCGGCCGCGGCGATGAAGTCGTCGAAGCTCTGCTGCTTGTGCTGCCGCATGCCGGCGCGGTGCCATGCCTCGCCGTTCTCGGCCCCGCCGCGGATGTTGGCCACGGCATAGATGCCACCGTCGTCGCATACCGCCACCACCGCCGCGCTGTACGCGGGCCCCATCGTGATGGCGAAACCGCCATAGCCGGTGAGCACGCAATGGGTGCCGGGCCCCGGCTCCGTGGTTGCCGACCGCACGAGGAACATGCTGACCTCGGTTCCGTCGGAGGACGGGTAGCTCACCTGCTCCACGACGTACTCACCCTGGGGTCCATCGGTGTCGAGATCGTCGTGATCGAGGAGGCTCCAGTTGGCCAACCACCCGTGCGACCAGCGGTAGAGCGTGGGCGGCCGCGCGAACGAGGTGAACGAGAAGTAGGCCTCGTCGCGTTCGCGGCTACCGGACAACCCAGCCAGCGATCCCAGCTCGGGCATGTGCACTTCGCGATGGTCGGCGCCGTCGTGGGCATAACGGTCGAGACGCGAGACGGCCCGCAAACCCGACAACACCAGGAGGGACCCGGACGTCACTGCGAACGCTTCGAGCACCCGATCGGTCTCGGGCACGATCGTGGTCCAATGGTCGTGCCAGGCCGTCGCGAGGGGGGCCCGCACGATCCGGCCGCGGTCGGCACCGAGCGTGGTGAGACCCACCACATGATCGTCGAGCACGGTGAACTGCGATACCGCCTCGGTGCCTTCCACCATCACGGTTCGAGCTCCCGTGAGTCGGTCGATGAGGTGGACGTCGACCCGGCTCCATCCGAGAGCCACGTGTACCAGCAGCCATCGTCCGTCCCGGGACAACGACACGTTGGGCCATGCCGTGCGGTCCGGGAGGTCTGCCCAGATCACATCGTCCTTGCTCGTGGTTTCGCCCACCCGATGCCAGTGGACGGTGCGCCAGTACCCTCGTTCGTTGTCGTTCACCGAACCCGGGTCGGGATAACGGGTGTAGGCGAATGCTGATCCGTCGGGGAGCCAGGCCACCGAGCACGCACGAGTGTTGGGGATGCGATCGAGGAGGTTTCGCTGCGTGCTGACATCGAGGATGTGCAGGATGCTCTGCTCGTCGCCGCCACGGGATACGCCATAGGCCACGAGCCGTCCATCGGGAGACGGGTGATACCAGTCGATGGCCGCCGTGGGATCGCCGGTTACGAGATGCGGGTCGACGAGGAGCTCCGCGTTGCCGGGCGTTCCCGAAGTGCGCACCACCAGCACGCTCTGTTGATGGTGACCCCATCGGTCGAGGGAGAAGACCCGTTCGCCCGCCACTTGGCACGCCACCGACGAACCGGCCCGGAGCAGGGCGGCGAGTCGGGTATGGAGTTCGGCACGATCGGGGCGGGCGTGCAGCACCGCGTCGGTGCGTTCGTTCTGACGGTCGACCCAGGCTCGCACCGCGGGATCGTGCCCGTCCTCCAACCACCGGTAGGGGTCGTTGACCTTCACCCCGTGCAGGGTGTCGAGGACGACGTCTCGCAAGGTGAACGGTGGCGATGCCACGTTCGCCGATTGCGCCGTAGGGCTAGCCCCGCCCGGCGTTCGGTTTGGTGCCGTGATTGGCCTTCTTCTTGCGGGCGTTCTTACGTAGCTTGCTGGTTCGCTTCGACATAGCTCGGTCAGGCTAGTTGCCGGTCCGGCCACTCGCGAAAACGGGAAACGTGGCGCAAACGGGAAACGTGGCGAAAACGGGAAACGTGGCGAAAACGGGAAACGTGGAACCTTCGGTCACCGTTTGCCTGGCGCGTCCCACGTATTGAGGATGCGTTCCGCCGCCACGTGGTGTCGCGCCGCCTTGTCGCACCCGTAGACCTGCCATTCGAGTTGACCGGGAGCATGGGCGTCGGTGTCGATGGCCACATTGCAACCAAGGTCGAGCGCAAGCTGCAGCAGGTCGTCGGGTGGATCCTGGCGTTCGGGACGGCAGTTGATCTCCACCGCCGTGCCGGCCTGTGCACACGCGGTGAACACCAGTTCGGCATCGAAGTTCGATGGCGCTCGCAACAGGTCGGCGTCGGACGCCGGTTGCACCCCGTCGGAGGACAGCTTCCTCCCGGTGCAGTGCCCGAGAATCGTGACGGCCGGGTGGCTGACCGCGCGCACCATACGTTGGGTCATGGGGGTGCGATCCATGGAGAGCTTGCGATGCACGCTCGCGACGACGACGTCGAGCCGGTCGAGCAGATCCTCGTCGAGGTCGAGCTCGCCTTCGTCGAGAATGTCGACCTCCATGCCCGAATAGATCCGAAACGGATCCAGAGATTCGTTGAGTTCGTCGATTTCGTCGAGCTGGGCGACGAGCCGCTCCCGGTTCAGTCCGTGAGCGATGGTCAGCCGGGGCGAATGATCGGTGATCACGATGTAGGCATGGCCGAGGGCCATGGCCGTGGTGGCCATGTCGGCGATCGACGCCCCACCGTCGGACCACGTGGTGTGACAGTGGCACTCGCCGCGGAGGGCGTCGCGCAACACCTGACCGGCATCGGTCCCGGCGGTGAGCGGCTGGCCTGGCTCCACCTTTCGGAGATAGTCGGGCATGCCGCCGGCGAGTGCTTGCGACACCACCATGCTCGTGGACGGACCGATGCCGGGGAGGTTCTTCAACGTGCCGTCCGCAGAGCGCCGGCGGAGTTCGTCGGCGGGCAACTCGGCAATCACGGTGGCCGCTTTCTGGAAGGCTCGCACCTTCGTGGATGGCGCCAACGAACGGTCGAGCAGGTAGGTGATCCGTTCGAACGCCGCCACCGGGTCCATCGGAGCTTCGAGAGGAAGGGGCTGAACAGGCATCGCCGTACGGTATCGCCGTCGTTCATGAAGCCGACGGCCGTTCGTGATGACGACCGTCGTTCATGGAACAGGCCGTCGTCATGAAGCTGGCCCTCGTTCACGAAAGACCGATGCGGGTAGGGTGACCGCCAATGGAACGATTCGGGTTCGTCGGCCTTCCCAACGCGGGGAAATCCTCCCTGTACAACGCCCTCGCCGGCGGGGGTGCGCTCGCCGCTCCCTATGCGTTTGCCACCAAGGATCCCAACATCGGGATGGCCAAGGTGCTCGACCACCGGCTCGATCAGCTGGCCGCCATGAGCAACTCCAAGAACGTGGTGCCGGCCAGCGTGCAGTTCATCGACATCGGTGGGTTGGTCGAGGGGGCAAGCAAGGGTGAGGGCCTCGGCAACCGTTTCCTCGCCAACATCCGCGAAGCCGATGCGGTGGTCTTCGTGCTTCGAGCCTTCGAAGACGACGACGTGCCCGGCCCATCGGATCCGCTCGAACACTTGGCGATCGTCGAGACCGAGCTCGCGCTCGCCGACCTCGAGGCCGTGGAGAAGCAGGTCGAAAAGAAGAAGAAGATCGCCAAGCTCGACAAGAGCGTGGCGGCAGAAGCAGCGGCACTCGAAGCGGCCCACACGATCCTTGCCGAGGGCACGCCGCTCTATCGCAGCGATCTCCACCCCGACCACGCCGAGGCTCTCCGACCATGGTTCCTCCTCACCAACAAACCCGTGTTGGCCGTGGTGAATGTGGGTGAAGACGATGTCGACGCCATCCCCGAGCGGATCGCGCCCGTTGAGGCGGAGTTCGCAGGTCGAGGAGAAGTGATCGGCATGTGTGTGCAGCTCGAAGCCGAAGCGGCCCAGCTCACCGATCCCGACGAGCGGGCCGAAATGCTCGAAGGATTTGGCCTGGGAGAAGGGGCGATGCCCCGGTTCCTCACCAGCGCGTACCACCTGCTCGGACTCCGCACCTTTCTCACCACCGGCGAGAAGGAATCGCGAGCCTGGACCTTCCGAGCCGGCTACAAAGCCCCGCAGTGTGCGGGGGTAATCCACACCGACTTCGAGCGTGGCTTCATCCGTGCCGAGGTGATCCGCTGGGACGAGCTACTCGAAGCGGGCTCCTGGGCCAAGGCTCGAGAAGTCGGCAAGATGCGGGTCGAGGGCAAAGACTACGAAGTGCAGGACGGCGACGTCCTCGACATCCGGTTCAACGTCTGACCCCGACATGGCGCCGTCGTCTCCACCCGCCGCCGCATGGCTCGTGCGGGAGGGAAAGGTCTTGGCCTCGGTGGAGGTGGCTGACACTCCCCGCTCCCGAATGCGCGGGCTTCTCGGCCGCGATGGCATCGACGGGGCGATCCTCCTCGCCCCGGCTCGCAGCGTGCACACCATTCGAATGCGATTCGCCATCGATGTGGCGTTTCTCGATGCTGAGATGATGGTCGTCCGCGTGGTCGCGATGGTTCCGTGGCGTCTGGGCCGACCCGTACGCCATGCCCGTTCTGTGCTCGAGACGGAGCGCGGGGTGATGGCCTCGTGGAACCTGCGGGTGGGCGACCGTCTCACGGTGACCGACCATGCCTGACCACCGACCATGCCTGCCGAATGACAGGGCCTGCCGAATGACCGGGCCTGATGATGAGCACTGATCAGGTGCTGGTGCTGGTGGGAACCCCGATCGGCGACGTCGCCGAACTCACACCCCGGGCGCTCGCGGTGCTCCGCGACGCCCACATGATCGTGTGTGAGGACACCCGCAAACTCCGGTGGCTGCTTCGCGAGGTGGGCGTGGCGATGCCCGAACGAGTTGTGGTGGCGAACGATCACACCGAGGACGCGGTGGCTGCCGAGGTGGTCGCCGCCGTGGCGGAGGGCAAAGCCGTCGCCATGGTTTCTGATGCCGGGATGCCCGGAATCGCCGATCCCGGTTCCCGTATGGCCCGCGCCGTGCTCGATGCCGGTTTTGAGGTGCGGGCGGTCAATGGCCCATCCGCCGCCATCGCCGCGCTGGTGGTCAGTGGATTGCCATCTGGTCGTTTCGTTTTCGAGGGATTTGTGCCCCGATCCGGTGGTGATCGATCGGGTCGGATCGCCGAGGTCGTGGCGGAGCGCCGCACGACCGTGCTCTATGAGTCGCCGCGGCGGATCGCTCGCCTGCTCGCCGAACTGCGCGAGGGTGCGACCGCAGATCGGCGGGTTGCGGTGTGCCGTGAGCTCACGAAGACCCACGAAGAGGTGTGGCGGGGCACGGTGGGTGAGGCGGAAGCCTGGCTGGCGGGTCCTCCCGAGGCGCCCCGGGGGGATCCTCGCGGGGAGTTCGTGGTGGTACTCGAAGGTGTGATCGCCCCGCCCGCGGACGATGACGCCATCGCCGCCGCGCTGGCGCGACACCACGCCGACGGCCGCTCTCGGCGCGACGCCGTCGACCTCGTCGCCATCGAGATGGCCGTACCGCGCAACCGGGTCTACGCCATCGCCACCACAACGCCCTAAACGTTCTCGCCCCGCATCCCACCGGGGATCGGGGCTACATCGGGTGGTGTTGGGGCTACCCTCCCGAGCAATGGCGTTCACCGAGCCGTTCCCCGAGTACGACTACCAACACGACGACTGGGTCGACGGTGAGCCAGTCATCGGCGAGGTGCCGCTGCCCCCGGTACGCGCCCCTGGATCCACGACATCGGGCCGCCGGGTGCCGCGTGCGGGCGCCACCGCGATGCTCACCGCCCTCGCCCTCGCCTACCGCGAAGTGTTCGAGCCGGAGAAGAAGGAACGGGTGGTACTCGAGGTCGAGGCATCGGAACCGTTCCACGAGCGGCCCATCGAGTTCGTGATGGTGCCTGGCAACCCGCGAGCGAGCCGCATCATCGTCCGCCGTTGGTTGTCCCGGTAGGAGGCGCTGCCCGAGCACGACCCCGGGTTGGGACCTAACCTGGGTCGGTATGGCGGCAGTACTGGATCGGCGGACGTTCCTCAAGCGCACAGGCGGCTTCTCGGCGGTCACAGCCCTGATGGGTGCGCCGCTGCTCGCCCAAGAGTCCGGCTGCACGGTCGGTCCGCCGCCACCCGCACCCACGCCGGTGCTCCTCGGTACTCACGCACCGGCCGCCGCCCAGCCCTCGGCGTGGGGCCGTCGGCTGCAGGAGCTCGTGATCTTCGATGGTCAGGTGTTCGTCGGTTATGGAGATTGGGGTGCCAACACCGGCCCCATGCAGATGGTGGGCTGGGAGATTGCCTCGGGTACGTGGACGACCGAGAACACGCTCGATACGGAGTGCACATGGCTGATTCGCCGTGTGGGTGATCGGCTTGTCGCCCCGTTCATCGATCGACGCGTGGCGTCGGGCGATCTCGCGGTGCGTTCGCTCGGGTCGCCCACGTGGACCACCCTGAAACTTGGCAACACCGTTCCGGTGAGCTGGCATGCGTTCGACGCCGCCACGCTCGACGGCACTGATCTGTTCATCGCCGGCGCCAAACAATCCACCAAGGAAGGGTTGGTGTGGCGTTCCCCTTCCGGGCTCGGCGGCGACTGGGTGCAGTCCCTGGTGATTCCGAGCCCCGGCGGGCGTTACGTGCGCAACACCATGTTGGCTGCTCACGGTGGCCTGCTCTACACCGGCGGCTACCACTACAACGGTGTTGAACCGTTCGACCCATTGGGCCTCGAGGGTCAGGCATTCGACGGCTCGGCGTGGACGCAGGCACCGGGATTCAGCCAGCTCGCCGTCGACAACAACCAAGCGGGTCATTCGCCGCACGCCTTCGATGGGGGAGTCGTGCGGCGCCGGTCGTGGCCGAGCACCGCCGCCGCCGTCGACGTGTTGTTCTTCGACGGTTCGTCGTTGGCGGTGGGCCCCGACCTCGCCTTCGACCACACCGTCGACGAGCGTGGTTGGCTGTGGTTCCTTGCCCAAGACGGCACGATTCGGTGGCAGCCGAGCTGGTCGACGCCCAGCATCGAATGGGCCACCGCGCCCGCCGGTGCGTCGTGTATCGCGGTGGATGCCTCCGCCGTCTACGTGGGAACCGCAACCTCGGAGCTCTACCGGCTCACGCCGAGCTGATCTCCGGACTACGGCACGGAGCCGACCAGGGCACCGTTGGCGGAGTCGACCGACACCACCCGGTTCCCCGCGAGAAGCGTGGCCCGGCTTCCACTCCAACCAACGAGGCTGGCTTCGCTGATGCCTGTGGCCTTGGGGGAGGTGATCGGCGTGGCGGCACCGGACGCCACGCCGCTGGCACCGTCGAGCGTTTCGCCCTTCACGACGATTTCGGTCTTGGTGGCAGCTACCGAGGCCACCTGTACCTTGCCTTCGAGGGTGACGGTGATGCTGACGACGGTCTCGTTGTCGGACAGGATCGCCGAGGGTGAGCGGTCCGGGAGATCGAGCGACGTCGCCTCACCGAGGCTCTTCTCCCATGCAGTGCCCCCCGTGGCCAGGTTCACCGCACGGATCGAGAGCTTGGCGGTGCCTCGCGTGTTCTTCGCCCGCATGATGGCGTTGCCATTGCTGACCCCGACTGCGATGAAGCGCATGTTCTCTTCTTCAGTCACGAGGCCGCCGGTGCCGGTGGAGAGGTCGATCATCCCGATGCCACCTCCCGCCGCGGACTGACCCCACACGATCTTGCCCTCACCGATCACGCCCGCCGACTCGTCGTAGTCGAGGTAGGCGCCCTTCACCTCGGCGTTGAACGTGGGGGCTCCCGGATTGGCGAGATCGAAACGTTGCCAGCATCCCGGCGACGAGCCGAAGCCGAGGTAGACCGCATTCTCGAGCGGGGAGGGGATCACCTGAGAGTCGGTCTTGATGCCGTTGCCCCGACCACACGTGGGGGTGATCACGCCGAGGTCGGTGCCATCGGCGCCGTTGACGATCGACAAGGAATAGGTGCCCTTGTCGCCGTCGAGCACGAGCACCTTGTCGCCCACCACATACGGCCGGGCCCGCACGTCTTTCACCACGCGGTTCCACACCGGTTTGCCGGTGGCGGTGTCGAGCGCCTGCACCTGGCCGTTGTCGGTGCGGGCGATGAGCTTGGTGCCGGCCAGGTAGACGCAGTCGGCGCACGAGGTGGAGATCTTGTCGGCGAGTGGGCCGCTCCATACGTCGGTGCCATCGGCCGCCTTGATGGCACGGATCTTGGCGCCGTCGGCCACGTAGACGTTGGTGCCGTCGGTGACGATCGGCCGTCGGAGCCCACCGGACTCCTCGAGAGGCTTGGATTGCCAGGCCACCTTCTTGCCGCCGAGATCCAGGCGCACCACGATGTTCTTGCTGGCCTTCGCGGTCTGGTCGTAGTAGCTGCTCACCTGCACCACTTGCGCAGGGGCAGTGGGCTCGCCGGGGAGAAGGATTCCGCCTTCCTCGGTGAAGCTCAGGTTGATGCCCTGCGCGCCGGGGACGTTGGAGTTCGAGCTGGTGGCGGTGTTGAAGGTGCCAAAGCCATCCTTGACCGCAAGGTAGACGGGGACCGCAACGGCCACCACAACGACCAGCGTGATGATGAGGCCCACGATGGCACCCCATCTCGCGGTCTTGACCCCCGCGTTCACCATGGCGTCGATGGCCTGTGAGCTCGGTGCGGGGTAGCTCCCGAAGCTGGGAACATTGTTGCCAAAGGTGCTGGCGGTGGAGCCGAACACGATCGTGAAACCCTGCGGGCTCGAGGCCTCACGGTGCACCTGATAGGTGGCCTGGCAGTAGGTGCAGACCTGCTGGCCTTCGGCACAGGGGGGTGGGAGTTTGGCGCCGCAGTTCTGGCAGTCGTAGCTCGTAGGTACGGGGGCGGCGCCGGCGTTGAAGGCCATGGTGGTGGTCGTCCTTGTGAGGGTGCCCGGGAGTGACCCGCAACGGTAGTGCGGCCACGATCGACGGTGGTGGTGTTCGGGCGGTGGGGGTAGGCCGTCGGTTGCTCGTCCTGATCGTCGCAGGCCCGATCGCTTACTCACGGCGCGGGTGGCAGGCGTCACGCCGCCCGGCTTCAAGGCACCCCTCGCCTCGAGGCGGGCGCACCTTCGTCGCCGGCAATCAACGACCGGCGGTTGCCGGTGCTGGCGGTAGCCTGCGCGTCGATGCCCGTTTCCTCCGAGTCCGCCGAGTCCGAGCCTGAGCGCTTCTACATCACCACGCCGATCTACTACGTGAACGATGTGCCGCATGTGGGGCACGCCTACACCACGGTGACGGCCGACGCCTTGGCCCGGTGGCACCGGTTGCTTGGGCACAACACCTTCTTCCTCACCGGCACCGACGAGCACGGGCTGAAGATCGAGCGCGCGGCCACGGAACGAGGCGTGACCCCCCAAGAGCACGCCGATCGTACGAGCGCTCGGTTTCGGGAGACCTGGGACCTCCTCGACATTGCGTACGACGACTACATACGAACCACCGAACCACGCCACCACGCCGCCGTACAAAAGTTGCTCCAGCAGATCTACGACAACGGCCACATCTTCCGAAAGACCTACTCGGGGCTGTACTGCGTGGGATGCGAGGCCTATTACACCCCCGACGAGCTCGACGCCGAAGGTCGTTGCCTCACCCATGGCACGGTGGCGGAACTCCTTGAAGAGGACAACTGGTTCTTCCGCCTGTCCGCCTTCGAACAGCCGTTGCTCGACTGGTACGAGCGCTGCCCCGACGCCGTCGCGCCGTCGAGCAAACGCAATGAGGCCCTCGGTCTGATTCGAGGCGGTCTTCAGGACGTATCGATCTCCCGGCAGTCGCTCACATGGGGGGTTCCCGTGCCGTGGGATCCGGAGCAGGTGTTCTACGTCTGGTACGACGCCCTCACCAACTACATCACGGCGATCGGCTACGGCACCGACGAACAGCGGTTCCGCAACTGGTGGCCATCGGTCCACCACATCCTCGGCAAAGACATCCTCCGGTTCCACTGCGTCTACTGGCCGGCCATGCTCCTCGCCGCCGGGCTCGAACCGCCCCACCAGCTCAACGTGCACGGCTACCTCCTCCTCGGTGGCGAGAAGATGAGCAAATCGAAGCTGAACCAGGTGTTCCCCGCCGATTTGGTGGAGACGTTCGGTGTCGACGGGTTCCGCTACCACTTCTTGCGCGACCAGACCTTCGGCCCCGACGGCGACTTTTCCTTCGAGGGGATGGTGGTGCGCTACAACACCGACCTCGCCAACAACCTCGGAAACCTGCTTTCCCGAGTGAGCACTGTGGTGGCCAAGAAGTGTGGCGGCGTCGGCCCGTCGCCATCGCCGTCATCCCCGCTGGCCGCCGTCGCCGCCCAGGTGGTGGCCGATACCACCACTGCGTGGGCGGCCACCGCGCCGAGCAAGGCGCTCGACGCCACCTGGGAGCTCATCCGTGAGGCCAACGCCTACCTCGAAACCCACGAGCCGTGGAAGATGGAGCCGGGTCCAGACCTCGACGCCGTGATGGGCGACTCCCTCGAGGTGCTCCGGATTGTGGCGATCCTGGCGTCGCCGGCGCTCACCCGGGCTTCGGACGCGGTGTGGAGTCGGATCGGGCTGGCCGGCCGGGCTTCGGAACAGCACGTACCGGCCGACGTGGCGTGGGGTCAGTACCCCGGGGGCCTGCCGGTGGAGAAGGGTGCCCCGTTGTTCCCTCGGATCCCCGTCGAGGCCCCCGTGACCGCCTCCGGGTCGTGACGGTGCGCTGGACCGACAACCACTGCCACCTGCCCGACGACCTTGCCGCCGCCGAAGCCCTCGTGGCTGAAGGGCGGGAAAGCGGTGTGACCCGGTTCATCGACGTGGGCTGCGACCTGCCGGGCTCCGCCGCGTCGGCGGCCCGCGCTTCGACGATCGAGGGAGTGTGGGCCACGGTCGGCGTGCATCCGCACGACGCGTCCACCATCGTCCCCGATGGCGGTGGCCCGCCCGACGTGGTCGGTCTCCGGCAGCTGGCGGCCAACGATCGGGTCGTGGCGATCGGGGAGTGCGGCCTCGACTTCCATTACGACCATTCCCCGCGCGACCAGCAACGAGCCGTGTTCGCGGCACAGATCGGTCTGGCGCACGAGCTCGACCTGCCCCTGGTGATCCACACCCGCGAGGCGTGGGACGAGACGTTCGCCGTCCTCGACAGCGAAGGCGTGCCGGTCCACACGGTGCTGCATTGTTTCACGGGCGGGCCCGCCGAAGCGGAAGCGGGTCTGGCTCGGGGCCTGCATGTGAGCTTCAGCGGCATCGTCACGTTTCCGTCGGCGCTGGAGCTGCGTGAGGCGGCTGCCTTGTGCCCGCTGGATCGATTGTTGGTGGAGACCGATTCGCCCTACCTGGCACCGGTGCCCCATCGCGGCCGCAAGAACCGGCCCGCGTTGGTGGCGGTGGTGGGGGCTGCCGTCGCCGAGGCCCGGGGTGAGCCGGTCGAGACTGTGGCCGAGGCCACCTGGCGCAACGCCGAACGGTTCTACCGCCTCGCCTGAACTGTGACGATCTGCTCGTTCGGGTTCGGGTTCGGCTGCGGCTGCGGTCGTCCGGCCTGATCGGCCTGGCGTCGGTTTTGGAGAAGGATTCTGCTGCGAATCGCGGCAAAATCCTTCTCCATTCTTCGACACGACACCACCGCGCGGCGGGTTTGGGGCAGTCGATCTGCCTGGAGCGAGCACACCCAGAGGTCCTCGGACGACCCCGCGTGGATCATGGCGAGCACGTTGCAAAAGTTGCGAAAGCGTTACGAAGTCCCTACGGTGTCCCGCCGTGACCACACGAGTAGGGGCATCACACCTGTCCAAGGGCGCGCGCGTCGATGTCGACGCCGTCGCCGGGGTCGCCCCCCCCGAGCCCACCGTCCTTTCGTCCGAGCGCTCGGAACGAACCGACCTCGCGGCCGATCTGCTCGACTACACCACCGACTTCTCCTCCGCGCCCGATGGCACCGACGGCCCCCCCGCCCGACGCCACGTCGTGCCTGGCCGACGGCCCGTGGTGCTGAAGATGGCCTTGTCGCTGCTCTTCCTGGTCGGCATGATCGGGGCCGGCTTCGTGGTCGGCGGAGGATTGGGTGGTTCCGGCGGCGCCGACACGGCCGCACCGGCTCCCGCGCCGTCGGCCGTGTCGCAAACCGGCGATCTTCCCTCGCTCGATGCCTGGGACCCGCCCTCCGCTCCGGCCGAGACCACCGTCGCCACCGAAGCTTCTCCGGACCATACGGCGTTCGCTGAAGCCGCCGCCAACCTGGCCGCCGACCTCGCCGCCGAACCCGTCCCCACCTCGGCCACGGTCCCCGCCCCCACATCCACGGTGCCGCTCACTGTGGCGCGGGCGGCTGCTCCCACCACGCCCAAGCCCACGCCCACCACGGCGAAACCAGTGCCCACCACGGTGAAGGTGGCTCCCACCACGTCGCCTGCCCCCACCGCCCCACCCGCCACTTCGCCGCCTGCAAGTGGTGGTCAGGCGGCCACCCTGGCCTGCATCCGCCAGCGTGAATCCGGCGGCAACTACTCGATCGTGTCGGCCGGTGGCACCTACATGGGGGCCTATCAGTTTGCGCAATCCACATGGAACTCCACCGCCAACCACGCCGGACGCCCCGATCTCGTGGGCGTGAGGCCGAACCTCGCCTCGCCCGCCGACCAGGACGCGTTGGCGTTGCATCTTCTCAATTGGCAGGGGCTCGCTCCCTGGGGCGGCTACTGCGGCTGAGGATGACCCTCACCCGCACGCAGGTTCGCGATCTGCTCGACAGCCACGGACTTTCACCCTCTCGGGCGTTGGGCCAGAACTTCGTGGTGGAGCCCAACACGCTTCGCCAAATCGTCCGATTGGCCCGTGTGCAACCGGGTGACCGGGTGGTGGAGATCGGCGCGGGTCTCGGGTGTCTTTCATTGGCACTCGCCGAAGCGGGGGCGAGGGTCACGGCGATCGAGGTCGACCGGCATCTGATCCCGGTGCTCACCGAGGTGGTGGCAGGTGCCGATGTCCGAGTGATCGAGGCCGACGCCCTCACGCTGGATTGGGAGGCCCTGCTTGGCGATGGCGCGACGCCGGTGCCGCTCGTCGCCAACCTTCCCTACAACGTGGCGACCCCACTCGTGCTCGACCTGCTCGACAAGGTGCCGGCCCTCGATCCGATGTTGGTGATGGTGCAAAAGGAGGTGGGCGAACGGCTTGCGGCGTCGCCGGGTACGCCGGCTTACGGGATCCCGTCGGTGAAGGTGGCCTATTGGGGGAGCGCCGAGGTGGTGGCCAAGGTGCCGGCCACGGTGTTCCATCCCCGGCCCAACGTGGATTCGGTGCTCGTATCGATCCGACGTCGAACCGACGGTCCGGCCACCGCCGCCGACCCCGACCTGCTGTTCCGGCTGGTGCGAGCGGGGTTTGGTCAACGACGCAAGATGCTGCGCCGGTCGTTGGCGGGCCTGGCCGACGAAGCGGCGATGGAGTTGGCCGACATCCGACCCGACGCCCGAGGGGAGACGCTGAGCGTGATCGAGTGGGGTCGGCTGGCGATGGTGGTGGCGGGCCGGTCGTGAGTCGGGCCGGTCGTGAGTCGGGCCGGTCGTGAGTCGGGCCGGTCGTGAGTCGGGCCCTCAGGCTTGGAGCGGAACGGGATTGCCGTTGCCGTCGTGGGCGGTGACGGTGCGCACGTCGGTGGGCGCTCCCCGGGCGGAAAGCACGCCGAGGAGCTCGAACGCCGCATCGATGGCTTCACTGCCAGGGGGAAACGTTGCGGTGGCCCCGTCGTGGTCGTCGTCGAGGGTCCACCGTCGCTCGGCCAGCGCTCGCATGATGTTCTTGCGGCGCGACGCCGTCAACGGCGCGAAACGGATGCCGAGGATCACGTGGCCGCTCTGGCGGGCGGTCACCACCACGCGGTGCCAGCCATCGGGGGCCGACACCTTGGCCACGGCGTCGATCCCGTGCTCGATGGCATGAATCCGCAGCGCGATCACGATGTCGGTGCCCACGCCGACCGCATCAAAGTCGGCGAGGTCGAGCGCGACCGCAGGCACTTCGGGCGATACCTCGGCCGGCGGGTCGGACGGCACCTCGGACGGCACTTCGGGCGGCGGGTCGGGCATGGGTCGTAGCCTGCCAGAGCGCGAGCAGGGCTGCGGTCCTGGGACACGGTCGGGCCGCACGACGGCTGCCTGCGATGCTGGGCCCGTGCGCTATCGACGGATGCCTATCGAAGTGGAGTCCCCCGAGCAGTTGGGGTACGACACGATCACCAACAACCTCTCCGAGAGCTCCATCTCGGATCGACGACTTCGTGATCTGGATCTCGATGTCGACCTCGACGAGTTGCTGCTGTGTTACGGCGACCACCTCGGTGATCCGTTGCTTCGAGATGCGGTGGCGAGCGGCGGTGAAGGGCTCCGTGCCGACGATGTGATCGTCACGCCCGGCGCGGCCGCCGCCCTGTTCTGCACCGCCACGGCCCTACTCGAACCCGGCGATCACCTCGTGGTGGTGCGGACCAACTACGCCACCAACCTGGAGACGCCGCGAGCGATCGGTGCCGATCTCGACATCGTGGATCTCACGTTCGACGCCGGTTGGCAGCTCGACGTGGAGGAGCTCTCGGCGAGGGTCAAGCCGGGCGTCACCAAGCTCATCAGCGTCACCTGCCCGCACAACCCCACCGGCACGATGTTCGACCTCGCCACCCTGGAGGCTCTGGCGGAGCTGGCGGAACGGTCCGGTGCCATGCTGCTCGTCGACGAGACCTATCGCGACCTCACCCGCGGCGAGCTGCTCCCGATGGCGGCCACGATGTCGCCCCGAGCGATCAGCGTGTGCTCGATCTCGAAGGCGTACGGGCTTCCCGGGTTGCGTGTGGGCTGGGCCGTGTGCCGGGACGCCGAGGTGGCGGAGACGTTGCTCGCGGCCAAGGAGCAGATGGTGATCTGCGGCGCCACGCTCGACGAGGCGATCGCCGGTCGGGTGGTGGCCGGTCGTTCTCGGGTGTTGCCGCCGATCCTCGCCGATATGGCGGCCCGCTTCGCCATGGTGCAGCGCTGGATGGCGGGCCAGGACACGTTCGAGTGGATCGAGCCACGCGGGGGAGTGGTGGGGCTGGTGCGCTTTCGGCCGGAGATCGACGTCGACACTGATCGGTTCTACGACGTGTTGCTGCGCGAGTTCGGCACCTACGTCGGACCAGGGCATTGGTTCGAAGTCGACGACCGTCATTTTCGGCTCGGCTTCGGCTGGCCCACGCACGGCGAGTTGGCCGCCGGCCTGAGTGGGGTCACGGCGGCGGCCGCTCTGGCTGGGCCGGCGGGATAGGCGATGGTTCGTCGGCGTTGCATCATGATGCGCGGGTTCAATCCTCATGATGTGTTCTCGGTGTGCGCACCACGATTGATTTGGACCCCGACGTGCTCGCGGCAGTCGAAGTGCTTCAACGAACACGGAACCTGGGCCGGAGTGAGGCGGTGAATGAACTGGTCCGCGCCGGAGCGGTGGCTTCGCGCCCAACCGGTCGGTTCGTGCAACGCACCACGGCGATCGGCGTTCGTATCGACGTGTCGAACGTGGCCGAGGCGCTCGAGGCGCTCGAAGGCCCTGCACACCGCTGATGCTGGTCGACGCAAACTGCTGCTCTACGCCGTGGATGAACGAAGCCCGTTCCACGACCGAGCCTTCCAGTGGCTCACCGACGCCCTCAACGGTGCCAAACCTGTCGGTATCCCGTGGATGAGTCTGATCGCGTTCATGCGCATAGGCACCAACACGCGCGCCTCCGACCGGCCGCTGGCTCCGTCCGAAGCGGCCGAGTTCGTGCAAGCCTGGCTGGACGCCGATGTGGTTTGGTAGCCGGCCCCAGGCCCGCGTCGCGGCGAGATCCTGCTTCGGCTCGTCGGTGAGGGTCATCTTTCGGGCAACCTGGCGAGCGATGCCCACCTGGCCGCCATCGCCATCGAACATGGCTTGGAGATCGTGTCCAACGACTCCGATTTCTCCCGCTTTGCGGGGGTCCGCTGGACGAACCCGCTCTCCACGTGACGACACGCTGACGTGGTCGGGGTGATGGGTGTTGGAGTGGCACGGCGCTGCCAGCTGATGGGTAGGGGGGCGGTCCCCGGCGACACCACGTGGACGAATGATGGTCCGACAACAAGCATTTCGCGTCGTGTCGAAGACCCCTACGTGGGCGGCACCACACGCGCCGAAACAACAGGTGGCGTAGCGCTTCCTGCAGGGGACTCCGCCAACGCTTCCACGGTGGCGGCATGGCGCAGTGCCTCGGGACAGTTCGCCGGTGCAGCGCGTGGGGAGGTCCGGGTTCTTCAGTCGGATGTCGTCGACGTCACCAGTGCGTGGGCTGAGGTCGAGTTTCCTGCTCTGAGGGCTAATCAACACGTGACATCCATCACGGCAAGTAATCCTGTTTCTGGTGCGAAAGTAGTTTGGCGGACTCGCTAACTGCGCTCGGCGCTCGACTATTTAGTGCCCGCCCCACAGTTACGTGGGTGTTCGACGGCCGGATGACGCCACCTCCGGCGTCCTCGTCCCCGCCGCACAACCACGTGCGGCTGCGTCCTCGCCCTTGGTGGCAGCGCCCCCGGACTCGCCGCAACACTTCCCGATGGCTCACCTCATTGTCGGGCGGACCCTTACGTCGGCAATTGTCGCGTGGACAGGGTGGGGAGGCGGAGTCTCAACCTCGACTGCAGCCTTCATCCCTTGAACTCACCCACCCAGGTCTCGGGTGGAGTGGTTTGGGTGTGGTAGGGCGGGTATCCGCTGGGTCGTGCAGGTGTTCGTATGCGGTGCAGGGGTGGCGAACGCAGCGCTTGTGGCCCGTGCGGAAGGCGACCCCGAGTTCTGTCCGTCGGTGCCGGTGGCCATCGTCTCCTGAGGCTTGAGGGCTCGATCGGCGAGCGCTCGTTCGATGGTCTTCGGCACTTGGAGATCGAAGCGGCGCTTGGTGATGCGGTGCAGCGACTGCCGAGGTTCCTTGCCGTCGGCTAGGGCTTGGTCGATCGGCTGACGGTGTCGGATCGGGCGGGGGCGACTCGACTGCGCGTGAGCGGCGGCGGTTCCCACGAGGGGGAGCGATTCCGAATCGAGGTGAACGCCGGGGGGTGGGTCGTCGTGTTCTCCGAGGATGAGCTCGGGCATTGGTGTCGCTTCTTGACCGAGGTCGTGCTCGGGATCGCGGCGGTGGACCATCTCGATCTGGAGGACCCGGCGTCGGACGAGTGGACATCACCGTAAAGGTCCAGTCGGCGTACTCGATCGTGGATGAGGCCGAGGCCAAGCGGGGTCGCGCCCGTTGGGGCGCCGCGGTCAGCGGGCGTTGGCGGCGAGCGCGATGGCGAATCCCTCCGGACCCTCCAGCTACTCCAGCTATGACGAACCTCTCTGATGATCTGCGCATACGACGGTGAGGCGTGAGGTGGTCACGAAGCCGTGGGTGACGCCGTTGGCTCGCGCTTCGGAGCGTTGGCGCCGTCGAAGGGTGGTTCGGGTGAGCGGTCAGGCCGGCGAGAAGGCTCGGCTTCGGTTGCAACTTCGCCCGGTTGATCGGATTCGAAGGCGAGAACCACGCTCTTGCGCGTAGCAACCCAGCGGTCGCCCGACCCTCTTACAGAGGCTCGCGGTCGTCTGCGTCGAGGGCGGCGACCATGGCTTCCATCGCCCGCTGGACGGCGTCGAGATCCGTGGGGCTGATAGGTCCGACCACGTAGCGACGAACCCCGTCGACGTGGGTGGCCCACGCGTCGGTCAACGCCTCCACCCCTGCGTCGGTGATCATCGCCCACACCCGGCGGGCGTCGGCCTCGCACCGGCGGCGTTCGACGAGCCCCCGCTCGACGAGTCGGTCAACCCGGTAGGTCAGTCGGCTCTTCGAGACCAGGGCCCGAGTGGCCAACTCGGACATGGGGAGCCGATGTTCGTCGGCTTCGCTCAGGAACACGAGGATCTCGTAGTCGGCCAAGCTGAGATCGTGGGCGGCGAGCAGTTCCCGGTCGAGTTGCTGGAGTCCGCGGCTGGCCGCCTGGATAAAGGCGATCCAGGCGGCCAGTTCGGCGGGATTCAGAGCTGCGGCCACGGTTGCCACGCTACCGACCTGAACGGTGCCCGTCGGGGAGCGACGGCCGGGGAGTGATAGCCGGGGGTGACGGGCCGATGGGGTGGTCGGCCTACGCCGCTTTCGGGACGGGTGCCGCTTCGACCTCGAGCTCGATCGTGACCTTCTTGCCGATGAGCGCCCCACCGTTGGCGAGGGGCTGATTGAAGCTCACGCCCCACTCGTCACGGTCGAACTCACCGCGGGCAGAGAAGAAGGCCTTGGTATTTCCCCATGGGTCGGCGGTGATGCCGTTGAACTCCACGTCGAGGGTGAGGGGTTTGGTGACCCCGGCCACACTGAAGTCGCCGGTGACCTTCCATACGTCGCCCTGGGGCACGACGGCGGTACTGACGAACCGCAGGCGCGGGTGGTTGTCGACGTCGAGGAAGTCGGGGCTCTTGAGGTGGATATCGCGGCCGTCGTCGCCGGTAGAGATGCTGGCGGCATCGATGTCGACCACCAGGGTGGAGTCTTCGGGCCGGTCGGCGATCACGATCTCGGCGGTATAACCGGCGAACCGGCCGCGGGTCTTGGCCACGACCAGGTGGCGGGCCACGAACTCCACGCTGCTGTGGGCGGCGTCGACGGTGTACACGCCGGCGGGGGGAACGTCGCGTCCGTCGACGGTGCGGGTGACAATGGGGGAAAGGATGTCGGTCATGGGGCTTCTCCTGGTTGCGCTGCTCAGGCGAGCGGGCGGGGCGGAAGGTGCTCGGCGGGTTGTTGCCGGCATGCAAGACAACGTCCGTTCTTCGCCATTATTTCAAATGTGAAGGAAAAGATTCGAATTTGAAATGATGCCTGTTTCGCACTCGTCAGCCGAAGGATCGGGCGCTTCAGTGGGGATAGCCTCCGGTCGTCATGACCTACCCCGAATCGCTCCCCGTCATGCCGTTGCAGCTGGCCGCCCCGGCCAAGCTCACATTGTCCCTGCGGGTCACGGGGCTTCGGAACGACGGCTACCACCTGATCGATGCAGAGATGGTGTCGCTCGATCTACACGATGAGCTCCACCTGGCGGAAGGCGACCGACTCGACGTGGAAGTGGCGGCCACCGGCCTGGCGATCGAGCTCGGGGCCCACAACCTGGTGGCCCAAGCACTGGCTTTGGTGGGACGGAAGGCCGCCGTTCGCCTGGTGAAACACATTCCCGCCGGCGCGGGGCTCGGTGGTGGATCGTCCGACGCGGCGGCAATCCTGCGGTGGGCCGGATTCAGTGATCTCGAGGCCGCCGCTCGGTTGGGCGCCGACGTCGCCTTTTGTGTGGTGGGGGGGAGGGCTCGCGTGCGGGGTATCGGCGAAGTGGTGGAACCGCTCCCGTTCGAGCTTCGCACCCTCACGCTGGTGACGCCGCCGTTCGGTTGCAGTACGCCGGCCGTCTATCGAGCTTGGGACGATCTCGGCGGTCCTACTGCCGACGGACCGAACGACCTCGTCACGGCGGCGTTGCAGGTGGAGCCGCGGTTGGCCGCGGTGCGCGATGACCTCGGCAACGCCACGGGGGTGACGCCCCTGCTCGCCGGAAGTGGGTCGACCTGGTTCGTGGAAGGCGCCTTCCCAGGCGAGGGCCGGGTGGTGACGCGCACCGTGCCGCCTCTGGGGGCGGCACGGGGTTGACGAAAAGTGATTGGGTTGTTGCGGCTATTTGCCGGCAGCGCGACGTTGGAAGCGGGTGCGCTTCAGGAGCTTCTTGTGCTTCTTCTTGCGCATGCGCTTACGGCGCTTCTTGATGAGGGATCCCATGACGGGCGACACCCTACCGGTGGTGCTCCGTCGGATACCAAACGACCGAATGCCTATCCAGAGTCGGCCAAGCGCCGGCGGTGGGTCAGCGGTGGGTCAGTTCGTGACGGCGGTCAGGAGTTCGGTTGCGTGGTCGACGACGGCGAGATGTCCGCCCTTCGACCAGATGGTGAGCGTGGCCCCGGGGATACGGGACACGAACTCGTCGGCGTGGTGCGGCGGGATGGACCGGTCGTGTTCGCCGTGGAACACCTTGGTGGGAACGCCCACCTCGGCGAGTTCGAAGCCCCAGGGGAACGTGAACAGTCGGTAGTCGATCACCACGCCGCGCGGCCCTTGGCGGAGTGCTTCACGGAGATAGGCCAACGCGTCTTTCGCACTGCCCCGGGCTTCGAACTCGGCGCGGTCACGGGGGGGCAGCGACGTCTCGATGAGCCGACGCGCGATCGACGGCTGAAAACGGATGAGCTCGCGCAGCCCTCGGTACATCGGCCCGGCGAGCCACACCGCCTTGTGGGTGAGTTGCAAGGCGTTGCGTTCGCTGCGCCCCATGCCGTCGTACGCCCCGTCGCGGTCGAGCGGGGAGATGCCGCTCACGATCCCGACCGCGGTGACGCGGTCGGGAAGGGCGACCGCACAGGCCAGCGCATACGGGGCACCGCCGGACCAGCCCGCCACGGAGAAGGCGTCGATACCGAGTTGATCCACCAACTCCGTCATATCGGAGGGCCAGTCGAGGATGCCTCGGTTGGATTGGTCGTCGGACAGTCCGATGCCGGGACGATCGGGAGCAACGACCCGGATCCCGAGCTCGACGGCGGCTTCGTGGAGGAAGTCCCAGCTCAGTCGAGAGCCAGGGGTCCCGTGAAACACGAGGACCGCCGGCCCTTCTGTGGCGCCGAGCGCGCGGTACCCGAGGGTGCGGCCGTCGGCGAGCACGACCGTGTGGTCGGTGCCGCCACCCGCGGAGTCCGCGGTGGCTGCGGGGGCCGAGCTGAGCGCAGCCGAGGAGGACGGCGCCGAGGACGACGGCG
>Ga0105047_10001371_pt1 | contig 43467 bp, 35 predicted proteins | sample MAT04_FD_78384 | JGI IMG/M metagenome (GOLD analysis project Ga0105047, IMG submission 78384) | Freshwater microbial communities from Lake Fryxell liftoff mats and glacier meltwater in Antarctica - MAT-04 (megahit assembly) | ecosystem: Environmental > Aquatic > Freshwater > Ice > Liftoff... | reverse complement strand
CCGGTGCGACCAGCGAAGAGCTGGCCATTGTCCACGGCATAGTTGATGCCGGAGGCATTGGCGGGCGTGGCAACCGTGCGCACGTTTTCCAGATTCGCCTTGACCATCGTGGTTGTGCGGGTATCAAAGGCACTGACGATGCCAGTGAAGACGGCGACGATCAGGATGACGGTGGTGAGTGTAAAGAAACCCTTGCGAATCATGAAAACCCCCTCTTGCTCTACTCTGCAACGCTTATTCGTTACGTTCCCAGTATAGACGGAACGAGCGCACCCGGTTGGACATCTTTGACCCAAGAGTCGGACCATCAACCTACGGGATTGTCTGCTTTGTCTATATGAGTATAGAGGAGAGACAGGGGTTGATCCGGGTGGTGAAACACCGCCAGGCTGTGTTCTACAGCACAGCCTGGCGCCGGTTTGCGATCCTAATGTTGGCAACAACCTGATCTGCGAACGGTCATTTTTTCCGCCGTATAGATCTTGAGTAGCTCGCAAAGTTCATAAGCGCTTGCGAAACATGCGTTCTGATGTTACTCTAGCAGAGAGATCGATAATTGCATGTTGTTGTGAGGCAAGCCATGTCGCGTAATCTAATTGCTTTTGGATGGTACGGGGGAAAGTTTAGCCATCTTTCCTGGTTACTCGATCTTCTGCCCGCGGCAAACCATTACTGCGAACCGTTTGGCGGCTCGGCGGCGGTGCTGCTCAATCGTGAGCCGGCGCCGGTTGAGACATACAACGATTTGGACGGTGAGGCGGTCAATTTCTTTCGCGTATTGCGTGAGCAGAAAGATGACCTGATATACGCGATTGGGATGACCCCATTTTCCCGTGAAGAATTCATCGCGGCGATTGAGACGAATGGCAATGGGCATCATTTGTCCGACCTGGAGCGGGCACGGCGTTTCTTTGTCCGTGCACGACAGGTACGCACCGGCCTGGCCCAAACGGCATCCAACGGACGATGGGCCAATTGTCTCAACACAAGCCGGGCCGGCATGGCGGGCGCCGTCTCGCGTTGGTTGGGCAGCGTCGAGGGTCTAGAATGGATTGCCAGTCGCCTGTTGCGTGTGCAAATCGAACACGACACGGCCGTCAACGTGATCAAGCGCTATGACTCGGAGAACACGCTCTTTTATTGCGACCCGCCCTACCCGCACGATTCGCGTGGCGATACCAAAGCCTACCAATACGAAATGACAGACCAGGACCACGTGGAACTTCACGGGGCACTGGCGAGTGTCAAGGGCAAGGTGGCCATTTCCGGCTATCATGGCAACCTGATGGACAGCCTATATGGCGACTGGCATGTATACGACGCCAAACCGAAGCTTGTGCATTCGGTCAAGACGGAGCGAACTGAAGTGCTCTGGACCAACTATCCAGTTTCCGAATATGCATTGCAGCAGGCGCTAATTACCGCATGACCGAAAAATCACAAGACTTTATTGCAGCCTGTCGCGCCCATCTTGAATCAACTTGGCAGCGTGTCATCCTGCGTGCCCGCGATGTTGATTCGGTACCTAGCCTGAGTCTACCTCCAGATCTGATTCAACTGATTCAGGATTGCCTGACATGCAACGTCAAATCCTATCATTATGTTCTGCCTACTCAACTACTGGCCAAGACGGTCAATCCAAGCTTGGACGCCCATTGTCTGCAGGCAGCATATGATCGCCCTGGCGCATTTGACGCACGAACAGTGGCACATAAGGTGATTGTTCCCTTTGACCAAGATAACTATAGAGTCCTTGGCGGGGCGCCTGAACCCTACGTCAACAACCCGCTGCGCGTACCGGCTGTGACGCGGGAGTATCGGGCTCAACAGAAAGCAAAGGCCGAATGGGACAAACTGGTTGCTGTATTGAATGCCGTACAGGATGCCGGCGACGCCACTTTTGCTCAATCTGTGCTGGAGCAAACTCTGCTTGATATCTACGGGCTGCTGTCTGGCGTCGTTGTTACGTATCCTACGCCGAACCGGATAAGCCTGAAGCAGACGCAGCAGTTGGTTCGTGACTATCTTGGCGCTGTATCTGGTGGAGAGCGCATGGAGGCAATCTGCACGGCGCTTTTCCGAACGGTCGGTGAGTTCTTTGGAACCTTTGATGATGTGAGGCGGGAAAAAGTCAACGCATCAGACGCGTCTTCCAGGATGTTGGGCGACATTGAGTGCTGGTCGTCGGGCAGGGTGATACTGCTCGTCGAGGTGAAGGACCGCTCATTGTCGCTAACCCAAATGGACGCAAAGCTAGACGTAGCGCGTGCTCAGCATATTTCAGAGTTGCTCTTTATCGCCAAGAGCGGCAAACACAAAGTAGATGCAGAGCGAATCGAACTACGCATCCAGTCGGAGTTCTCCAGCGGACAGAACATCTATGTGGAAAACTTCGATGACTTATCGTTGGGCATTTTTATTCTGCTGAGTGAGATCGGACGGGTGCAATTTCTGGACGCAGTTGGAAAGGAACTTGATCGCGTCAATGCGGAGATTATGCACCGCCGTGCATGGGCGGAAATTCTGAGGTTGGTTTAAGGATGATCGAAGGTTTGTATGTACCCCCTCTCTACCGTGGGATTTGACCAACCACCCTTGCTTTGCTATACTCCCCTTTGCTTGTGAATTGCCACGGGCCTTTAGCTCAGTTGGGAGAGCGCTACAATCGCACTGTAGAGGTCAAGGGTTCAAGTCCCTTAAGGTCCACTCCGGCAGAGCCTGTTAAACTTGACAGAACCGCCGAATCCTTTATAATCGAAAGCCGCACGGGCCTTTAGCTCAGTTGGGAGAGCGCTACAATGGCATTGTAGAGGTCAAGGGTTCAAGTCCCTTAAGGTCCACTGCAAACCCTTCCAATTTGGAAGGGTTTTTCGTTGCCGAAAAGGAACGTCTCTTGACCATCACTCGCCCACTCGACGCCTTGCGTCCCGTCAAGCTCGAACTTGACTACGTCATGTACCCGGAAGGCTCCGTCCTCATCAGCATGGGCAACACCCGTGTGCTCTGCAACGCCACCGTCGAAGAAAATTTGCCGCGCTGGCTTCACAACAGCAAACAGAAACAGGGATGGGTGACGGCCGAATACGCCATGCTGCCGCGCGCCACCGAGCAGCGCAACCAGCGCGAGACCCTTCACCCCAAGGGGCGCACGCAAGAGATCCAGCGTCTGATCGCGCGCAGCCTGCGCGCCGCCGTCGATCTGCCCAAACTGGGTGAACGCCAGATTCTCGTGGATTGTGATGTGCTGCAGGCCGACGGTGGCACGCGCACGGCCGCCATCACGGGGGGCTACGTGGCGTTGGCGTTGGCGATTCGCCGCCTGGAAAAGCGCAAAGCCGTTGAAGTTGGCTCCCTCAAGCAGGCTGTCGCTGCGGTCAGCGTGGGCATCCTCAACGGCAAGGCCGTCCTCGATCTTAATTATCAGATGGACCAGAATGTCTCGGTAGACATGAACGTGGTCATGACTGCCGATGGCCGTTTCGTCGAGATCCAAGGGACGGCCGAGGGGGAGCCCTATAGCCGCGGCGCGCTCAACGCCATGCTGCTGCTGGCCGAGCACGGCATCCGGCAGTTGTTTGATTTTCAGGCGGCGGCATTGGCCGACGCGCGGTTGTAAAGCCATTCCCCTGTGCTTCATTGCCGTATCCTCGGGATGCGTTCACCGAAGCATATGGAGTTCACGTGGCGTGATTCGCATGCGAGGGTTGTGTGAGGCAGCATCGGTGGCTACCTGTGACAGGAGCACCATTGCTTTCAAATAGCCGGCGGTGGACTGTTATCCCATGGTCTGATCCACCGCCGGCTGTTGGCCATCAAAATGTGGGCTTTGGTCATCGTTTCGGCCAAACTTTGAATGCCGGCTAAGCGCACCGATTCTTTCCAAAGGAAATTGGGCCGTTTGGGCGCCGCTTTTTTCTGGTATTCGGTCAACTGGCCGAAACGATGACCAAGACCAATATATGCAAATGGCCTGCCGCAAAGTTACTTTTTAATGGGAGCCATCAGCGGGATGGTTTGGCCCTCAGTGGTTGAAGTACTCCGATCTGTCCTCGTGAACTCGATTGCGTGAAGCCAGCGCAAGTTGTCCTTGGCATCGTTACTTGGTTTGTATCCTTGAGTCGCCCCAAAACTGGTGGTTTGGTCAAGTGCGCTGCTTTTGACCCCGTTATCGATAGCTGTGGTGTATCCATCACGCACTTGCTTCACGAGGTCAAGCACAGCGGCAGCGGGCGGGTAGCGCAGCGAATTATAATCATTCGTGGCGCTGGCCTCCTTGATGCACGAAACGATAGCTTGCCACTGGTCATAGTTGCTCACCGTGGTGGTATCTCGAGCGAACAGATTGTCGTCCACTTCAAAAACCCCGTTCAAAATTTCCACAATGATATCCCCCACAGTCTTGCTGCAGGAAAACCATTCCGGTTGTACCTCGTCGCTAGCGGCTGACACGTCACCGAACTCAATTTGGGCCAGGGCATTCATGAGATCTTCAGAGGGAGTAGTGATTTTCCGCCGCCGCCGCAGGTAGCCGTACGCTACCTGTAAACGCAAAAGGGGCGCAGGGTGCTTCAGGTCGCCGATGGTGAGCACCCGGTACTGTTGCAGTAGGACGCTAGCCAGTGTGCGGAAATAGACGTCGCCCAGCGACCGGATACCATACAGATCCTCGACAAATTCGCCGAGCCAGTCTATTTGCCACGCAAGGTCGGTCTCTACAGTCTCGACTTCCTTGCCCGTTGATTTGTCATCTCCACCTGTCGGATAATTGAAATAGCGGCGAATGCCAGCCGAATCGTCAACAACCAGTGTAGAGCCACGTTCGGTCTCAGAGATGTTGAGTTTGACCGAAAGCCGTTCCAGCGTGCTTGTCATGAACGAGCGCCAATACCAATCCCACGCGGTAGGAAATGACTCTGATCCGCTTGTTTCGTCCTTCATTTTGTTCTGGAGGGAAAGCGCCCATGCCTTCAGCCTTCCGTCGCGGCGTAACCTAGCCACCAGGTAGCCCGCCACCTCATGCCACAAAATGGCTACATCTTGTGGCAGTCTTGCCAGCGTTGGAATCGCGTAGCCGATCACCCCAACTGACCGTACGTAGTTAAAGTGCACGTAGCTGTACTGCGGTCGTCGCAGCGGGACCAAGATCGGCATTTCCGACAGCTCTCCGGCAGCGCCCCAAACGAAAGCTTCCAGAAGCGGTTGCGGCGTAGACAGGGCGTATTGGGACATTTCGTCCAGCAGCGAGATGTGGTCGAGAATCTTGTTTAAAACGCGTCCGTATTCATACAACTCACGAACCTGCGGCTTCGCGCTCGAAATCACATCCGTTGCCATACTGAAGTATACTCCTGCATTCGCCCGAAATGTATAAACCAGCCCTAGCAAAGCCCGCGACAACCATGGCTTCTCACTCCCGCTACAATCGATCCTATTGGCTATGGTGTCTAGGCTCTTCATCAAGTCGTCGAACTGCACTTGAATGAATTCCGGCGCCCGCGCACTTTCATTGGACGTCATGGGTTGCTCCTTTGGGCCTTGGGCCGTTTCCTAATGGTTCCTACAGCGGTGGTGTACGGGCTAGTCAGAGTGTTGCACGCCTCATCTCAAGTTAACTCCGTGTGTCATTGTTTGTTAGGGAGCGGCGGCGCCAGGTTTTGGCGGACAGCCAGATTGCAGCAATCGCTCGCATTCCGCCAGGAGCCACTCGCGCGTCAGCTGCTGTGATGCCTGCTGTTGCAAGTCCGCGACGGTCAGCGCCTGGACGTACAAAAGACCGGAACTACCGGAAGTGACCAGGTATTTGCCATCCGGGCTGAAGTCCACACTGTTGACCTCGAAGTCCGCGCGTGGCAGATCTTTCAGCCGTTCTCCGGTCCTTGTGTTCGAAATGAGCACGCTGCCATCGCTCCCCGTTGTGGCCAAACGTTTTCCCGTTTTGTCAAACGCCAGACCAAAGATGCGAGCATTGTGCATCGTCTGCGTGTATACGCTGCGACTGGTCAGGATGTCCCACACGGTAACGACGCCGTTTGCACCGGCAAACGCCAGCAGGGTCCCATCCGGACTAAAGGCGATGCGTTCCAAGTCTTTGGCATCTTCGGTTACAACCTTGAAGCTATGGTCCGCCAGGCGCCACAGCCTGACCTGTGCCGGTCCGCCATCCTGCCCGGCGTCGCTCACGCTAGCGACCCTGGCACCATCTGGGCTGAAGTCTATGTCGTTGACAGCGTAGGCGGATCCTTCCAGCGTGATCAGTGGTGTACCTGACGCTGTATCCCAAATCCTAATTGTCTTATCGTCGCTTCCCGTGGCGACTAGAGCGCCATCCGGGCTGAAGTCGACCCTGCCTACCACACCTATATGCCCTGTGAGCGAGCGCAGGAGTTGTCCCGACCGGGGATCCCAGAGACGAACACCGTGATCACTGCTGACCGTTGCAACGATTTGTCCATCTGGACTGAAAATGGCTTCAAGCACGCCGTCGTTGTGGTTCAGTGTCTGTACCAGCGACAGAGTGCCCCCTGCAAAGTGCCAGATCCGGGCAGTATTGTCGAGGCCGGCCGTGGCTAACAGGCTACTGGACGCAGGGCCAAAGGCAAGCGCATTGATTGGGGCGCTGTGCGCACCAGCCGACCAGAGGCGCACGGTTTCGTCGTCTCCTCCCGTGGCCACCAGGGTGCCGGAAGGGTCGTACTGTGCCACCCACAGGCGGCCCTGATGCCCGCTGAGCTTCATCACCAAAGGCGAGCCAGCGTCCAAGTTGGACACATCCCAGATGAGCGCTTTTCCTTCAGCACCCGTTGAGACGAGCCGTTTGCCATCGGCGCTAAAGTCGATGTCCAATATGGAATCCGTATGACCAACGAGCGTCGCCGCCGGGCGATCTGCATTGTTGCGACGCCACAGCCTTACCCTGAGGTCGTTGCCGGCTGTGGCCCACAGGTTCCCATCCGGGCCGTATGCCACGGCGAACACAGGTTGCTTGCTTTCGTGTGTTTCGATCACACGCCGGGTGCTCAGGTCCCACAGTAGCGCCTTGCCGTCATTACCGGCTGTGGCCATGGTGCGGCCATTCGGGCTGAAGGCGACATCCCAGATGGGGCTGCTGGCAGCCAAGTTGAAGCTTTTTCCCGTACGCACGTCCCAAACACGAATTGTTCCGTCCCAACTAGCCGACGCAAGCTGGGTGCCATCTGCGCTGTATTCCAGGCCGTATATTAAATTGGTATGGCCCGGGAGTTCGTGCAATATCTTGCCGGTGTTTGGGTCCCAAAGCCGGATGGCGACGTCGATGGGATTGTTGTCGGCGTCGGTGCTGTAATTTGCCGTAGCCACCTGTGTCCCTTGCGGCTGATAGGCGATCTTGGAGGTGACGGAATTGTGGTTGCGCCAAGTGTCCAACAACTGATGGGAGGCGGTGTCCCAAATACGCAGCACGCGATCGTCGCCAGTGATCAGGCGTTTGCCGTCGGGGCTAAAAGAAACGGCACTGACCGTCCCGCTGTGAGGCAGTATGGCCTGCAGGTTGTCCGCTTGCAGCGCGCTGCGCAGTGCGTTCTCGGCCGAATCGGTAAGTATCGTCGAAATGGCCTCCAGCGCCAGCAGGATACTCAGATCTGGGTCCTGATCTATCTCTCTCAATGCCAGGGCTGCCAACTCGCCGGACTTTGCCCGGCGTGTCTCGGCTTCGGCGGTGGCCTGCGCCTGCCCAGCAAGGATCGTCTTATCTTCGGCGACAATCAGCGCCTGGTCTGCCCGTGTAGCCTGAGCCTGGGCAGTCGCCTGCGCTACTTCGGCCTGTTGCTGCCGGTCAAAGGCAAATGCCGCCGCGCCCATCGCAGCCACCGCTAGTAGGATCAATACAGCACTAAGGGCCACGGCTGCGCGGCGCTGTCTGCGCAGGCGCCCGTTCTCGGCTTCGATGCTGCGGCTAAGGAGGTTGGCGCCGTCGGCTGTCTGCAGCGCCACATCGCCGTCCTGCCTTAAGCGCTTGCCTTCCTTGAGCTGAACGTGGCGCAAGAGGTATTGGTCACTTTTCCCGGCAGACTTCCAGTCGTTCACGGCGAGTTCGAAGCGCAGCCGCCGCTGCAGCAGGCTGCACTGGTCGACGATCTCGTCGCGCAGGTGGGACCAATTCGCAATGAGCGCTTCGTGGATGAGGTCGACGATCTGTACGTCGCGCTGTACGTCCGGGTCCCACTCGCTGCGCGTCACCAGCAAGCGCCGGTTCGAGAGTTCGTCGATCAGCTTGCGCCGTTCGGCGCCGTGACCGGCGAGCAGCGCATCCATGCGTCGCCGTTTGCGAAGCGCTTGGCGAGGGTCTCCATCGGGTGTCACCACCACCAGGTCAAGCAAGAGAGCCATGATCTCCTACTGATCACGCTCGCTACGGTCAACGGCGTGTCCTTCGCTGTCGTAGGTGGTCTTCAGCGCACGGTCGGCCCGTTTTTGAATGGCGGTGTGCAGGCCTTGATACTCGCTTTGCTTGAGCTTGCCGCCGTTCCAAAGCTCGGCAAGTGTCACCTGGAGCAGGGGTAGGTAGGCAGCATCGCCTGCCGCATCTTTGACCAATTCGGCAAGCAGCCCATCTTCGAAGCGCTTGCCGGCTGTTGGATGGGTCGCCTCCAACGGCTTCCGGATCGCCTGCATCAGCTCGTCTGGCGTCATGACGCGCAAATCCTCGCCGCTTTTGGCCAGATCGTACAGTGCTTTGTACGGAAACAGGTCCGGCAGGTAGTCGGCGTGCAACGTGGCAACGATGTGCAAGGGCAAATCGGCAAACGACGGCAGTGCAGCCAACAGCGCGAGGAAGGCTTCCCGCTGATCTGGGACGGACTGCGTAAAAAGCTCCTCGAACTGATCGACTACCAGCAGGCTGACCTGACCCGCATCGGCCGGTTGCATGGGCGCTGCCGAGAAGTAGGGGGCGGCCGCCGCAAACACACCCTCAGCAGGCAGACCGAGGGCCGCCAATTTCTGCGCCAACCCGGCCAGCGGATTTTTCGACGGGTGCATGACCGCATAGCGCACAGGATGCTCTAACTTCTTGTAGTGCCGCTCAAGCGCAGGCAGCAGGCCGGCCATGGCAAAGGAGGATTTCCCGCTGCCGCTGGCGCCCGTCACGAAAAGGAGCACGCGCTCGGCGCCGGCATCAGTCAACTTCTCCACGGTGTGGGCCAGGGCGTCGCCACGACCGGCGTACAGCATTCGCTCCTCATACGTGAAGGCGCTCAGTCCAACATAGGGGTTGGCCAGCCCGGCGACAGTGTATGCGAAGTCCTCTAGGTAGATATTCTTGTCGCGCCCGACGAAGTCGCCGCCGCCGGTATTGACATCGCCTTTGATGACAGTCGGCGGGCCAGTACTTGCTTCGCCCTGCGGGCTGGCTTTGCGGTCAGGTTGTAGCGGATCTTGGGTGTCGACAGGGTGGTTGTCAGTCATGATGAGTCAGCAGCGAACCAAGCGTATCTGAGCGAGATGGCCACCGGACGAGCCGGCAGATTCAGGTAGGCGTTGGAACAACGCCATACTGGATACCTGTCGAACCGTAAAAAAATGAAAGCCAGGCGGGTAATATCGGAGCCGGTTAGCGAGTATTCACACGGCAACGACTGGGGGCGACCCGTTCTTTTCCAATTATACCGCGGGTTGGGCAACCCTGCAACAGGGTATTTTTGCGACCAGTACTTCCTACTCGGCCGGCTCGATCACAACCTTGGCGGTGCGCGCCAGGTGGAGGCCGGCAAAGATGATTGCGGCGCCCACGACCATCAAGGGCGTGATGGTTTCTCCCAAAAACAGGGCGGCGGCAAGCGTGCCGACGACGGGGATTAGATTGGCGTAGAGCGATGTGCGCGACCCGCCAATTTTCTTCACGCCCATGTTCCAGATGATGTAGGCGATCACAATCGCAAAGATGGCCGAGTAGAGCATGCCTGCCCATCCGCGTGCATCGACCTGTTGGAAGTCGAGCGCTTGCACGGTGGGCCATCCCAGGAAAATCAGCGGCACGGCGCCGAGCGAGGTCGTCAGCGCAGTGACGCGCAGGGGCGAGTAACGCTGCATGAGGGGCGCCGCCAGCACGGCGTAGCACGCCCACAGGAACGTGCCGGCCAAAATGAGCAGGTCGCCCACAAAGACGGTCGACCCAAACTCGATGCCGCCGCCCCCCTCTACGATGAGCACGATGCCGGCAAACGCCAGCGCAATGCCCAGCCATCCACGCGCCGGCAGCCGCTCGCGACCCAGCAGCCGGTTGAGCAGCGCCACAAAGGCCGGCGATGCGGCGATGATCAGCGATGTGTTCGATGCCGTGGTCATCGACAGACCGGTGAGGAACAGCGGTTGGTAGAGTCCCGTCCCGACCATCGCCACGGCGATCAGCAGCAGCCAGTCGCGACGATGCACCTTCAGGCTGCGTTCGCTGATCCAGGCAATGGACAGCAGCAGCGTGCCGGCAATTAGAAAGCGGATGGCCATAAAGGCCATGGGCGGAATCTGCGCGTAGGTTGCTTTGACGACCACCGCATTCGTGCCCCAGATGATCGTCATCATCAACAGGGCGAGGTCGATCGCCCCAAAGCTGGCCGGCGCTGGTCCCGCCACCCGCGCCGCGGTGTTTCCCCCGGCATTCGCCACTTGTTGTGTCATCCGTTCACCCGCTCACCCTCTCCGCTATCGTCGCCCTGCAAACGTCGGCGCCTGGCTCAGCACGCGCGCCAACGGGTCGTCGCGCTGGATGCGATACGTGGGGATGCCGGTGGCGCCCAACTCGCTTAGCACGGCGTCGTAGTCGCGCGGCGCCCCGAAGGTCGTGGCGTCGATCATGACGGCAATGCTGTTGACGCCACGCCGCTGGAGCATTTGCAGTGCAGCCACCCAGGTGGGACTGGCCTCGGGGCTGATGGCCAGCACGGTATCGTTGCGATTGAGCCGCACGCCATCGGTCGCGATCAGATCGCCAAAGGGCAAATCGCCGGCGGCTTCCACCACAGCTAGCGCCTCCAAAAACTTGTTCAACTGTCGTTCGCCGCGGTCGGCCTGCACAAATTCGCGCGTGCGCCCGCGGCTATTCATCCCCACCGCCCGATTGTGCGCAATAAAATAGCGGGCGAGACTTGCCGCCGCCGTCACGCCATATTCGGTCGTGTTCGGCGGCAATTCTAACTGCGCCTTGCGCTTGTGTTTTGCCTGCGCGGCAAAGAGCGCCGGTTCGGGTGGGGGAGGCGCCCAGGGCAATCCCGCCGCCGCCGGCGCAAAGAGATCCAGGTAGATCCAAATGTCGGCGGATGGGTCGAGTTCAAACTCCTTGACCATCAGCCGGTTGAGGCGCGCCGTCGTCGGCCAATGAATCCGGTTGAAACTGTCGCCGGCCGCATATTCGCGCACGCCGGCCACGTTGGTCGTGATCTGGTAAGTGCGGCGATGGCGCGCTTCCCCGCCGGAAAGCTCAGAAACGGAGGGTTCGAAGGTGCTGAGATCCACGGTCAGCGGATAGACGATGATGTAGCCGGTGGGCGCCAGCAGCCGTTCGTTGCGCATGAGGCCAAGCGGGTCGCCGGAGTGCAGGGTCACTGGTCCCAACCGGAAGCGCCCGCGTTGCGTGCAAAGGGTTTTGACCAACCAGCGCTGGGTGCCCTTGTGGCGCAACGCGCTGACGACCCGGCTAGCCGCGTGCCACGGCAGGGTGGAGTCGTCAGCCAACTCCAGCCACAACTTGGGCCAGAAGCCGTCATTGGTCACCTCGAATTGCTCCTCCGCATATTGGCCAACCTGGCTGCGCCGCGTCCGTGTCAGCCGGCGCACGGTCACGCCGCGCACGCTGTTCCAGGCCAGGACGAAACTGATCGTCAAGATAGCCGTGAGCAGGTAGGCCAGGCTAAACGCCAGGTCACGTCCCGTGTTCAGGGCGATGAGCCAAGCGGCGATGACGCCGAGGATGAGAAAGATGAGGCGAGAATTCATGCTGTGGATCGTTAGCGGACCTTTGCCCGCGCGCCCGGCACAGCCGTGTGGCGCAATGCGTCTTCGATCACCTGGCGTGCCGTCACGTTCTTGATGCGCGCCGATGGGCTGACAATCAAGCGGTGGGCCAGGGTCGGTTCGGCCAGGTATTTGATGTCGTCCGGCAGCACGTAATCGCGGCCGTTCATCGCCGCCCACGCGCGCGCTGTGCTGAACAGGGCAAGGCTGCCGCGCGGGCTGGCGCCCAAATAGATGTCGGGATGGTCGCGCGTCGTGTTGACGATGTCGACGATGTAGCTTTTGACCAGGTCATCCACATAGACGGTGCGCGCCGCCTGTTGCGCCTGCACCAATTCGGCAACGCTGACCACTTGACGCACGTCGCTGATCGGGTGGTGGTCCACCTGGCGGTTGAGCACGTCCACCTCGTGTTGCTTGCTTGGGTAGCCGAGATGAATGCGCATCATGAACCGATCGACCTGCGCCTCGGGTAGCGGGAAGGTGCCTTCGTATTCAATCGGGTTTTGCGTAGCCAGCACCAGGAATGGCTTGGGCACCAGGTGCGTGACGCCATCCACGGTCACCTGGCGTTCTTCCATCGCTTCCAACAGCGCCGACTGGGTTTTGGGCGTGGCACGGTTGATCTCGTCGGTCAGAACGATCTGGGCAAAGATCGGGCCTGGGCGAAATTCGAACTCCTGCGTCTTCTGGTTGTAGATGTTGACGCCGGTGACGTCGGTCGGCAGCATGTCCGGCGTGAATTGGATGCGCCGAAAGCTGCATCCGAAACTCAACGACAGCGCGCGTGCCAGCATCGTCTTCCCCACACCCGGCACGTCTTCGATCAGCAGATGGCCCTCGCATAGCATAGCAAGCAGCGTCAGGCGGACCTCATCGTCTTTGCCTACGATCACGGTGCGTACATTTTCAAGGACTCGATTGGCGATGTTCTGAACGATTTCCATAATTTGCCCGTAAACCAACCCGATGTGCGTGAATTGTTGTCGACTTGATACGATACCCGAAATAGTCCTGTCCGGCAAACAGTGTAGGGCAAGATGCCATCTTGCCCTACAGCCCACATAGGCTATAATAGTTCTGTGTCTGGTACCGTGAGCTTGACTGCGTTCACGCGATCTGTTTTAGTCATCCCATTTTTTGCACAAAGCACCCACATGGAACTGCACGCATATCCCCGGCCCGCAAATGACACCGGTATTGGCATGCATTGGACGGTAGGCTACGCCACTGCTGCCGGCCTCAGCAAGATTCGGGAGTTCTGGCTGCCCGAAATGAAGAGCATGGGCGTCAAGTGGGTGAAGATCTTCAACCACGACGGCGCCCTGGATTTCTGTGAACTGCTGCTGGCCGAAGGCATTATGCCAGTCGTGCGCATTTACCGTCCCAGCCCCAATCCAGGGCGTATGGGCGTCAAGGAGTTGGTGCACCTGGATGCCATGATCCGCGCCGGCGTGCGTTACTTCGAGTTCAACAACGAACCCGACGTCGATGCCGAGTGGAAGGGCGGCCGCGTACCGGTCAACGGCCTTGAACTGACGGTGGAAAACACCATCGCCAATCTGGAGATCATTCTCGAGCGCGGTGGGATGCCTGCCATTCCCGCCGTAGCCAATGGCAGCCGCTGGGATCTTGTCGGCAAGATCGTTGGCGCCGGGCGCAAGGATCTCTTCGACGGGCCGGTATGGCAGGCGATTCACAATTACTCGCGCAATCGCCCGCTCGATTACCCCTACGACATCGGCAATCAGGAAGGCGCCGCCTTCACCGAACGCTTTTATGGCGTGCTTGCCGCCGAACGGTGGACGGAGGACGCCTGGCGCGGGCGCAGCTTGGGCGAGGTGAATCGGCTGCGCTTTGACCGGCGCAGTCCAGGCGCCACGGTGATGGATGACCACCTTTGTTTTTTGGCCTACGAATATTTTGACACCCTGAACCGCAAGCACCTGGGCCGCAGCCTTCCCATTTTGTCCACCGAAAACGGCTATCTCGTCGGTGAGGATGTCGACCCGCGCTATCCGGCGATGTCGCCTGATCTGCACATGGCGCAGACCCTGGAAATGTGCCGCATCCTGATGGGCACCAGCCAACGCTTCAAACATGCCGCCGATTATTACTTCTGTACGGCGTTTTGGCTGTTGGCCAACGAGCAGTTGGGCAGCACAAGCCCGTGGTGGGAATCGCATGCCTGGTATAGCGAGCGCTGGCCCTCCGGCCAATTGCCAGCCGTACGTGCGCTGCAGGCGGAGCCGAAAGTCGCCCGCTTGCGGGCAACCGAGGGGGCAACCACACGGGTTGTCCTGAAAGGCAGCGTGGCCAATGCCGGCGACCAGCGCACCATCGAACTGGAGCGCGACGGTTTGTTGGTGGCGCGCACTACCTTGGACGCCGGCAGCCGTTTCGAATTGCCCGACCTCGAACCCGGCCGCTACGTGGTACGCATCGCCGGCGGCTCGCTCGCCCAGCCCGTCGAGCTTTCACCGGATCAGCCTGAGGTTGTGGTGAATCTGGATGCCGGCCGGCCCGTTGAGGTGGTCAGCCGCAGCGTCATCGTCGGCACCGTGCGCGGCGGCGCTGGCGCCGTGGTGATGCTCTTGCGCCAGGTAGACGGCGAAGAGTGGGTGACGATGGCTCGCGACGACGGCACTTTTCGCTTTGTGGATCTGCCCCCTGGCACCTATGGCGCACGCGTTTATCCGAGCGGTAGTGAAACGGGGGCGCTTCAACTGGATGGACGCAACGAGGTTGCGGTCGAATTGATCGTTTCTGGTTGGGGCTACACCGTGAGCATGGTGGAAGACACGTTGAAGATTGGTGCGATCGCGGTCACGACGCCCGGTCGCAAGGGTCTGCGCATCCAGGCGCACAGTGCCGACTGGAGCAGCGAACCCGTTCTCACCGGCACGGCGTCTGATTACGGCCCGTTTGCCGCCCTCATCAGCCCGCTGGAAGCCGACCACTATATGGTGACCGTCGACGGCGCCGCCGACGAATTGGGCAAGTCAACGCAATTGGAAGCGCCTGTGCATGTCGACAAGCGCTTGCTGCCACTGGTTGAGTTTGTCTACAGCGAACCGGCTGCGACTGTGGCGCCGCAGGCATCGGCGATCACGGGGCGTGTGGTTGGCGCTTTGCGGCTGGGCCAGCCGGCACAGGTGCTGCTTACCGGCAGCCAGTCGCAGCAAACGCGCACGCCCGTCGATGAACAGGGGCGTTTCGGCTTTGCCGGGCTGGCTGCTGGGCTTTACACCGTCAGCCTGGCTGGCTTTGAGTCCGTGGCCGTCCGCTCTGACATTGCGTTGGACGGTCGCAGTCAGGTCGAGATCGAGCTGTTGTTGCCCGATGCGCCGCCGCCGGCGGCGACCACCGTCACAGCCGGGCAGAGTGTGGTTAGCGGGGTGGCGCCGGTGGCTGCGCGGTGCAGCGTGCGGCTAATTGACGCTGTGGGCAACGAACGACGCGCGAGGGTCGATGCGGAGGGACAATTCCGTTTTGAGCAACTGCCGGCCGGCGTGTACGCGCTCTTTGTGGAAGGCGGCTATCAACAAAGCGGGCTGGAGTTGGACGGGATTGGCAGCGTCGCGGTCGAGTTTGCCGCTGTGGCACCGGTGTGGGAGACGACCGTCACCAACGTTGGTTCGATGCCTGGGTTCAGCAGTGTGCGGGTTGAGGTGGAAGGCATGCCGGATCTGCCGGTGCGCATCTGGCAGGGTGAGGAAGAGGGCCAGGTGGCGCGCACGGGAAGTGTGCCGCTGCAAGGCAAAGATCTGGTCGAGTTCAAGCCGCTCGGCCCCGGGCTCTATTTGATCGAGCCGGAAGGTCTGGGCGTGTGGGCGTCGGTCGATCTCACTGGTCTGGAAGCGGTGTGGGTCAGTTTCCGGCGCAAGACGGCGCCTATCGATCCCAACATCGTGCGGCCAGTGGCTGCCGCGCTACGCGCATCGGCGGCGCTGTCGGTGACCGGCCAGGCGGGGCCGGCGTCCACCTATCTCTACGTCGTCTCGGCGCCACAGCGCGCTGAAGATCTGGTGGCATTGCTGCGCTATGTGGCCAAAGCGCAGCCTGCCATCGGCTGCGAATTGGAAGTAGCCGCCAAGGCGGGACGCGTGATCCTGTTGGACGAAGATGACAGTGCGCTGAGCGATGCCGAGTACCATTTGCTGGTACGCAATGTCGCGGTCGACCGTGTCCGTGGCGACTGGTCGTCGTTTTTCGCCAAATTGGGGGCTTGACCGCCATGCTACGTTGTGGTAAGGTGTATTCCTGAAAGTGCTTACATGTAAGCACTTTTATTGCGAACTTCCCAACCTGGCTATTCGACCCGATTCGGTCTTGATCGCGCATGAGCGCAACAATCTATGATGTCGCCACGCACGCCGGTGTCAGTATTGCCACTGTGTCGCGTGTGCTGAACGCACCACAATCTGTCAACGTGACGACGCGCGCACGCGTGCGCAACGCCATTGATGATCTTGGCTTTGTGCCAAAGGCCGAGGCAACGGCGCGAGCGCGGCGGCGTCATCGCCAAGTGGGCGTGCTCGTACCGTTTTTTACCTATTCGGCGTTTGTCCAGCGTCTGCGTGGAATTTCGGCTGGGCTGCTGGATGCAGGGTATGAGTTGGTGGTGTACAATGCAGAGACGCCCGAGCATGTGCATGGGTATCTGCAGAGTCTGCCGGTCATGCGCCGGTTAGACGGTCTCATTATCATTTCACTGATGCTGAATGAGGAAGTTGCGCGCCGGCTTTTGACCGCGGGGCTTCCCACGGTACTGATCGAGACATCGCATTCCCACCTGTCGGGTGTCGACATCGACAATCGGGCTGGGGGGGTGTTGGCGGCCGAGTATCTCACCGGCTGTGGTCATCGGCGGTTGGGGTTTGTCGGTGGCGACCGTGAAATTGCCGGCTACACGATGCGAACCAGCCAGGTGCGCTTTGCGGGTTTCTGTTCCACGTTGCACACGGCGGGGCTTGCGGTAGTGAGCGCTGATTTCCCGCAGGATTCGGCTGGTTACGAGGATGCCCGCCGGCAGGCTTTTGACCTGCTCGATCGGTCTGAACCGCCGACGGCGATTTTTGCGGCGAGTGACACACTGGCGCTTGGGGTTCTGAGCGCCGCGCGTGAACGCAATGTGCGGGTGCCGAATGAATTGGCGGTTTTGGGCTTTGACGATCTGGATTTTGCAGAGTATCTTGGGTTGAGTACGATTTCACAGTCGCTTGAACTTTCTGGACGGCAGGCCGTCGAACTGTTATTGATGGCGATCGCCGAAGCCGAGCCGTTGGTTCGCCACGTGCAAGCGCCCCTGCGCGTGGTGCAGCGTGACACGACCTAGGGCATAGTTTTGGTTGATACCCGCTCCGGCGGGGTTAACATAAATCCTGTAGTTGTTTGTTCAATTCCTTGTTCACCAAAAGGAGCTTTTCCTATGAAGAATCGTATTTTTGCCGTGCTCGGCATTCTGCTGATCGCGGCGATGGTGCTCTCGGCATGCGGCGGCGGCGAGCCGACGCCTGCCCCGGCAGCACCAGTAGCCACGGAAGCGCCGGCAGCGGCGACCGAAGCGGCGACCGAGGCCCCGACCGAGGCCCCGGCCGCGGCAACCGAAGCGGCAACCGAAGCGGCAACCGAAGCAGCCACCGAAGCAGCCACCGAAGCTGCCACCGAAGCTGCGGCAGCGCCGGCTGCGGGTGTGGTCAATCTCACCTTTGTCGGCGCCGGCCCAGGCGCTGAGGCTACATTCACCAAGGGGCAGATCGCCGAGTGGAACGCGGCCAACCCGGATATTCAGGTGACGTTTGTGGAAGGCCCTGTGTCGGCGACCGACCGCTACGGCCTCTATCTCCAGACATTCCAGGCCAAGTCCGCCAACATCGACGCCATGCAGATCGACGTGATCTGGCCCGGCGACCTTGCCGAGCATCTCGTCGACCTGAACCAGTATGGTGGTGTCGAAGCGGTGAAGGACGACTTCCCGGCCATCGTCACCAACAACACGGTGGACGGCGCGCTGGTTGGCCTGCCGTGGTTCACTGACGGTGGTCTGCTGTACTCCCGCACGGACCTGTTGGAGAAGTACGGCTACGCAGCCCCGCCGGCGACTTGGACCGAACTCGAAGAGATGGCGGCCAAGATTCAGGAAGGCGAACGCGCCGCGGGCAACCAGGACTTCTGGGGTTTCGTGTGGCAGGGCAAGGCCTATGAAGGTCTGACTTGCGACGCACTGGAGTGGGTCTACTCTAGCGGCGGCGGTACGATTGTGAGCCCGGAGAAGGTTATCACGATCAACAATGATGCGGCGGCGGCGGCACTCGATCGCGCCTACGGCTGGATCGGTAAGATCTCGCCTCCGGGTGTGACCGGCTTCCAGGAAGAGGAATCGCGTGCGGTGTGGAACGGCGGCAACGCTGCCTTCATGCGCAACTGGCCCTATGCCTACAGCCTGGGCAACGGTGCAGACAGCAAGATCGCCGGCAAGTTCGACGCCGGCCCACTGCCCGGCGCCGAAGCCGGCATGAGCGCCGCCACCCTCGGTGGCTGGCAACTGGCCGTTTCCAAGTACAGCAAGAACCCCGAAGCGGCTGCCAAATTCGTGACGTGGCTGGGCTCGACGGAGCAGCAGAAGGCGCGTGCCATCAATATCTCGCTGATCCCGACCAAGCAAAGCCTGTATAAGGATCCGGAAGTTGCGGCGGCACAGCCCTTCATGCCGAAGTTGCTGCCGGTGTTCACGAGCGCTGTGGCCCGCCCCTCCACGGCGACGGCGCCCAACTACAACGAAGTGTCCAACAGGTTCTTCACGAACGTCTCGGATGTGTTGACTGGCAAGCAGAAGGGTGCAGATGCCGTGGCCAACATTGAGCTTGACCTCGAAGATCTGCTCGGCTTCCCAGTCGGTGCGCCGGACTAGGATGTAGCTCTTCGCTTTGCATGCCCGTCAGGCTCCCCCGACCTGACGGGCTTGGTTCTCTCCCCGTGACGTATTCTCCCTGGCCCGTCCTGCCAGCGTTTATGGGGAGCAACGCCAGCGCCGGCATGTCACCAGGAACCAATCAGATGGAAGGAGTGTCGTGAAGATGGCCAAGAAAAAGGAATTTAGTAGCGACCTGGCCAAACAGGAACAAAGACTGGCGTACTGGCTTCTGGCGCCGACGTTTTTGATTATGTTAGCCATTGCGATTTATCCTCTGCTCTCCGTGTTCTACAGCAGTTTTACCAATGCGACTTTTGCAAGCTCGAAGCCTACCGAATTTGTTGGGCTGCAAAATTACCAGCAATTGCTGAGCATGACCATCGTGTCAGTGCCTCCAGTGCTCGACGAGGCAACCGGTAAAGCCAAGATCGACGCCGACACTGGCGAGATCGAATACCAAAGCGCGGTTCGTGTGTTGCCACGCGAACCGATGCGCTATAAACCGGTGACGCAGTTCAATCTGTTTGGCACCCAATATGTGCTGGGCGCCACCGATCCGGATTTCATCCGTTCGATTTGGGACACGATCGTGTTTGCGGTTTCCACTGTCTTTCTGGAATTGGTGCTGGGCATGCTGGTGGCGCTGATCGTCAACGCCAACTTCAAGGGTCGTGGCTTTATGCGCGCCTTGATTCTGGTGCCCTGGGTCATTCCGACAGCGGTGTCGTCGCAGATTTGGGCATACATGCTGCAGCCGAACCGCACCGGGTTTTTCAATACGGTGCTCTGGTATCTGGGTCTTGGCAGCGGTGAGATCGCTTTCCTGTCAAATCCGGCCCTTCAACTGCCTTCGATGATCATGATCGACGTGTGGAAGACGACGCCGTTTATGGCTTTGCTGCTGCTCGCTGGGCTGCAACTGATCCCGGGTGATATCTATGAGGCTGCTGATGTGGATGGCGCCGGCCCGATCCGCAGTTTCTTCCAGTTGACGCTGCCCCTGTTGGTGGGCACGATTACCGTGGCGCTGGTTTTTCGTACGCTGGACGCGCTGCGAGTCTTCGACCTCTTCCAGATCGTGTTGGGGCAGGCGCGCTACTCGATGGCTAGTTTTACCTACTACCAGTTGATTCAAAATCGCGCCATGGGTTATTCCTCGGCCAGCAGCGTCGTGATTTTCGTCGTCTTGTCGGTCTTCGCGATCGTGTATATGCGTTCGCTGGGAGTGAAGTCCAATGACTAGTGCAACCAAGCATCGCGTTAACCGTATTCTATTGTGGATCGTGATCGTCATCATGGCGATCTGGATGATTTTCCCCTTCTACTGGGCAGTCAACTCGTCGTTCAAGACGGAAGCCCAACTGGCGATGACGCCGGCTACATTCGTGCCGCGCTCGCCATTGACCAATGAGGTTGCCTTCACCTGGCGTAATTATGAGGCCGTCTTTAGTAATGAAGCGTTCTTGCGTGCCATCGTGAACAGCACCATTGTGGCCATCACTGTCACCCTGGTTGCCCTGATCATCGGCTCCTTTGCCGGCTTTGCGCTCGGCAAACTACGCTATCGGGGCAAAACAGGAACGCTGTACATCATTCTATCGATGACGATGTTTCCCGCTATCGCGGTTTTGTCGGGTCTCTATGCGGTCATCACCACGTTGGGTATCTCGGCGATCCCCAGCCTGATTATCACCTACCTGCTCTTTTCGTTGCCCTTTACAGCCTGGGTGCTGACGGCCTTCTTCAAAGAACTGCCGACCGAGATCTTCCAATCGGCGCAGGTGGATGGCGCGTCGCCCTTCCAGACCTTCTACATGATCATGCTGCCGCTGACGGCGCCGGCTTTGGTCACGACCGGTCTACTGACCTTTGTCGGTGCTTGGAACGAGTATTTGTTTGCGCTGACCTTTACGTCGGTGCAGCCGGATGCGCGCACGCTGCCTGTTGTCATCGCTAACTTCCCATCGCAGTTCTCGAAGCAAATCCCGTTTGGCGAGATCATGGCAGCCGGTATTATTTCCAGTATTCCGCTCTTCCTGCTCGTCTTCATCTTCCAGCGCCGTATCGTGGCCGGGTTGACGGCCGGTGCGGTGAAGGGTTGATCGGTAGGGCATGAACGCATGAGAAAAGGCGGGCATGGCGTATTTGGGTAACCCCAAACTTCTCGCCTGCCTTTGCTCATGCGTTCATGCTCCTATGGTTGACGTCGAACGGTCTGCCGATTTTTTGCCCCAGTACGGCCGCGGCGAACAATGGCAGCTTGATCATCCTCCGCCAGCGCCACGGTTGCCGGATCAACCGGTGCAGCCATTCCATCCCCAGTTGTTGCATCCATCGCGGCGCACGCACGGTCACGCCGGTCACAAAATCAAACGCACCACCGACGCCAATCGCAACGGCGACGGGCAGTTCTGCCCGATGGAGATCGATCCAGAAGTCTTGTTTGGGATGCCCATAGGCCACAAACAAAATGTCGGGGCGGGTGCTCTCCAGCCAACCGGCGATCGCCGGCCAGTCGGCATCGGCCGGGCTGCCGCCGTACGCACCGGCGACGATCAAGCCGGGATAGCGCTGGCGCAGGAGGTCGGCCGTGCGGGCCGCTACGCCCGGTGCGGCGCCCAGAAAAAAGACGCGCCAGCCGCGCTGCGCCGCCCGCGCCGTGATGCGATAGATGCCGTCCGAACCAGTGACGCGCTCGCGCAGCGGCTGGTCGAGCAAGCGTGCTGCCCAGAGGACGCCGACCCCGTCCGGCACGCGCAAATCGGCACGGCGCAGCACCGCCGCAAAGGCCGGATCGTGACGAGCGTCCACGATAAACTCAGGGTTGACCGTACAGAGTTGGCGGCAGATGGGCAGGGGCACAACGGCAGGGGGCGCAGAGCCAGGCGTGAGAACCGCGCGGCGCGCCGCGTTGGCAGCGCGCCGCGCGATAACCCAGTCGCCAATCTGGTCGAGCGTACTGGCGAAGTCGAAGCAATCGACTGCGGTGCCGAGAATGTTGACCGTTTGGCTCATCGCTTGCCGCTCCTGGCGGCTTGCGCGAGGACGGCCAGCGTTTCGCGCGCGGCTTTTTCCCACGAGAAGCGCTTGACATTCGCATAGCCAGCCGTTATCAGGCGCTGGCGCAGGGGTTCGTCCTGGCTCAGGCGCAGCATGGCCGCGGCGATGGCATCCACGTCGGTGGGGTCAACCAGTAAGGCGGCGTCGCCGGCGATTTCGGGCAGCGATGAGTTGTTTGCGGTCATGACAGGTACTCCATAAGTCTGGGCCTCCAAGACAGGCAGGCCAAAGCCCTCGTACAGGCTCGGAAAGACAAAGAGCCGCGCGCCGCCGAACAGAGAAGGCAGGTCGGCGTCGGGGACAAAGCCGAGTTGGTGGATGCGGTCATCCATCCCCAACTCGGCGAGTTCGTGCAGGATGGGATCGCTCAGCCAGCCCGGCGCGCCGGCCAGCACCAGGTCCCACGCCACCGCCTGGTGCTCGACCAGTGCCTTATAGGCTGTCGCCAGCCGCACCAGGTTCTTGCGCGGCTGCAGCGTGCCCACAAAGAGGGCGTAGGGCCGCGCCAACGCATAGCGCCGGCGGATTTGGTCAAGCTGGTCGCGGCTGACAGCCAAGGCCGGAACCGTCGCCTCATGAATCACGTCTATCTTGCGCCGGTCGGCGCCATAAAGCCGCCGCAGGTCGCTCGCTGTTGCTGTACTGACGGCGATCAGGCGGGTTGCCGCCCACGCGCTCCAGCGCGTGCTCCATTCAAGGTAGAGGCGCTGCCAGCGTGTGTGTGTCTCTGGAAAGGCATGGTAGCCGAGATCGTGGATCGTGACAACACTGGGCGGCAACCGGCGTGGCGGCACAACCAGCGGTAACACATGGGCGGGCACAAAGAGCACGTCAGGCCGGTGACGGGTCACCGCGGCGGCCAAGGTGCGATGGGTCCACAGCCGGCGCGCCGGCATGATCTGCCAGGCGACGTTGTCACCGGCAGCACCGGGCGTGCGTACTGGCAATAATGCGGGCGCCGGCGGCGCGTCGGCATAGAGGTGCCACTGATGATCGGCGGCGGCAGGCAACTGCAAGAGATGGCGGATGATCTCCAGCGCATACCGTTCGGTGCCGGTGCGCTGTGCCCGCAGGGCGCGTGATGCGTCGATTCCGATCAGCATCGTGTCCCAAGCACCTTCTCGACGTCAGTCGCGATCGGGCCTGGGCGCAAAATCCGTGCCGGGCTGACGGTCAGGTCGACAATAGTGCTGGGCATAGGCAGCTTCCGCCGGTCGGCCGCCTCGTCATCGGCCAGGATGAGCGGAATCCGTCCGCCAAGCTGTGCCAGCACCGCAGCCGCCGTGTTGGTATCGGGCCAACCGCTGCGATTGGCGCTGGTGGCGGCCAAGGGGCCGGTGGCGCAGAGAAGCGTCTGCAGCGCGGCGTGGGCGGGCATGCGCACGGCGATGGTTGGTTGGCCGGCGGTGAGGGTCGCGAGCAGACGCGGCTGCGCCGGGAGCACGAGCGTCAACGGACCGGGCCAGAAGTGGTCGATCAGCCGTTGCGCGTGGCTGGGGAGTTCACCCGCCACCAGGTGCGCCAGTTGATCGACGCCGGCCAGAAGTACGGGGATCGCCTTTTGCGGTGGGCGATCCTTGGCAAGGTACAATCGTTCGATGCCCGCGGCGCTGTCAAAGCGGCACATCACGCCGTAGACCGTATCGGTCGGCGCCGCGATTACCTGCTCATCGCCGATCAGGTCGATGGCCAATGTTCTAGCCGCCGGATCTTGGATTGAAGCCACCAGGGTTTGGCATAAACCCAACGTTTCAGCGCGTTGTGCTTCGATTGGGATTGGTTTGGTGTCCTTACGCATCGTTGTCAGAAAAATCCGGGCTTTTGCAAATCTTCATTTCCGTGTATACTATGCGTGCAGGGTTGGTTAGTCAACTGGAGGGCCGTAACTCTGGCGGTTGCCTGTCGGTTTGACTTGCTTCTGGGTAGCCGCCTCACTGCAGTTCCGGATCAGTATGTTTACACCACAAGGTCTTTTCATTGACGCCGTCTGGATCCTGGGATTGGCTGGATCACTGGCGACACTCAGCTACATGTCCTGGTATCGTAGCCTCCGCCGCTGGAGTTGGCGAACCATGCTAGGCTTGCCGCGCCTATTGTCTCCCCTTTGTTTCAGCCTCACCTTGTTTTGCACAGGGATGACGCTGACTGGCGTTGTTGGTGGCCAATCCCCGCCCTGGTGGCAAACCGCAGCCTGGGGTGTTCTAGCCTTGCTCTTCGCCGTGCAATGCGTGGTCTACACGCTTGCCGGCCGGCGCAAGGGATGGGACACCCCGATCGAGGGAAGTAGAGAATCATGAGCACAAATGATCCGCTAAAAGACTGGCAGTTGGAAGGTCAAGGCGAGAGTCCCCAGCAGTGGAAGCTGCAAGATGCTGAGCAGGATCTCAACAAGCATATGCAATTGCAGCCTGGCGAGATCGGCCCGCAATGGCAGCCGGTCGAGTATCAGCGCGAGGCACAGCCGCGGCGCCGTAATTGGGTGTTGCCTTCAATTGTGATCGTGGCGCTGTTGGCTGTGCTGGGCTACGTCGGTTGGATCCTCCTGGGCCAAATGGGGAGCGGAGGATCCGGCCCTGTCGACGTTAATGCGATTTTCTCCGGCCTGGGCGTCGCGCCGGAGGCGTCACCGACGGTGGCGCCCGTCGTGGAGGCGCCGGCGACGCCAACCTCTGCACCGCCGACAGCCGCTGTTACGCCAGTTGTCCCGCCGGCGGCGGCCACGGTTATAGAGGCAACGGCTACCGCGGCGCCCGAACCGACGCCGACGGTGGCGCTGGTTGACCTGATTACCGGTACGGTCAATGCCGTGGCGGGTGTCAACGCGCGCAAGGAACCGCTCACGACGGCAGATGTTGTGACGCTTCTCAACCAGAATGAAAAACTGACGGTCGCCAAGGAAGAGAATGGATGGCTGCAAGTAATTCTGCCCGACGGGGTGACCGTGGCCTGGGTGTCTGCGGAATTCGTGGACCAGGTCAAGCAGCCGGTGACCCTCGATGTCCTGAACGCGCTGTTGGTGGCCGCGGGGTTGCCGGCGATTGCTGCGCCGCCCGCCGCGTCACCCATCGCCGGGCCAATCACAGGGACCGTCCCAGGGCCAGAGAAGCCGCCGGTGCCGCTGGTGGTGACGGTACTGGGCGATCCCGGCATCAATGCACGGCGGACACCGGCGTTGGACGGCACGGTCGTGCAGTCGGTCGGCGTGAGTACGACGTTGACGGCCATTGGACGTACGTCGGACGGTGCGTGGGTGGCTGTCCAATTGCCCGATGATGGGGGGCGGGCTTGGGTGCTCGCGAGTTTCGTCAGCGTCGCTGGCGATCTCACTACATTGTCGCCCCTGGAGCCGACGGCGCTTGTGCCAGCGACCGCCGCGCTGACGGGCACGGTACCATTGAGCGCTACGACCAGCCCGACGGTGACGACGGTTGTTACGCCTGGCGTACCTCCGCTGGTGTCCAACGGCGTTGTACCGCCGGCTCCCTTCACGAATACATTGTCTGCAATTGGCCCGGCGCTGACGATTTCGGATGTGACTGGCGTCAATGTGCGCTCGGCGCCCAGCACGGATGCCACAGCGCTCTTGGTAGCGCCCAATGGCGCGCTGCTGCCAGTCGTGGGACAGTCTGCGGATGGCGCCTGGCTCCAGGTGAGCCTGCCTGATGGACAGGTGGGCTGGATGTTTGCAGCTGCCGTCATCGCCTCATTGGATATCGCCGGCGTGCCCGTCACCGACGGTGCAGACGTGATCACCACCGTCCCGGTGACGCCGACGGTGGCCGCGCCGGCGGGCCCGACAGCCAAAGCCACGGTCGTGAACCAACTGGGCGCCAACCTGCGCAGTGCACCCTCGCGTGACCTCGACCCGGTGGTTACCGTGGGGGCCGGCGAGACCCTGACGGCCATCGGGCGCACCACCGACGGTGAATGGGTGCAACTGGCGCTGTCTGACGGCACGCTTGCCTGGGCGATCGCGGCTACGGTCAGCCTCGACGCCGATCTGAATACGCTGCCGGTGGCCCAGCCCTAGATGGCTGATCTGCGGTTGCGCACATTGTTGTGGTCGGCCAGCCTGATCGCCGGTGGCACGGTCTTGCTGCTGTTCAACTTGGGCGTTCTGGACGCCTACGCGCCCATCCCGCAAGTTGGGCTGGCGGCTGCTTGCGCCGTAGCCGCCGTGGTGTTCTTTGTAAGCTTTGCGCGGGCGCGCCAGGAATGGTGGCGTCTGCTGCCGGCGTGGACGCTGACGGCGTTGACCGGGATGTCGCTGACCATTGCGCTGCCTGGCTTTGACCGCGCCCTGATCGCAGCACAAATCTTCGTGGGGCTTGCGCTCGCTTTTGGCCATATCTATCTCCTGGAGCGCACGGAGCGCTGGTGGGCGATCATACCGGGCGGGTTCATGCTGGTGCTGGGTATCGTCGTTGGCCTCAGCAGCCGGATCAATTCCACCGAGCTGTTGGCGGCTCTGCTCTTTGTGGGACTGGGGCTGGTCTTTTTTCTGCTCTATCTGCTCGATGGACGGCGCCGCCAATGGTGGGCGCTGATCCCGGGCAGCGTTCTGGTGATTTGTGGCATGTTCGCCTGGTCGGCGGGGCGAGTGGAAGAAGACGCCCTGCTGCGTTGGTGGCCGATCGCGCTCATTGCCATCGGCACCGTCGTCGGGCTCCGCGCGCGGAGTCGCCCGGCGCCGGAGAAGCTTCAAATCAACCGCGCGCCCAAAGCGCAAACAAACAGCGCGCCGGCGGCCGATCGCCCGGCCACGTCTGGCCCGCGCAGTGCGTTGGGCGACTATTCGCAACCGGCGCCCGGTGCGTCGGTGGAGATATTGTCGGATCGGGATGACTTGCGCTGATGGAAAGATAGGGTGGGCCGATGGGCAGTCAGGCGGGGTTGACCATTTCGCTTGTGCAAATGGATTGTCGTGCGGGTGAGCCGGTTGCCAATTTTGCAGTTGCGGCCGATTGCATTGGTGAGGCCGCGCGCCGTGGCAGTCAACTCGTGGTCTTACCGGAATTGTGGAGCACGGCGTGCTCGCTCGAACGTGCGGCTGAACTAGCCAGTCCGTTGGCGAATACCCCGGCCGACGGTGGTTGGTTTGGTGAGTTCGCGCGACTGGCGCGCACGCATGGGGTTTGGCTGGCCGGGTCGTTGCTGGAAGCCAGCGCGGGTCGCTATTTCAACAGCCACGTCCTTTACGGGCCGGATGGCTGCCTGCAGGCGGTCTATCGAAAAATGCACCTCTTCCGGCTCATGGACGAGGAGAAGTATCTGACGCCGGGCGATGCCGCCGTGCTGATCGACACGCCGTGGGGCAAGACGGGCCTGACCATCTGCTATGACCTTCGCTTCCCGGAACTCTTCCGGCGCTATGCGTTGGACGGCGCCCGTCTGATCCTCGTGCCGGCCGAATGGCCGCACCCACGTCGCGCCCATTGGCGTACGCTGCTGCGCGCACGCGCGATCGAAAACCAGTGTTTCATCGCATCGTGCAATCGAGTGGGCACAACGGGAAGCAACACCTTCTTTGGCGCCTCGGCTATCATCGATCCATGGGGAGAGACGGTGGTAGAGGGCGGCGAGGCCGCGATGATTCTGACCGCTACGATCGACCTGTCGCTCGTAGACACCGTGCGACGGCGCATCCCCGTCTTTGAAGATCGCCGGCCGGAATTGTATTGAGAACAGGGTGGCGAGTCCTCGATACTGAGTGGGTCGATCATGGGTGTCACCGCGGTTCGTAGCCTTTGGACACCGGACGTACTACACCCAGATTATACAACGGATGCGGCAGATTCACCGTCCAAACCGTTTTTGGCATTCTATACGGAAAATCTAGTCCGCGTCGCGCACGATGATTTTGTCGCCGTCCATGCTCTCGATGGTGGCGAGGGCAACGATGGGCACGCCCAGGTGCGCCAACAGATCGCGGCCCCCTTCAAAGCTCTTCTCGATGATGCAGCCGATCCCGCAGAGCGTTGCGCCGCATTCGGCAACCAGCGAAGCCAAGGCGTCGATGGTTTGGCCGGTGGCCAGGAAGTCGTCGATCAAGAGCACGCGGTCGGACGCTTCCAGGTATTCCGGTGAGACAATCAGGTCGACGACGCCCCCTTTGGTGTGGCTGGGTGCGCGTGCGCTGAAAAAGCCGCTTGGCATCGTGATCGGGCGCGTCTTGCGCGCATAGATAATCGGGACGCCCAAGACAATGCCGGTGGTGAGAGCCGGTGCGATGCCGCTGACTTCGGCGGTGATGATTTTGGTAATCCCCGTCACGCCCTTGGCGGCGAAGCGCTGGACAAAACAGCGCCCCATCTCCATCGTCAATGCGGGATCGAGTTGGTGGTTGACGAAGCCGTCAACCTTGAGAATCCCGCGCCCGAGATTCTTGCCTTCGTTGCGGATGCGCTCGACCAGTGCTTTCACGGCGTTCTCCTTGCCCCTGCGGGGCATAATCAACATGCCTTTGCGTTCTTTGCGTTCTTTGTGGCAAGTATCCCTACGTCAGTTCAATCAAATCGGCTGCTCTGGCCGCGCCACCAAGGGCGGCGAATTCGGCTTGGACCGCCTGTGCGCGCCGCCGGCAGTCCGAAAAGTCGGGCAGAAGGGTCGCCAACGCAGCGGCCAACGTGTCAACGGTGACCTGTTTGGCCGCAATGTGGACGCCAACCCCACTGCGTGTGACGCCCAATGCCTGGTGGATTTGGTCGGCGGCGTGCGGCACGACAATCTGTGGCACGCCGTGGGTGACCAGTGCATGCGTCGTGCCCGCACCACCGTGGTGAATCGCGACCGCCGTGGCCGGCAGCACGGCATCGAATTCGACGCGGGCGCGAACAACAGCCGTCCTTGGCAGACGCCCCGCCCACTGCTCCACGCTTGCCGCCGCCGCCGAGCGGCCCAGCACGACAATGGGCAGACATCCCAGGCTTTTCGCGGCGTGTGCAGCGGCCACAAAAAAAGCGGGGTCGTCGTTAAAGCTGGTGCCCAGTGTGATCAGTGCCCACGGCTGCTCCTCGGCTGACGGCAACGTTGCATCGATGGGCTTGTTACCGGCAGTGCTGCCGCCCACATGCTGCGTTTGTGGCTGCAGTGGCACGCCGGCATACCACGACGGGCTCCAGTAGGTCAGGTGCAAACGCGGCGACAAAAGCGCCGGCGGCCCACTTTGCGTCCAGAATGTACCTTGCGCACCAAAGCGGGCCAACAGTCGATCCAGCCTGCCCCGTGCCGTCGGCACGAGTGTGGCGTGTGCACCACCGCCCGGGCGGATCGCCGGCCAACCAGCCACGACCAAGGGCACCGCCAGGCAGCCGGCGACAATACCGGCGGCAGCGACAAACGTCTCGGTGACGATCACATCCGGCCGAAACTCCTTGGCCACAGCCAGCAGTTCGGCGACAGCGTCCGCCACGCGTGCTTCATCCAGCCATTGATCCAACGCCCGCATGGCCCGCTGCGCTTGCCAGACCGGGTCGGCCGGCGTCGTGGGCGCCGGCAGCGGCGGTGGGGGCGGCCAGCGCCAGCCCGTCTCGGTCAGCCCCTGGAACGCCACGCCAGCCTGAACCACTGCTTCACGCACGGCAGCGCCGCTTGCCCACAGCACAGGGTGCCCGCGCCGCTGCAGTTCGGCGGCCGTCAGTAAATAGCCGCCCCAATCTAGATGGCCGGGAAGTTGAGCGGAGCAGCAAAGAATGCGCATGACACAGGCCCGATGACAAGCGACGGGGGTTGCTCGCCATTCGTCCCTACTTGCATCCGGGTGTCATGCGATAGAGGCCGCCATCACCCATGCCGACCCACAGCGCACCGTCGGGTGCCGTGGCAAGGGCAAGCACCGGCCAGGCCATCATGATGCGCTCGTTGATCACCGAACCGTCGCCGGCCTTGCCCAGCCGGTAGAGGCCAGGGTTGCGGCCATATTCGCCATAGAAAATCGTGTCGTAGGCCCAAGTGATTCCCGTGGGGGCGGCCGAGTTCACCAGCGCGGCCACGGGCTTGGCATACCAGTCGGGCGCTTCACCGTTCAAAGCCAGCGGGAAGCCGTAATAGGCGGTCGAGCCTTCATCGCCGCCGATTGTGGCTGGGTCGAGCAGGTTGACTTCGTCGCCAGCGCTGATCGCATCGGGCACATTGGTGGCGCCGTTGTCGGTGAACCAGATGCGACCGGAAGGATCCGCCGTGATGCCGTACGGGTTGCGCACGCCGCGGCCTGCCGTGGAAAATGTGCCGATGCTCCTTTGGCTCAACAGGGCGTCCAAGGGCGCACGTACAATGCGGGCGGCAAACGGATTGCCGCCCGATACAATATCCTGCGCGCCGGCTTCGCCCACGCCGACGATAGGCCCGTCGACATACCCGTCGCGGATTCCACCGGCCGACACATAAACCCAGCCGTTTGCGATCACGATGCCGTCGTTGGCGTGATAAAGTTGGCTGGCCACGGCAAATCCACCCGCCAGCGGTTCGTAGGCGCCGCCATCCGGAATGTAACCGACCTCGCCGGCGCGGCTGAGATAGAGCGCACCGTTTTGGTAGTCAAGCCCAGTGATGCGACTCGATTCTTGCATGATCTCGACCGGGGTCATGTCGTTGACATAATCGTAAACGGCGACGGAGCGGCTGGGATGGAAGGCGTCGTTCATAATCAGTGGATCGATATCGTGGGCAAGGTCGGCATCGAGCGCCAGGAACAAGCGTCCGTCGGGGGTAAAGGCCATGGCGGTGATGCCACGTGTGTTATCGGGGAGCCGGCGTTCGATACAGAAACCTTGGGGCGACAGATACGGGTCGCTTTCGGCGGGATCCGGCAGGCCGAAGGCCGCCGCCTGGATACCCGTCTGGCCGGCGCCGGCGCCGCGCACCGTGGCCGGCGCCGCTGCCTTCGGCGGCGTGCTGCCAGCGGCTGCATTGCTGGGCGTGGTGGCTGGGCTGCTGTCGGAAGCCGGCTTGGCCGTGGCGGCGGCCTTCTTGAGGTCGACTGCCGAAGGCGGCGCGCCGCAACTTAGGGGGGCGATCAAATCGCCGCTGACCAGGGTTTGCGCGCCGGCTGGTCGCTTGGCGCAGGCGTCGTTGACGGCGGTGAGCTTGGCGTTGGCAATGGTAAGCCAGGCGCCGTTTTGTGACGCCGCCGGTTTGGCGGTGCGTCGTTCGGCGGCGCCTTCGGCAATCCATTTGCGCACGATTTCCTGTTCGGCGGCCGGCAACGGGCCGGTTGCCGGCATTTTGTTGGTGCTGATCATCTGCCAGAGCTTGGAGGCGTCTGGGTCGCCGGGGACGACCACCGGCCCATTCTGGCCTCCGGCCATCAGCGTCGTAAAGAGCGTTGTCTGCAGACCCATGATCTTGGCGGCCGCGTTGTGGCAGGCGGCGCAACTGCGCACAAAGAGCGGCTGAATGTCCTCGACATAGCCGACCGTGGGGCCGGTCGCCGTGGCTGCTTCACTTTTGACGACTGGCTTGGCGGCGTTGTAACCGGTAATCTCCACCAGCGTGCCTTTGGGGAGCTTGCCGTACCGGCAGGCGTCGGTAGAAGGCGCGCTGCGCACGTTGGTGGTTTGCATGGTCACGCCGAAGGCAGAGGTGCCTTGATCAATACAGGCGCGCACATCGGCCAGCGTCTTGATCGCCTGCACTGGCGCTTTGGGCAGTAAGGTTGGATCGTTGATCGGGGGTTTGGGGGTGTCGGTTTGGGCCTGAACGCTTGGCACAAAGGCTCCGGCGACTATGGCGCAGCCAAGGAACCCAGCCAGCAAAACACGGAAAAATTTCATCGGATTCATCTGAATCACCCTGTACTTGAAGAACGTTTTCGGGCTGTCGAGCATGCTCGATGCGCTAAAAATGGCCGTTGGCGAACAACGAACGGGCCCGCCCAATATCCATATGAATCTGGTTGACTAAGTCGGTGACATTGGCAAACCGCTGCTCGCCACGCAAGCGCGCCAGAAAGTCCACTGCCACGAGTTCCCCATAGAGGTCATCGATATGCTCAGGCGCCGGGAAATCAAGCAGATGCGTTTCGATGCGCCGGTGCAGGCCATCGACTGTTGGCCGCACGCCGACGTTGGTGACGCTGTTAAACTGGTAATGGGGGACGGCGGCGCATGCAAAGGTGGCGACGTGCGTACGGGTGACGTAGACGCCGTCGGCCGGCAACAATTGATCGATAGGCGGCGCCACATTGGCCGTCGGAATGCCGACCGTGCGGCCGCGTTGGTCTCCTCGTTGCACGAGACCGGCCACACGGTAGGGGCGTCCCAGCAGCCGTGCCGCCGCCGCAGCGTCGCCGACCTGCAACAGGTCGCGCACGCGGCTGCTACGCACGGGTTCTCCGCTCAGTGCGATCGGCTCCATCACGTCGACGCTAAAATCGAACTCGCCACCCAGCGCGCGCAGGAGGTCGATGTTGCCGGCGCGGTTGCGGCCGAGGGCAAAATCCGGGCCGATGACCAGTGCGACCAACGCCAGGTGGCGCTTGAGCATTTCCACAAAGGTGCGTGGCTCCAGCGCCGCCGTTTCGCGTGTGAAGGGGTGAATGACGCCGACGTCGATCCCGCGCGCGGCCGCCAGCGCCATGCGTTCGTGTGACGTGGACAATTGTAGATTGGGTTCTTCGGGGCGAAGCACAGCCAACGGGTGTGGCTCGAAGATCAACAGGCCGGTTTGGACGGTCGTACCGGTGTCGACCGTGAGATCCTCGGCGACTCGCTTCAATCGTTGCAATAACGCCTGATGGCCGAGGTGAATACCGTCAAAATTGCCGATGGTCAGCGCCGTCGGGACGGTCAACTGTGCTTGGCGAATATCACGAAAGGTATACATGGGTGTGCCTTAGATCAGCCATTTTTCGGCTTTGCATAGCCAAACCGTGCTGTCATCTTCAGTGGGTCGTAGGCGCCGAATGATACCGGCAAGCTGACCCTTGTCGTCGTGTACCTGCACCAACACGTGCGCTGGATCGCAGTCGGCGCACGCCATCGGCACGATCTGGCCGAAACCAAGTCGCTGCAATTGTTCGGCGGTCGCCGGCATGGCTGGCAAGGGCAACCCCGTGCCCGGGGCGAGCAGGCGCCCTGCCAACGTTCCCTCGCTGCCTGCTTGCGCAATCGCCGGTAGCGAGTGCGCGTCCGCCAGTGTGAACGGCCCAACGGCCTCGCGTCGCAGACCATCGAGGTAGCCAAAGGTGTCCAAGGCACGGCCCAGATCGTGGGCCAGACTGCGCACATAGGCGCCGGCAGAACAGACAACGCGCAAGGCAAGCCAATCCGGTGGCTGGTATTCCAGCAGCGTCAATTGGTGAAATGTGACGCGCCGGGCAGTCACCGTCACGGTTTCGCCACGGCGGGCTTTGGCATAGAGCGCTTCGCCGCCTTGCTTGATCGCAGAATAGGCCGGTGGAAGCTGCCAGTTCTCACCGCGAAATTTCTCTAGCGCCTGGTCGATGCGCAGCTCGTTCAAATCAGGTATCGGCGCAGCGCTGGTTACGGCGCCGACAGCGTCATACGTATCGGTGGCACGGCCAAGCCTTACCTCGGCGTAATATTGCTTGGTCTCCCCTTGGTAGTATTCCACCAAACGGGTGGCCGTGCCCAGGCACAGCACCAACACGCCGCTGGCCAGAGGGTCCAATGTCCCGGTGTGACCGATGCGCCGTTGGCCGCTCCAACGCCGCACGCGATCCACCACATCGTGGCTCGTGGGCAGATAGTCGCCGGCGGGGCCAGCCCGTTCATCGGCATCCGCTGCCAAGGCAACAACGCCGTCGTACGCAGCGCCGGGCTTACTGGTGAGGGGCCGGCCGGGCTTGTCGACGACAAGCAGACCGTTCAATTCGTTGGGTAGGACAGGCAAAAGCGCGTTGCTCCGTTACTCCGTTGCTGGGTTGGCCTGACGCCGGCGAGTTGCTTTCAGTGCCGGTACCACGGTGGCGAGCACGTCGGCCAGTAACCCCACGACGGTGCAGCCGCTGGCCGGTGGATGTCCACCGCCCCCCAATGAAAAGGCCAGGTCGCCGACATTGAAGCCGGGTTTGGCTCTGAAACTGCATTCTACCGCCATTTGACCGTTTTCACCTATTTTCTCGGTGAAGACCGCGGAGATGTCCGCCTCCATGATGGTCGAGAAAATGCTGTTGAGTTTGGAATCGTCCGTGTGCTGGCCGGCTGCCTCCAACTGGTCACGGCGGACTGCCGCCCACAGCACACCGTCCTCCAATTGCATTTCCGGCAACACGAGTGACCAGAGCCGCAGCGCACTAAAGGGCATTCGATTGAGCGTGCGTTGCACGATACCGGCCAGATCGGCGCCGTCCCGCTGGAGTAGCATGGCCACTGCCAGCACGTCGGGTGTCGTGCTGTTGGTGCGAAAGCCCAACGTATCCGTGATGACACCGGTCATCAGGCACGTCGCCAGCGGCTCGGTAATGGGGACCGCCAATCCAGCCGCCAAATAGGCGACCATCTGACAAGTGGCCGCGCAGCGCGGTTCCACCCAGTTCACCAGCCCAAACCGGGTGTTGGTGATGTGATGGTCGATGACGCCCAGCGGGATCTGGTTATGGCAAGTAGCGTCATAGACATCACCGATGCGATCTGGGCTTGATGCATCGAGAGATAAGACTAGATCGAAGTTTGTGCCAGCCTGGTGTGGCGCAAGAATTTCGCCGGCGCCCGGCAAGAAGCGGAACTCATCAAGGAGCGCGTCTTGCATGACCGGCGTTGCCTGTTTGCCAAGGCTCCGCAGCAGCCACGTCATGCCAAGCAGGCTGCCATAGGCGTCGCCGTCGGGGTTAACATGGCTCACGCAGAGAACGCGCTGGCTCTGGCGAATGAGTGCGATCAGGTCGTCTGGGATTGGATAGTTCATAAGGATGCATGACTCGGTATTGCCAGTGTGAGGCCACAGACCAATAAGGCGCCCGCTGCGCGTGCGGCCTGGGCGCAGGCGGTAAGCGTTGCCCCGGTGGTGTAGACGTCGTCGACGAGCAACAAATGGCGGTTGGTGCAGGCTGGGCTGGCCACGAAGGCATCTTCGACATTGACGCGGCGTTCAATGGCAGTGAGACCAACCTGGGAACGGGTAGCTTTCACGCGTTGCAGCAAGTCAGCCCGCAGCGGGATCCCCGATCGCTGGCTCAAGCCCAACGCCAGCAGTTCTGACTGGTTGTAGCCGCGTTCCTTGCGGCGTTCGCGGTGCAGTGGTATGGGTGCAACGGCGTCAAACCGATCGCGAAGGTCGTTCCAATCGGGCTGGGCCAAGGCGGCGACCAGATAACGCGACAATGGGCCGGCCAAATCGGGGCGCTGTTCATACTTGAGCAAGTGAATAAAGTCGCGCAGCGGGGCCACATACAGGCCGGCGGCGCGCACGCGGTGGAGCGGGCTGGAAGCATCCCTTGCGCAGACTGCGCATTGCTCGACCGCGGTTTCCTGCACGCGCCCACAGCGATAGCAGATGGCAGGCGGGGTGGGCTCGACCAACTGGGCGCAGCGTGGGCAGATGAGATGACCAATGCATCCGCAACTCGCGCAAGCAGGCGGAAAGATCAGGTCCAGGCTGGCGCTTGTCAATTGTCGGAGGAGGGTGGCAGGCGTCAGCGAGGGTACGAAAGACATGGTGGCAGTTGGTCTATACAAACCAGCGTTGAAATTGCGGCAACCAGGAACTTTGGCTTTCGAACAGGGACCCGCGAATGCCGATATCGTTGAAGAACTCACGCACGCTGTCGCCAACGATGAGCAGGATCGACAGCATCACGATGGCCAACAGGATGACAATCAAGGCAAATTCGATAAAGTTTTCACCGCTGCGATGGGAAGGTAATCGTGACATACGCTGAGTATAGCATCAGCCCTTGCTCTCGGCAACTTCGCGGGCGGTGGCGGGTGGTGGTATACTACGGATATCTCTTAATCTCTCAACCTCGAATTGGCTCGTTGGTTGAGATGAGGAGGTTCAACCATTGGGTGCATTGCACTCGGGAGGTTCCACTGTGGATATCGCCACGTTGTTCGAACTGCAAAAGCTGGACGTCAACTTAGAAAAGGCGCGCCGAAAGCTGCTCCAGTTAAAGGAGGCGCTGGGTGAGAGCGCAGAGGTCACGGCGGCGCGAACGACCGTGCGCTCGACGGAGGCGGAACTGCACCGCTGGCACGCGGCGCAGAAAGACGCTGAACTGAAATCCCTGGCACTGGCGGGAGAAATCACCGCCAAAGATAAAGAGTTGATGAGCGGCCACCTCACACACCCCAAAGAACTCGAAGCACTGCAAGCCAATATCGAGTCACTGCGGCGCCAACGCTTAGGGGCCGAGGAAAGCGGGATGGAGGCCCTGCTCCAAGTGGAGGCGCTTACCAAACAGTTGGCCGACCAGCAGGCGACGCTGGCGAAGGTCGAAAAGACGTGGAAGAGCGGTCAGTCTGAACTGGTGCAAGACGAACTGCGCTATAAGCGCATCTACGCCGAGATCAAACAGCAGCGCGACGCTGCCGCGCAGAAATTGCCGGCCGCCGACCTCGCTTTCTACGAGCAGTTGCGCACCCGCAAAGCCGGTATTGCCGTGGCGTCGTTGCAGAACAGCCAGTGCAGTGTCTGCCACATCCTCGTGCCGACTGGTGTGATCTCTGCCCTGCGTTCACGGAAGGATGAGGCGACCCTTTGCCCGAGTTGTGGGCGGGTGCTGTATGCCGGGTGAGGGGATGAGAGGGTGAACTGAACGCTGCGATGGTCACCCTCTCTCCCCCTCAGCGCCTGACTGCCGGCAGGTTGAGCTGAAATGGCCAGGTATAGCGTATGTCGACCACTTCAGCTTGCTGGTCGGTGCGGTTGTGGTGGTGCAGTAGCAGCACACCTTGCGCTGGCGATGCTGCATAGGCGAAGACTGACAGTGTGACCGGGATGCTGGCGCCGGGTAAATCCGCGTAAAGCGGGCCGCCTTGTATTCCCCCGGATAAGTCCAGGCCAGGGTTGGCTGGGTCAAAGCGCAGCACCGGTGTCCGGTCGACCGTCGTGCTTTTTATCTCCGAAATGTCCACGCTGGTCGTCTCCACGTAATACATGAAGGCCGTATTGGTGCTGGTTGCCCAGATCGCACCGGCGCGCAAAGGCAGCACCATCACGCTCCCAAACAATAGGCCCGAATCGTAGCGGTCGGCGGCGGCGTTGTTGAGAGGGCCTTGGATCGACCTCACACCCGTCCGCAAATTCTCCAAGACACTCAAGTACGTGTCCCCGCGCAGCGAGCGGTTGGCATAGCCCTGCAGGTCACTGTTGAACAGGCGATAGTCATAGATCTGATCCTGGTCGGCATCGATGTAGATACTGAACGCTACCTCGTTCGGTGTCGACCACGGCGCATAGGTCGCAAGCCCAAAAAAGAGCGTACTGGCGGTCAGCGTTTTTGCCGGCGTCGCCTGTAGGTCGCTGGTTACGCCGACATATTTGAGATCGGCGTGGTCGTAGTGATCTTGTTCGCCGTCGATCAAGGCAGCGGGGCGCGTATTGGGACTGTGCAGATGCAGTTCTACGGCACTTACCAGCGACACGACGTCGGTTGGGGCGTCGCTGCCGCGGATGCCCACACCGGTCAATGCAATCATCTGTGCCGGCGCGGTGGCACTGAAAGCCAGCGCACGGGACGCCGCCTGCATGGCGGCCACCGGGCGCGGGGCAGCGTACACGGGTAGGTGGAGGACGGGTGCGGTCGCCAACAACTGGCCGCGCAACGCGCCGGCCGGATGCTCGGCTGTGCTCAGGTTGATGTGGAGCGCGCTACTCACCAGCCACCGTTCGAGTTGTGCATCGGCGTGAAGCGTCCCGGTAATCGTGGGGCCGCTCGCCGTGGCGCTCGTCCACAAGAGGCGTTGCGGTGTGCTGGATTCTCCCGGTCGTCCAAGACCGACGGTTGCTGTCAGGATGCCGGCGGCGTCGATCCCACGGAGGGAGACCGTATAGTGCAGGGTGTGTGCCAACGGCTCAACCATCAACACCACGCTACCTTGCGCCGCGATGTCGGTCGGCGGCACGGCGTCGAGTCCAGTCAGAGTCGCCGTAAACGGCGCGTTTCCAGGCCAGAAGAATAGATGGCCACTTTCCTCGTTGAGCCAGTGCCGGCTACGGTCGCGCGCTTGTTCCGTCGGCACGACGTTGGCATGGCGCAGCTGTGCCGCGTCGACCGCCAGGGTAACGGGAAAGATCGCAGAACCATCGGGCGCCACGATGATCGTCGCGCTTGGCACCTGGATGTCAGCACCGGGCAGGTCGGCGATTGGGTTGTACGCAAGCTGATAGGTGGCAGTGATCGACGCCTTGTTGACGATCGCGACATTTTTGACCAGTTGGGCGGTGGCCAGCACTGCGGGCGACCCGAATGACACCCCGACGGCGCCTGGACTATCGGCATTGAATGCCACCGCGGCAGCCTGCGCGGCGGCCGGCAAGTCAATCCGGCCGGCGCCGATGCGGGTCGGGGTGTATGCGGGTGTGGCCAGATCGTCACCTTGGCGCACCAAGGGCATAGCCGTGTTCATGACCAGGGCTTTCATCTCCTCCACGCTCCAGTCGGGGTGCAACTGGCGCAAGAGCGCCATCGCACCGGCCACATGGGGCGCGGCCATCGATGTCCCGGAAAGCGTGCTGCGCCCAACGCCTGATTGCGCTGCGGCGGAAACGATGGAGACTCCGGGCGCCGCGAGATCCGGTTTCAGCGCGGCATCGCTGCGCCGCGGGCCGCGTGACGTGAAATCGGCTACCCTGTCGGTGCCTGGCTGACTAGACTGTGCCTGCACCCGGTGGTGTTGGGTGGCGGCCACGCTGATGACGCGATCGCCTACGGAGGGCGTGCCCGTATTCATGAGAGCGTCGCTGCTGTTGCCGGCGGAGGCGACGACGATAACGCCGGCGGCGGCGGCGTTGTCGGCGGCCACAGCCGTCGTGTCGTAGACCGCGCCATAGGGTGAGCCAAGCGACAGGTTGACGATGTCCATGCGGTCGGCGAAGTCACCGTCCCCGTTAGGATCCACAGCCCACTCGAGCGCCAATTCGGTGACAGTGGTGCTGCCGGAACAGCCGAAGACCTTGAGCGCGTACAAGCTGGCGGCGGGTGCTACACCTGGGCCAATCGAAAGTGCGCTGAAATCAAGCGCACGATCATAGGGGCCGTCAAAGGTCTTGCCGATGGCGGTCACGCCGCTGCCGCCAGCCGTGCCGGCCACGTGCGTGCCATGGCCGTAGCAGTCCATCGGGTCGGCATCGGGATAGGGGATGGGCTGATAGCTGCTGCCGCCTTCAGCGTTGTAGCTGTCGCCCACAAAATCGAAGCCACCGACCACGCGTCGGCCGGGATAGCCGGGGACATCGCCGATACGCGTCGGATCGTTCAGCGGATAACCAGTGCCGGGGCCGCCAAAATCTACGTGCAGGTAGTCTACGCCCGTGTCGATGATGGCCACACGGATCCCTTCGCCCAGCATCCCCGGCACGGCGGCGCCTTGCCAGAGCGCCGGCGCACCCAGGAACGGTACGCTCGTCGCGTTGTCGGGTTGCTTGGGGAGCAGACGATGAACCGCCTTGACGCCCGGCAACTGCTGCAGCGCAGAAATCTGCGCCGGGTCAGCCAGTAGGGCGACGCCATTATAGACGCGTTGGGTTGTGTAGAGCACGGGCGTAGCCAGCGTCGTGAAGGCCGGCGCCAGAGCCTGCTGTGAGGCCACGAGGGTGGCTATTTGGTTCTGGGTGGCGGCGGTGGCGGTGGCGGCATTGAGGGTGGCCTCCATCTGGCTGGCATAGATGAGGGCAGCCGGTAGCTCGACGAGTTCGACCATGACGGGCACGGCGGGGCCATCCAATGGCTCCCGCACGGATTGGTGGGCTGGCGTGGCGCCAAGCGATGCGGGGAACAGCAGCGCACCAATCAGGCTGCCAAGGGCAAGTATCCGGTGATGGTTTGTAAATCGCATTGTTTCCCTGAAGAATGTCCGAACCCAGGTTCAGCGTGACCCGTCTCGATCATATCACGCGGCGACGATTCTTGGCACGTGTGGCGAGTGAAACGACGAGAACTCCACGGATCCTCTGGAAAATTGCGATTTGCTTGACCGCATTCGTTGGAGCGAGTACAATACCCCTATACTTCGTAGGTTCGTGGCATGAGCTTTTTCATATCGGATGGCAAATGAAGTTGATGATCCCCGTGCATCAGCGCACCCTGGTACGCAACAACCTGCTCATCCCTCGCGTTGCGACGGCGCTGGTCGTTTTCCTGTCGCTTGGGTGGTCGGCGGTGACGGCGCAGGATATACTCCCCGTCTATGTAATTCAAGGTGAGGGGCTGGTGTCACCCTATTGGGGGGCACGGGTGACGACCTTTGGCGTGGTGACAGCGGTGACCCCCGATGGTTTCTATCTTCAGGATCCGAACGGCGATGGGCGGGACGAAACCAGTGACGGCGTCTTTGTCTATACGTCCAAGCCGCCGTCGTGGCCGCTGGGGACTTGTGTTGACGTGCGCAACGCCTATGTTGACGAGTATTATGAGAAGACCGAGTTGTCACGCGCCAAGGTGGCGATGCGCGCAGCGCCGTGCGTCTGGCTGAGCGGGCAAGCGCCTTGGTTGCCGGTCCCGCAGTTTGGACAAGATGTGCGCTCCACCTACGAGCGCTACGAAGGCATGGTTGTCGCGCTGGATGACTGGGCCGGCGTCGTGCAGGGGCCGACCAAACGCTACCGCAATGGTGACGCCGAACTTAGCTTTGTGCCCACTGAGTTGGTTCCCTATCTCAGCGATGGCCGCATTTTTCAAGCGGAGGCGGATGAGCAGACGGCGCTGGTCTTTGTGAGTGGAATCCTGGGCGCCACATTGCCGGACGCGAACTGGGGTGACGCAGTGGCGGTTGGACGGCAGCAAGGCGAAAACCGGCGCGCCGCGGCCGTTGTCGACTTTAACTTCGGCAAGTATCAGGTGCTGTTGCTGCCGGGCACCCCCGTCGAGCACACTGCGGCGCGCGTGCTGGCGGATGGCGTCGCCCCCACCGGTCGCGAGGATTTTACGATTTGCACTGTTAACTTGCTTGGGCTGGGGCAAGGTAGTGCGCAGACGCCTGATGCCGGCGATTATGCGGCGGCCCTGCAGCAAAGCGCGCGGGTCATCGCTCAGGATTTGCAGGGATGCACCATCCTTGGTCTGCAGGAGACGGGAACGCCAACCGACGCCGCCGCGTTGGCCGATCGCCTCCGCAGCGACTTTGGCCTTGACTATCTGGCACTCTCCTTTGCCGGCCCGCAGACGACAAGCAGCGAGTTTCCGCTGACCAATAGCGTATTGGTGCGCCGCGATCGTGTGCAAGTCCTTGCTGCGCAGAGCCGCCAGGGCTGTTCGGCAGTCGACTATGCGGTGGATGAGGATCGGAACGTTTGTCCGGCCGGCCAATTTCCGCTCTTCGATCGACCACCGTTGCTGGCCGATCTGCTGGTCACGGGTGCGTGGGATGAACCGTACGCGCTGCGCGTGATCGACAATCACTGGAAGAGTAAGACGGGGGATGAGCTGGCCAACGCACCGCGGCGGGTGGCGCAGGCGCGCTTCGTCGCCGCGGCAGTGCAGGAACGGCTTGTCGTCGATTCGAACGCTGCGGTCGTTGTCCTGGGTGACCTGAACGACTATGCCGATAGTGAGTCGGTGGCAACGTTACGCCTCGCCACCCAGCCGGCGCTCGTCCACACCTTCGACGCCATGCCGCCGTTGGACCGTTACACCTACATTTATAACGGCAGCAGCCAGATCCTTGACCACATCCTGGTCAGCGCCAGCATGGCGCCGGCAGTCGTAGAGGTCAATCCTGTGCATATCAACGCCGATTTTGCCGCACCCCTGGCGCCGTCTGCCGATCGTCTGCACCACACCAGCGACCATGATCCGGTGCTGGTGCGGATCCGCCCGGGGGGTGGCGCATGGATGGGGGGCAACCTGCGCTATGCGGGCGTGCGCGTGGAGGCCATCGATGCCGCCGGCCATCTGCACAGCGCAGCGGTGACGGACGCGATGGGCGAGTTCCGGTTGTGGAATTTGACCCCCGGCGCGCTGCGTCTGCGTATGACGGCGCCGCCGTATGTGACGCTTGCGTCTGCCGTATTGGACATTGTGGTGGCGCCGGGTGAAAATAGGTTGGTTGCAGCAGCACCCGTTCATACAGCCGTGCGCATTGGCGTTGCGGCAGCCCTGGACATCGTGCAACTGGGAAACCCCTAGCGCCAACGCACGATCGGTGCGTGACTCGCGTGCGTTGATTCCGCGTGCATTTATTGAGGAGTGATGACACTAATGAAACATGTTTATCTTTCGTGGCGTGAACTGGAAGAGGTGGTCAGCCAGTTAGTCTTCAAGCTCAACACGCCGTACGACGTGATTCTTGCCATCACGCGCGGCGGCATCATCCCCGGCGGCATGATTGCCGAGGCATTGAAGATGAAGGATGTGCTTACTGCGGCTGTGCTGTTCCCGGAGGACCCGAGCCAGCGCACGACGCTGAGCTGGCCAAAATTCGTGCAATTCCCAACGGACGCGTTGCTTGCTGGGCGAAAAATCCTGGTCATCGACAACCTGTGGTATCAGGGACGCACGATGATGGCCGTCAAGGGGCGTATCGAGATTGCTGGTGGCTTCCCGGAATTGGCCGTGTTGCATTGGAAACAAAAGAGCAGCTTCTTCCCGGACGCCGCGCCCGACTACCATGTCGAAATCACCGATGACTTCATTCACTACCCCTGGCAGCATATCGACGATTCGGATTATCGGGTCAAGGCACAACCGGTGCTGTCGTGAGTACAATGCCGGTGACGGAGCGCATGCCGGAGATTCTGCAGTTGCTGCATGCAGCCTATCCGGATGCCGAATGTGCGTTGGACCACCGTAATGCGTTGGAACTGCTGGTGGCAACGATCTTGTCGGCGCAGTGTACCGACGTGCGTGTCAACAAAGTGACGCCGGGGCTCTTTGCGCGCTTTCCGGATGCGCAGGCACTCGCCGCGGCCGATCGGGCTGAATTGGAGGAGATCATCCACTCTACCGGCTTCTATCGCGCCAAAGCCAAAAACGTCCAGGAGGCATGCCAGCGCATCGTCGCCGTCTATGGCGGCGTCGTGCCGGACAACATGACCGACCTGCTCACCTTAGCCGGTGTGGCGCGCAAGACGGCCAACGTCGTGTTGGGCACGGCCTACGGCGTGGCGGACGGCATCGTGGTCGACACGCACGTCAAGCGGCTGTCCGCGCGCTTGGGCCTCACACAGCAGAGCGACCCCGAGAAGGTTGAGCGGGATCTCATGATGATCACGCCGCAGTCGGAATGGATCGATCTATCCAATCTGCTGATTCTCCACGGCCGCGCCGTCTGTGACGCGCGCAAGCCCAAGTGCGCCGGCTGTGTGATCGCCCATCGCTGTCCGTCGGCGCAGGCATAGGAGTGAACTGTGAAGCACACGTGGGTTATTGCCGGCGCCATTTGCGCGATCGTGGG
>Ga0105047_10001370_pt1 | contig 43479 bp, 44 predicted proteins | sample MAT04_FD_78384 | JGI IMG/M metagenome (GOLD analysis project Ga0105047, IMG submission 78384) | Freshwater microbial communities from Lake Fryxell liftoff mats and glacier meltwater in Antarctica - MAT-04 (megahit assembly) | ecosystem: Environmental > Aquatic > Freshwater > Ice > Liftoff... | reverse complement strand
TCTGAGGGGCCGACCACCACCCTGGCGCCGACCACGACGACCGAGCTCGCCTCGGGGGGGCCGACCACCACGGCCACCGGACCCACCACGTCGGTTTCGTCGGGCGGCCCCACCATCCCGCCGAACACCCCGCTGCCCTCCACCGGGCAGAACCCGCAGCGCACACAGTCGATGCTGCTGCTGGCCTCTGGCCTCGGACTGATGGGCTATGCACTGATGCTTGCAACACGCCGCCGTTACGCCTGACAGTTCGTCGTGTGAGTCGCACCTGGGGGCCGGTTGATGCCAGACATCAGCCGCCCCTTGGTGTGAGGTTCCTGATAGAGCCGATGGTGACACCAACGAGTCGAGGTCGGCGTTGTGCCGACTGTGGGAGCGGCGCTGGTCGGGGTTGTCGGCACCGCCACCGCCGAAGGCGTGAGTGGCACGTTGTCCGGCACCGGCCATGGCCAACAGATTGTCGTCGACGGCATTTTCGATCCCCACAGCGACCAACGGGAGAGCAGGTGTGGGCGGGTCTGCTGCACCTCAGTGTCGACGGCGGTGGAGGGGTCGAGACGTACTGCTTCGAGCTGGGCACCAGCACCAGCGTGGGCGTCCGTTGCGAAGAAGCATCGTGGAGCGACGCCAACGGGCGCTGCCCAGCGCTGGGCAGCCGGCGGGGCAGACGCCCTCGCTGCTGCTGGTGGGCACGGGCATCACATTGATGGGTTTCGTGCTGGTGCTCGAAGCTCGGCGGCGTGACGCCTGACGGGCTCGTTGTGCGAGCCACTCTCGGGGCGGGCTGATGCCAGGCATCAGCCGGTCCCTTGGTGTTAGGTTCCGGTCATGGCTGATGGCGAGACCAGCGAGTCGCTGGCAATCCTGAAATCCCACGTCGTGGTGCTCGAGGGTGAGATCGAGCAGCTGCGGCGCAAGCTCGTCGAGGCGCCCAAGCGCCAGCGAGCACTCGAGGAACGTCTGCTCGAGACCAAGGGCCAACTGGCGCATGCGGTGTCGCAGAACGAGAAGCTCAGCTACACCCTGCGTGAAGCCCGCGAGCACATCGCCGCGCTGCGCGACGAGGTCGACAAGCTCACCCAGCCGCCGTCCGCCTATGGCGTGGTCGTCGGCAAGAACGATGACGGCACCGTCGACGTGCTCACCAGCGGCCGCAAGATGCGCGTGGGCATGCACCCCGACATCGACCACGACGAGCTGGAACGTGGTGCAGAGGTGGTACTCAACGAGAGCTTCAACGTGGTGCAGGCGCGCCAGCCGGAGATCACCGGTGAAGTGGTCACCATCAAGGAACTGCTCGACGACGGTGTGCGGGCGTTGGTGGTCGGCCGCGCCGATGAGGAACGCGTGTGCGAGCTGGCCGACGTGCTGCGCGGGGTGCACCTGCGTGCGGGCGACACGCTGCGGCTCGACGCGCGCAGCAACCTGCTGCTCGAGAAGTTGCCCCGCCCTGAGGTGGAAGACCTGCTGCTGGAGGAGGTGCCCGACATCTCCTACAGCGACATCGGCGGGCTCGACTCGCAGATCGAGCAGATCGCCGACGCGGTCGAGTTGCCGTTCCTCTACGCCGACCTGTTTGCGGAGCACCAGTTGCCCGCGCCGAAGGGCATCCTGCTCTACGGGCCGCCCGGCTGCGGCAAGACCCTCATCGCCAAGGCGGTGGCCAACTCGCTCGCCAAGAAGGTGGCCGAGAAGACCGGCGGCGAAAAGGGCCGCAGCTACTTCATCAACATCAAAGGGCCCGAGTTGCTCAACAAGTACGTCGGGGAGACCGAGCGCCAGATTCGCCTGGTGTTCCAGCGCGCGCGGGAGAAGAGCGAGGAGGGCTGGCCAGTCATCGTCTTCTTCGACGAGATGGACAGCATGTTCCGCACCCGCGGGTCGGGTATCAGTAGCGACATGGAGAGCACCATCGTGCCGCAGTTGCTGGCCGAGATCGATGGTGTGGAGGGCTTGCGCAACGTCATCGTCATCGGCGCCACCAACCGTGAAGACCTCATCGACCCGGCAATCCTGCGCCCGGGCCGGCTCGATGTGAAGATCAAGATCGAGCGCCCCAGCGAGATGGCGGCGCGGCAGATCTTCGCGCAGTACCTCACCGACGAGATCCCCATCGACCCCGGTGCGTCCGTTCCCGAGATGATCGAGGTCACCGCCCGCGAGATGTACCGCGACGACGAGGCGAACCAGTTCCTGGAGGTCACCTACCAGAACGGCGACAAGGAGATCCTGTACTACAAGGACTTCGCGTCGGGGGCCATGATCGAGAACATCGTGCGACGTGCCAAGAAGCTGGCCATCAAGCGGGTCATTGCCGGCGGTACCCGTGGTGTGTGTCAGCAGGACCTGCTCGACAGCATCAAGCAGGAGTACAAGGAGCACGAAGACCTGCCCAACACCACCAACCCCGACGACTGGGCGAAGATCAGCGGCAAGAAGGGTGAGCGCATCGTCTTCATCCGCACCCTGGTGAAGGGTCGCGAGCAGAAGGACAGCGAGGGCGGCCGCGCCATCGAGCGCGTCGCCACCGGCCAGTACCTCTGACGGCAGCGCCCTTCTCGAACGTCGAGCCTGGCAGGCCTACTCGTCGGCCGGTACGGGCTCGAAGTCGCTGCGGGCCATCGGGCCACCGCATCGTCGTAGGGGCTGAGCGCCAGCACGGCATCGTCGGTGACAGCGAATGTCGTTGGTCGCACACTGAACCGGAATTGCTCCACGGCTTCGCCGGTGGCGGTGTCGATACGGAACACCGTGTTGTCGGTACCAACGAGCAGCCACAGCGTGCCGTCCTCGGCAGCAACCATCATGCCATTGCGATCGTCGAGCATCGAGGCACCCTCGGGCAGCAGCGCGTCGATGACGACTTCGCCTGTGGTGATGTCGAGGGCCAGGACGTGCTGACGTCTTGTTGGTTGCTGGAGGGCGAGCCAGACGAGGTCGCCGATCACCACCATCCCCACCGGGTTGCGGTCGACAGCAGTGACCCAGCGATACTCGCCGGTGGTGACATCGAGCGGCCAGCTCTCCCATGGTGTCGAGGCCGCCCATTCCGAGTTCGCCCGTCGCTGGGTCGAGTCGCTCCGGCAGCAGGCCACTCTGCACCCAGAGCGTGTCGTTCACCATGCCCACGACTGCCACCCCGTCGACGGGCGCGCGCTGGTCGATCGACCCATCCGTGATGTCGAGCCGGATGAGTTCACCCCGGGAGGTCGCCCTGGCATTCGCTGTCGTGGCCACGCCGAGCCACAGCGCATCGTCGGCTTACAGCGACTCCTTGCGAGCCGGGAGAGAACTCGACCCGCCACACCGTCTCAGGCCCACTGACATCGTCGCCACAGCTGCTGGCGGCGAGACTGCCACCACGGCGAAGAGTCGAAGAGCACCTGGCACGGTCATGTTCCGGAGAGTACTGCTCAGCATGGCGGCCGCAGGCGAGATGCCGGCTGATAGTTGACGCCGGCTGTTTCGTCGACACGTCGCAGCAGCAGTTCGCACGGCGGCTCGAAGCGCTCGGCGAACTCTCGCGCTCGAGCTTCACCGATGAGCTGCCAGGGCAGCGTCGTGAGCCGGTCGGTGTCGTCTTCGAGGCACTGCCGCAGCGCCACACCGTCGACCGTGACCTCGCGCCCGACGGCGAGGCCCTTGGCACGAAGTGCAACCCATCCGGCGTCGACAGTCTGCGGCGGGGTGCCGCGTGACATGGCCAGCCAATCGCCGTCGTACCCGAGCCAGGCGTTGTGCAGGATGGACGCCTCTGCCTGTGTCAGGCCGGCTGCCACCACCAGCGCCCAGTGCGTGTCGCCGCGCCACTCACGCAGGCAGTTGATTGCGTGCCAACCGGACAGCAGCGGATCGCTGGGGCGTGGCATCGCCAGATGGGCACCGAAGAACGTGCGGCCCACCAGCGGCAGTTGCTCGATGGCGGCCCATAGCTCGTCGGCGAATTCGACCAATGGTTCGATGATGGCCGGTGCGTGCTCGCGGAGACCGGCCAGTACCGCTTCGTCGCGTGAGGCCCACATGTCGGCGAAGCGGTCGGCGCTGCCGAGGCGGTCGAAGACGGCCGCGATGCCCAATGGGCTGATCGAGCCAAAGGCCGCGGTCACGGCTGCTGGGCCCGCTGCTGCCAGCGGCGCGCACCGGGCAGCGATGTAGCCAAGCGGTCCGGCGAAGCCTTCCGGAAGCCCGGCCGCGTGGTATCGCTGTACAGCGCCAGGGTCCCAGAAGATCCAGCCGATCGTTGTCTGCACGGATCGTGCGTTGCGGCGAGTGATCGACAACCAGTCCGTCATGCCAAGAGTGTGCCAGGCACCCACCTCCGCTGTGTGCCCAACGGTTGATGAGGGCGTTAGGGTCAGCGTTCATGGCGATTCCCAAGGTCTGCGGCATCGAGACCGAGTACGGCATCCTCGTGCGTGGCGCCGACAGCAACCCGATCAGCGCGTCCTCGTTGCTGATCAACGCCTACCTCGCGGCGCACCGCAAGGTCGGTTGGGATTTCGAGGACGAGCACCCGGGCAGCGATGCCCGCGGCTTCAGCGTCGACGACCTGCTCGCCCCGTCGGTCGAGACGCATCTGGTGAACGCGGTGCTCACCAACGGCGCCCGCTACTACGTCGACCACGCGCACCCCGAGATCAGTACGCCAGAGTGCCGCACAGCGCGTGAAGCCTTGCTCTTCGATCGCGCGGCCGAGGAGATCGTGTGGGCCAGCATGCAGGCCGCCACCCGATTGCTACCAGACGGCGCCGAGATCCTGTGCCACAAGAACAACTCCGACGGCAAGGGCAACAGTTACGGCTGCCACGAGAACTATCTGGTGGCGCGCGAGGTGCCATTCGGGCGCATCGTGCAGCAGATCACCCCGCACTTCGTGACCCGCCAGGTCGTGGTCGGTGCTGGCAAGGTGGGCTGCGAATTGCCGGGTGTCTCCGCCAACGAGGTGCCGTTCCAGATCAGCCAGCGCGCCGACTTCTTCGAGGAGGAAGTCGGGCTGGAGACCACCCTGAAGCGACCCATCGTCAACACTCGCGACGAGCCCCATTGCGACCCCAGCAAGTACCGCCGTCTGCACGTCATCGTGGGCGACGCCAACATGAGCGAGACAGCCACTTTGGTGAAGTTGGGTGCCACATCAATCCTGCTGGCGATGATCGAGGACGACGTGCTCACCGACGAGTTCACCATCGCCAGCCCGGTGTCGGCCATCCGCCAGATCAGCCACGACCCCACGTTGCAGCGCACCGTGCTGCTCCGCGACGGCCGACGCGTGACGGCGCTGGAGGTGCAGTGGGGCCTGCTGGAGGCGGCGCAGAGGTACGAGCGGTCACATGGCCTCGAGGCCGTCGGCGACGAGGTGGGTCGTGAGGTGTTGGCGCTGTGGGAGCAAATGCTCGGCGGGCTGGAACGCGATCCCGACTCTGTAGCGCACCAAGTCGACTGGGTGGCGAAGCGGCGAGTCGTGCAGGCGTACGCCGAACGTCACGGAGCCGGGGCAGACGATGCGCGCCTGAAGGCGCTCGATCTGCAGTACCACGACCTGCGTGCCGACAAGTGCCTGGCACGGCGCGTCGGCCTCGATGTGCTGACGACGCCCGAGGACGTGGCGTACGCGATGACCCACCCGCCCACCACCACGCGGGCCTATTTTCGCGGTCGTTGCCTGGCGAAGTGGCCGGGCGAGATCGTCGCTGCCAACTGGGACAGTCTGGTGTTCGACGTGGGCCGCGACCCACTGCGACGCGTTCCGATGATGGAACCATTGCGCGGCACGGCAGAATCCGTGGCTAGGTTGATCGACGAGAGCGACACCCCAGCCGAGCTGCTGGCCCGGTTGGGGGCCTGACGGCCCGCCGCGGCCACCGACCAGGGGGAAGCAACATGACCGAGAGAACTCAGAAGCAGAAGCCAACACCCAGTCGCCAAGATGAAGCCGTCGAGGCGGCCCCGGTGGTCAGCGGCACCGGCGACAAGCTGAAGGCCGACCTCGACGACCTGCTCGACGAGATCGACGAAGTGCTCGAGACCAACGCCGAAGACTTCGTGAAGTCGTACGTCCAAAAGGGTGGCCAGTAACCGCATGTCGATGCCGATGTTCACCCCGGGCACCGACCCGGGTTCCAGCTTTCCCGAACTGCTCAAGCGTGTCGGCTTGGCGCCGGCGGTCGACTTCGCCGGCGAAGTGTCGGTACCGCATGCCACCACCTGTGTGGCGTTACGTTTCGCCGACGGCGTGGTGATGGCCGGCGACCGACGCGCCACCAGCGGCAACCTGATCAGCCATCGCACCATGGAGAAGGTGGTGCAAGCCGACCAGCACAGTGGTGTGGCCATCGCCGGCGCTGCCGGTCCGGCCATGGAGATGATCAAGCTGTTCCAGCTGCAGCTCGAGCACTACGAGAAGGTGGAGGGTTCGTCGCTCAGCCTCGAAGGCAAGGCCAACCAGCTCAGCATGATGGTGCGCGGCAACCTGCCGGCCGCCATGCAGGGAATGGTGGTGGTCCCCATCTTCGGCGGCTACGACCTGCGCCGCGCCAATGGTCGCCTGTTTGCCTACGACGTCACCGGCGGCCGCTACGAGGAGCACGACTACGTGGCCACAGGTTCGGGAATGCTCCATGCCGGCACCGTGGTGAAGATGGGGTGGCGCGACAATCTCGACCGGTCGGCCGCCATCGCACTTGCGTGTCGCAGCCTGTGGGAGGCCGCCGACGCCGACTCTGCAACGGGCGGCCCCGACCTCCTGCGCGGCATCTATCCGGTGGTCGCCACCATCACCGCCGGCGGGTGGCAACGACTTGCAGATGAGGAGTTGGTCGGCGTGTTCGAAGCCATCGCCAACGAAGTGAGGGGTCGATGAGCCAGCCGTTCTACGTATCGCCCGAGCAGGTCATGAAAGACCGCGCCGACTATGCGCGCAAGGGCATCGCTCGCGGTCGGGCGCTCGTTGCAGTTCGTTACGACGACGGCATCGCGCTGGTCGCCGAGAACCCCAGCAGCACGCTGCGCAAGATCAGCGAGATATACGACCGGCTCGCATTCGCCGGCGTGGGCAAGTACAACGAATTCGACCAGCTGCGCGTCGCCGGTGTCCGCGCGGCAGATTTGAAGGGCTTTCAGTACAGCCGCGACGACGTCGACGCGCGCAGCCTGGCCAACAACTACGCGCAGATCCTCGGGCAGATCTTCACGCACGAGATGAAGCCGATGGAAGTAGAGATCCTGGTTGCCGAAGTTGGGGTCACCCCCGACACCGATCAGTTGTTCCACATCCTCTACGACGGCACGGTGTTCGACGAGCGCAGGTACACCGTGCTCGGCGGCGACGCCGAGGCCATCGGTGCGCGAATGAAGGAGTCGTACGCCGATGGGCAGCCGCTGGCGGCTGCGGTACAGGAAGCAACGAAGGCGCTGGCGGGTGATCGCACGCTGGTGCCCGGCGACCTGGAGGTGGCGGTGCTGTCGCGCAGCAACGGTCGTCGCTGCTTCCGTCGCCTTCCCGACGACGTGGTGGCTGCCGCGCTCGAGAGCTGAGCCAGCGTGGCCCCGATCGATCTCAACAGTGATGTCGGCGAGGGCTACGGGGCGTGGCCCGGTGGGCCCGACACGGAGCTGATGCCGTTGCTCACCTCTGCCAATGTGGCGTGTGGGTTTCACGCCGGCGACCCGGTCATCATGCAGCGCACCTGTGCCCTTGCCCGAGCGCACGGCTGCACGATCGGCGCTCAGGTGAGCTACCCCGATTTGGCCGGCTTCGGCCGCCGGTTCATCGAAATGCAGCCCGCCGAACTCACTGCGGCCGTCCAGTACCAACTTGGCGCACTCGATGCGTTTGCCCGACTGGCCGGCGACCGGGTCAGGTACGTGAAGCCCCACGGGGCGCTCTACAACGCGATCGTCCGACATGATGGTCAGGCGGCAGCCGTTGCCTCAGCGGTCGCGGCGTACGACCCGTCGCTGGCGGTGCTCGGCCTGCCGGGTTCGGCAATCGGCGCACAATGCGCTCAGCGCGGTGTCCGGTTCGTCGAAGAGGGTTTCGCCGACCGTGCGTATGCAGACGATGGCACGCTCGTTGCGCGCTCGCACCCCGGAGCCCTGATCACAGACCCCAATGCAGCTGCGGTACAGGCCCTCGCCCTTGCCCAGGGCGGGGTCCAATCCATCTGCGTGCACTCCGACACGCCGGGCGCGCCTGAGATTCTGGCGACGGTAGCCATCGCGCTCGCCACCGCTGGCTTCCAGACCCATCCGTTCGCGCAGTGAGCTGTCGGTAGTGAAGCTGCTGCCCTACGGGCCGCTGGCGGTGCTGGCCGAATTCGACACGTTGGCCGAAGTGATGAGCGCTGCACAGACATGGCGCGACGCCGCACTGCCTGGCGTCATCGACCTTGTTCCTGCAGCCCGCACCGTCCTGGTGCTGCACGACGGCACATTCGACGCTGGTCAGTTGACGGCACCGACTGCCTCCACCCACGTCGCGTCCACCGGCAGGGCGGTGACGCTCGATGTCGTGTACGACGGTGTCGACCTCGAGAACGTGGCGACGTGGTGTGGCCTCCGCGTCGGCGAGGTCATCGAGCTGCACAGCGGCACCGACTACGCGGTTGCGTTCTGTGGCTTCATGCCCGGCTTCGCGTATCTGGTCGGGCTGCCCCCGCTGCTCCACCTGCCTCGGCTCAGTACGCCGCGCACCCGGGTTCCCGCAGGGTCAGTAGCGATCGCTGCTGAGTTCACTGGCGTGTACCCGCGCCAGAGCCCGGGCGGCTGGCACCTCCTCGGGCGTACCGACGCGACGTTGTGGGACGACGCCTGCAATCCCCCGGCTCTGCTGCCACCTGGCACCACGGTGAGGTTCCGGCCGACATGATCTCTGTCGAGTCGTGGGGTATCGCCGGCTCTGTAGTCGACCGTGGGCGTGCTGGGCTGGCATGGCTCGGCCAGAGCCGTGGGGGAGCCGTGGATGTCGTGTCGCTGTCGCTCGCCAATCGGCTGGTCGGCAATGCCGAGGGGAGTGCCGGCATCGAGACGTCGGGCGGTTTGACCCTGCGTGTGTCGCAGCCAACGATGATCGCGCTCACCGGCGCCGTTGCTGAGGTGTCGGTGAACAACGGCCCGGCAGTGGGTTGGGGAAGCCCGGTCTCGCTCCCTGCCGGAGCACAGCTGCGCGTCGGTCGGCTGATGGATGGAGTGCGTCTGTACATCGCAGTCCGCGGTGGTGTCAGCCGGGAAGCCGACGTGCTGCGCGTCGGCAGCGACCCGGCAACCTCGGCGGCAACCCAAGCGGCGCCAAGAGCTGCTGCCTCCACGCAGTTGCGGGTGTGGCCTGGCCCGAGAACGCAGTGGTTCCAGCCCACGGCATGGGTTTCGCTGATGTCCACGACGTTCGAGGTCACCGGCACCAGCCGGGTTGGTGTTCGCCTCCACGGGGCCGCTCTGCTTCGGCTGGACGACCGCCAGCTGCCATCCGAAGGCGTGGTCGAGGGAGCAGTTCAGGTCCCACCCGACGGGCAGCCGATCATCATGCTGGCCGACCACCCCACCACCGGTGGCTACCCCGTCATCGCCGTGATCGACCCCGCAGACCTACACCACGTCGCGCAAGCCGCCCTCGGCACGATTCTCCGGTTCTCCCCTGCCCGCTGAGAGCCGTGCAGCGCAAGGGGCACGGTGCTGGCGCCACGCAGCGAGCAGGCCGGCGCACAGTGCCCCAGCAGTGCCGAGGCAGAGGTCGCCGATGGTGTCGCGGTAGATGTCCAACTGCTCCACGGTCTGGACGAAAGAGGTGTACTCCGCGTACTCCCACACGACCGCCATGAATGACCCCGCACCGGTGACCATCCACACCACTTCCCACGGCTTGCGTCCAGGCCTGAGCACGGTGCCCAAGGCGGCGCCCAGCAACGCCCAATTGGCGAAGTGTGCGAAGTCGTCGAACCACTCGATCGAGTCGAAGAGGTCGAGCGCGTTGCCGCCGAGATCCACAAGGAACGAGGCGGTGACGAGGACATCCGCACCGTGTGGGTAGGCGAGCGACGGCGAGCGACGGCGAGCGACCCACCACACGCCCGCGGGAACAGCGCAGAGCAGGGGGTAGGCGATTGCGCGAGCTCCCATCGCCTTGTCGCTGAAGCGCTCGGCATCTCCCCACATCAGTGCGACGATGAGTAGCGCCCCCACGGCGATCTTCACGACAACATTGATGTGGCGCACGACAGCGACCCTAGATCGTAATGGAAGGTTGCGATGGCGGGCGACAACTCGCGAAGTCGTGCGCTACGGTGCGCGCATGGAGCGCCGCATCTACGGACTCGAGAACGAGTACGGGGTCACTTGCACGTTGCGTGGCCAGCGCCGGCTGAGCCCCGACGAGGTGGCGCGCTACCTGTTCCGCAAGGTGGTCAGCTGGGGTCGCAGCAGCAACGTCTTCCTGCAAAACGGTGCCCGGCTGTACCTGGATGTGGGTTCGCACCCCGAGTACGCCACGCCCGAGTGCGACAGCCTCTACGACCTGGTGGTGCACGATCGCGCCGGCGAGCGCATCCTGGAAGGGCTGCTGGAGTCGGCCGAGCAGCGACTGCGCGAGGAAGGTATCCGCGGCACGATCTACCTGTTCAAGAACAACACCGACTCCGCAGGCAACAGCTATGGCTGCCACGAGAACTACCTCACCAGCCGCGCCGACGATATGGCCAGGTACTCCGAGGTACTCATTCCATTCTTGGTGAGCCGGCAGATATTCACCGGTGCCGGGAAGGTGCTGCAGACCGCTCGCGGCGCCACGTTCTCCATCGCCCAGCGTGCCGAGCACATCTGGGAAGGCGTGAGCAGCGCCACCACCCGCAGCCGCCCCATCATCAACACTCGCGACGAGCCGCACGCCGACGCCGAGAAGTACCGCCGGCTGCATGTCATCGTCGGCGACAGCAACATGAGCGAGTACACCACGTTCGTGAAAGTCGGTTCCGCAGCCTGCATGCTGCGCATGCTGGAAGATCCCACCGTCGTGTTGCGTGACATGACGCTGGAGAACCCCATCAGGGCCATTCGCGACATCAGCCACGACATCACGTGCCGGCGCAAGGTGCGGCTTGCCAACGGGCGCGAGGTCAGCGCGCTCGACATCCAGCGCGAGTACCTCGACCGGGCACTGCGCTACGCCGACACCAAAGGTTTCCCGCCGCTGGAGCAGCGTGCGCTGGAGATGTGGGAGCACTGCATCAGCACTATCGAGAACGACCCCTTGAAGCTCGACCGCGAGGTCGATTGGGTCATCAAGCACAACCTCATCGAGGCGTTCCGCGCCCGCCACGACCTGCCGTTGGGCCACGCTCGGGTGCAGTTGCTCGACCTGCAGTACCACGACATCTCTCGCGACCGAAGCCCGTTCTACAAGCTGCAGGATCGCGGAATGGTCGAGAGGATGTGCGTCGACGCCGACATCGAAGCAGCCATCGAGACACCGCCGCAGAACACTCGCGCTCGACTGCGGGGTGAGTTCATCAAGCGGGCGAAGGAGCGCAAGCGCGACTACACGGTCGACTGGGTGCACCTCAAGCTCAACGACCAGGCACAGCGCACGGTCCTCTGCAAAGACCCGTTCCGCAGTCGCGACGAGCGTGTCGAAAAGCTCATTGCTTCGCTGTGACCAGCGACCGGCGGTGTGGCGCCACACGTCGCCGCTAGCGTGTTACCAATGTCCGACGAGCAGTTCCGGTCGACCGAGATCGACGCGTTGATGCAGGAGCTGTCACCCGACCAACCGGGGCACCCGGTCGACACCCTCGCACACGAGGGCGACGGTGTCGACGTCACGCCCGTTGCCCCGACGAGGGCGCGCAAGAAGGGCAGCGCCTTCACCGAGTGGTTCGTCGTCATCGCCGTTGCCATCAGCGCCGCGTTGCTGGTGCGTTCGTTCGTGCTGCAGCAATTCGCGGTATCAGGCCATTCGATGGACACGACACTTCACGACGGCGACCGAGTGCTGGTCAACAAGCTCAGCTACCGGATGCACGACCCGAACCGCGGCGATGTGGTGGTGCTCAAGACCATCGAGGGCGCCGGCGAGCGCGACCTCATCAAGCGTGTCGTGGCACTGCCTGGCGAGACGGTGGAGTACCGATCGTGCGTGCTCTACGTCGACGGCCGCGAACTCATCGAGCCCTACCTCGATCCGGAGATCGTCAGGCCCAATGCATGCGGCCAGGACCAATCGCCACTGGTGGTGCCTGCCGAGTTCGTGTTCGTGCTCGGCGACAACCGCGCCGGTTCGAAGGACAGCCGCGACCTTGGCTCGATCAGCTACGACGACCTCATCGGTCGAGCGTTCGTGGTGATCTGGCCGATGAGCGACTGGACCTGGTTGTAGGGGTTCACTCCTCGACGGGTGCTGGTGTGCCCAACTGCTCGCGGTAGGCCGCCATCATCCGGTCGGGGTAGTCGCTGTACACCGCGTCGAGGCCCATGCGCAGGCCGCGCTCGAGAATGTGCGGTTCCTGCATGTCCCATCCGAACGCCAGCCGCTCGAAGCGGTGAACCAGTGCCACCATCCCCCCTGACCACTCGCTGTGGTGCAGGTTGAGGGCATGAATGCCGTTGGCCGACAGGGTGGCCACCCGCCGCTCTGGGCCCTCCTTGATGCGTTGAAGGCGGGTGCTGTCGACCAGCTTGGCGCCGGTCTCGCGTAGCGGCAGCAATGACTCCCACACCGGCGAACACAACCACAGGCGTTCGAGGATGGCCGGCGCGGCCTCGCGCACGACGTCGACCACCGCCTGGCCCGACTGCGGGTCCTTGAGGTCGAGCGAGAGGTGATACGCAGACCCGCAGTGGTCGAGCAGTTCGGCGAGTGTGGGGATGTGCCTGGGAAGCTGCGTTCGTGACAGGCCGGCCAGCGGGATGTTGCGGCCGAGCGAGCGCCGCACGACGCCGTCGTGGTCCAGTACCGGAACACCATCGGCTGTGACCCAGACATCGCTCTCCAGCCCGTTCGCTCCCAACTTGAGGCCGAGCGCAAAGGCCTCGAGCGTATTCTCCGGGGCGTAGGCCTTGGCACCGCGGTGCGCGAAGGCGATTGGGTCGGCGAGCAGCGAAGGGAGGCGTTGTTGCACCCGACGATGATGCCACGACGTGACCGTTGAGGGCGATGTGCCGAGCACTTGTCGTGCGGGCTGAGGCTGCGCGGGCGACCCGACGCTCCTAGACTCGCCACGTGTTCAACATCCAGGGCAGCGAGATGATCTTTTTGCTGCTCGTCGCGCTCGTCATTCTTGGCCCCGAGAAGCTGCCCGATGCGGTGCGCAAGTTCACCAAGGCCTACACCGAGTTCCGCAAGATGGCCACCGGCTTCCAGGGCGAGCTGAAGCAGGTGCTCGACGAGCCCATGCGCGAGCTCCGCGAAACCGCCGACGTCATGCGCGACGCAGCCAAGTTCGATCTCGACCCAGAGGTGACGGGCAGCCTGACGAACCTCACGGGCGGCTCACGAGGCTCCAAGGCGCCCACGGCGCGCATGCAACCCGCGAGCAGCGAGATCGCTGCGAAGGCTGCGGGCGCCGCTCGCACCGAGGGCGGCCTCAACTTCGGCAAACCAGCGCTACGCCGTCAAGCCCGCGACGAAACCTCGGCGACGGAAGCCGGAACCGACGGTGGCTCAGCATCCAGTGCCAACGCTGCTGTTGACGGGCCAGCTGAAGGCAGCGGCACCACCGCATCGGCCGACTCGCCCGTGGCGGAGGACTCCACCGAATGAAGCTTCCGTTCCGGCGCGACGCCGATCGCACGAAGGTGAAGGGGCCAGAGGATCGAATGACCCTCACCGAGCACCTCGCCGAACTACGCACTCGCATCATCCGCTGCGTACTCGCCATCGTGGTGGGCATCATCGTGCTGCTCGCCAGCTACGACCAGGTGCTCGATCTGCTGCGCAAGCCGTACGACGACCTGTGCGAACGCAAGCCTGCGCTCAATTGCGGCGGGCTGCAGTTCATCGGGCCGCTCGAAGGCTTCTCCACCCGGTTGGCCATCTGCAGCTACGGCGGCGTCATCCTGGCGCTGCCTGTGATCATGTGGCAACTGTGGCGGTTCATCGTTCCGGCGCTGCATGCCAAGGAGAAGAAGTACGCCATCCCGTTCGTGTTGTCGTCGGTCGGTCTGTTCTTGCTCGGTGGCTTCGTGGCCTACTGGACTCTCGGCCCGGCGCTCGATTTCCTCATCTCGTGGGCCGGCGACGACGTGCAGGCCAACTTCCAGGTGAGCAAGTACATCAGCCTGGTGGGTCTGATGGTGGCCGCGTTCGGCATCGCCTTCGAGTTCCCCGTGCTGCTCGTGTTCCTGCAGCTGGTCGGCGTGCTCACCCCGCAGACGCTGCTGAAGCAGTGGCGCTACGCCATCGTCATCATCTTCGTCATCGCAGCGGTCATCACCCCCAGCGGCGACCCCTACTCGATGATGGCGCTCGCCATCCCGATGGTGGTTTTCTATCTCGTGTCGGTGGTCATCGGGCGCATCGCCCAGAAGCGGAAGCAGACGCGCGAAGCGGCTGCGGCCTGACACGACACGTCCGTGCGCGACGACCGAGCTGAGCTGATCGCTCACTACGCGTTCCCCCTCGACCAGTTCCAGCTGAGAGCGCTCGACGCGCTCGACGACGGCGAGTCAGTGCTGGTTGCTGCGCCCACTGGCAGTGGCAAGACCGTGGTGGCCGAGTACGCCATCGACGCCGCCGTAGCCGACGGCAAGCGGGCGTTCTACACGGCGCCCATCAAGGCGTTGTCGAACCAGAAGTACCACGATCTCGTGCAGCGCCTCGGCCCTCAGCAGGTGGGCCTGCTCACCGGTGACAACAACATCAACGGTGACGCGCCGGTGGTGGTGATGACCACCGAGGTACTGCGCAACATGATCTATGGGCGCAGCCCTGCGCTGCGCGATCTGGCGGCGGTGGTGCTCGACGAGGTGCACTTCCTGCAGGACACCTATCGCGGCCCGGTGTGGGAGGAAGTCATCATCCACCTTCCGGTGCGGGTGCGGCTGGTGTGCCTGTCGGCCACGGTCAGCAACGCCGGCGAGCTCGCTGAGTGGATCACCACGGTGCGCGGTCCCACCCGAGCCGTGCTCGAAGACCGCCGACCGGTGCGCCTCGACAACCACTATCTGATCGGCGACAAGACCCACGACCGACTCCACCTGCTGCCGGTTCTCCTCAACGGCCGCCCCAACAACGATGCCATCCGGCTCGACGCTGAGGCTGCACGCAGCGGGCGCGACCGCAAGGGCGGCAAACAGCAGGGTCGTCGCAAGCTGTTCACGCCCTCCCGCCTGGAAGTCGTCGAGTTGCTCGAACGCCAGGGAATGCTGCCTGCGATCTGCTTCATATTCAGTCGCAACCAGTGCGACGAGGCGGCGCGCAGTTGCCTGGCCGCCGGTGTGCGGCTCACCACGGGCGCCGATCGCGACCGCATCCGCGAACTGGTCGACGCCCGGCTGGGGAGCATCGAGCCGGCCGACCTGGCGGTACTGGGCTACGGCCAGTTCCTCGCGCAGCTCGAGGCGGGCATCGCCGCGCACCACGCCGGAATGGTGCCACCGTTCAAGGAAGTCGTCGAAGCATGCTTCGTCGAGGGCCTCGTGAAGGTGGTGTTCGCCACCGAAACCCTGGCGGTGGGCATCAACATGCCGGCCAAGACGGTCGTGATCGAGAAGCTCAGCAAGTTCACCGGCGACCACCACACCTTTCTCACGCCGGGGGAGTACACCCAGCTCACCGGTCGCGCCGGTCGGCGAGGGCTCGACGAGTTGGGCAATGCGGTGGTGCTGTGGAGCCCGTTCGTTCCCTTCGATCAGGTGGCCGCACTGGCCAGCAGTCGCACGTTTCACCTCAACTCTGCCTTTCGCCCGACGTACAACATGGCGGCCAACCTGGTTCGCTCGTACACCAGCGAGCGTGCGCATCACTTACTCAACCTGTCGTTCGCGCAGTACCAGACCGATCGCGATGTGGTGAAGATCGAGGCACGGTTGGAGCGCCGGCAGCTTCACCTTGCCGAGCTGTCGGAGAAGGCACGCAGCCCGTTCGGCGACATCGACGAGTACCGCCGCTTGCAACAGGTCGAGCCGGCACCGCGCGTGGCCGGTGGCATGCTGGTGCGCGACGACCCGGTGTCGTTGGCGCTGATGAAGATGCGGCCCGGCGACATCCTCTACGTCGAGAAGGGCCGCTATGCCGGGCGGGTGGCGGTGCTCGCCAACGCACATCGCAAGGGTGGCGTGCGGCTCACAGCGCTCACCACGCGACGCGACCTGCTGACGCTCAGCGCCGACGACTTCGACGACCCGCCGGTCACCATCGGTCGCGTCGAGCTGCCCGCCGACTACGCACCGAACCGCAACGACTTCCAGCGCCAGGTGGCCGCCCGGCTCGAGCAGGCTCAGGTCGCGCCGCATCGCCGCAACCGGCGTCGCGCAGACGTGGCCGACGAGTTCGACGGCGTGCACCCCGTCGAGAACGACCCCGACCTGGCCGATCGTATGAAGGCGGCACAGCAGGCCGATCGTGTGAGCCGCGAGATCGACGAACTGAAGCTGCGCGTGCGGGGCCGCAGCCAGTCGATCGCCCGCGACTTCGATCGCGTGCTGGGCATCCTGCAGCAGTGGGGCTACGTCGACGGCTGGGCACTCACCGATGCCGGGGATGTGCTCGCCAGGCTGTTCCACGAGAGCGATCTGCTGGTGGTCGAATGCGTCCGGAAGGGTCTGCTCGACGGGCTCGGGCCCGCTGAGTTGGCGGGGTTGGCAAGCGTGTTCGTCTACGAGCACCGCAGCCCAGAGGCACCGCCGACTCCCTGGTACCCGTCACCTGAGGTTCGTCGCCGCTGGCAGTCGATCGCCCGCATCAGCTACGAGCTGCAGGACGCCGAGGAAGCTGCTGGGCTGGGCGTTCACCGGCCGCCCGACCCCACGTTCATTGCCGTGGCGTACGCGTGGGCGGCGGGGGAGGGGTTCGCCGAAGTGGTGGCCGCCGAGGAGTTGTCGGGCGGAGATTTCGTACGCACCATGAAGCAGCTCATCGACCTGCTGCGGCAGTTCGCCATCGTCGCACCTCTGAAAGCAACTCGCCGGGCTGCCGATGCAGCAGCGGAAGCTTTGTTCCGCGGCGTCGTTGCCTCGTCCAGCGCACTCGAGACCGACGACGTCGAGCTCGACGACGCGACGGACCAGCACGACACCGAGCCCGAGGTGCCCGATCAAGAGGGCGACGAGTGACGATCCGCCGTGGGCAGCCATGGGGCGAACCCGCGCAGGCAGGCCTCGAACTACGCGTGGTGCCCACCGACCGCGATGCCCGTGAGTGGGTCGTTGCGCAACGAGAACGGGGGGTCGACCCGCTGCCCGTGGGATTGGGCGGCGGCGACCTGGCACGCACCGTTGGTGGTGGGGTGCCGGGTCGGTTCCAGGGCACGGTGATGACCGCTCCGATCGACGTGCTGCGTGTGGAGGCAGGCGGCCGCACCACATGGGCGGTGGCGCACGTGGTCGCTCGCAGGTCGTGGTGGCGCGGCGAGGTGCTGCTGGCGATGAACGCACAGTTCCTCGACGGTTACGACGTGGCACCGCGCTCGCACCCCAACGATGGCAAAGTCGACGTGGTGCGCGTTGCCGCCGAGATGCCGCTGCGTGCTCGGCTACAGGCACGGACGCGTGCACGCACCGGCACCCATCTTCCGCACCCGAAACTCATCGTCACGCAGACGGCGCTGCATGAGGCGTCGTTCGCCCGGCCGCTCGTGCTCTGGGTCGACGGGGTGCGCTGGGCAGTGGTCGACTCCGTGCGTATCATCGTCGAGCCCGATGCGCTCACCATCTTCGCCTGAGCGCTTGCCGAGGGAGCCGCCATCCCGGGCGCCGCGTTAGGGTCGCGCACATGCAGGCGTGGATCCTCGACAGCTCACCCGGCGGCTATCGCTGGGGGGATATCACACCTCCGGACCTGGGCACCGACGACGTGCAGGTGCGTGTGCGGGCCAGTGCGCTCAACCACATGGATCTTTGGGTCACTCGCGGCATGCCCAAGCCACCGCTGCCACATGTGCCCGGCTGCGATGTCGCAGGCGTGGTGGAAGCGGTCGGCGAACAGGTCACCTCCGTGCAGGTGGGCGACGAAGTGGTCATCAACCCCGGCGTCTCACCGGTGGCCGACATCGTCTCGCTCGGCAACGACAGCCCGATGGGGCCTGGCTTCATGATCTACGGCGAGCATTGTTGGGGCGGTCACGCCACGTTCGCCGTCGCCCCCAGTCGCAACGTGCATCCTCGGCCAGCAGGCCGCAGCTGGGCCGAGAGCGCCGCCTACCCGCTTGCCTACCTCACCGCCTATCGCATGTTGCGGCGGGCTCGCGCCCGGGCCGGCGACACGGTGCTGGTCGTGGGTATCGGTTCCGGGGTGTCGTGTGCCGCGCTCGCGATCGCCCGCCACATGGGCTGCACGGTCGTGGCCACCAGCCGCAGCGAGGCGAAACGAGCAGAGGCCATCGAGCTGGGGGCTTGCGCTGCCTACGACAGCGCTGCAACGAAATGGCCCGTGGAAGCCGATGTGGTCATCGAAAGTGTCGGTCCGGCCACCTGGGAGCAATCGGTGCGCTCCCTCGTGCCAGGCGGGCGCCTGGTGGTGTGTGGTGGAACCTCCGGGCCGAAGGTCGAGCTGAACCTGCCGCGCCTGTTCTTCAAGCAGATCGAGATCATCGGCAGCACGATGGGCAGCTACCAGGAGTTCGAAGAGGTCTCCGCGCTCGTCGCGAACGGCCTCGACATCCGCATCGACCGCACCTACCCGCTAACCGACTACGCCGCCGCGCTCGAGCGGCTCGAGCATGGCGAACAGCTCGGCAAGATCGTGCTCACCCACGAAGGGAACTGACCATGGCCACCTCCGCTTCCAGCACCGACGCCCTCAAACAGGCGGTGTGTGACCGCGTTGACGAGCTCGCCGACCAACTGATCGACGCCAGCCACCAGATCCACGCGCACCCTGAGTTGAACTTCCAGGAGAAGTTCGCGCACGACCTGCTCACCGGCCTGCTCGAGCAGCATGATGTTGCCCCCACCCGGCACGCCTACGACGTCGACACTGCGTTCGACGCGGAGGCTGGCAACGCCGGCCCCAGCATTGCCGTGCTCTGCGAGTACGACGCGCTACCCGGCGTGGGGCACGCCTGCGGCCACAACATCATTGCAACCGCCGGCCTGGGTGCAGGTCTGGCGGCGGCGTTCGTGGCCGAGGCTGCGGGTGGTCGGGTGCGCATCATGGGCACGCCGGCGGAGGAAGGCGGCGGCGGCAAGGTGCTGATGGCCCGCAAGGGTGCCTTCGACGACGTCGACGCTGCAATGATGGTGCACCCGGCGGATGCCGACCTGATCTCCATGGACTGCATCGCCATTCAGGAGTTGCTCGTGACGTTCCACGGAAAGTCGGCGCATGCATCGGCGGCACCGTGGGAAGGCCGCAACGCGCTCGACGCAGCCGTCCTCGGGTACATGAACATTGCCGCGATGCGGCAGCACATTCGCCCCAACGAACGAATCCATGGCATCTTCACCAACTCCGGCGACAAGCCCAACATCGTTCCAGGGCAGTCGGCTATGGACTGGTATGTGCGCAGCGGCACCATCGCCTCGCTCCAGCCGTTGAAGGGGCGGGTGTACACCGCGCTGGAGAGCGCCGCCACTGCCTGCGGCTGCACGATGAGCCACGAGTGGGTCGACAACACGTACGCCGACATGATCGACAACGGGCCGATGGTGGCGAGCTACGTGGCCAACGCCGCCCGGGTGGGTCGCACGGTGCTCGACCCCGCCACCAGCGGCCGCAGGGTGATGGGCAGCACCGACATGGGCAACATCAGCTACCTCGTGCCGTCCATCCACCCGATGATCAAGGTCGCGCCCGACGGTGTGCCCATCCACAGCGTCGAGTTCGCCGAGTGGGCAGTCAGCCCCGCCGGCGACCAGGCTGTCATCGACGGCGCCAAGGCGATGGCGATGACCGTCGTCGATCTGTGGGCCTCGGCCGACCTCCGTGATCGGGTGCAGGCCGCCTTCGCGACCCGCCCCGAAGGCGTGCAGGTCCTCTGAGGCCTCCCGGCCAGGCCAACGGTCACGCCTGGGCATCCCTGCTGGGTGCCACTGCCCACCGTAGGATTCACCCTCGTGACGGTTTACGTCCCTGAGGACTTCACCCCCGGCGAAGCCGACATCCTGCGTCGCTACTTCACCAATCTCGACGGCCCGGTGTTCGCACTGGTCAACCTTCCCGAGGTAGTAAAGGGCGCGCTGTTCGCTCGTTACAGTCGCAGCCCGAAGAGCCTGCGCCGGCTGTTCCTCGATGAGTTCGTCGGCGACCTCGACATCGAGGGCGACACCACTGTCGACGCCACCATCGGGCTCGAACGAGCCGAGGAGCTCTACGAGAAGGTGTTCTTCGAGTACGGAGACGACTCCGTGGCGCAGTTGGGTGGCGTGCACCTGGCCTGTGAGCAGGCCAGCAACATCCTCACCAAGGTGCTCGAGTGGGGCCGCCTGATGAGCTACCTGGAGCAGAGCACGCGCTACATCAGCTACGACGCCCGTCTAGGTGGTCGTTATCGGTTCTATCGCGACCCCGCCATCCTCAGCAGCCGCTTCGGCACTCGCTACGTGGGCGACATGGACCGCATGTTCGACAGCTACAGCACGCTGCTCACCCATGTCACCGACCATGTGCGCGCCACGGTGGCACGCCAGCCCGGCGACAGCGACTTCGTGTATCGCATGGCCACTCGTGCGAAAGCGCTCGACGCAGTGCGTGGTGTGCTGCCCGCCGCCTCGCTCAGCAACGTGGGCATCTATGGCAGCGGGCAGGCATTCGAAGCGCTGCTGGTGCGCATGCGATCGCACCCGTTGCCCGAAGCGCGCCACTACGCCGACCTGATGCTGCACGAGCTGCGCAAGGTCATCCCCAGCTTCTTGCGCCGCGTCGACCTCGCCGATCGCGGCGGGCGCTGGAGCCAGTATCTGGCTGGCACACGCGAGCACACGTCGGAACTGGTGGAGTCCTTGTTCGGAGGCACGCCGGTGGAGCAGGTAGCGGCGGTGCAACTGGTCGACTTCGACCCCGAGGCCGAGGACAAGCTGCTGGCCGCCATCTGTTACCCGCTCACCCACCTGCCCGAGAGCCAATTGATGGCCCGGGTGAAGACCCTCGGGCCCACCGAGCGCCTCGCTCTGATGAAGGCGTACGTGGGCGACCGGGAGAACCGCCGGCACAAGCCTGGGCGCGCGTTCGAGCGGGTCGACTACCGCTTCGACGTACTCAGCGACTACGGCGCATTCCGCGACCTGCAGCGCCACCGCATGCTCACCATCGAATGGCAGAGCCTCACCCCGAACCACGGCTACGTGCGCCCGGAGCTGGTGGAAGAAGCCGGCATGACCGACGTGTTCGACGACGCAATGGCGCGCTCGGCGGCCCTGTACGACGCAATGAAAGACGAGTTCCCCCAGCAGGCGCAGTACGCGGTCAGCATGGCGTACCGCATGCGGTACACGATGCAGTTCAACGCTCGCGAGGCCATCCACATGCTCGAGTTGCGTTCGTCGCCGCAGGGGCACCCCTCGTATCGGCGGATCGCCCTCGAGATGCACCGTCTCATCGACGAGCAGGCCGGACACCGTGCGGTGGCCTCCACGATGACTCATCTCACTACCGAGGCCCCCGAACTCGAGCGTTTGGCGTCGGAACGTCGCGCCGAAGCCCGCCGCAGCACCACCTGAGCAGTGAGGTGACCGTTGTCACCTTCCAGGTGAGTAACCTCCGCTGACGCTCGCCGTAGTATCCCGGGCCTCGCCCGGCGTGACTGCGTAACGACAAGGAACGAAGATGGCTGAAGACGACGAAGAGATGACGATCGAACCGGAAGAGGAGTTCGAGGAGACCGCCGAAGACGCCGACGTCGAGATCGACCCGGCAGAACTCGACGAGGATGCCCTCGACGAGGATGCGCTGGAAGAGGACGACGATTTCGTTGCGCTCGACGACGATTTCGTGGCAACCGAGGACGAGGACGAGGACGAGGACGACGACACCAGTGGTCCGGTCCGTCGCTCGGTCACCGCCGAAGACGAAGACGAAGACGACGACATCATCGCCCCCGACGATGTCGAGGCCGACCTCGACACCATTCTGAAGGACCGTCTAGTGGCGGCCGACGACGAGGACGAGAACGAGGACGACGAGCCCGAGGAGAAGGGCGAAGCGGCCGATCGTCTGCAGCCAAAGCGGGCCGACGAGCGGCTGTGCCCGAGCTGTTTCCTGCTGGTGCGTCATGGCGCCCCTGTGTGCCCCGTCGGCGACGACGAGTGCCCCATCTTCAGCTGACCACCTCATGCCGCAGCGCCCACTCCACGAGAAGGTGCTCGACATGGTGGTGTACGCCCCAATAGGTGTTGCGGCTCAGGTCAGCAGCAACCTGCCTGCGCTGGTGGCCGCTGGCCGTCAGCGGGTCCAGGTGGCACGTTGGGTGGGCGAGATGGCGGTCACCTTCGGGAGACGTGAGCTCGAGCGGCGCCTCACGCAGGTGTCGCACACCCCGGTACTCGAGCCCGTCGTGGCGCTACCGTTGGCGGTCGTCGCGACGCACGAACCGTCCGCTCCGCCGTTCGACGGCTACCCGCAGCTGGCTGCCGCGCAGGTGGTGCAACTGCTCGGACGGCTACCGCACGCCGAGTTGGTCATGGTGCGCGACTACGAAACTGCGCATCGCCAGCGTCGCACTGTGCTGGCCAAGCTGCAGCAACTGCTGGGCGAGTGACCCATGGAGCAGGTAGTGCGGCCAATGATCCTCGACGACGTGCCGACCGTGGCGCAGCTGGAGGCTGAGGCGCGCGCAGCGCTGCTCGACCAGCGTGGCGGGCCGGCCCACCTGGCCGAACGGCCGGCGGCGGGGTCGTGGTCGGAGCTGCTCGCTGGCGCCGGCCAACACGTATGGGTGGCCACCATCGACGAGGTGGTCGTGGGGTACCTGCAGCTCGTGGTCTGCGAGGCCGCCGCCGAGGTGTGGCAGGTGTACGTGCACCCCGAGGCGCGCGAACTGGGCTTTGGCGACTGGATGCTCGAGGCGGCGATGGCCTGTGCGCGCGACGCTGGCTGCACCGTCTTGGAGGGCACTGCGCTTCCCGGCGATCGCGACACGAAGAACCTTTACGAGCGTGCTGGCATCAAGGCTCGCAAGATCACCGTCTCTACCCCCCTATGAGCCCCAGCTCGGCTGAACTCACCCTGCGCGAAGCGCGTGTCAGCGGCCTTGCCAGTTGGGAACGCGCTTTTCGATGAAGGCGGTGAGGCCTTCCTTGGTGTCCTCGGAGCCCATCACCTTGGCGAACTCCTCGTTGGTCATCCGCTTGAGGGTGTCGTCGTCGCTGTAGGCGGCGGCAAGCACCACCTTGCGGCTGGCCCAGACGGCGAGGGGGGCCGACGCCGTGATCTTGCCGGCCAGCTCCAGAGCGGCCTCGACAGCCTTGCCAGGGTCGACCAGGCGACTGATGAGGCCCAGCTCGTAGGCGCGGGTAGCGGGAATCGGCTCGCCGGTGAGGATGGCTTCCATGGCGGCGGCCTGACCAATGGCACGGGGCAGGCGGAACAGGCCACCGGCCCCGGCAATGAGGTTGCGCTTCACCTCGGCGAGGCCGAACGAGCTGCGGGTGGTGGCGACCACGAGGTCGGCGGCGAGGACGATCTCGCAACCGCCGGCGGTGGCCAAACCATCGACAGCAACGATGACCGGCTTGGTGCGCTCGCGATACACGAAGCCGGCGAAGCCACCGCGCTTGGTGTTGAGACCCGCGGCGTTGCCGGAGTTGATGGCCTTGAGGTCGGCGCCAGCGCAGAACACCGGCTTCTCCTGGCCCTCGGTGTTGGCGGTGATGATGCCCACCCACACTTCGGGGTCGGACTCGAGCTGGTCGATGGCAGCCTCGAGGCCGTCGGCCACATCGCCGTTGACGGCGTTGCGCGCCTCCGGACGGTTCAGCGTGATGAGCGCGACGCGGCCTTGGACTTCATACTTCACGATGTCGGACATGCACCCGACTGTAGGGGCGAGGCGCGCTCGCCGCCGAACTGGCGATCAGCTGTCGGCGGGTTCGGCGGGCTCGGCGGTTTCTACTTCGGCGACGACTTCCTCGACTGCGGCCGGGGCAGCCTCGACCACGGCTGGGGCGGCCTCGACCACGGCTGGGGCGGCCTCGACGACGACTGGGGCCTCCTCGACGACGACTGCTTCCTCGACTGCGGCCGGGGCTTCCTCGACGACGGCTGGGGCTTCCTCGACGACGGCTGGGGCGGCCTCGACTACGACTGGGGCAGCCTCGACGGCGACTGCTTCCTCGACGACGACTGGGGCAGCCTCGACGGCGACTGCTTCCTCGACGACGGCTGGGGCAGCCTCGACTACGACTGCTTCCTCGACGACGGCTGGGGCAGCCTCGATTATGACTGCTTCCTCGACGACGGCTTCGACAGCCTCGGCCGAGACAGCAGCGTCCTGGACAGCCGGCGATTCCTCGACAGCGACGGGAGCAGCGGCGGGCGCAGGCTTGGCGGCCGGGGGAGCGGGCGGGCGCGGGACCTGCTTCTTCGCAGGTGCGGCGGGACGGGTGGGGCGCAGCGGCTTGGGCTGCGACTTGGCATCAACCTCCACGCCGAACAGTGCGGCGATAACGGGCAGGAGTGGACCGACGCGCTTCACCGTTGCGAGCAGTTCGTCGGACACCTGGGTCGGCTTCGCTGTGGGCAGCACCTGGCTGCGCACCGGGCTGAATGCCACAGCCTCGAGTACGGCCACCCAGCGGTCGGGCAGCGCGTCGGTGGTGAGGTTGGCGATTGCCGCGGCGGCCAGCTTCGACGCCAGTTCGCTGGGGAAGCGCACCCCCGCCTTGGGTGGCTGCGACGACAGCTTCAGCGCCCGCACCACGCGGCCGACGCCGATGGCGGCATCGATGTCACCGAACCAGAGAGTGAGCTCCTTCTCCTGCTTCGTGACGAGCGCTTGCTTGAGGCGCGCCGAAACCTCGCGGGCGGTCTCGTCGCGGGCCACCATTGGGTCTTCAGCAGACGCAACGACACTGCGCAGGTCGCGCAGGTCGAGGTCGTCGATGTCGGCGATGGCAGCGTCGGCACGGTCGAGCCACTCGGCAACACGCAGCTTCGGCAGCAGTTGCTCGGCAATGGCAAGCAGGCCGGCGGCCGGAATCTCTTCCTTGCCTTCCGACTTCAAGCGGGCGTTCTGCTCGTTGACAGCCTGGCGCACCGCGGGGAGACCTCCCTGCAGCGCACGCTCGGCGACGGCGCGCTGGGCCTCTGATAGATCCGCCAGCACGGCGCTGCGGTGCTTACGGCCGGGCTTGAGGCGCTTGGCCTTCGGGCGCTGCGGCAACTCGGGCGGTGCTTCGAAGCGCGGGCGTTGCGGGCGATCGCCACCGGGGCGCGGGCCGCGCAGTGCGCGGTCGCCACCAGGACGGTCACCACCAGGACGGTCGCCACCGGGGCGGTCGCCACCGGGACGGGGTCCACGATCGCGGCCTTCGCCGGGCACGCCGGCGGGTCGGTCGCGGCGGGGGCCGCCGGGGCGGTCGTTGTCGCGACGCGGGCCACCGGGACGGTCGCGATCGCCACGGTCGCTGCGGTCGCTGCGATCACCTCGGTCGCGGCGGGCCTTTGTCTCGATGACGGCCTCGAACGGCTTGTCGCTGGGTATCAGCTCGAGCAGGCCCGACTTCTCAACCTTCGCCTTGCCCTGCGCGACCGACAGGATGTTGGTGCCGTCGAGGTCGTTCTCGGCGTCGGCCTTCAGCACCATACCGATGGACGCACCCGTCGGTAGGAGCGAGCCGTCGAGCACGCCTTTGGGTTTCTGGGCACCGGCGGCACGCCAGGTCCACGTGCCGTCGGGGCGCGCACTGGTGAGCTCGATTTCGATCCTGCGGGACATAGGCCTCCACGGTATCTGGCGCGCAGCGCTTCGCCCCACAGAGAAGATGATCGGTACCCTCGCGACGTGCCCATCTACGCCCTCGGTGACCGCGTTCCCACCATTCATCCCGATGCCTTCGTGCACCCCGATGCCGTCATCGTCGGCGACGTTCGCATCGGCCCTCAAAGCTCGGTGTGGCCCGGTGCGGTCCTGCGTGGCGACGAGGGTTTCATCTCCATCGGTGCCCGCACCAGCGTGCAGGACAACAGCGTGTTGCACACCACGCACGAGTGGCCCACGGTGGTGGGCGACGATTGCGTCGTGGGCCACATGGTGCACCTCGAGGGCTGCACCATCCACGACGGCTGCCTGGTTGGGAACGGCAGCATCGTGCTCCATCGCGTCGTGGTGCACAGTGGGGCAGTTGTCGCGGCGAATGCCGTGGTGCTCAACGACACCGTGGTGCCCGCTGGTGCGCTCGCAGTAGGCACGCCGGCCACCATCAAGGAGGGCAAGGCCCGGCAGAGCGACATCGATCGTGGCGTCGCTGCCTACGTGCACCGGGCGGCGCAGTACAAGCTCGACCTGCGGCGGCTCGACTGATGCGTCAACTGGTGGTCACGGTCCGTGCCGTCGAGGTCGAACTGGCCAGCGATTCGCTGTGGGGCCTCGGGGTCGTTGCTATCGAGGAGCGGGAGGCAGCCGACGGTGAGGTCGAACTGTGGACGTCGCTGGGCGAGGATGTGAATGGTGTCGAGCTGCCTTGGCCGTGGCGGTTCGTCGAGGTCGACGGTGCCGTGGCCGACACGTGGCGCCAGTTTGCGACGCCCGTCTGGGTGCAGCCGGATCTCGTCGTGCGCCCCGCCTGGGTACCGTTTGACGCGCCGCTCGGGGTGACGGTGCTGCAGATCGAGCCTGGTGCAACGTTCGGCATGGGCGACCACCCCACCACGGTGCTCTCGTTGCGAGCCGCACGTCGCCTGGTGGCGGCGGGGTGCACGGTGCTCGATGTCGGCTGCGGCTCGGGTGTGCTGGCCATCGGCGCCTGTGTGTTCGGCGCAGCCAGTGCCGTGGGCATCGACATCGCGCCTGCGGCGGTGCCGACCACTGAGGCCAACGCCGTGGCCAATGGTGTGGCCGACCGGGTCGCCGTCGGTACCACCGACCTCGTCGACGTAGAGGGATCGTACGACCTCGTGCTGGCCAACATCCTCGCTCCCACCCTGGTGGCGCTGGCAGATGATCTGCGCCGGGTGCTCGCACCTGGTGGCGCCCTGGTCATCAGCGGCATCCTCGCCGATGCACACGATCACGTGCTTGCTGCGCTGGCCCCCCTGCAGGTCGTGGAAACCGAAACCCTCGACGGCTGGGCCGCCGTCACCCTGCGCTGACCAGCCATTGCAGTCACGAGAGCGAACCCGGAGTCGTGTTGCCCACGAATCACCCTTGTCTTCCTCAGCGACAAGATTCCTTGCACCAAGTGCAGGAAATGTTGTCGCTCCCGAGAACGAGCGACGGTGCCCTGTCGCTGGGCGGGCAACTCAGCTGCATCGCAGCCGCATCAGTGTGTGCGATTCAGCATTTCGGTAACGGCGGCGTGCGTGGGGATGGAGGGCACGGCGCCGGGCTTGGTGGTGCACAGGGCACCGGCGGCGGAGGCGTAGCGCAGCGCAGTGGGCAGATCGTCGCCCGCGGCGAGGCGAGCGCTGAGCGAACCGCAGAACGTGTCGCCTGCTCCGGTGGTGTCGACCGGCGTGACCGCGAACGGGGCGATGGGGGTGCAGCCGTCGGCCGTGTGCAGTTCCGCACCGTCGCCGCCGAGCGTGACCACGACCGCCTTGGCGCCGAGCGACAGCAGATGGTCGACGCCGCCCAGCAGCTCCACCTCGTGCTCGTTGGGCACGACGATGTCGCACCACCGCAACACGTCTTCGCCGATGGCCTGCGCCGGCGCAGGATTCAGCACCGTGGTGGCACCGGCGGCCCGCGCTGAAGCGAGCGCACGCGCAACCGCAGCGATGGGCACCTCCAGCTGCACGAGCACCACCTTGGCGGCTGCCAGCTCCTCGCCGGTGACCGTGCCGTTCGCTCCGGCGACCACGATGATGGAGTTCTCGCCCGCTGCCGACACACCGATGAGCGCCCGCCCGGTGGGCTCCGCGGACGTTGCCACGTGGGAAGCATCGATGCCGTCGGCCACCATCACCGCCCGCAGCGCCGCGGCCGCGGCGTCGTCACCCAACGCGCCGACGAACGCCACCGTTGCCCCAGCGCGAGCGGCAGCCACGGCCTGGTTCAGCCCTTTGCCGCCTGGGTACTCGGCGAAGGACGTACCGCTGACCGTCTCGCCGGGACCCGGCAGCCGGTCGACCGTGGCGACCAGATCGAGGTTGGCACTGCCGACCACACACACGTCGAAGCTGTTGGCCATGGTCAGGTGCCCGGCTCGCTGGGACGGAACACGGCTTGGTGCTCCTCGAGGAAGGCGGCGACAGCCTCCTTGTGCTCGGGGTTCGGCGCGGCTCGCAGCACCCACGTGCGGTCAGTGCCGTCGACGGTGATGGAGTCGCTGAGGCCGAGGTGGTCACACGCTTCCAGGTGCTCCGGGCAGTGCGAGTTCGTCTCCCACCACAGCCGCGCCCACGTGAACGGTGTGGCCGTCAGCCAGGCCATCGTGGAGGCGATGAAGTCGGCGACCGGTCGGTCGTGCAGCCACCCTCGCACCACGGCGTCGGCAGGATGTACCACGAAGTTGTCGGGCGTCGTGACCGGCCGATCCTGGAACGCGTCGGCGAACGGCCAGACGTAGATGCACCCTTGGACCACGTCGTCGATCAGCACGCTGTACGTGAGCGCGACACCGTCGAGTTGCTCTCGTTCATGGACCTCGAGCTCGGCGAGGTTGTCGGCGATCGGGAACGTGTCGGTGGGCCAGTCCTGCCCGCTCCACGCGCGCAGCAACGGCACGTCGCGCATGACGGCGGCGTAGTCCGCCTCGACGAGAGCAGGGGTGAGCGGCACGAACAGCAGACCGCCGATCTCGACCCGCTGGGGGAGTGCATCAGGCAGCCAGCTCATGGCACGGTGGAGAGCAGGGGAGTGGCATCGAGGGTGTCGAGCGCGGGGAGGTAGGTGCGTACGGCGTCGGCCCGGAACTGCGCGCAGAAATCGGGTCGGAAGAAGCGGGCGCCTTCACGGACCACGTAGTTGAGGATGAAGAAGCGATAGACCTCGGGCAGGAACATGATCTCCTCGTCGGTCATCGGGAACACACTGCGGTACGACCTCAGGAACTCGAGGAACGTGGGCTCGACCAACGTGTGCGGCCCGTAGGTGAATTGTGTGCGGTCACCGGTCTTGCTGGACGCTCGCGACAGGAAGTAGAAGTCGAGCACCCGCGGCTCGATGCGGAACCAGTCGTAGTCCCATCGGCTGAACAACCGGAACGAACCGTCGGGCTGGTCGGCCACCGAAAAGTTGCCGAGGTTCCAGTCGATCAGCACCGGGATCTTCGTCCACTCGTCGTAGCCGACCTCGATGAGCCGCTCGAGGAACCGATGTGTGTGTCGCCACAGCACTCCGATGGACTCCGGAGGCAGGTCGAAGTTTCGCGGGGCGAACGGACTCTCGAGCAGATCGAGCAGGTGGATGGCGTCGCTCTTGACGGTCTTCGATCCAGCTGGGATGTTGGATGCCAGGTCGGTGCACGCCAGGTGGAACTCCGCGATCTCTCGGCCCAGGTTGTGCACCTGCGGCACGCTGAGCACCCGTGGAAGCGCCGAACGGCGAGGCACGTCGTCATAGAAGACTGCCCACATCTGCTGGTCGTACCAGGTGAAAATGCGTCCATCGGCCTGGCGCCAGACCTCCGCCAGCATGCCGCTGAAGCGGGTGGTCTCCAGCAGACGGGCGCAACGGTTGAGCCGGTCGTGGTCCTCGTAGAACAGGAAGTACGACCCGTACGACGACACCTTGCCGACCACCGTGCCGCCGTCGTCGAGGTGCAGCCGGTAGACACGATTGGTGGAGACGTTGGCGCTGACCTCATCGAGCGCAACGATGCTGCGTGGGTCGCCGTACTCAGCCCATGCTGCTTTCATCGCGGTGCGGTGGGGCGGTGAGTCGCTCACGGCCCGCATCGTAGAGGCAGCGTGAGTGGCTGCAGCATGCGTCTCAGACGACGTTGCGGGCCCGAACGCCAATGGGAGCAATCAGGCGGAACCCGGCGGCATGGCGCTCGTCCTCGCTCTCGCCACCCCAGTAGCCGTACTCGTGGTTCGTGCGTGCGAACTCGCGACAGGTGTCATTGGCCTGGCAGCCGCCACACACGTCGCGGGCGGTGGCCTCGCGTCGTTCGCGGGCCTGCGGCCGCTCGGCCGGCAGCGGGAAGAACAGATGCGTCAGCCCGCGACAGGCGGCATCGTTCATCCACCGATCATCCGTGATGACCCGCTGTGCGAAAAGGTCGACCGCAGCCATTGAACCCCCAGTTCATTGCCGGCGAAGTACTTGCACAGAGCAAGTAGTCACAGGATACGTGATGGAAACCTCCCCGTAAAGTCTTGGCCACAGATTTCATCCAAGAAGATGTCGCACGCCGGCGACGAAGCGGTCGACGTCGTCGGTGGTGGTGTCCCAGGCGGTCATCCATCGCACCTGGTTGCGGCTCACGTCCCAGTCCCAGAAGAAGCACCACTCGCACAGCGGGGCGATTGCCTCGGCAGGAAGGACGGGGAACAGGCTGTTCACCTGCGGGGCGTGGTCGTAGCTCACGCCGGGGATGCTGCGGGTCTGCTCGTACATGTACTCGGCGGTGCCGTTGGCCTGTTGCGCCCCTCGAATCCACAGGTCGTCATGCAGCAGGGCGTTGAACTGCGCGGCGACGAAGCGCATCTTCGATGGCAACTGGTTCACCATCTTGCGGACGTACTTCGCCCGGGTCGCCAGGGCCGGGTCGAGGTAGACGACCGCTTCGCCGCCCATCAGGCCTGCCTTCGTGCCGCCGAAGCTGACGACATCGACACCGGCGTCGACGGTGAAGCTGCGCAGTGCCGCATGGGTACCACCGAGCGCCGCCGTGGCGTTGGCGATGCGGGCACCGTCGAGGTGCACGAGCATGCCCATGCGGTGGGCGGTGTCGCACAGGGCGGCCACCTCGTCGGCCGTGTACAGCGTCCCGAGCTCGGTGCTCTGAGTGATGCTGACCACGCCGGGCTGCGCATGGTGTTGCACGCCCTGCAGGTGCGCCAACGCAGTGAGCTGCTCAGGCACCAGCTTGGCGCCGGGCGACGGCAGCGTCAGCAGCTTGGCACCCAGCGCCCGCTCAGGAGCGCCGGCCTCGTCGACCGCGATGTGCGCCCAGTCGGTACACACCACGCACTCCGCCGGGTGGACCATGGTGGCCAGTGCCATCACGTTGGCACCGGTGCCGTTCAACACCAGGAACGGTTCGCTGGCAGGGCCGAACAGGTCGCGGAAGCGGGCGTGCGCCTCTTCGGTCCAACGGTCGCTGCCATAGGCAAGCGCATGGCCCTCGTTGGCCTCGAGGAGTGCGTCGAGCACGGCCGGGTGAGCGCCAGCGGCGTTGTCGCTGGCGAAAGCCCGTTGCGGGGCGGCGGGCATGGTGGCAACGCGGGAATTGATCATCGTCGACCATTCTGCCGGGCGTACGGTTGCGCCATGCCCCTCGACCATCTCTTGCTGCTCGCCAACGACATCGAAGCGTTTGCGGCTGCCGTCGCCGCCGGGCCGCCGGACGCTCCGATTGCTGGCTGCGCTGGCTGGACGTTGCTCGATCTCGGCGAACACCTCGGTGGGGTGCACCGATGGGCACACGCTGCCATCGTCACCTCGGCGATGCCGCAGCTCGACCCCGCCAGTGACCCGGCCCCTCGCGAGTCGCAGGCGCTGGGCGCATGGGTGCGCGACGGCGGTGCCCGGCTGCTGGATGCGCTGCGTGCACTCGACCCCGACCAGCCCACGTGGCACCCGTTCCCCGTCGAGCCCAAGCTGGCCGGGTTGTGGGGCCGCCGTCAGGCGCAGGAGGCCTCGGTGCACCGCTGGGACGCCGAGCAGGCGATTGGACTAGAGCCGATCATCGAAGCTGCATTCGCCCACGACGGCATCGACGAGTACTGGAACGTGATGCTGCCGCGGCGCCTGGGCCGCGAGCGGTTCACCCTGCCCATGTCGGCGTTCGGTGTGGCCACCAGCGACACGGACGGTCGATGGGTGGTCGACGGCTCCACCGGCAGCGTGGTGCTCGGACACGAGGACGTCGAGCCGATAGCCACGCTGCAAGGTTCGGCCAGCGACGTGCTGCTGGCGCTGTGGGGGCGGCCGATCGCCGACGGTGCGCTCACGTTGGCGGGCGACCCATCGGTGAGCAACGCATGGTTGAGGATGGGTGGCGACTGAACACGCGACACCCCCACACGCGCCACGCCCACGAGCGGCGACAGGTCAGCCGGCGGCGGGGTCTTCTTCCTTCAGCCGCACCGGGCCGAAGCGGTCAGGTGCCAGGCCGGTCTTGCCGGCGTAGAAGGCTCGAATTGCGTCCATGTCGGTGACCAGGTCGCCGGATGGCTGCACCAGTGGGCCGAAGCCGCCACTGCGGGTGGAGCGGTCGACGAACGCAAGCATGATCGGCACCTGCGCCTGCTCGGCGATGCGATAGAAGCCCGACTTCCAGTACTCGGTGCGCGAGCGTGTGCCCTCGGCGGGCACCACCAGTACCAGGTGGTCGCGATGCGCGAACTCGTTGGCCAGCGATTCCACCATGCCGCCCGGCGCGCTGCGGTCGATGGCGACGCCACCCAGCCAGCGCATCAGTGGGCCCATCGGGCCGCGGAACAGCGACTGCTTGCCGAGCCACGAGATCTTCACCCCACACACCTTCGCCATCGCGAGTGTGAGGGGAAAGTCCCAGTTGGTGGTGTGCGGTGCGGCAATCATCACGCAGCGGTCGGGTACGGGTTGCGGCGGGGCCACGGTGCGCCACCGCCAGAGGAACAACCAGAAACGGGCCAGCAGTGTCGTCACCGTGGCACCCTAACCGTGCCGTCACACCCGGGGCCCTCGCCGGCCCGGCGTCACGCACCGAAATGAGTGACGATGACGCGACCGTTGCGCTCGTCGGCGCTGCGCGAAAGGTCCGTGACCACCATCGAGCGCTGCAACCAACGGTCGTAACCGTCGAAGCGCGGCTCGTAGGGCGTGCGTCCGTGCACCGCGACGTTGTTGTCGACGACGAGCAGGTCGCCGGCCTGTAGCGCCAGGCCGGTGTGATGCCCTTCGACCGCTGCCGACAACGCCTGCAACGCCTGGTCGGCTGCTTCGTCGGTGCCCACCATCAGGTCGGCATCGAACACCATCGTCGGCCGCTGCCGATCGCCCGACAGCACCGGCATCGGCACGCCGAGCACGTTGGCGCGACCGTTCAAGTAGCTCTCGTCGACGGCGGTGCGAAAGCGAGGCTGGAACAACGTGTCGACCACGCCCTCGGGCAGCAGCGGGAGCACTTCGAAGATGGACGACAGGGTGGTGACAGCGCTGGCGTCGCCGCGCAGGCACAGCAATAGCAGGTAGCGCGGGCGGTGCGGGTGGAAGGCGGCCTCCGTGTGGAACATCAGCTGCACCTTCGAGGAGGTGCTCACCTGGCGGTCGGCGTTGGCCTGCGTAGGCACCAGGTTCTGAATGAGATCGCCGCCGTGCTCGGGCAGGTACCCCACCGGTTGCCCGAGGCGCCGGGCCACGGTGAGCAGCGCGAACTCGCTGACTCGGTCCTTCACCGTAGGAGCGGTGGGCGACAGGGGAGTGAGGGGTAGCTCTCCCACCGGCAGGCCGCGCAGTACGATGGCACCGGCCTGCGGCGCAGCGTCGGTGAAGTCGACCAGCGCGTCGTGAATGACTGCGGGAAGTAGTCGAGCGGCATGACCGGCGGCACGAACGAACACCTCGCTGCCCACCGCCTCGGCAGGTACGTCGAGACTTGGCCACGCCGGCGATTCGATGATGGTCGGCAGTACGTGTTCGGTCAGCGTGGTCACGCGCGGGGCTCCTGTGCCTGGAATGAACGTTCCAGAGCATAGCATATGGTGGAACAACCCAGTCGGATCGTGCGCTCCCGGTAACATTCGCAGCCGTGGAAGTGGCAGAGCGCATCGGTAAGGCCAACACCTCTCTCACCCCAGCCGAACGTCGGGTGGCCGAGGTGGTGCTCGAGCAGCCCCAGCTGGTGGCGTTCGGCACCGTGGCCGACCTCGCTGATGCTGCGTCCTCAGGTGCGGCGACGGTGGTTCGCCTGGCCACCAAGCTCGGATACGACGGGTTCACCGGGCTGCAAACGTCGGTGCAGCATGCGCTGGCCAGGCAGTTGCGGCCGGCTGCGGAGCGCATCCGTGAGCCGGCAGCCACCGATGCCATTGGACGGCACCTGCAACTCGAACTCGACAACGTCGCCACGACCTTGCGGGCCCTTGACGGTGACGCGTTGGCCGAAGTGGTCGCGGCGCTGTCGGCCTCCGACCGGCGAGTGTTCGTGCTGTCCGGCGATGCATCGCTGGGTGTGGCTCGACAGCTGGTGAGCGACCTCCACGCCCTCCGCGACGACGTGCAGCTGCTGGAGGGCAACGACGTTGCGGTGCGGCGGTCGGCTGCGCTGCTACGCGAGTCCGACGTGGTGGTCACCATCGACGTGCGTCGCTACGACCGGTGGGTGGTCGAGACTGCGGCCACCGCCCACGCGTCGGGTGCGTGGTGCGTGGCCATCACCGACAGCTTGCTGTCGCCGCTTGCCGCGGTCGCTCGGCGCACACTCATCGTTGCCGCTGCGGGCGGGGGGCCATTCGACAGCCATGTGGGCACGCTGGCGTTGGCCAACGTGCTCGTTGCCGGCGTGGCCGACGGCCTGCGAGCGGTGGCCACCGACCGTCTCGATCGAGCCGAGTCGGCTTGGCAAGCCGGCGGGGCGCTGAAGGACCGCTGATCCGGCCAGATGGTCGGTACCTACGGGACGGCTAGGGTTTCGTCATGACGAAAGTCGGTGGCGATCAAGCAGTAGGAGAGTCTGAGCAGAGGTCGCGGTGCAAGTGGTGCCGACGTGTGCTGCAGCCGCAGACGATGGGGAGGCCCCGCACGTTCTGCTCGCAGGCGTGTCGCCAGTGGCACTGGGTTGGTCGACAGCGAGCCAACGAGTTGCAGCTGAGTGAGACGGAACTGATCATCACCAAGGACGAGCTCGACCGACTCCACGACGAGCTGTACGTGCTGGCGTGCGCGGTGAACGACGCCGAACGCGACCTCGCTGCCGCAGGTGCCAAGCCCGACGTGCGCGAGTTGCAGGAGATCGTTGACTGGCTGCTCGACGCGGCCCGTCCGCTGCGCGACAGAGAACTGACGCCGCCGTCCTGACGACGGAGTTTCGTCATGACGAAACTTGCGCCGTCCACCAGTACCGGGGGATCGAGCCCTTCCCAACCCGAGGCTTTCCTCCAACCCGAGGTTTTCCTCCACGGTTTCCACGCGGAAAGCCTCCGATGCCGACCCATGCGCACGCAACCCGCATGCTGTCGACGATCCAGTGCCCGGGCGACGATCCGAGTGTCAGGCGGACCAGTCGAGTAACAGGCGACGGCCCGAGTGTCAGGCGGACCAGTCGAGTGTCAGGCGACGGCCCGAGTGTCAGGCGGACCAGTCGAGTGGTTGGGTGCACCCCGTCGGACCGCTGGCCTTCGTACCCCTTTCGCCGGACACCATCATGCAACGCCCATAATCATCGTTATGTCAGCTTCGGACAGAACCCAAGGACATTCGAGGCCGAAACGTCCGTCCGGCGCCCGCCCCTCTGTGGTGGCCCTGACTTTGGTCACTGCCATGAGGGGGCGTGGGATGCGATGATCGCGTCGTGAAACGATTCTTCGCTGTCGCCGTCCTCCTGCTCGCGCCCGTCGCCGGGTGCAGTTCGTCATCCGGCCCCACCGTCGTCGGAGCAAGCTCCACCGCTCCGGCCGTCACCGAGGCGGCGGTCACTTCGGCGGCGCCGCCCGACACGACGGCGCCCGACACGACGGCACCCGCGACGACGATGGCGACGCTGACCCCTGGCTGGGTGCCGCTCCCTGTGGAGGAGCTCACTGGTCAGGTTGCCCCACCGTGTTGTGCGTCGAACTGGTACGGCGAGCCCTCTCCCCTGCTGCCCGCCGAAGGGGCGGCGCTGGCCGACGGCGACTACTACGTCCGGTACAAGGAGTGGTCCATCGACCCGGCGGCCCCGCTGGAGCTCGAGCTGCTGCGCTTCGAGCAGTGCGGACTGCTGCCCGAAGGCTCCTGTGAGGATGTGGGCGGCCCGTACCCGCCCGACGAGTTGGGTATCGAGGCGTCTGTGGTCTACCCGGTGACCCTCCCCCTCGACGATCAGCTGCGAGTGGTGCTCGTGGGCTTCCGAGGCTTCGCTGCGGTGGATGACCCGGCAGCTGTTACTCCGGCTTCGGCGGGGACGGGCAGCGACTTGGCGGAGCTCGCCGCTGCTGCCAACGCCGCCTACAACCAATTTCTCGTCGGGCCTCTGGCCATCGGCTACCCGGCCGATGCGATCGTCGCCAGTCTCTCAGCGACCCCACAGGGTGGGTTCGGTCCTGGCCTCGACGGGTCGACTTTCAGCCTGTCGTTCACCTACGGCGAGGCTCCCCCGCTGCTGTACCAGGTGCCGTTCCGCTACACCGACGGCGTCGCCAGCGCCGGCTTCGGCACCGATGTACTGCTCATCAACTCCGTCGAGGTGGTCGACGGGCAGCTCACCCTCTTCGTGTACGCCGGCTTCTACTCTTGACCGAGGTTGTCCCCTCGGCGCGCCGCCGTCGAAATTGTTACGGTTTCGTTACGGAAACGCTGGACCGACCCAAGCGTGTTGGCGTACTGTGTCGCAGCGGGCCGAACGAAGGAGAGCAGGATGCTCCATTGGGTTCGGCGCTTTCGGCGCATCATCCTCATGGTTACCATCACGTTGATGGTGCCCGCGGTCGCGGTGGTGGCCTCGGCGCCCAGCCCCGTTGCCCATGCCAGTGGCAACGAGGCCATCGTCCAGCGCGGTGACCGGTCGACAAAGGTTGTGCAGCTCCAGCAGTTGCTGCAGGCGGCTGGCATCACGGTGAAGGGTGGAGTCGACGGCATCTTCGGTCCCGGCACCGAAGCTGCGGTGCGCACGTACCAGCAGCGCAAGGGCCTGACAGTGAACGGCAAGGCCGACGTGCCCACCGCCACGGCGCTCGGGATGGTGCCTGCCACTGCGCTGCTCGCCAAGGGTGCCAACGGCCCGGCGGTCACCGCCGTACAGCGGCAACTGCTACTGGTGGGTATCAGTGTGAAGGGTGGCGCCGATGGTTGGTACGGCTCGGGCACCACCGCAGCCGTCGCTGCCTTCCAGACGAGTCGCGGCCTGCCGGCCACCGGCACCCTCGACGCTGCAACCGCGGCGATCCTGGCGAATGCCGCTGCCGGTGCCTCATCGCCGGGGATACCGCCAGCCGCCCCGGCACCGACACCACCTACCCCGGCACCGACACCGCCAGCCGCCCCGGCACCGACACCTGCGCCCACTCCGGCCCCCAGCCCGGTGGTGGCACCGGCCGCGGGCTCGATCCTGTTCCCGATGCCGGCAACCTGCGCCTTCGCCAACACATGGGGCGCCCCGCGCAGCGGAGGCCGCAAGCATCAGGGCGTCGACATCATCGCGAAGAGCGGCACCCCGCTGTATGCAGTGCAAACCGGCACCATCACCAAACGGCAGACCGACTACCGGGGTTCGTTGGCCGGCAACGCGATCTGGCTCACACTGCCCGACGGCACCTACTACTTCTACGCGCACCTCAGCGCATTCGCCGCTGGTGTGGGCGTGGGCAGCAAGGTGGCTGCCGGGACCGTCATCGGCTACGTCGGAAAGACCGGCAACGCCTCGGTGCCGCATCTGCACTTCGAGGTGCACCCGAAGGGTGGCGCAGCGGTGAACCCCTACCCCATCGTGAAGGCGGTGAGCGGCTGCTGACCGCCTCAGTTGCCGGCGACGTAGCGCAGCACGGCGAGCACCCGGCGGTGCTCGAGCTCGCTGGGTGGCAGGTCGAGCTTGGTGAAGATCGACGAGATGTGCTTCTCCACCGCGCCGCCGCTGACCACCAGCGACCCGGCAATGGCCACGTTCGTGAGCCCCTGCGCCATGAGCGACAGCACCTCCATCTCACGAGGGCTGAGGGCTGCGAGCGGGTCGCGTCGCCGGCTGCGAGCCAGCAGTTGCGCCACAACCTCCGGGTCGAGCGCGGTCCCGCCGTCGGCCACCCGCTGCGCGGCCTCGACGAACTCGCGCACGTCGGCCACCCGCTCCTTGAGCAGGTAGCCCACCCCGACGGTGCCCAGCGCGAGCAGCTCGGAGGCATACCGCTCCTCCACGTACTGCGAGAGCACCAGCACAGGCGTGCCGGGCCGAACCGAACGCAGTTCCACCGCGGCGCGCAGCCCTTCGTCGGTGTGTGTGGGTGGCATGCGCACGTCGAGAACCACCAGATCGGGCGTGTGCTCGTGGACGACGGCGAGCAGTTGGGTGGCGTCGCTCTCGGCAGCAACGACCTCGTGGCCGTACTCGGCGAGCAGCCGGGTGAGGCCCTCGCGCAGTAGAACGGAATCCTCCGCGATCACGATGCGCACGGCAGCTCCACGCTGAGCACAGTAGGGCCACCCGCCGGACTCGCAAGACGGAAGCTGCCCTCGACACCGGCGACCCGGTCGCGCAAGCCGCGCAGCCCGGTTCCTGTGGCCTCGTCAGCACCACCGCGACCGTTGTCGAGCACCTCGATCACCAGCCGGCCGCCGGTGATGTGCAGGCGGACGCTGGCGGCCGTCGCGCCGCTGTGTTTGGCGACGTTCGTGAGCGCTTCGGCGACGACGAAGTAAGCCGTGCTCTCCAATGCCGCGGGCAGACGCTGCGAAACCTCACACTGCAGCGAAACGGGCACTGGGCAGCGGGCGACCAGCGCCGACACGGCGGCGTCGAGGCCGCGGTCGGTGAGCACTGCCGGGTGGATGCCACGCACGAGATCGCGCAGCTCAGCGATGGCATGCTTGGCATCGTCGTGCGCTGCTTCCACCATCTCTCGAGTGCGTGGGTCGTCGGTGTCGGCCAGCCGCTCCTTCGCCATTCCGAGATTCATCGCCAAGCTCACCAAACGCTGCTGGGCACCATCGTGCAGGTCGCGCTCGATGCGGCGCAGTTCGCTGGCACTGGAATCGACCGAGGCGTCGCGGCTTTCGCGTAGCTGAGAGACGCGCTGCTCCAGCTGTGCTTCACGATTGGGAACGAGCAACCACCGGGCCAGGGACACGTCGGCCATCGCCAGCAGATGCACGAACCTGGGCAGCACTGCGAGCATGAGTAGGCCGAGCACGCAGGGCACCCCCAGCTGGATGACCAAGGGAAGATCGTTGAAGCTGAAAGTCGTTCCATCGACTTCGAAGATCGGGGGTCCGTCGCTGATCCAGCCCCACAGCGGCACGGAGGCAAACGAGAGTGCAACCGTCCAGGCCACCACGACCAGCGTGAAGGTCACGACGCCCCACGGCAACATGATGGCGCCGTAGGCGAGGCCTTGCCAGCCGGCAGCGTCGCTCAGTGCCCGCTTTGCCCGGGTGAACATGCCCCCGGTGTTGTCGAGCGGAGTCGGGCCTGGTAACGACACGTCGAGCAACACTTCCACCCGGGTGCGTTCGAACGTACCGAGCCAACGACCGGCCAACACGGTGAGCACCAACAGCGGAACGCCGATGAGGGTGACGAGGAGTCCGAGGCTGAGCGAGAGCAGCGTGACGACCGCTGTGAACAGCCCGATGCCCACGGGTAGATCGGCCACCAAGTGTGCCGTCTGCTTCCAGACGGCCGGCCGACCGTAGGACCCGTACCAGCGGGCGAGAATGGCACCCATCAGTTCGCCTCGAACGGTCGTATCGGGGTGGCATCGAGCAGCACCGCGGCCACCAGGCCGACGACGATGAGCGCCAGAGGGCGAAGGTCGCTGAGGGCGAAGGTGCCGAACACGGTCACCATGATGGCAGCGGCGGACGCGATCGGTAACCGGTACACCTCGTTGTCCGAGGAGAGTCCGGTCAGAGTCGCGACCAGGGCGAGCACCACCCAGGCCGCGCCGGTGGCTCGGTGGTGGAGGAAACGGACGGCGACACGTTGTTGCAGCATGCTCTCAGTTTGAAGGAACGGGCCCCAGGCAACCATCCTGCCCGCAGGCGTTGTGAAGGTAGGGGTAGCCCCACCCTTCAGGCGGTCCGCGCCAACAGTTCGATCCTGCGCCCGACGACGAACTCGGTGAGCGCTTCGTCGATCGCAGGTTCGAGGACGGGCGAGTCGGAGTGCTCGAGCAGCTCCTTCCAGATCAGGTGGGCGCGCTCGGTGGCGTCGACCGCACCCGCCTCGAACCATGTTTCGAAGTTGCGCCAGTCGCTGACGAGCGGCGAGTAGAAGGCCGTTTCGTAGCGCTGCATCGTGTGCGGTGACCCGAAGAAGTGGCCTCCGGGCCCGACGGCGGCGATTGCTTCGAGGCCCAACGAGTCGTCGTCGATCACGATCGGCTGCAGGTACTCCGCCATCATCTGCAGCATCTCGGCGTCGATGATGAGCTTCTCGAAGCTGGCCGTGAGCCCACCCTCCAGCCATCCGGCGGCGTGGTTCACCAGGTTGGCGCCGCCCATGATGGCGCCCCACAGCGACATGGCGCTTTCATAGGCCGCCTGGGCATCGACGGTGTTGGCGGCCGTGGTGTTGGACGAGCGAAACGGCAGGCCGTATCGACGTGCCAGCTGCCCACTGGCCTGGGCGGCTTTGGTGTACTCCGGTGTGCCGAAGGCCGGTGAGCCGCTGCGCATGTCGACGTTGGAGGTGAACGAGCCGTACATCACGGGTGCGCCCGGCCGCACGAGTTGCGTGAGCGTGGCGACAGCGAGCACCTCGGCGTTCTGCAGCACGAGAGCACCTGCCAGCGTTGCAGGGGCCATCGCCCCCGCGAGCGTGAACGGCGTGATGCACACGGCTTGGCCGGCACCGGAGAGCTCGATCAGCCCTTCGGCCATTGGAATGTCGAGCGTGAGCGGCGTGTTGGTGTTGACGATGGTGAGTAGCGCGGGCCGCTCAGCGAGGCCGGCACGGTCGGTACCGAGCCCGATGGCTGCCATCTCGATGCAGTCGGCGGCGCGGTCGCGCCCCAGCGCAATTCCCTGCCAGTTCTTGTCGAGCAGCCGGATGAGCGAGTGACACAGATCGAGGTGCCTGGTCTCGGGCGGCAGGTCCATGGCCTCGAACGGGCCGCCACCCTCTTGGTGGATGATGCCCAGCGACTGGATGAGCCGGAGGTAGTCCTGTTGCTCGGCGTGAGTGCCGGGGCGGCGGCCGCGCACCGAATCGCTGACGAAGGCCGGGCCACCGACCGAGGTGAACGCCACGTGTCGGCCACCGATCACCAGGTTGTGGCGGGGGTTCCTGGCTCGCAGCGTGAAGCTGGATGGTGCCAAGGCGACGGTTGCCTCGACCATTTCCGGGTCGAAGCGGACGATGAGGTCGTCGACGACGCAGCCGGCGGCAGCCAGTCGCTGCCGGGCACCGTTGTGGAGCACCCGCATTCCGGTGGTTGCGAGCAGGTGCAACGAGCTGTGGTGAAGGTGCTCGACGTGGTCGTCGGACAGCATTCGGACTGGCTCGTAGGGGTTCTGCAACGTTCGCCACAGTGTGGGCACCGGGCCACGCGGAGGTCGGCGCTCACGTCCGCGGTTCGCCCTGCTCATGTTGGCAACCTAGCCGCCGGCGGAGGCGACTGCGGCCTGCCACTCGCCGTAACTGCGCGAGTCTCACCCTCCTGTGGAGATTGAGAGAGCAGGGTGCTGCTGAACATGAGGGTGAGCTCGGGTCAAGAAATCGTAAAGGTGGCACACTTTCGTGCCGAAGAACAACGCATGACCCGATCACGTCGAGCCATTGCAGCCCTCATCCTCAGCGCCACGGTGAGTGTGGTGATGATTGCCGAGCCTGCAGCCGCCGCACCTCGCGCTCCAGCCGCACCGTCGACATCGACGTACACGGTGCAATCTGGCGACTACCTGCTGGGCATCGCCGCCAAGCTGAAGGTACGCGTTGCCGACCTTCTTGCAGCGAACAAGATGACCCTCACCAGCCTGATCTACCCGGGCATGAAACTGCTGGTGCCCGCCGGTGGCGTGGTACCAGCAGCCACTGCGCCCGGCGCGGCCGCACCGGCTGCCGGCTCCGTTTACACCGTGAAGAGCGGCGACTACCTGGGCGGCATCGCCTCGCGTATGGGCGTGAAGCTCAGCGCGCTGCTGACGGCCAACAACCTCACCACCAGCAGCGTCATTCACCCCGGCACCCAGCTGGTGGTGCCAGCTGGCGGCACGATGCCCACCGCCCCTACCACTCCCGCAGCCGGCGGCGCCGCGGCCACTGCCCAACTGGTCTATGTCGTGAAGTCGGGCGACTTTCTCACGGGTATCGCACCGAAGCTTGGCGTCAAGGTGGCCGACCTGCTCGCAGTGAACAGGCTCACCCTCTCCAGCTTCATCTTTCCCGGCATGAAGCTTCAGGTTCCGGCGGGCGGCAAGCTGCCCGCCGTGGCGACTCCGAACTCGGGTGTTGCGACCACGCCTGGCAGTTCCAGCAACAGCAAGATCGACAAGGTGCTGGCGTTCGCCCGTGCTCAGTTGGGTGACCCGTACAAGTTCTTCGCCGCCGGCCCCGACGCGTGGGATTGCAGTGGCCTCACCATGGCTGCATACGCGGAGATCGGCATCTCGCTGCCGCACTTCAGCGGCGCGCAGGTGAGCCACGGAACCATCGTCGACTGGCGAAACCAGGCCATCCAGCCTGGTGACCTCGTCTATCTCGAGTCCTACGTCGGCTCGGGTGTCATCAACCATGTCGGCATTGCGATCAGCTCTACCCAGTGGATCCACGCTCCTCGAACCGGCGATGTCGTCCGCATCGGCAACATCCCTTCGGTTCGCGTCGTTGCCGTGCGTCGGCTCGTTCAGGGCGGATGAGCCCGAGTCGCGACGGCGACACGGCTCCTCGCCGTATCAGCCTGGCCGGTCTCACCACTGGGCAGGTCGATCTGCTCTGCACGGTACTGACTGCCGGCGAGGTGCCGCACGCCGTCAACGACGGTGGACTGGTGACCGGTGCTGCGCACGCTGCTGAGGTGGAACGTGCGCTGCTGTGGGTCCGCGTCGACGGCCTCGACGAGCACTTCGACGACCCCGAGTTCCGCGGTACGCATGCGCCTGTCGTCAAGGCCTCACGCCCACCACTGGCCGATGGTCGTCGCCAGGCGACTCGATGGCGACGCGTCTGCGGCGGCCTCGTCGACCAGGGGACGACAACGGTGCCCGCTCTGGTCGCGTGGCAGCACGACATGCCGGTGGTGGT
>Ga0105047_10001369_pt1 | contig 43496 bp, 38 predicted proteins | sample MAT04_FD_78384 | JGI IMG/M metagenome (GOLD analysis project Ga0105047, IMG submission 78384) | Freshwater microbial communities from Lake Fryxell liftoff mats and glacier meltwater in Antarctica - MAT-04 (megahit assembly) | ecosystem: Environmental > Aquatic > Freshwater > Ice > Liftoff... | reverse complement strand
GAACGTAAAAGTAATTGCCTGCATCAACGATGGCGGCTGTCTGGGTGCTGCGGAAGCAGTCAAGGCAATGGGTAAGGCTACTGACGATTTCGCCATCTTTGGCGCGGATGCCACAGCCGAAGCACTTGCCAAGATTGCAGAAGGTGGCATTTATCGTGGTACCGTGGATATTGGACCCAAGAACATGGGTGTCATGGCGGTCAACACTGTTCTCAAACTCGCCAGTGGCGAGACGCTGGCAAGCAACAATATTGCCGTCGAAATGAAACCCATTCTTCAGACCCCCAAGTAATTCCAGATTAGATGCAATAAAGGCTGAGAGCCATTGTAAATGGTGGCTCTCAGCCTGGACCGGCAAATCTTGCTTGTCATATGGAGCTATGTATGATGGATGGCTTAAAAGATCTGGAACTAAGAAATATTACCAAGGATTACCCGGGCGTGCGTGCGCTGGAGAATATTTCCTTCAGCGTTCATCCGGGCGAAGTGCATGCGTTAATTGGTGAAAATGGAGCGGGAAAATCCACCTTAATCAAGACCCTGACCGGGGCAATACAACCCACTAGCGGTACTATTCTAATAAATGGGCACGAATATGAACATTTGGACCCCATCCATTCGCTTCATATGGGCATTTGCGCTGTGTACCAGGAGTTTAACCTGGTTCCCTATCTCTCCGTGGCTGAAAACATTTTCTATGGACGTGAAATCCAACACGGCTTACTATATGATTTCAACGCCCAATGCGAAGAGACCCGCAAATTGCTTGAGCAACTGGACATTCGTATTGACCCGCGCGCAAGTGTCAAGGATTTGAGCGTTGCTTATCAACAGGTGATCGAAATTGCCAAGGCCGTATCCCGCGAAGTAAAAATACTTGTGCTGGATGAACCTACCGCTCCTTTAACCCGCCACGAAATCGATGCTCTGTTTAGAATTGTGCGCAGCTTGCGGGCAGCAGGTGTGGCAATCATTTATATTTCTCACCGCCTGGAAGAAGTTTTTCAGATTGCTGACCGGGTGACAGTGCTGCGCGATGGAAAATTCATTGCCACACTCGATACCCAAAAGACTAACCGGCAGGAGTTGATCAGCCTGATGGTTGGCCGAGAGCTTTCAAACACATATCCCCAAAAACACAATAACAACCTTGGTCCTGTAGTGCTGGATGCGAAAGATATCTCCACCACTTACGTTCATCACTTGAATTTTTCCGTTAGAAAGGGTGAGATCCTGGGTTTTGCCGGACTGGTGGGGGCCGGGCGCACCGAAATGGCGCGAGCGATCTTCGGAGCCGACCCGCTTACTTCAGGCAATATCACCCTGAAGGGCAAAGAGGCCAGGATCAAATCACCAGAGGATGCGATCAGGAATGGGATTGGATTGATCCCTGAGGACCGCAAACAGCATGGTTTATTATTACAGCTGACTGTCAGTAAAAATATTTCAATGAGTAACCTGAAGGATCTTTCAGCATACGGCTATATTATCCAACGTAAGGAAACCGATAAGGTCAACACACTCGTAAAGGATTTGCAAATCAAGACCCCTTCTCTTGAGCAGGAGGTAAAAAACTTGAGCGGTGGAAACCAGCAAAAAGTGGTGCTTGCAAAGTGGTTGGCCACTCAATGTGATGTGTTGATTTTTGATGAGCCCACCCGCGGCATTGATGTGGGCGCCAAGGCTGAAATCTATAAACTGATTGTCAACCTTGCTGACAGCGGTAAGTCCATCATCATGATCACTTCTGAAATGCCTGAACTATTGGGCATGTCTGACAGAATTGTGGTGATGCACGAAGGAAGCATCGTAGGTGAGTTAAGTCGCCAGGAAGCCACCCAGGAGAAGATCCTCGACATGGCTTCTCACATCGCTCACCAATGAAAAAGGAGAATCACTCATGAATCTGCGCACCATTCTGACTCGTTTTGGCATCTACCTGGTTCTGGTTGCACTATTGGTGTTTTTTAGCTTTGGCTCACCGGCATTTATGACGCCTGAAAATCAGTTTAACATCCTGCGCCAGGTATCCATTGTGGGAATCGCTGCGGTGGGAATGACTTTTGTGATGATCACTGGGGGTATCGATCTTTCCGTTGGTTCGATCATTGGTCTGGTGGGTGTGCTGTGCGGTATGATGATGGTGAAAGGTGGTTTGAACCCGTGGGTGGCCTCGATCCTGGCGATTGCCGTCGGCACGGCCATGGGTTTCATTAATGCCTTTATCATCAATCGGTTCAATGTTCCCCCATTGATTGCCACACTGGGTATGATGACCACCTGGCGCGGCGTGGCCTTTTTGATTACGGATGGGTTGCCGGTTTACGGCTTTCCTGAGTCTTTCACCGCACTCGGTCAGGGTTACCTGTGGATCATTCCAATCCCAGTGGTTGTCATGGCGTTGTGCTTTGCAGCCGGGTGGTTTGTACTTAACAAGTTTACAATCGGGCGCTATGTCTACGGGATCGGCGGTAATGAAGAAGCCTCGCGCCTGTCTGGCATTAATGTCAAAAAGGTTAAGTACCTGGTCTATACCCTGGCTGGCTTTCTGTTTGGTGTTGCCGGCGTAATGCTGCTATCGCGCACAAATTCAGGCCCCCCAAAAGCAGCAACCGGCGCCGAAATGGACATCATCACGGCGGTGGTGCTTGGGGGAGTTTCTATCAAAGGTGGGGAAGGAAAAATAACTGGCGTTATCGCTGGCATGTTGATCATGGGTGTGCTCACGAACGGCATGATCATCACCAACGTTGGCGATTATCTGCAGCGCGTGGTGGCAGGCATGGTTCTGATCATTGCGGTTGCATTCGATATCTATAACCAAAAACGCCGCGAAATTCGGGCAGCCAAGCAAGGCTCGATTAATGCTGAATCACCTGTTGTTTCGCCCAATTAATAGCGACCTTCCAAACTTTTCGATACAAAATAACATCTTTCTGTCTTTTAGACCGGAAGATCTCTGAAAGTTGCTAAAAATTACTGCATGAGAAGGATAAGACATGACGCTAAATGCCCCTCTTTGGAACCTGGAGCTCGAATCAAAGCCGGATTTTGAGACATCCATGCAGCGTATCTACGCCTGGTACGAACATGCTATCATCGATCGCCCGCCTGTCCGTTTTACTCACCACAACGCTGAATACGAATTGCAGGGTCATACCTGGAAACCTGAATGGAAAGAGCTTAAAGACCGTTGGTTTGATGTGGCTTACCAGGTCGAATGGTTTTTGAAAAGCATAAAAAACCGACGATTTCATGGCGAAACTTTTCCGGTTTTCTGGCCCAACCTGGGACCGAACTTCTTCGCCAGTTGCTTTGGTGTTCCGCTGGTTTTTGGTGAAGTCACTTCCTGGGCTGAGCACGATCTGGAGACCTACAGCACCCCGCGTCGTTTCAACTGGCAGCATGAGTACATGCTCAAAATGGTAGAACTTACCCAGGCGGCGCTGCAGGTCTGTAACGGTAAATTTATTGTTGGTTATACCGATCTGCACCCCGGGATAGACTGGTTGATGGCCCAGCGCGGCTCGGAACAATTATGCCTGGACCTGTACGAGCAGCCTGAACCCATCCAGTCATATCTGGATTCCTGCCACCAGGATTTTATCGCCCTGTACGATTATTTCGATCAAATGTTGAAGGCGCACAACCAGCCTTCGGTCACCTGGATGAACATTCCATCGTTTGGCAAAATGCACATCCCAAGCTGCGATTTCGCCACTATGATTTCAAAGCGCCATTTTGAGGCATTTGTCTACCCCACCCTGGAGCAGGAAACCAGGCATATGACCCACAACGTTTTCCATGTAGATGGGAAAGGCGTGGCGCGCCATTTAGATCGCATCCTGGAACTCCCCAATGTCCAGGCCATACAGTGGGCGCAGGGGGTGGGTGATGACTGGCCTATCCTGCAATGGATCCCGCTTATCCAGCGTATCCAGGCTGCCGGGAAATCAGTGGTCGTGGATTTGGATCTGAAAGACCTGGAGCCGCTCATTTCTGCCCTGCGGCCTGAGGGACTGCTGCTGTGCTTGCCTTCTGAGAACGAAGAGCAGGAACTGGAAATATTAAAACGGGTTGAACGTTGGTAGCAACCCGCAGACCCAGTCCGGCAAATTAGGTTTTCCGACCGCACCGGTGTAGGCAGTCAGACCCGGATTATTCGGGTTCATAAACCAGGTTTAGACAGTTTCCTTATCGGTATGCTTATCCATATTTTAGGAGGCCTTGTGGAGAAAAATTTAGGAAGCGAATTCCGATTGAATGATTACAGCCTGACCGGAAAAGATACCGCCCTGGCAATAGAAAAGGGTCTGGCAGATGCAACCTGGTATACCTCGCCAATTCCCAAAGAGCAAATGCGCGAGCTGCTCAAACGCCGCGATGGGCCTGCAATTCGCGATACGCTGCTATGGTTCGCATTGCTGGTTATCTTTGGAACCATTGGATACCTGCTGTGGGGCAGTTTGTGGGCGGTCATTCCTTTTGCTATTTATGGTGTGTTGTATGCTTCTGTTTCCGATTCCCGCTGGCACGAGTCACTGCACGGGACAGCCTTCAAGACAGACTGGATGAACAACGCGCTTTATGAACTGGCCTCCTTCATGGTGCTGCGTGAATCGGTGCGCTGGCGCTGGAGCCACACCCGGCACCACAGCGACACCCTGATCGTTGGCTTGGACCCGGAGATCGCAGTACAGCGCCCCCCGAACCTGGCGATATTTTTTACAAACTTCTTTAATGTGATGGCTTTTCGGATGTATTTGAGTAATGTGTTCTTGCACCTCACCGGTAAGTTGACAACAGATGAACTCACATACATTCCAAAAAGTGAGCAAGGAAAATTGATCGCCCGGGCGCGCATTTATGTGCTGATCTATGCCGGGATCATCGCCTTTTCAATATATTTCCACAGCATACTGCCGCTAATGTACATAGGTCTGTCCAATCTTTACGGCGCCTGGCTGATGGTGGTGTACGGATACACCCAGCATGCCGGGCTGGCTGAAAACGTGCTCGATCATCGCCTGGATTGCCGGACTGTTACCATGAATCCAATCAATCGCTACCTGTACTGGAACATGAACTACCATGTTGAGCACCACATGTTCCCCCTGGTGCCTTACCATGCCCTGCCAAAACTGCATGAATTGATTAAGGCAGACTCACCGAAGCCTTACGATGGGTTACTGGAAGCCTACAAAGAGATCATTCCGACGGTGCTGCGCCAGGTACGGGAGCCCGGCTATTGTGTAAAGCGGAAGCTGCCTGGGCCATCGGGTCGTCCATCTATGTCTGAAACGGACCAAAGAATAATATTGGATGGCAATGCGTTGGAGGATGGATGGTTGGAAGTTTGCGGCGTGCATATGCTGCAAAAAGAAGACGTGCTGCGCTTTGATCGCGACCAAAAAACATATGCAATTTACCGCGCAGCTGACGGTAAATTTTATGCAACAGAAGGCCTGTGCACGCATGGCAATGCCCACCTGGCGGACGGTATGGTCAAAGGTACCATCATCGAGTGCGCCAAACATAATGGCCGCTTTGACATTCGGGATGGCTCCCCGCAGCGTCTGCCCGTGTGCGTAGGACTGAAAACCTACCCGGTTCGTGAAAGCAGCGGAAAGCTGCTGGTGGATCTGAGTTCGGCGGGTGGGGCTGGTGTCACCCAGTCAGTGCCAACCTATACTTTCCGAGTGGTCAGCAACCGGAACGTGGCAACCTTTATCAAGGAACTTGTGCTTAAACCAGCGGACGGTTCACTTCTGCCTGCCTATCAGCCCGGGGATTATATGCAGATCGATATACCGGCCTATTCCAGGCAACCATTGGCGGATGTGGAAGTTGGCGGATCTTATTCGAATGCGTGGGAAACGCAGCGTATTTTTGAACTCGAGGCATCCAACCCGGTTCCCTGCCGGCGAAACTACTCCCTGGCAACCAACCCGGCTACCGATAAAGAGCTGCGTTTTAACGTTCGCCTGGCGACGCCGCCGCGCGGCATTGACTGCAACGCTGGTATCGGTTCAGCATATATCTTTGGTCTGAAGCCCGGTGACATTGTTACCGCGATTGGCCCATTTGGCGAATTTCATGTCAAAGAAACAGCGCGAGAACTGGTGTACCTGGGTGGAGGCGCTGGTATGGCACCCTTACGCGCTCACCTTTCTTATTTGTTTGAAACGATCAGGACGCCTGCGCACGTAAGTTTCTGGTACGGCGCACGTTCGTTACAAGAGATGTTCTACCAGGATTATTTTGAAGACATCGCCCGCCGTAACCCGAACTTCAGCTTCCATGTTGCCCTGTCAGAACCTCGGACTGAGGATAATTGGCAGTCGCATACGGGCTTTATCCACGAAGTCTTGATGCGCGAATATCTCGACTCGCATCCAGACCCGAAAAGTATCGATTATTTTCTTTGCGGCCCTCCAGTGATGATCCAGGCTGCCACGGTAATGCTGAAAAATATTGGGGTTCCTGCTGCACAAATTGCCTTTGATGAGTTTTAGTTTGTCATCAGAAATTCAACGGAGATGATTGATGAAACCTAACATTCAAAAAACAAAATGGCAGGGCTTAGATGGGTTTTCAATTGAAAACAGCGGTCTTAGAGTAGTTGTTGTCCCTGAGACAGGTGGGCGCATCGTTTCTCTGTTTGACAAGTACCATGAGCACGAATGGTTGCTTGCACCAGGTCAATCACACCCAACCCGGAAAATAGACTATGGAGCCGATTTCAACACGCTAACGCCAGGCGGCTGGGATGAAATGTTTCCCACCATCATCTCGGGAAATTATCCCGCCCCGGGAAAATTAAACGGTGTCAGCCTGCCCGATCATGGAGAGGTATGGACCTTGCCATGGTCGCTGGATGCTGACGAAGATCAGCTAACACTTTCGGTGCAGGGACAGGCACTTCCATATCATCTGGCGCGAAGCATCGCCCTGGCTGGCACGCAGGAAATACACTTCTTTTATACATTGACCAACCTCAGTGATGAACCGCTGTATTACCTGTGGACAGCCCACCCTCAGTTTGCCTGTAACCCAGGTTACCAGATCCTTCTGCCGCCTGCAGTACACCAGGTGGTCAACGTACTGCCTCTTGAGAGAGGCGCTGAATGGGGAGCGCAAGGCACGATCAACGCATGGCCGGCCAGGATTGGTGAGGATGGCTTGACTTACCCTCAAGACATTGTACGTTCTCCGGAACGTAAAACCGGGCGTAAGTTCTACATTCTGCCAGATCAACCCATTGGCTGGGCAGCCCTGCTCGACCCAATCAGCGGCGCGCACCTGCGCATGTCCTGGGATGCTACTGTCTTGCCCTATTTTGGAGTATGGATTGATGAAGGTTCATTGAACCAGGTAGCTTCAGTAGCCTTTGAACCAGCGAGTGGTTATTATGATGCCATCACACTTGCCTGGAACAACAAACGGCTGTCCATGGTTGAGCCAGAAGGCACACATTCATGGGAAATAATCATACGGTTTAACTCATTGACGGATTGATCACAAGCATGTTCATTCGTTATAAAGCTCTAAAGACGAGTTCTAAAAAAACATACCAAAAAGGATAACAAACATGAATGAAAAACTTGCAGCACTTTACAATGCCATCTTGGAAGGCGATGTTAACGGCACAAAGGATAGCGTTCAATTCGCGTTGGATGCGGGACTTGAACCTGGTTTCATTCTAAACGAAGGCATGATCGCAGCCATGAGAGAAGTTGGCAGGCTGTTTGAAGAAGGTGACTACTTTGTGCCCGAAATGTTGATTGCGGCCCGCGCCATGCAGGCTGGGTTGGGCTTGCTGAAGCCTCATCTGTTGAGCAGTGATGTTAAATCTGCTGGTAAGGTTGCGATTGGAACCGTCAAAGGTGACTTGCATGATATCGGTAAAAACCTGGTGGCTTTGATGCTTGAAGGTGCTGGTTTTGAGGTGATCGATCTGGGCGTGGACGTGACCCCGGAGAAGTTTGTCGAAGCGATCGCCGTTGGTGGTGCAAATATTGTGGCCTTTTCAGCGCTTCTGACTACCACCATGCCAAACATGAAAAATACAGTTGAAGCAATCCAGCTGGCTGGATTGCGCGACAAGGTCAAGATCATCATTGGCGGTGCTCCTGTGACACAGGCCTACGCCGATCAGATTGGCGCCGATGGGTTTTCCTCCGATGCCAGCCGTGCGGTGAGCCTGGCACAAACCTTGATGGGGGCTTAGCAATGAGCGAAAATCTAACCACCTTATTGAAATCGAAAACAAAAACGATCAAGATCAACAGGGATTTGCCTACCGCCATCATTGGCGAACGCATTAACCCCACCGGGCGCAAGGCTGTCCTGGAAGCACTGCAAGCTGGTAATTTTGACATCGTGCGTAAAGACGCTCTCGACCAGGTGGCAGCAGGGGCTGCGGGGTTGGATATCAATGCCGGCGTTCCGGGTGCTGACGAACCCTCGCTGATTCAACAGATCATTCGCAATGTCACCGAAGTAGTCGATGTGCCGTTGTGTATTGATACCGCCAACCCGGTTGCGCTGGCAGCCGCGCTTTCAATTTATGAAGGCAAAGCCTTGATTAACTCCGTCAATGGCGAGGAACGTTCCCTGGCGAGTGTACTGCCTCTGGCCAAAGAACACGGTGCTGCAGTGATTGGGCTGTGCATGGACGATAACGGCATCCCAGCCACGGCCGCAGCGCGTTTTGCAGTCGCAGCACGCATCATTGAGCGCGCCGCGAAATACGGGATTCCACTTGAAGACGTGGTCATTGACCCACTGGCTATGGCCATGAGCGCGGACAGCAAGGCTGGCAGGATTGCACTCGAAACCATCGAGCTGGTGGTGAAAGAGTTCGGTGTCAATATCTCCATGGGTGCCAGCAATATTTCTTTCGGCATGCCAGATCGAAAGTTCATCAACGCCACCTTTATTGCCATGGCCATCCATGCCGGGCTGACCTGCCCGATCACCAACCCGCTTCTCACGGAAGTCAACACCGCTGTGCTGGCCGCCGACCTTTCGATGGGCCGTGATGATTACGGCATGCGCTGGATCAAGGCTTATCGCAAACGGGAAAAGGAAAAAGCTGCAACTGCGGCCTGATCTCTCCGATAAGAAGCGGATATCCCAGTGTGGATCCCGTATCCTGTTTCGATGTTTGGTGCGATAATCCCTATGCCGGGAAAAGGCCTGTATGTCTTTCGCGGTATTAATTCTAAAGTGGAGGCGTTATGAAAACCATTCTATGTTTTGGCGACTCAAATACGTGGGGATGCAAGCCGATGGCATCGATGGAAAAGATCGAGCGCTATTCGAAGAATGAACGCTGGACGGGTATCTTGCAGAGCGATCTAGGGGATAAATTCGATGTAATTGAGGAGGGTTTGGGTGGTCGGACAACCATCTGGAATGACCCTCTTGAAGGCTATAAGAACGGCAGGGATTACCTGGTGCCATGTTTGAATACACACCAACCTCTGGATCTTGTGATTCTGATGTTGGGAACCAACGATCTGAAGGTGCGCTTCAGTCTGCCCGCCTCCGATATCGCCGCTTCTGCCGGGGCGCTGGTGGAACTTATCCAGAGTCATATGTTTCAAGTAGCCAGTACTCCTCCGCGAATACTGCTGATGGCACCGCCACCAATTCTGGAGGATGACGAATTGCCGGAAATCTTCCAGGAAATGTTTGCAGGCGGGGCAACCAAATCACGGCGCTTCTCGGTTCTTTTCCGGCGGGTGGCTGACACACTGGGCTGCGATTTCCTGGATACAGCCGATATTCTGCAGGTCAGCAAGCTGGATGGCATCCACTATGACGCAGCCAGTCACCTGAATTTGGCGCAGGTGGTGGCAGCAAAAGTGCGCGAGATGTTCGCATGACCATTGCATGAACCGCGCTTGGCAACCAGGATGGAGATGAAACATCCCATGAAAATCTTGTTCTTTTGCCCCCTATGGGGCAGCGCTGACTTGCCAATTGAAGTCTTTTTGCAGAAAGCCAGGAAGGCAGGTTACGATGGTGTTGAAATTTCCTTGCCAATTGGGGATCTGACATTTCAGGAACAAATGCTGAACGCGGTAAAAAGCCAGGGCTTGGAATTTATCGCTCAACACTGGGAAACCATAAACCCTGACTCGGAATTGCATCTTACTGAATATTGCAGCCGGCTTGAATACCTGGCTGCGCAGAAACCTTTACTGGTTAACACGCAAACTGGTAAAGATTGGTTCTCATTCGAGCAAAACCGAAAGTTGATCGATGCGGCTCAGCAAATTTCGGAAAAGTCGGGTGTCAAGATTGTCCACGAAACCCATCGGGGGAAATTCAGCTTCTGCGCCAGCACAACGGCCAGGTATCTTGAATCTGACCCAAACCTGCGGATTGCCGCGGATTTTTCGCACTGGTGCGTTGTTTCCGAAACCTTGCTGGAAGATCAGGCAGATTCGCTTTCACTGGCAATCAGCCGCACGGATCATATTCACGCGCGGATCGGCCACCCGCAAGGAGCGCAGGTATCCGATCCGCGCGCTCCTGAGTGGGGCCAGGCTCTGGATGCGCATTTGAGCTGGTGGGACAGAATCGTTGAAAACCATCGTAAAAATGAAACCGCTGTCTTAACCATCACACCCGAATTTGGGCCGGTGCCTTACATGCCCTCGTTGCCTTACACAAAGATGCCCCTTGCAAATCAATGGGAAATTAACGTTTACATGCTGGATCTTTTACGGGATCGTTACCAATAAAGAGCTTACCCTATTCATCAAATAATGGAGTTACCCATGAAAGATCTGATCGGGCAGATTCTAAAGACGACAACATTCCGTCAGCTTGATGTAGAAGCTGTCTTAAATCCAGAAAAAACCTCCTGGTGCTCTTTTGATCCGGAAATTGGATATGTCCCGCGCAATGTGATTCTCAAAGATGGCATGGATTTTTCATTTGCCACCTATACTTACGAGCCGGCTGGTCAGAGAAAAATGATTAATTATCGCAATCAGCCTTGCCGGATTAACACCTACGGTGACAGTTTTACCCAATCCCAACAGGTCAGTGATGACGAATCGTGGCAGGAACGGCTGGCAGCACATATCGGTGAGCCGATTCGGAACTTTGGAATTGGTGGGCACAGTGTTTACACGGCTTATCGAAGAGCAATGAGAATTGAAGCCGGAGAAAATTCGGCAGAATATTTCATCCTGACAATTTACGATGATGACCATGTCAGAAACCTGGATGCGCTTCGTTGGGTGCGGACAAATTGGAATGACAGGGACCGCCCATTAGATCGAACCTGGCCGATTCACGGCCTGCCCTGGTCACATCTGCGGTACGATCCAGCCAAAGGGTCATTTAGCGAATCGCCTGGTGCCTGCCGGACGGGCGAAGATCTAAGGAAATTGTGCGATCCCGATCATTTCTATGAGACCTTTCACGATGATCAGATAGTTCGGCTATTTGCCCTCGAAAAGGGTGGCAAAGCGAGGTTTGACGATCTGGAAGCTGTGGCTGAAGGATTAAAAATCAAGGTCAATCTGCGAGATCCGGCAATTCTGGCTGCAGAAGCGGCAAAACTCCGCGTGCAATACGGGCTCATATCCACAGAATATATTCTTGATAAGCTTGTCCCCTGGATACAGCATCAAAAAAAGAAACTGATTGTCTCGTTAGCATACTCTGAAGGAGAGATCATCAACTTTCTCAAGGGCGGAGAGCGATTTGATAAGACTTTTATTGATTATCTGGAGCAGAAAAATATTACCATGTTCGACGGGTTACAAAAGCATAAGGAAGATTTTGCCGATTTTGGGACCACCCCTGAGAAATACATTGACCGGTACTTTATTAAACCGGCAGCCGCTGCGGTATTTGGACATTACAACCCGGTAGGTAATTTATTTTTTGCTCTCGCGCTGAAAAACGATCTTGTTAATCTGCTCAACCCAAAACCACCTGCATATCAGCCTTAATACTACTGATGGTTAAATGAGTGCGAACTCAAAAATAAATATTTTGGGCATCAGATGCACAGTTGGCGTTTACACGTCTTGACAGTCTTTGGTTTTAAAACGATACCCCGGTTTGAGAATCAAATGCAGAAACCGCACTGAGATCCATGATCCATAACCTGTAGATGGGACCTTTGCTACTAAAATTTTCAAAAGCAGCGCGAATTGGGCACTTCGTATAGAAAATTCTCGAAATATCTACAAACCCACCCTTTTATCCTTCATTTTGCATTAGAAAATATTGCTAAAGTCCCGCATGCTCCTGGCGGGATTGCGAGTATCCCTGCCCCTGTGGCGCATCGTTGACGCCGTCGCCGGTCATCGTGACGATCTGCCCGTGTTCCTGCAGGTCCTGGACAATTTTGATTTTGTGTTCCGGCGAGACCCGCGCAAAGACGTTGACACTCTCGATGATGTCCTTCAGTTCATCGAACGACAGGCGCTCAATTTCTGCGCCGGTCAGCGCCTGGCCGTTTTCTGAGACGCCCAACTGCCGGGCAATCTCCACCGCCGTCAGCGGATGGTCGCCGGTAATCATTACCGTGCGGATTCCGGCGGTTTTGGTCAGCGCCTATATAATTTTTCATTGTTTCTGAAGCGTGAATATTGACCAGTAATTGCCGATCAGGGCCCTAAGAAGATTCTGGTTAAATATTTTTTTCAAAAATAAGAATCAGATAATAATTGTAATAAATATCACAAATAAGATATATAATATCCATATTGATCTTGTCTAGAAGGAAAAAATATGGATACTCTCTGGAAGTCTCGAAAAGTTGTGATCGTTGGAGCGGGTGCAGTTGGCTCGACCTTTGCTTATGCTTTGGCTCAGAAAGGATTGGCAGATCAAATTTGTTTGATCGATGCCAACTCCGATTTTGCCAAAGGACAGGCGCTCGACCTGGCACACGGACTACCCTTTTACCCGTCTGTGCAGATCCGTGCGGGCGATAACCGCGATTATGCTGACGCGCAGGTGATCGTCATTACCGCTGGAGCAAAGCAGGCTCCGGGCGAATCGCGCTTGAACTTGTTGCAGAAAAACGCTGCAATCATCGAAGGTATTGTTGATCAGATCGTGGCTCAAAAATCCCAGGCTGTTTTATTGGTAGCCAGCAATCCAGTGGATATTCTGACCCACGTGGCCCTAAAACGCTCCGGCTGGACGAAAAACCGTGTCATCGGCTCTGGGACAGTGCTCGACAGTGCCCGCTTCCGTTATCTCATCAGCCAGCATTGCAAAGTGGACGTGGGCAATGTCCATGCCTATATTTTGGGAGAGCACGGCGACAGCGAAGTGGCGGCCTGGTCAATGACGCATGTGGCGGGTGTGCCCATGGACAATTATTGTCCGCAGTGCGGCAACTGTCGCGACTGGCACGGCGAACGCGACCGCATTGTCCGTGAAGTGAAAGAGTCGGCGTATCACATCATCAATTACAAAGGTTCCACTTATTTTGGGATCGGCATGTCACTGGCGCGTATCGTTGGAACAATTTTACAGGACCAGAACAGCGTGTTGACCGTTTCCACTTATCTTGAAGGCGAATATGGCCTGCGTGACGTTTGCCTGAGTATTCCCTGTATCGTCGGGCAGGGCGGAGTCAAACGTATTGTACAGACAGAACTATACCCCGATGAACAATCTGCGCTGGAACATTCATCACACATACTGAAAGATGGTATTGCCAGCCTGAAGCAAGCTGAAACAGCCTAAAGGAAAACAAGGCTACACATTTTCATATGGGCATTTTATTATCCAGATCATCTTTAACTGAGTTTCATATAAAATTGGGCAAGTTAAGCCCAGAGGAGCATCCTAATGTCTGCTGAAATATCGCTGAAACAACATCACACACCAAATGGTTTTTCCGATCAATTTGCGCTTGCTTTCACCAAGTCTGCGCGCTTCTTTGCTGATACTTTTTTCGCCCGCCGTTACGGTCACCGCGCGGTTGTACTCGAAACGGTTGCCGCGGTCCCTGGCATGGTTGGAGGCGCTTTGCAACACCTGCGCGCCTTGCGTCGTATGGAAAACGATAATGGCTGGATTCACACTTTGTTGGATGAAGCCGAAAACGAGCGTATGCACTTGATGACCTTCATTAATATCGCCCAACCGACGCGGCTGGAGCGCCTGATAATTCTGCTGGCCCAGGGCGCTTTCTTCAACGGCTTCTTCCTGCTCTATCTTTTATCGCCAGGAACTGCTCACCGCGTTGTGGGCTACTTCGAAGAGGAAGCAGTCCATAGCTACACAGAGTACCTCAATGATGTAGACAATGGAAAAATACCCAATGTCCCTGCGCCTAAAATTGCTATTGACTATTGGAAACTGGCCTCGGATGCACGATTGAGAGATGTGATCATCGTGGTCCGTGAAGATGAGCGCCATCACCGCGATGTTAATCACGAATTCGCCAACGAGCTAGCTTGATGCCAAAAAGATACACAGGCATTTCCCAGCGGTCTTTTTCACTCTAAATTGCTGCCTGTTTCACCAGGCAGCTCATCTGGCAACTTATTGCGAATGCCATCCGTTCAACACTATAATGAATATTGACAAAACTTGAGCATGGTCTTTAAATGGAATTTAGAAAGAAGAGGGTTCTTTGGCACAAAAAATATTAATCTATGGCGGTTCTGGCGGCATTGGTTCAGCCACAGGTCGCATGCTACATGCACGTGGGGTTGATCTCCACCTGGTCGGACGGGATGAAGAGCGATTAACCGCCATCACCAGAGAACTTGGCGCAACTTCGACGCTGGGCGACGTCAATGACAGCACTCTATTTACCCGAGCGGCACAAGATGCCGGAACAGCATTGGATGGTTTGGTCTATGCAGTTGGCACGATCAATCTGCGCAGTCTTGGACGTCTTACCGAAGCTGATTTCTTGAACGACTTCCGTGTAAATGCAATGGGTGCCGCACTTGCCGTCCAGGCAGCCCTGCCAGCACTGAAGAAAAGCGAGCGCAGGGCTGCGGTAGTGCTATTTTCAAGTGTCGCGGCCCTGCAAGGCTTCACATTTCATGCGTCAATCAGTATGGCGAAAGGAGCTGTGGACGGGTTGACTCTGTCACTCGCGGCTGAACTTGCGCCTAAAATTCGCGTCAATTCCATTGCCCCATCCCTGACGCGCACACGACTTGGGGCGAGTCTCCTTTCGAACGAACAAATGGCTACCAACATTGCCAGATTGCATGCGCTAGAACGGCTCGGCACGCCCGAGGATGTTGCTGCACTCGCCGCCTTTCTACTTTCTCCAGAAGCAGACTGGATTACCGGGCAGATCATTAGCATTGACGGTGGCCGCTCTACACTTCGGACCAAAGGCTGAGATTACTCGTACCCCATCCAAACGCCGCATCTGGCGGACTGTTTCACTCCACATGCTTCTGGGGAAGGCGTTGCAGTATTGGCCGAAGAGGTTGCACAGCATCATGTGATGCAACAGATTAATCAATTGATTAATAGGCATAACGCGGCTGTTGTAAGTCCGCGTTATGATTTAATTATTTAGCCTGGCAATGGTCGATGAATTTTACTATTGCGGGTTAAAACCCTATTGGGGCCGCCAATGGTATAGATCAGGCGGTTTGTCTTAGCAGAAATGCTGATACATGAAAAAACACTCTGAGATAAAGTTATCGTAAAGTGCAATGATTTGCATGAAATCGCTCCTGTGACAGCAGAGGCGATTTCGTTTAATTTACTAAGACTTGGCGTAGGGTCGAGCAAATAAGAAAACTAATCGCTAAAACTTCTTTAAATTTCATCAGTTAGGGTTGGTATCATTTACTGCTCTCACATGGTTCAATCAATTACGCATGTTAAATAGTTTGACAACCTCCAGGGCTGCTAGAACCAAAACACCTGTGCCCAGCGCAATCAACAAGTCTGGCAGATTTAAAGGGGTCACAGAGAAAAACACGGCAACGGGTGGAATGTAGATCACTGCCAATTGAAGAAAGGTGACCAGCGCCGCCATGCCCAGTAGCAGCGGATTGCTGCCAAGCCCCAGCGTAAAGAGCGACTCGCGGTTTGAACGGCTGGCCAGCGCTTGTCCAACCTGTGCAAAAGCCAGCGAGCTAAAAATCATCGTCTGCCATTCGGGGCGGCCGCTAAAGTAATACCACGAGCCAATTCCCAGACCCAACGCGCCTATCAGGAGACCCACCCAAACCGTCTGTCGGCCAGAGCCGCGGCTAAAGACGCCTTCATCAGGCGAGTAAGGCGGGCGCTGCATTGTGTCCTTTTCCGATTTTTCCACACCCAGTCCCAGCCCAAGCAGGCCATCCGTCAACAGGTTGAGCCAGAGCAACTGCAATGGCAGTAGCGGGATGGGTTTGCCCAGGAAAGGTGCGATCAGCATCACCAGTACTTTGCCAATATTCCCGGCCACGCTGAAGCGCACAAACTTGCGGATATTGTCGTAAATCGTGCGGCCTTCCTTCACAGCAGCCACAATGGTCGAAAAATTATCATCCAACAGCACCAGATCGCTGGCTTCTTTCGAAACATCCGTGCCGGTGATCCCCATCGCCACGCCAATATTGGCGCGCCGCAAAGCTGGCGCATCGTTGACGCCGTCGCCGGTCATCGAGACGATCTGCCCGCGCTCCTGCAGGGCCTGGACAATCTTGATTTTGTGTTCCGGCGAGACCCGCGCAAAGACGTTGACGCTCTCGACGATGGCTTTCAGTTCATCGAACGACAGGCGCTCAATTTCTGCGCCGGTCAGCACGTGGCCGTTTTCTGAGATGCCCAACTGCCGGGCAATCTCCACCGCCGTCAGCGGATGGTCGCCGGTAATCATTACCGTGCGAATTCCGGCGGTTTTGGTCAGTGCCACGGCATCTTTAACCTCGGCGCGCGGCGGATCAATCATGGCAAACAGGCCCACGAAGGTTAAATCTCGTTCTATTTCAGCGGAAGCGGGGATTTGATCCAAAGCCCGGAAGGCCAACCCAAGAACCCGCATGCCCCGTGCTGCCAGTTTTTCCCCGGCGGATTCAATCCTGCCCCGCCAGTTTTCATTCATTATTTCAATATTTCCATTCATCCAAACGTGTGACGAAACCTCCAGCAACCCATCTGCGCTGCCTTTCGTGAAGGCCAGATACTCGCTCGCAATACCCCAGTCATCCAATTTTCCAACAACTTTGTGGACCGTTGTCATCCGTTTCCGCTCACTATCGAACGGCACTTCGGAGACGCGCGGAAAATCGGTCTCCAGAGCCTCCTTCCAAAAACCGAGTTTGGCTCCGGCCACCACCAGGGCGCCTTCGGTTGGATCGCCAAGGGTGTGATAGTGACCTTCGCCCTGATCGATGAGTTTTGCGTCATTACACAGTGCACCGCCGATTGAGAGCAGTCCCAAAGCGGATTCAGGAACAGATAGTAGAACGGGGCTGGTGCGGCTAAGCGTAACGCTGCCAGATCGTTCCATCGCCTCCGTTAAATCGACCGAATGCCCGGCCACGTCCAACACCACGACCGTCATCTTATTTTCGGTAAGCGTACCGGTTTTGTCCGAACAAATCACAGTCACCGAGCCAAGGGTTTCGACAGCAGGTAATTTTCGGATCAAGGCTTTGCGGGCGAGCATACGCTGTGCGCCAAGCGCCAGGGTGATGGTCACCACGGCAGGCAGTCCCTCGGGCACAATTGCCACCGCCACGCTGACGGCCGTAAGGAGCATATGGCGGATTTCATCACCACGCCAGAGTCCAATCATAAAAATCAACCCGGCGATGAGCACGCCAATTACGGCAAGACTCTTGCCTAACTGATCAAGCCGCTTCTGGAGCGGGGTCGGCTCCTGTGGCACCTGTTGGATCAAGTCAGCGATTTTTCCGAGTTCGGTTTGCATGCCGGTCGCGACCACCAGCGCCAGCCCGCGCCCTTGCGTGACAATGGTACCCATATAACCCAGGTTTCGGCGGTCACCCAAAGGAAGCTGCTCCACCTGCAATGGAGCGGTCTGTTTCTCAACCGCTTCAGATTCTCCCGTCAGCGCTGCTTCTTGCACCCGCAGATTGACCGCTTCGAGCAGGCGCACATCCGCCGGGAGAACATTCCCTGTTTCGAGTTGGAGGATGTCGCCCGGAACCAGTTCTCGCGCGGAGAGTTCGCCCAACTGTCCATTGCGCAGCACGCGGACGTTTGGCACCGATAACTTTTTCAGTGCGGCGATGGCCTTTTCGGCGCGGTATTCCTGCACGAAGCCCAGGATGGCGTAAAGCACCACGATGGACAGAATCGCGACCAGGTTTTTGGTATCACCCAAAAAACCGGCCATCACTGCCGCGGCGATCAAAATCAACACCATGGTGGCAGAGACCTGCTCCCACAGGATTTGCCAGGGCGTCCGGCCCCCTTTTTCAACCAGTTCGTTGGGGCCATTTTCAGCCAGGCGTTCCGCCGCTTGCGCGGTAGAAAGGCCACGGGCAGGGTCAGACTGTAGATTTTCGAGCGCGGATTCGGTATCCAAAGTGTGCCAGTTCATCGTTTGTTAATTTCCTTTCTTATCCATTATCAACAAAAAAGACCATTTCCACAAGTGGCAATGGTCTGGCCCTTTAACTGAACATCCGGGACATTATAGTGTCCGTATTGACGGCTGTTCATCCCTTACGGGCGGCTACTCCCCATCGAAGTAAAGACAGTCTATCAACCCTTGATTAGCTTGGGATGAAAGCCCTGGCCTTGAGTGCTGAACGGATCATCAGATATTCGGTGATGTTCTCTGGCGTGACGATCCCCACTAACTGCCCGGCATGGGTGACTGGCAAAACCGGCACACCGCTCTCCTGGATACGCAGAAGCGCGCTTTCGATCATTTCATAGCTGTCCACTTCGGGCAGATTGCCGCGCATCACGTTGCTGACAAGTACATTTTGTCCATTCTGGGTCAGGGCAGCCAGGAAATCGTCGCGGGTCACAACTCCCACTACACTGCCGCCATCCACCACCGGGAAATCGTGCTGCGAACCAGCCAGAATTAACTGGGAGATGCGGGAAAGGTTATCACGCGGCGAAACCGTTTCGTAATTGGTTAACATGGCCTGGTTGACAGGAATTCCGCCCAGGGCATTTTTCATCTGAACCAGGCTGGCTTCCTGCGAAGCACCCATCCAGACAAAGAACGCGATGAAGAGCAACGTGGGGTTGCCAAAGAGCCCGGCCAGCCCGAACAGGAAGGCCAAGCCCTGCCCCACTGTTGCAGCTGTCTGCGTGGCTTTGACGTAATCCATCTTCATCGCCAGGATCGCCCGCAGAACGCGGCCACCGTCCATGGGAAAAGCCGGGATCAGATTGAACAAAACCAGCGAGATGTTGACAAGCATCAAGCGTTCGATAAACGAGCCAGTGGTAAGCGTCAGTTGGCTGAACGGCACAAGCGCGTTGGTTAACGCCAGATAAATGAACAGCACCGCAGCGATGACCACATTGACAGCAGGACCCGCCAACGCCACCCATAATTCCTGAATCGGTTTTTCGGGCATGCGTTCCAAACGCGCCACGCCACCAATCGGGTAAAGCGTAATATCGCGGGTTCGAATGTTGTACTTGCGCGCCGTTAGCGCGTGACCGTATTCATGGAGGGTAACGGCCAGGAAAAGGAGCAAGATAAATGCCACGCCTTCCAACGCGCCTGCCAGCGTGCGTGTCTCCAGCCAATACGTCCAGCCGTACCAGGCCACAATCAAAAGGAAGGTGGCATGGACAAATACATCAATGCCTGCGAAGGTTCCTAATTTCCATTGCCATTTCATGGGTGAGTTACTCCTTAGATCCAGTAATTTCTCGATAAATTTATACAAGGTTTGTCCATATTCTAGCAAGAATATATTAGAGAAATGTTATAAAAATTTTAGAACCATATCAACGGAGGCAAACACACACGAAAATCGCTGGTACGGGTTTCATTAGGCACGGTCAGGTAGCAAGTTTTCTTATAGGACCATACAACTCACTGCGCTTTTAGTGCAGTCGTTTGCACCAATAAAAAGTCCTTTTAGGTATGTGTTGGTTATCTTCACCTGATTTTAACTATATCCAAAGTCAGGTCGTCAGGACATTTTTCACTAAACAAATTAATTTCAGATAAGTATTGTCCGATTTTGATAAGAGTTTCATGAGAAAACCGGGCAGGCAATTGACATAAATCACTTTTTGTATATAATTTGTCTAGGTTTGAATACGCAAACCTTTACAATATATAGACAATATCTACTGGAGTAAGAAACATGAAACGCGTAACAACAATTTTATCCGTGTTGCTGATCGCTGTATTTGTCCTGGCCGCCTGCGCCCCCGCTGCAACCCCCACCCCTGCGCCGAAACCGACCGCCACCACCGAGCCAGCCGCAAAGCAGATGGACATTCTTGATACCGCTGTGGCCGATGGCCGCTTCAAGACCCTGGCCGCCGCGTTGACCGCCGCTGGATTGGTTGACACGCTCAAAGGCGCAGGCCCCTTCACCGTCTTCGCCCCCACCGACGATGCCTTTGCCAAACTTCCGGCCGGGACGATTGACGAGTTGCTCAAGCCCGAGAACAAGCAGAAGTTGACTGACATCCTGCTCTATCATGTCGCCTCTGGCAATGTCATGGCTGCCGATGTAGTCAAACTAACCAGTGCCAAAACCGTGCTGGGCCAAGATGTGATGGTAAAGGTTGATATGGGTAATGTCTATATCAATGAGTCCAAGGTTATTATCACCGACATCGCAACCAGCAACGGTGTCATTCATGTGATCGACACTGTGCTGTTGCCTCCGTCTGATAATGTCGACATCGTAGATACCGCTGTGGCCGATGGCCGCTTCAAGACCCTGGCCGCCGCGCTGACCGCCGCTGGACTGATCGACACGCTCAAAGGCGATGGCCCCTTCACCGTCTTTGCTCCCACCGACGAGGCTTTTGCCAAACTGCCCGCTGGTACGATTGACGAACTGCTCAAGCCCGAAAACAAACAGAAGTTGACTGATATACTGCTCTATCATGTCGTTTCCGGCAAGGTCATGGCCGCCGATGTGACTTCCCTAACCAGTGCCAAAACCGTGCTCGGCAAAGATGTAACGGTCAAGGTCGATATGGGCAATGTCTACATCAATGATGCCAAAGTTATTATCACCGACATTGAAACTTCCAACGGCGTCATCCATGTCATCGACAGCGTGCTCTTGCCTACGGCAGATAAGGCCGACATCGTTGATACGGCTGTGGCCGATGGCCGCTTCAAGACCCTGGCCGCCGCACTGACCGCCGCTGGACTGATTGAAACGCTCAAAGGCGCTGGCCCCTTCACCGTCTTTGCTCCCACGGATGAGGCCTTTGCAAAACTTCCGGCTGGAACCATCGACACACTGCTCAAGCCAGAAAACAAGCAGAAACTGACCGATATCCTGCTCTACCATGTTGTCTCCGGTAACGTCATGGCTGCCGATGTGGTCAAACTGACCAGCGCCAAAACCGTAATGGGCAAAGATGTGACCATCACCGTGAAAGATGGCAAGGTCTTCCTCAACGACACTGTGCAGGTTATCATCACTGACATTGAAACTTCGAATGGTGTCATTCACGTTATCGATGCCGTGCTCCTGCCTCCTCAATAAACAACTTCTCCTCCTGAAAGAGTGGTTTGCAAGGCAACAGCCCCGCGATTTCTCTCGGGGTTGTTGTTTCTCAATTCATGGTTTGTCCTATCTTTCGTACTGTCGAAGGTTTCCAGTCAGATATTTATCAAGCTTCCGCTTTTCTAAAAAAACCTATTCCTTGTATAATCCGGGAAATCCATTCATAATTTGAAGGAGTCGAACATGAAAACCGTCAGGCGTGTTTTGTTGGGATTGCTGTTGGTTGCAGTTTTACTGGTTGTGTTGCTGGTCGGCTCGGTGGCCATGGATTATGTCATGGGTACTGGACGTGTTGACCGAATTACCAATACCACCATTCCTGGAATTAACGGGACACCTGAAGTAAAAGCCTATGTTGCAAAGCCTGAGGGTTCAGGTCCGTTTCCGGTTGTGATAATGATCCATGAATTCTTTGGCTTGAATGAATCGATTGTTAACAAGGCGGACGGGCTGGCCGCCGAAGGTTACCTGGTTGTTGCTCCCGATACATTTCGAGGCTCTACAACCTCCTGGATTCCCCGTGCTATTTATCAGGTAATCACCACCAAGCCTGAACAGGTCAATGCCGACCTGGACTCGGTGTATGCCTGGTTGGAAGTCCAGCAGGCTGTCCACAGCTCCCGTGTTGCGATTGTCGGGTTTTGTTATGGCGGGCGTACTTCGCTTGTATATAGCCTTCATAACAATAAGTTGGCGGCCAGTGTTGTTTTCTACGGTTCCCCCGTAACTGACCCCGCCGTGTTGAAAAACCTGCCTGGTCCCATTTTGGGAATTTACGGCGGAGCCGATCAGTCCATCCCGGTGGATAATGTCAAAGCGTTCGATGCAGCCTTGACTCAAGCGGATGTCCAGCATGAAATCACGGTCTACCCCGGTCAGCCACATGCCTTTGTGCAAGATATGGCGGGCATTCGTGCCGGTGGTGCTCAGGGCCAGGCCTGGGCGCAAATGCTCAAATTTTTGGATGCTAATCTCAACCAGACTGGCGCGGCATATACCGGCCGTTCAACCTCATATCTCCCAGGTTTTGATTGGCAGTATTATCTTATGCTTACCTACGAACACGCTTTTGGCACGGCCAGCCACATGCCTTGATCCGCAACCTGGCCCGATCAACGAACTGTTCACCTGATTGCGCGCAACCGAATTCTTTTGTTGTAAGTCATGTGTAAATAGAACACGAATGTAGGATAATAAGAATAAAAAGGAAATGGTTATGGCAGAAACCCCAAAGTATTCTGTGACAAAGAAACAAAACGAAATTCAAATTCGACAGTATTCCGGTTACATCCAGGCCGAGGTGATTGTCGACGATAAAAACTATAAATCAGCCATTGAAAAAGGGTTCAATGTTCTGGCGGGATATATTTTCGGCAATAATATTTCGCGGCAGAAGATCGAGATGACTACGCCGGTCCAGGCAACCCAATCCGAAAAAATTGCTATGACCACACCGGTAACCGTGAGCGGCGAAACGGGCTTCAGCGTGGCTTTCATCATGCCTTCGGAATACACCCTGGACACACTGCCACAGCCGAAAGATAACCGGGTTCGCTTTACGCGCATCCCAGCCCGATCCATGGCCGCCATCCGGTTTTCTGGTTATTTTCAGCAAGACACGATCCAAAAAAACAAGCAGCGCCTCAGCCTTTGGCTGGAGGAACAAGGAATTGAAACGGAAGGCGATTTTATCGTTGCCGGATACAATCCTCCCTGGGTACCCGGGTTTCTGGCGCGCAATGAAGTCCTGATCCAAATCAAAACCGATAATGAGAATAAATGAGCAAGGTTCTCAAACTCTATCTCGTCTTACTCGCCGCTTTCTTCGCCATAGACATGCTCTGGCTTGGCCTGGTTGCGCGCTCGTTTTATCAACAGTACCTGGGCTTTCTGATGGCCCCCAGCCCCAATTGGTTCGTGGCGATTCTCTTCTATCTGCTCTTCATCGTGGGCATCTTGTTTTTTGTGGTCGTTCCTGGGCTGGAAAGCGGTTCGCTCAAAGCCACCCTCCTGCGAGCAGCGCTGTTCGGACTGATCACTTATGCCACCTACGATCTGACCAATCTCGCCACCCTGAAAGACTGGCCTGTGCTGATCAGCATTGTGGATATGATTTGGGGAATATTCTTGAGCGTTTCCGTAAGTGCTATCGGCTTTATTGCGGGCAAACGGATCAGTTAATACGATCATCAGGAAAAGGAGATAACTCCATGAATAAAACCGATCGTACTTCGTTGATCATTTTCCCCGTTTTGATCGTTGTCGCTCTTCTGTTTGCTTTGGCAGGCAGCCAGGGAGGCAGCACCCTGGGAGGAATGCCCCTATTTGGGTTATTGGTCGGGCTGGCAATGGGTGTCCTTGATTTCCCCAGTTTTCGTCACCTTGCTTCTAACTCGCATCAGCAGCGTTCCGTTGCCCGAAAAGAAGGCCGGCCACAAATGGGGCGGTCAGGCAGAGTATAAATCCTATAAAAAGACTACCAGTCTTGATCCCCAAGCTGTGATGTGGAGCTTTGCCAGGCCACAAACAGACCATTTTAGAAACGAGAGTGAGAAAAATATGAAAGATAGCTTGCGACAGATTGCGGTGGTCCTGACCATCATTACTACCCTGGTTGTCAACGTGCTGGCAAATGCCTTGCCTCTCAACGGGCTCAACACCGGGCAGATTTCCGATCGCTTCAATGTCTATTTCGTCCCGGCGGGCTATGTGTTTTCCATCTGGGGGTTGATCTACCTTGGGTTGATTGCGTTCGCCGTTTTCCAGGCATTGCCTTCCCAACGGGAGAATCCCCGCCTGCGGGCCGCTGGCTGGTGGATTTCCCTGGGCGGTCTGGCTAATAGTATCTGGATCTTCTTTTGGCACTACGAACAGTTCCCGCTGACGCTGATCGCCATGCTGGTCTTGCTTGGCACGCTGATCGTCACCTACCTGCGTTTGGGCATTGGGCAGACCACTGCCCCTGCCGCTGAGACCTGGGCCGTGCGCCTACCCTTCAGCATCTATCTGGGCTGGATTACGGTGGCAACCGTTGCCAATGTCACTTCCTTGCTTGACTATCTGAAATGGGATGGGCTTGGGATTACCCCCGAAATCTGGATGGGGATTGTACTGGCCGCCGTGCTGGTGATTGCGGCGCTGATGAATTTCACCCGTCGCGATATCGCTTACACTGCGGTAATCCTGTGGGCGCTGGTTGGGATTTCTGTCAAGCATGCCGCTGTTCCGGCAGTAGCCATACCCACCTGGATTATCTTCGGGCTGGTGGCGCTAACCCTGGCTGTAGCGCTTTTCCTGCCCCAAAGCTTTTTCTCCGCCAAGCCCGTTCAGAAATTGTAATACGCGATATCAAGTAGCCAGTCAGCGTCCATGGCTGGATTGTTAGTTTTTTGATTCTACTTAATGCAGGAGAAAAAAAATGGATTTCTGGATGGTTCTAAAAATAATTGCCGCCCTGCTAACCGCGGCAACCGGATTGCTCGCATTTGTGAAACCCTCGGCAGTCTACGGATTTATTGGCTTGAACGCCAATGGCGTGCGCGGCGTATCGGAGATCCGCGCAATTTTTGGCGGGATGTTCATCGCGCTGGGCATTGTGCCGTTTTTTCTGGGCCCGGTTGCCTATCAAATGCTGGGTATTACCTACCTGGCGATTGCCGCAGCGCGGGCATTCTCGATTGTGTTCGATAAGTCCTATGCCCAATCGAATCTCATCAGCCTGGTCATTGAAATCTTGCTGGGCGCAATCCTGGTCATCTAGCGAGGTGTGAGTTGCCTGTTCGCATTGTTACCGACAGCACCTGTGATTTGCCCGCTGAGACGATTGCCAGGTATGGCATATGTGTTGTGCCCTTGTTCATCAACGTTGGTGAACAGGGGTTTCTGGATGGCATCGATATTACGCGCGAAGAATTTTACAAGAAGCTGCCTACATTTCCGGTCCACCCCACCACGGCTGTGCCATCACTGCAAAAATTTCGCGCCTTATATGATTCGCTGGCCGACGAAGATGCTACGGATGTTTTGTCTATCCGCATCTCGTTGGCGTTAAGCACAGTTGAGGATGTGGCGCGCAGCGCGGCACAAGAAACCACTTCAGCATCAGTTACAGTATTCGATTCAAAACAGTTGACCCTCGGGACCGGTTTTTCTTAGACGGTCAGGAAAACTGGACAGCGTCCTATCTGACTATCGACGCTGTCAAAATCACGGCCTCATCAGAAAGAAAACCTCACATCCAGGAACTCTTGTAATCCACTGCATACTGCCCGAGCGAGATCGGCTTGCGCCCGGTCAGGCGCTCGACTTCACCAGTGACGATATTCGCCTGGCCGAAGCGCGTGGCGGTATATAGCCCAGTCATCACCAGCGCGAACATAAACGGTGTGCCGCGCCGCATGGTATTGATTAGGAAAGCCAGCGGGTTGGGGTTTTTGTAGGTGATTTTGCGCTCCAAGACAGCGCTCAAAATCTGTGCGGTTTGCCAGTAGTCCAATGCCTCGGGGCCGGTCAGGTCATAGGCTTTGTTCTCGTGCCCGGTTTCCATCAACACTACCGCACCCACCGCGCCGATATCGCGCACATCCAGGAAACTGGTTTTGGCACTGCCGACCGGGACGTAAATCTCACCGCGTTCCTTGATTTCCTGCCGGTGGGTGGTATTCAGGTTTTGCATAAAAAAACTGGCACGCAGAAATGTCCAGGCCATCTGCGAAGCGCGCAAATACTCCTCCACTTTGTAATGCGGTACGTAAGTCGTTTTTTCAATCCCGATCAAGGATAGAAAAACGATGTGTTTCACGCCCGCCGCCTGCGCCGCATCCAGCGCCGGGATGATAAAGCGTTTAATGTCGGTGATCTGCGGCGGACGCATCAGGAACATTCTTTCCACGCCAGCCACGGCCGGGGCAAAAGTCTCCGGTTTGGAAAAATCAAAGGCGATAGCCTCGACTGCATTGCCAAAGCGCTCCCGGATCTTTTCCACGCTTAAATCTGCCGCCCGGACTTTTCGACCTGCAGCGAGCAATTGTTTAACGATCTCTGCGCCCACGTTGCCGAGCGCACCTGTGACAAGTATCGGGTTTTTCATAATTTTCTCTCCTTGACTATATATAGACCAGTCATTATAATAAACCTGTTCGCGTCATTTGAAAAGAGGATGAACATCATGAATCAGTCCAAACAAAAAATCCTTGAAGCCGCCGCCCGCCTGTTCGAGAAGCAAGGCTACCACGCCACCGGCTTGAATGAAATCATCCGCGAGAGTGGTGCGCCCAAGGGGTCGTTGTATTACTACTTCCCCGCAGGCAAGGAACAAATCGGGGCCGAAACGGCCCTGTGGTCGGCGGAGCAAATGGTCGAGCGCATCCGGCAGGGACTGTCGCAAGCTGAAGCTCCCGCCGAGGCGGTGCGCCAATTGGCGTTGGGAATTGCCGGAGCAGTGGAACAATCAGGCTTTACGGCGGGCGGACCCTTGATGATGCTGGCCGCCGAAAGTGCGGTGGGCAGTCAACGTTTGAACACCGCCTGCCGGGCAGCTTATGCTTCAATGCAGGCAGTCTTGACCGAAAAACTGGCCGGGGATGAGCACCTGGCAGAGTTTGTTCTATCCACCCTGGAAGGGGCGATCTTACTCAGCCGGGTGCAGCACAACGGCGACCCGTTGCGGCACGCGGCTGAGAAACTTTACTCACAGATCAAGGAGAAACAGGAATGAAAATAATCGTCTTTGGCGCATCCGGCGGAACCGGAATTGAAATCGTCAAGCAGGCGCTGGCCGTCGGGCATGAAGTCACGGCTTTTGTACGCAGCCCGGCCAAAGTGGGGTTCCAGCATCCGAACCTGAAACTGTTCCAGGGTGATGTGTTGGATGGCGCCGCAGTGGCGAAAGCGGTTGCAGGGCAGGAGGCTGTCATCAGCGCATTAGGTCCCACTCGTCCGCCTGTGCCAGGGATGATGGAGACAGCGGCCCAAAACATCCTCGCCGCGATAAAAAAGGCCGGTATACGGCGGATGGTTTCAACCACCGGGGCCGGGGTGCGCGACCCACAAGACCAGCCCAAGCTGATGGACCACCTGATGAAGGGTCTGCTGACCCTTCTGGCGGGCGAAGTCCTCAAGGATTCTGCCGCCAACGTGGAAGTCATCCGCGCCAGCGGCCTGGATTGGACGATTGTCCGTTACCCGCGCCTGTTGGATGGGGCGCAGACTGGGAAATACCGGGTGGGCTATATCGGCAAAGATTCAGGCAGCCAGCTTTCGCGGGCTGATGGGGCTGATTTTGTGGTGAAGGAACTGACGGAATGCAAGTATCTTCGGCAAATGCCGGTGGTCAGTTATTGAGTAGATTTGGAGGTAGCATACTGTTTTGTAGTAGCTTACTCCACCTGCCGAATACGCCGAATGGTACTCTGGTAATCTGAAAGCGTCACTTCAATCCCGGTTCGCATCCAGGCCAGGCCAGAGCGGGTACCCTGGCAGCCTTCAACGGTGTACTTGGCATCAGGGGCTAATCCGCGCAAGTAGAGAGGCGGCAGCGCTTCAGGGATAGGGATTAACGGCTGGTGGGTGCGGAAGGCGAACAGCACGGCTTCTTTTTTATCCGTGCTGACGTATTCTAGCGCCGAAAAAGGCCCACGCTGCGGCGAGCGCAGACGGTACAGGTCGCCAAACTGGATGATCGGACGAATTTCCTTATAAACGGCAATCCAGTGCGCGGCTTCGGCGCGGCGTTCTGCGCCCCAGAGGACGAGATGACCGCCGATCCCCAGCGCGCCGCACATACTGACGTGCATCCGAAACTCGAGCGGCAGATACTCCGGCCCCATATCCGTCACCCAGGCTTCCATGGTGCTGGCCGGGAAAACCTGGCTGTAGCCGTGTTGAAGGTTGAGCCGGGCAGTCGGTTCGGTATTGTCGCTGATCCAGGTCTGATCGGCCAGGCGCAGAATGCCGAGATCAACCCGTCCGCCGCCGCCGGAACAGCTTTGCCACGTGACCTGTGTATGGCGCTCGCGCAGCGTGCCCCATACGCGGTAAAGACCATCCACATAGCGCACCCACAGTTCGCGCGCGTCGCCAGGGGCGGTTTCCCAACCCGGTTCGCTGACGTTGCGGTTCATATCCCACTTGATAAAACGGATGTTGTTCTCACTCAGGATTTTGTCCAGTTTTTCCAGAATGTAACCCTGCACATCGGGGCGGGCAAAGTTCAGGATGAGCTGGTTGCGCGCCTCGCTGCGAACGCGATTCGGAAAATGGATGATCCAATCGGGGTGGGCGCGGTATAGGTCGCTATCGGGGTTGACCATTTCTGGCTCGACCCACAGCCCAAAATCCATGCCGAGGGCGTTGACTTGCTCAATTAACGGTGCCAGGCCATTTGGGAACTTGGTTTCATCGGGCCACCAATCGCCCAGACCGGCCTGGTCATGGTTGCGTCCGTGGAACCAGCCATCATCCATAACGAACAGTTCCACGCCCATCTCGGCGGCCAATTCGGCCAGCGCAGATTGGGATGTTTCATTCACATCAAAAAAGGTAGCTTCCCAGGAGTTATACAGCACTTTTCGCATTGCATTACCATTTGGCAAAACCTGGCCGCGGATGTAGCGGTGGAATTGGCGGCTGGCTTCACCAAAGCCATTCCGGGTATAGCCGCAGGTGACACTGGGCGTCGTGAAGGTTTCACCCGCAGTGAGGCGCCAGGCAAAATCCCAATCGTTGAGACCCAGGCTGATGCGGGTGCTGGCAAAATCGGTTGTTTCGGCGATGAATTTCCAGTTGCCGCTCCAGGCCAGAGCGCCAAACCAGACTTCCCCCTGGTCTTCATCCACATGACCGGTATCCAGCGCAAACCAGGGGTTGGCGTGATGGCTGGTGGTCAGGCGACGGCTTTCAAGCACTTTGGCGCCCGCTGTCAGCGTTTCACGCGTCAAATTCCATTCGTCGGCCCAACGGCCGGAGAGGTGGCTGAGACGGTAACTGCGCCCAGCTGGCAGGTGCCACTGCGCTGAAAAAACGCGTTCCAGCATTATCGCGGTTTCGCCAGCATTGGTCACTTCGACCCAGCGTTCGAGCAGATCATATTCACAGCGAACGCGGTAATGCAGGATAATTTTCAACGGTTCGTGAGCGTCGCACAAGTGGATGCGTAATTCGTCCACAGTTTGTTCGGCTTTTTCAAAGCGTAGCACCGTGTCGCGGACGCCATCCGCAAAGCTGGCTTTGAAGCACGGTTCAATATATTTCAAGCCAGTTTCCGCCGGATATTCCTCCCGGGCCAGGTGCCCACCATCCGTAAAAGAGGCCCAGCCATTGACAATGGTCGGGGAGGGGTAATCGGCGGGGGAGAGCAGACGCTCGCCCCAATAGCAGTTGACCAGCCGGCCGTCAGTATCCAGCCCAATGGTGTAAGCAGTGTGGTCGGTTTCGAGAATCCAGGTTTTGGGGGTGAGTTGAATGGGCATAATTTTTTCCAGTTGTGATGAGAGCGCAGCTTGCCAAATATAAAACCTGTCTCCATTTTAGCCCAATGAGAGTATTTCGAGAGAATTTATATTGCTGTCGAAGCTCTCATTCTGTTGCGTAAATTAATAGCGACGCGAAAACACTTGACTTTTGCCCTTATAAATACTATAGGTCTTCCCCATTAGCAGAGGATTTTGGTACACTTAGGTAAAACTTGGAGAACAGAACCCATGATACCTGAAATTCGAGACGATCGTCAACAGCGTGCTCTGACCGGTGTAACGATAGAGAAAATCTCAACGCTGGAAACGGCCGTTGCCTTGGCATTGAATGATGAAAAGGAACGTGCCTATCAGGAGGTCTTACCAAGGGAACACGCCAAAGAAAGCCGGGCGCTGGTCAAAAAGGCAAACTACCGACTACTCCTGAGAAATTGACCTTTTTACTCTGCTATCTAAAAGTTTATCCGACCTTCGATGTTTTGGGGGCACAGTTTGGCATGTATCGCTCAAAAGCTTGCGAAAATGTTCATGCACTTTTGCCCAGCTTGTACAGGGCTGGCGATAATTTGGGTGTGCTACCGGCTCGAGAGTTCAAAACGGTTGAAGAATTTCGCGCTGCTTGCAATTGGATTGATGAAATACTCATTAATGCAACAGAACGTCCTCATTGCCGTCATCAAGATAACGAAAAGCAAAACGATTTATACAGCGGTAAAAAAAGACACACGATTATGACCACGATTATAGCGACTGGACCAAAAGGATTGTATTCGTTGGTGTCACTCTTTCGAGTCACGAACACGATTACAACATGCTGAAAAATGAGTTCCAACCAGAACTTACTTGGTTTGAAACCATCTGCGCCTTTGTAGACTTAGGCTATCAAGGCATTCAGACTGATTATGAAGGTGAAAACTTAGAGATACCCAACAAAAAACCGCTTAAAAGCAAGAAAAATCCCAAGCCAGAGCTTACTGTTGAGCAAAAGGCTGAAAAACGGACCATAAGTCGTGTCGGATTTTTGTCGAGAACGCCATTGCAGGAATTAAACGTTTCAACATTTTGGTGCATGCTTCTCGCAACCGTAAAACCAAGATAGAAGATGTTGTCATCGCACTAGGTGCGGGCCTCTGGAATTTCCTCTTGCTTTGATACCATTCGGGAACAACTCTATTATGAAAACTCTCTTTGGCGGTATTGAAGGTGGCGGCACCAAATTTGTTTGCGCTGTTGGCACTGGCCCGGATGACATCCGGGCAGAGACTCGCTTCTCCACCACATCCCCTGCCGAAACCTTGGAACATGCCGTCCACTTTTTCCAAGAACAGGAAAACGAATTCGGTCGCCTCTCCGCAATTGGCGTGGCCTGTTTTGGTCCCCTTGATCCCGATCCACGATCACCATCCTTTGGGCATATTTTGCCCACCCCAAAACCGGGCTGGACTGGTGCAGATATCGTTGGTGCTTTGATGGCTAATTTTCATATTCCGGTTGGTTTTGACACCGATGTAAACGGCGCGGCACTCTCTGAGGCGCGCTGGGGTGCGGCAAAGGGCTGCGACCCAACCCTGTATTTGACGATCGGGACCGGGATTGGTGGTGGGGTGCTGGTCAATGGCAAACTGCTGCACGGCATCCTTCATCCGGAGATGGGTCATGTGCGTCTACCCCATGATCTGTCCAGGGATCCATTCCCGGGCATCTGTCCTTTTCATGCAGATTGTTTCGAAGGCTTGTGCGCCGGGCCAGCACTCGAGAAACGCTGGGGAAGAAAGGCTGAAACTCTGCCAGTCGATCATCCCGCCTGGGATTTGGAAGCGCATTATATTGCCCTGGCACTGGCTAATTTTATTTATGTTCTTATGCCGCAAAAAATCGTGATTGGCGGGGGTGTTGCCCAGCAAGCGCACATGCTGCCGCTAATCCGCCAGAAAGTGCAAGAAAATTTGAATAATTATATACAGGCGCGCGCCGTTACCCGGCATATTGATGAATATATTGTTCTACCTGGTTTGGGCGTACGAGCAGGCGTATTGGGCGCAATCGCGCTGGCACAACAGGCAATGGACACATAGATCGCAAATTCGCACGGGCGCATGATTTAATTCGCGATCTGGCCCCTGGAGGCGCACACATCTTTGGCGCATCCAACGCGGTTCACCTTGAAACGCCCATTGATCACTACCTGACAATGAATAAAGCTTACAAAAAATTTAGAAGTTTGTCACTGAACCGTATAAATTCGTTCAAGCAGACTTGATGCGTTTTAGATTTTATATGAGGAGCTAGATTAATTTGTATCAACCTGCCTGGGATTCATTACAAAAGCACCTGACGCCCCAATGGTTTAAGGATGCAAAATTCGGCATCTATACCCACAGGGGTATTTATAGCGTTCCAGCCAAAGGTCCGAATGCACCTGGTATCCACATCACATGTATCGAGAGGGCGAATTGCATCACGGTAAATGTTACTTTGGGTAAGTAACGTTGCATCAGCAAATATGTTACTTTCCGCTAGGCAAAAAAGCCTGTCGGAGGAGCAACATGATCAGCCAGAATAACAAGTTTCAGCCGTGCAGCGAACCCGCCGGAAATGCGAGGTCGCGGCACGAAGTCCGGGAAACAAGTCGCCGGCACAACCGCACAGCGCTCACAAATTGCGTCTTCAAAACATGACAAAAGTCATGCTTGACTCTGTCGTGCGAAACTGATAATCTTTATATTAGATATTATATCTAATATCACATATCACAAGAGCAGGCCGCTATGTTCCCTACGGAAGTTACAAACCACAAACAACTCCGCAATTTTGTCGCCGACCAGTTACGCGCCGCCATTCTGGAGGGACACTTCAAACCCGGTGAATGGCTGCGTCAGGAAAAAGTCGCCCAGGAACTGGGCGTCAGCCAGATGCCGGTACGCGAGGCGCTCAAAGAATTGGCCGCCGAAGGACTGATTGAGCATGTCCCCTACCGCGGTGTGCGGGTAATTGAGTTTAACTATAAAGATGTCGCCGATTTATATGACCACCGCGCTTTTCTCGAAGGACGCGCTGCCGGGGTAGCAGCCGCGATAATCACCGCGGAAGAGATCGCCGAATTGAAGAAGTTACAGGGAGAGATAGAACTGAACCTCGCCCCTGAAAAACTGTCCGTTTACCGCGATTTAAACCGCCGCTTTCACCAAGTCATTTTTACCGCCAGCCGCCGCGAGTACCTGATCCGCACACTGACACAGATGTGGGCAGCCTTCCCAACCATGTTAATCGGCAACTTTGCAGCGACAGCTGCGAACCCCCTTCCCGACCGCGATAATCCGGATATCCATGAGCACCATGCCCTGATCGATGCGCTGGAAAACCATGATGCCGCTGAAGCCGAAATTGCACTGAAAGCACACATCATGGCCGCCAGCCAGCAGTTGGTTTCTTCGCTCAAGGGCAAAAAATGAAAACGCTGATGGCGATCGGCGGGGCAATCAATATGAAGAACCCGGGTGTGCTGCGAGAATTCATCCGCCGCGCCGGGGGAAATGCTGCACGGATCGTCATCCTGCCGCAAGCCTCATCGCTGATAGAAACAGGTGAGTATTACACAAGCAAACTCCAAGCCCTGGGGGCTGATTCGGTGACAACGCTGGAATTCCGCAATAGAAAAGATGCCGGGACAGCAGAGCAGATTCAAATGCTCCGCAATGCAACTGGCATTTTTATTACCGGAGGCAACCAGATGCGGCTCTCCGCCCTGTTTGGCGGGACCTCGCTCGAAACTGAGTTGCACGCAGCCTACCAACGCGGCTGCATTATCGGCGGGACGAGCGCTGGGGCAGCCATCCTATCGAAAGTAATGATCGCTTATGGAAAAAACGGCCCAACCCCCCGTGAAAGAATTGTCCAGTTTGTTCCCGGCTTTGGTTTCACAGACAAATTTGTTTTCGATATGCACTTTCGCCAGCGCGACCGGCTGGGGCGTTTGATTTACGCCGTCGCAACCTACCCGGGCGTATTGGGTGTTGGCGTGGATGAAGATACCGCTGCAATCGTCCAAGATGATGTATCCATATCGGTCTGTGGTTCCGGAGGAATCACGATTGTTGACGGAAGTCAAATTTCCAGCTCAGATGTAGCCGAAATCGAGAAAGGAGGCCCAGTTGCAGTATCCGTTCTGAATGTTCATGTATTGACAAAAGACTGTAGCTATAACCGGGAGACGCGCGCAGCGCTCATCCCGGAGAAAAAGCTCCTGACCGAATAGGAGCGGCCCATCATTTCAGTAATTTCCAAGGAGAAGTGCATGAAATCCCTGAAAGCCCTATTGTTTGTTTTCGTGGCAGTCTCTATGCTGCTCGCGGCTTGCGCCCCGGCCGTCACAGAACAGCCTGCCCAGCCTGTTGCCACCCAGGCTCCGGCCCAACCCGCTGCTACCGATGCCCCCGCGGCTACAGCTGCCCCCACGATTGACCCGAATGCGCCTGTCATGGGTGGAACGGTCATCATTGGCACCTCCCAGGAACCCACCAACCTGAACCCTGTCCTGGGCACCGCTACCATTGATAACTCCATCTCCGCTTTCTTCTCGGAAGGCCTGGTAGGGTTTGACGTCAACGGTGCTTATATCCCCGTTTTGGCTGAAGCCCTGCCCACCGTCACTGATGATGGCCTGACCCTGACTTACAAAATCAAGACCGGCTTGAAATTCTCGAACGGCGACCCGCTGACCTGCGCCGATGTTCAGTTCACCAAAGACGCGATTACTTCGGACCTTTCCGGCGCGAGCACCTCTGGTTATAAGAATATCACTGCCATCGAATGCCCCGATGATCAGACCGTTGTGGTCAAGATGTCGGATGTTTTTGCCCCCTACTTGAACCTGTTCCAATACATCCTGCCGCGCGCTGCTGGCGACCTGGCAACCATGGATAAATGGGAATTCAACCGCGCGCCGATCGGTACCGGCCCCTGGATTGTCAAGGAATGGCAGGCTGGCGACCACCTCACCCTGGTCAAGAACCCCAACTACCGCGAAGCCGGTAAACCCTATCTCGATAGCGTGATCATCAAGATCCTACCCAGCCGCGAAGTGGGCATGCAACTGCTCGGCACCGGTGAAATCACCACCCTCTGGGATTTAACCGAAGCTGACTTCCCGACCCTGGCCAAGATGGATGGTGTCACTTACGCGGGTGCCTACTATGGCTCCGGCGAAAATGAACTTCTGGTTTTAAATTTTGCCGACCCGAAGGTGGATGCCCCGGCTGATGCCACCAAAGCTCCGCACCCGGCTTTGGGCGATTTGAAGGTCCGCGAAGCCATTCAGTACGCGATCGACAAGAACAGCATCGTCGACAACCTGCTCTATGGCAATGTAAAAATCGGCACGACTGTTCTGCCCACCGGCACCTTCGCCTGCCCGCAACCCGCTGCCGAATTCAATCTGGATAAGGCCAAGACCCTTCTTGATGAAGCTGGCTGGAAACCCGGTGCCGATGGCATCCGCGAAAAGAACGGCGTACGCATGAGCCTGAAGATTTCGACCACTACCGGCAACCAACTCCGCGAGCAGACCGAACAAGTTCTGGTCGAAATGCTCAAAGAAGCTGGCATCGAACTGGTGATCGACAACGTTCCGTCGGATGTGCTCTTCGCAGGTTGGGACGCCGATGGCATGCGCAAACACGGCAAGTTCGACATCCTGCTCTACACTACCGGCCCCGGCAATGACCCCGATAGCAGCCTATTCAGCAACTATCACAGCGCCCGCATCCCCACCAAGGACAATGATGGCGCCGGCAATAACTTCTCGCGCTACAACAATCCCGATGTGGACAAGGCTATCGATGATGGTTCCATGACCACTGATATTGCCAAACGCAAGGAACTGTACTGCCAGGTAGCTACGCAGATCAACAAAGACATCCCGCGCATTTACCTGTACGAGCGTCTGCTGATCAACGGCTATCGCAAGAATATGCAAAACTTCCAGGTTTCCTCCAGCTATGTCGATTTCACGATCGACTCCCAGAATTGGTGGCTGAAACCGTAAGTTCTCCTCCTGATCTCCGCCCCTCTCCCGTTTGACGGGAGAGGGGCCTACTGGAGCAACCATGATCAATTACATCATCCGCCGTCTTGCCCAAGCTGTCCTGACACTTTTTGTGATCAGTATCCTGATCTTTGGGCTGATCAGTTCCGTGCCCGGCGGGATCATGTCGGCCTACGCTGAAAACCCAAACATGACCCCCGAGGATCTGACCCGTATCAAAGCCCGCTACGGCCTGGACGACCCGGTGCCGGTGCGCTATGCAAAATGGCTGGGGAATGCGCTCACCGGCGATTGGGGGGATTCGTTCACGTCCAAACGCCCGGCGATCACTGAAATTGCAGAGCGCCTGCCGAATACAATCCTTTTGATGGGGATTATGCTGATCGTTACGCTGTTGATCGCAATTCCCCTGGGAATCATCTCGGCCATCAAGCAATACACCTGGTTTGACCATATCACGACCACCCTGGCTTTCGCGGGTCAATCCCTGCCTGTTTTCTGGTTTGGACTTCTACTGATCATTATTTTCGCAGTAACGCTCAAAGGCGTGGATGGCCGCCCGCTCCTGCCCGGCTCCGGCATGGCCACCTTGGGGGCGCCCTTCTCAATATGGGACCGCGTCCGACATTTGATTCTGCCGGTTACCATGCTGGCCTTTGTCTCTGCAGCTGGCTACATGCGCTACCTGCGCTCGTCCATGCTGGATGTGATCCATGAAGATTACATCCGCACCGCACGCGCCAAAGGTTTGCGCGAACGGATTGTGATCTACAAGCACGCCTTGCGCAACGCCCTGATCCCGCTGATCACGTTGATCGGCCTCGACTTGCCAGCCCTGTTTGGCGGCGCATTGTTCACTGAAACGATGTTCGCCTGGCCCGGAATTGGCCGCCTGTACTTCAACGCCGCCTTAAAAACCGACTACCCGGTGGTGATGGCCATCCTGATGATCCAGAGCACCCTGGTTATCTTGTCCAGTTTGCTCGTAGACATTTTATACGCCAGCCTCGACCCGCGCATCCGCCTTTCATAAAAACAGGCCAACCATGTCATCAATCGCTGAAATATCCAAATTGAACCAGGGCGAAGAATCCCTGCTGCGTTTCTTCTGGCGGCGCTTTCGCAAACACCAGATGGCCTTGCTCGGCGCGATTATCACGCTGATTATCGTTCTGATGACCATCTTTGCACCCCTGCTGACCAGCTACGACCCGTTCAAACAAAACCTGCGTTCGCGCTTCCAGCCTCCTTCGGTCACGCACTGGATGGGCACTGACGACCTGGGCCGCGACATGTGGACGCGCGTTTTATACGGCGGGCGTATCTCCCTCAGCGTGGGTCTGCTGTCAATGGCAATTTCCATTTTCGTTGGCGCACTGGTCGGTCTTTCCTCCGGCTATTACGGCGGCTGGACCGACAATATCCTGATGCGTATCACCGAAATCTTCATGACCATCCCGCGCTTGTTCGTGCTGATTGCAATGGGCATGTTCCTGCGCTCGCTCGACCTGCCCAACCTGCAAGCCGGGTCGTTTGCCCCCATCGCTTTCATAATCGGCATCCTCTCATGGACCGGCACCGCACGCCTGGTGCGCGCCTCGACCCTTGAGCTCCGCGAACGCGAATTTGTCCAAGCCTCCCGCGCCCTGGGCGCCGCCGATAGCCGCACCCTGCTCCAGCACATTCTGCCCAACGTCGCCTCGCCAATTATCGTTTCGTCCACGCTTGGGTTGGCGGGTGCCATCATCAGCGAATCCGGTCTCTCCTATCTTGGCTTTGGCGTTCAGTTGCCCACCCCTACCTGGGGCAACATGCTTTCCAACACTCAGAACCAGATGACCACCGCCCCCTGGACGGCCATCTTCCCTGGCTTAATGATTTTCATCATCGTCATCGCCGTCAACTACCTGGGCGACGGCCTACGCGATGCGTTAGACCCGCGCCATATCGTTGGGAAGAAGTAAATTCTTTTTTACCCCTCATCCAATCGGGAGAGGGGTTTTTGAACTTTGCACAGCCATATCCCGCAAGTTGAATGATTAAAATCGTGGTAAATCCTCCACGAAGTCACAAAGTCACGTAGGGCTTCAAGGCTTCTTGATTTAAATCCTGGTGCCTTCGTGTCTTTGTTATGAGATACATTGGGTCTATAACACACCACAGGAGTCTAACATGCCCCTCACCCTTGGCACCGCCCAGGCCGAACCTGGAAAAATCACCTACGGCGAATACCCACTGGTCCAGCACCCGGTCGGCGGAGCGGACGCCCTGCCAGTTATCCTGGCCCAGGGCTTTCACGACGGGCCGACTTTCTGGCTGACCGCGGGCATCCACGGCATCGAACACGCCGGGATCCAGGTCATCCACCGCCTGATCACGCCTGAACTGCTCGCCGACCTGCACGGCACACTTGTCGCCATCCCTGCTCTCAACCCGTCTGGCCTGCGCACCCTCCAGCGCCAGGCTTACTATCACGATGGCGACCCGAACCGACTCTTCCCCGATGGGAAACCTCCCAAAAACGACCCGGACAAAGCGCCTCCTTCCGCGTTGGAACAAGCCTACGGGCGGCTCTTCGAAGAAATCAAACAAACCGCCTCGTACTTTTTCGACCTGCACTGCATCAGCATCGGTTCCCTTTCGTTTGCCTTCCGTGACCGGGTTCTGTACCGCAAAGGCGATGAAGTTGCCCGCCTGCGCGCCGAAGCCACCAGCACCAAGATGGAAGCCATGGCTCGCGCTTACGGCCACACCCTTATTGCCGATTTCTCACTCAGCAAATACATCGATGAAAAATTGCATCGCGCCACCACCGCCTCAATCGCCATGCTGGCTGGCATCCCCGCCCTGACCGCCGAAATCAGCAGTTCCTACACCCCGGCCCGAGTCACGGTCAACGCCAGCCTGGCGGGTGTCCGTAACGTCCTGCGCTGGGCCGAGATGCTCCCCGGCAACCCGGAACCGCTGACCGGCATCCAGATTATCGACCCCGGCTACCCCGTCCGGCGGCGCAGCGTCGCTCGCGTCCCCCAGGCTTGCGTCGTCCATCATTTGGCCGAACCCGGCGACCTGGTCAAAATTGGCGACCCGCTGGTCGAAATGCGCGATGCCTGGGGCCGGGTGCTGGGCGTCTTGCATTCCGAATATGACGGTTTTGTCATCTCCTGCCCGCCCGGCATTTTGTGTTATCCCGGTGAAGCCACAATGCTCCTCGCCATCCGCGATGATGAACCGTTGGTTGGGGAATATCCCGAAAATTTTTTTGATTAGGAACGGATTTCTATGAACCGCCTCTTGATCCTGCTCCTGGTTTCAGCCTTCTCCCTTTCCCGAGCCGCCCCCGGCCTGCTCATCCCCATCGGCGGCGGATATTCCGATATTTACGCCGGTTTCTCGATGGCTGCCATAGCCAACGCCCATGACGGGCAGGTCAAAATCCTCGTCCTGCCTTCGGCTTATTCAACCAACTATCTAAACATCACCGAAGCCGAGCGCCAAACCAACCTGCGTGATGCCGAGGAGCGGCGCTTTCAGATCGAGGAAGCCTGCAAACGGGCGGCCTCGCCGCAGGTGACCTGTCAGGCAGTTCTGGCCCCAATTTTTGTCCACTCTGACGCCGAAAATCCAACCAACCTCAGCCTGTTTACCGATGATTTGAGTGCCATCTTCATCCTCGGCGGTGACCAGACCGTCGCCATGCTGTCGCTCATCGGAACCCCGCTCGAAACCCGGCTGACAGAACTCAACCAGAAAGGTGTCATCGTCGCCGGGACAAGCGCGGGCGGCGGGATGCAGTCTGCGGCGATGCTGGCGGGCTACAACCCCAACTTCGCCGCCGGGAATGCTCTCAATTTTGGCGCCGCCGATGTCTGGAACACCGCCGAAAAACATGGCCTGACTTTTGGCCTGAAATCCGCCATCCTCGACCAGCACTTCTACCAGCGCGGACGCCTCCCCCGCCTGCTGAACGCCATCTCGCTCCCCGGCGTGCCCCACCTCGGCGTGGGCGTGGATGCCTACACCGGCATTATCGCCGAAAACGAAACCCTGCGCGATGTCTTTGGCCTGTACACCGTCACCATCCTGGATGCCGAGACTTATCACGCCGCCGAAGCGGTCAAGTATATGGAAGCTGGCGAGGGCAAAACGCCCTTCCTATCCCTGCGAAATGTGGTCGTTACGCTTCTCTCATCGGGAAGTTTCTCCTACGATCTAAAATCACGTACGGCCAAACTGGGGGAAACCTCCGTTGCGCCCGCACCCAAAATCGAACGCCGCTTCGAAACTATCAAAACTCCCCAGGGCGCAGGGGCTTTGCTGCTCTCTGGCGGGACTTTTGAAAGCCTGGACGCCAACCATCCGATTTTCAAGGAATTTGCGACCCTCACCGGAGCCAATGCAAAAATTGCCTTAATCGGCGTTGGCTATGCCAACGAAACCTCCGCCAATAATGCGCTGGAGGCCTATGTCAAAATCTTGCCCGGCCAGGTCACCAAAATCATCCTTAAAAACGGGGATGCCACGCCGATTCAACTTGCTGCCGACCTGAGCGGTATCCTGCTGACCGGCAAAGACCCCTCCAAAGTCGAGGTCGACGCTCTCCAACCAGTCAAAGACGCCTGGTTGAAAGGGACTCCCCTTCTGGCCGATAACGCCGCTGCCAGCCTGATGGGCGCATTCTATTCGGTCCACGGCCCCATCTCCCAGGATGCCGATGAACAGGAACTGGCCACTCAAAAAGCCTTCCGCCAGGGCAAAACCAAAGTCCAGCCCGGGTTGGGGCTGGTCAAGGCCAGCTTCGAACCCCAACTCATGGACAACAACCGCTGGGGCCGGCTCTTTTCGCTGGCTTATGCCCACCCCGACCTGCTCGCGCTTGGGCTGAGCGAAGGCACAACCCTTGAAATCATCGCCAACGATGCGATTGCGCTAGGCACCAATCCCATTTTCGTTCTCGACTTGCGCAAAGCTAAGCTCACGCTTGGCAAGAGCGAGGGCTTTGTGATTGCCAATGGCCTGCTGGATGTTTTTGCGCCCGGTGAAAACCTCGTCCCAGAAATTGCAGATGTCAGCGCAGTTGTCATTCCCGCCCCGACTCCAGCGTTGAACATCGTCGAAACATCGACCCCCTCGCCCAGTGCCACCGTCACCCAGCCCGCCCCGCCCACTCAGACCACCACACCGACAAAAGTCTCTATCCCGGCCACACCAGAACTTGTGGCAACCGCAGCTTCCGCTCTTAAAACGCAATTACCATCTTCAGTTCTAGGGATTGTCCTTGGCCTGCTCCTGGTTATCGGCGCTACCGCTTATGCGCTCTTCCTAAAACGACAACAATAAAGCCTTGCAAACCTGACAAAAGGGAATCCAAACCAGCGGATTCCCAGGTTTTTTATAGCTTTTTCAAGAAGGCAAAACGCAAAAACGATGTCTTTAGCAGAGGCGGCGGTCTCCATTTAATTGGAGACTGCCACGACGCACCTGCCCGGCGGGCGGTGCCAGAGAAATGCGCCTCGCAGTGACAATCGATCTGAAATGCCTTTTTTGATTCTATACATTGTGCCGTTATCATCCTGGCAACATCTCAAAATTTTTAAAAAGCTATACCCTATTTTTTTCTCTTGCTGTTTTATGCATTTTCCAAGATTCTTATCTCATGTAACCCAGAATCTTAATCGTCAACACCTTTTTATCTTTCAATGTCCCGCAGGCTCTATAGGCTTATATTTCCAGTAAGCGCGCTTATAGCGCTGAACAACGCATCAATATCTTCCTGCGAGTTATAGCCCTGAACAGAAATGCGAATTAGCTTGTTTTCATTCCAGACGTATACCGGGGCTTCGATACGAAAGTCATCATAGAGTTGTTTTTTAAAAGAGATAACATCAGTTGTATCTGGCAGTCGAACAGCAACCATTTGATAAAAGGTCCGCGCACCAGGTTTGTGAAGTGGGGAGAGTCCTGTCAATGCACAAATTTTCTCCTGGGCATATACAGCAAGCTTGAAACAGGATTCTCTCACCAAATCCCAATTGTGCTCTCTCTGAAACTTGATAGCATCTGGTACTGTAAGGAAAGCGGCAATATCTCGCGTGCCTTGCCATTCATGGTGATCAACAAACTGTGATGGACTTGGAATTTCAGCTTCATAGCCCCAGGAGACAACCAACGGCTTGAGCAGGTGCTGTACTTCTGGGCGTGCGTAAAGGAAACCGGCACCTTTCGGGCTCATCAACCACTTGTGTAGATTCCCCGACCAAAAGTCGGCCCCGAGGGTATCCAGTGAAAGTGGGATCTGACCCGCTGAATGTGCACCGTCTATGACCGTAATGATCCCTTCTCGACGAGCGCGGGCGCAAACTTCCGCAACAGGAAAAATTATCGCGCTCGGGCTGGTAATTTGGCTGATAAAAATAACACGTGTCTGGGAAGTAACACCTTTCCACAAGTCATCTACAAATGTTTCTGCGCTACCGAGTGGCAATGGAATATGGCATTTGACATAGGCGAACCCCTTTTCTTTCGCAAGGAATCGCCAGGTACGGTCAAGTGCGCCATATTCATGGTCGGAAGACAGGACTTCATCGCCAGGGCAAAGATTGAGAGAACGTGCCACGATGTTAAGCCCCACAGTCACATTTGCTACATACACAAGATTGTTTTCTGTTGTGCCTACATAATCAGCTAACGCTGCGCGTGCCGAGCGCATCAATTCATTGTGACGGCGGCCAAGGAATTCAACTGGTTGGCGTTCCAGTTCCAACTGCCAGCGTTGGTAAGCCTCAAAGACGGGTTTTGGTGTTGCTCCAAAAGAGCCGTGATTCAAAAATACGATATTGGGATCAAGCAAAAAATTATCTTTTAGATTTGACATGGAAGCAATCATAACCTCAAAGCGCTCTTAAATTTGTAAAAACACAATATAAAGTGCCATTGCATCCCGGCACTGTCTATCGGGTTATTTCAAAAAAAGCAGGGCTGGCAAGTGAAATAACGGGTTTTAATTCGTAAAGGAAAACGAGTAGGAATTATGCCAATTAACTCAAGCGAGGCAGATTAGCAAATCTGTCCTATGTTGTTATTTGGGGATCAGCATTCTGTTTCTTCAGAATTTTATTCATTATTTTCAGTTACCTATAAACCTACTCGGCATGGCGGTAGGTCAGATTTGATTTGCACATACAGCTTCTTGAGATTATAACAAGGGATTGCGGCATATACGTGGTGTTGTGTGTGGTAATTCAAATGCCAATATAAGAAGCCGGTAATATTACACATTATCCTGCAGCCAGAATGCAAGGTGTTGTTTTAAGG